>Ga0209382_10009450_pt1 | contig 12207 bp, 7 predicted proteins | sample SoiMetdeltSBSDD5_FD_187599 | JGI IMG/M metagenome (GOLD analysis project Ga0209382, IMG submission 187599) | Bulk soil microbial communities from a Populus tree surrounding site in Tennessee, USA - Soil MetaG P. deltoides SBSDD5 (SPAdes) (version 2) | ecosystem: Environmental > Terrestrial >... | reverse complement strand
CGACCCTGGTATTCGTGACATCTTGTATGACCTCGCGTCGCTGTATGGATGGTCACCGGTGTATGAAGGCACCAATGTCATCGAACTTCTACGCCAGGATGAACGTGTGACGCTCGCACCCGGAGGTGTCATTGAATATTCGAGCCCGCCACTCGCCACCGTGTGGAACATCGAAGGGGCGATGAGCGAGTTTCTTGAAGAACTGACCACAGTAGTCAAGCCCATGGCGATTGGCATCTTACCCCTCGGTTTTCATCCTTTTGCTACCCCGGACGAGGTCGCCCTGGTGCCAAAGCGACGTTATCACCTCATGGACGCCTATATGCCGCAGGTCGGCACCACGGGCCGCCACATGATGAAGCTGACCTGTTCGACGCAAGTCACCATCGATTTTCATTCCGAAGCGGACGCCATGCGCAAGGTGCAACTCGCCGCCAAACTTACGCCCTTTTTTGTCGCGCTCAGCGCCAATTCGACGGTACAGGAGCGGCGGTATACAAGCCGCGCGTCAACGCGGGTCCACGCCTGGGCTGGCACGGACCCGGTGAGAACAGGGTTCCCGGATTTTCTTTTCAAGAAAAATGTCAGTTTCATGGACTATGTGGAATGGGCTCTCGATGTCCCCATCTATTTTCTGGAACGTTGGGGACAAAAAAAGGTCGTTGGCCATCCGTCCTTCCGGAACTTTCTCGAACGAGGTATCGATCTCCCCAACAGACGTGGACGCACCTATGCCACACCTGGTGACTGGCAGCTCCATCTGACGACCGTGTTTCCCTGGGTACGGCTGCGCCATGACATCGAACTGCGCGCCTTTGACAGCAATGCTCCTGGCATCGTGCTCGCCATTGTCGCCCTCGTCAAAGGCCTCTTTTATAGCGCGAGCGCTCTCAACGCTGTTGAGGCACTCGTCGGAACCTATGATAAAGCAACCGTGGAAGCCTTACTCCAAGAGGCCATGTGCAATGGTTTGGAGGCGCAAGCGGATGATATGTCCTTTCGAGATATACTTAGCACATTGATTGACATCGCCAAAAATGGCCTCTGTGATCAAGAGAAACACGAATATATTTTCCTCAAACCTTTTGAAGCTTTAGCCTTAAAAAGGCGAACTGAGGATCTCAATATGTTGGCGTCATTAGATATTGAGCGATATATGCGCTCGCACCTCCTCTAAGTACCCTGCGACATAAGATGGAGACCAATGGAAGCAACATAATGCACAACATGCAGCATCAGTACGTTGAGCGTGATACTGGACGTCTGTGCACTGAGATACTATGCAGCGATGGGCTCATACAATTCCTCTACTCCGACTTCGAACGGCAAATCCGCTACTGGGAGTGTCGTCTCATGCCACAGACTCCTGGGACAGTGGTCGCACCAGCCGATCACACCTACCATCCTGCTGCCACTGTCGCCCTCGCCATGCCTTTATCGAAGCATAGAAGGATCGTCACCATCATCGATACCGATGTGGCCTCTAGTTCTGGCGTCGGCCTTGTCGCCATGATTGAGGTGGTGGCCTTGCCAAGCTGACCGTCCGCCCGCCGTGACGATATGTCGGCATCTGTCACCACATGTCGTCACCGTCTGCCGGGGCGGGCTGTGGAGCCGCCTCCCTCACCGTCCGTCGCCTGCCGCGCAGGGTGTGATGTCACACCTCATGGCGGGAGGGCATCTGGCTGGGTCCAGCGTTGGCACGGAAAATGCTCTCTGAAGGAAACGAAATTCCTGAGTCCTGAGGAGATCGCCCGAGCTGCTCAGCTGGAGCACAGGTCCTGGTATACGTGCGTCGTTGCGGAGCCGGTGATGCTCTCGCCCTTTGTGTCCGTCTAGCTCTCGCTCGAACTTGCCACCCTGGAGTCCCGCGCTCGCCGAGGAGAGATCATTTTACTGTACGAGGACGAAACGATCTTGTGGCGTTTTGCCGCGCCCAGCGTGCGCGCCTGTCCACACGGCCCCTGAGCCACGGCCACATCAAACGCGCAGAAAGCCTCAAACGCCAGGCGTGGTTGCAGTATCGCACCTGGAGCCGGATCACCAGCGGCGTGTTGCTCAGCGTGATTGGCGCCGTCCAGTATGGCCCCTCCAAAGTCTTCTCTAAAATCGTGCCCCATTTTGATGCCCAGGAGCGGCGCCAATATATCCATCAAGTGATGGCGGCCTTCAGTAAAACTGGCAAAGAGGTCGTCATGGTCGTCGATCGCAGTGGGAGCCATCGGGCGCATAAGCTTGCCGCGACCTTCGACCCCTACCAGGGCAAGTTCCGCTGCCATTTCTTGCCGGCCCACTGTGGACATCACCTCAACCCCATTGAAGGCTTCTGGCGCGTGATGTAGGATGCTATTGGTGCAGGACGATGGTTTCCCGAACTCTCTCAGTTCTATAAGCGCACCCGCCAGGTGCTTATGGCACATCAAGAGCGCCCTATCTATGAGTTTCACTGGTAGCGTATGCCGCCTCGGACTTTGCGGGACCTGCTTATGGTACCTAAAACTCGCAACCAGTTCATAAGGAAGTGTGTCATCACACAGGGCTCAAGACGCGGTAAATGTTTACGGCCTAGGCGAGATTTTTCAGGTGTTCACAGCCGAGTCGCTCCACCTGATAGCGATGGCCCAAGCGGCGGACGGTCTCTAGACCGACCAGGAGCTGACCGGCCTGGGCAGTGGCGGCCAGACGCGCCGCCAGGTTCGTCACCGGGCCGCTCGCCGTAAAGGTCCAGCGGGTCCCTTGCGCCCCCTCGAAGCGGGTCGAACCGACCAGGGCAAGCCCCGAGTTGAGACCCATGTGGATCGCCAGTGGCGGCGCGCTGTTCGTGCGATCGAGCGCTTCGGTAGCGACCAGCAAGGCGAGTGCGGTCTCCACCGCCGTGACGGTATGCGCCTGCACGTCGGCAGCCTGGAAGATCGCCATAAAGCCGTCACCCGCGGTCTCATTGATATCACCGCCAGCCTCGTAAATCCGGTCCAGGAACGTCGAAAAATAGCGTTCGACCAGCCGATTCAGGACCTCCAAAGGCAACAGCTCGCACAAGCGCGTATAGCCCGTAATATCGAGAAACAGGACCGAGACATCGCGCACGTGTTTGGCCAGTTCCGGCGCTTCCAGATTAGCGGCGACGAGGCGCTTGACGGCTTCTGGCACGAACTTCGCGAAGTGGTCGTTGGTCTGGCGCAGCGCACTGAGTTTCCCCTCCACCGTCTGCTTCAGGCGCAGCGTGGTCTGCATGCGCGCCAGTAATTCGCGCTGATGGACCGGCTTGGTCAGGAAATCATCGGCGCCGGCCTCGATCCCTTTGATACGATCATCGAGACTATCCAGGCCGGTCATGAACACGATGGGGATGAGGCGCGTCTCGTCATCCTCCTTCAGAAGGCGGCACACCGTCAAGCCATCCATGATCGGCATCATGACGTCTAATAAGATGAGGTCGGGGGCCTCCACGGCGACTTTTTCCAACGCCTCGCACCCGTTGCTGGCGCTCACCGTCGTGTAGCCGAGGTCCTCCAGCTCCAGCTCCAGGAGGTCGACGTCAAAGGGGTCGTCATCGACAATCAGAATCTTGGATGGATGTAGCATGGCTCGTTCTCCTCCTCGGCATTCCACCTACGCCTGCCCCAAAAACTTAGCGAGCTTGGCGAACAGCAGGTCTTCGTCGAGCGGTTTGCTGAGATAATCATTACAGCCGCTTTGCAAGGCCCTCTCCGCATCGCCTGTCATCGCATGGGCTGACAGCGCGATGATCGGGATGTCACACAGCGCTGCATGGGCTTTGATACGGCGCGTTGCCTCCCAGCCATCGATGCCAGGCTTTGTCGAGGAGGCTTCGGCAAGTTCTGTGCCAAGCCTGGGTCCAGCCTGCTGCCCTGCCGCCATAGTGGGCGACAGCACGCCCTGCGCGGCAGGCGGCGGACTGTGCGGGGGGGGGCGGCGACACAGCCCGCCCCGGCAGATGGTGACGACATGTGGTAACAGATGCCGACATATCGTTACGGCGGGTGGGGTGACAGGCAGTCCACCCGGCCGGAAGACGCAGGCATGAGTTCGAGAGCCTGCTCCTGTGGGAGCGGACGCATTAATACTCGCCCGCGTAAGCTGTCAGCGCTTCTTCATCGGGGAGAGTGAGATGACGGCCGTTGAGAATGATTAGCCCATGCTGCTGGAGCCAGGCAAAAGCGCGCGTCACTACTTCGCGCACCGTCCCGATGCGCGCGGCGATCTGCGGATGAGTGAGAGCCAATCGTCCGTCGCTTGATTCTGGACGGCCTCCATTACTGGGTGCAGGAGATGCACGTTGATGGCTTTCGTTTTGATCTGGCGTCGATTCTGTCCCGCGACGAGTCCGGTCGACCGCTCGCGCATCCCCCGATCCTCTGGGACATTGACACCGACCCGGCCTTAGCCGGCACGAAGCTGATTGCGGAAGCCTGGGATGCCGCCTACCTGGTCCAACCCCGTTCGCTCGTGGTATTATGGACCAGGCTGCACGCTGAAGCCAGCGGTGGCCTGAGGCATCCTGTGTAGAGGGCACTCGGCGGAGGGCATTCTCTCAACGCTGTGGTTATAGAGTAGGTTATAGAACTAAATCAGACCACAAGAGATTTGTACACATGTATCTCCCCCCATTCCTGGGTAGTGTGCGCTATGCGCACGAAAAGGGGCAGCGACACGCACCCGTGCGCTACGCAGAGTGTGCCAATGTTGTGTGGACCGATTTAGTCCCCGTTGTGAGCCGGCCCAAGATCATACCCCTGAGTGAAGTGCCGGGGGTGAAGCGCAGACGTGCTGCACTGGGACAGGGAGAACACTGATGCTGCTCTGGGCGATCGTCGGGATCGTGCTGATTTGTGTGGTGCTGCTGGATGCCTTCGAGACGGTCGTGCTGCCGCGGCGGGCCACCCGCCGGCTGCGGCTCGCACGCTTGTTCCTCCGGTCGACCTGGCAGCTGTGGTCGGCCCCCGCACGGGGACACTGGCGGAGCGGCGACCGCCGCGAGACCTACTTGAGTTTCTTTGGCCCGTTCGCGCTCCTCCTGCTCATGGGGGTGTGGAGCACCGGGTTGATCGGCGGGTTTGCGCTGCTCCTGTGGGGCCTGGACGCGCAGATGGTCGCGGCCGGGAGCGACGCGAGTGTTGGGACCGCCCTGTATGGCAGTGGCACGACCTTTTTCACCCTTGGGATCGGCGACGTCCTGCCGCACACGGCCCTGGGGCGCCTGCTCGTCGTGCTCGAGGCTGGGCTGGGGTTCGCCTTCCTCGCGCTGATTATCTCGTATATGCCGGTGCTCAACCAAGCCTTCTCGCAGCGCGAGGTCAACGTGTCCTTGCTCGACGCGCGTGCCGGCTCGCCCCCGAGCGCGGCCGAACTGCTCCGGCGCCATGCGGGTGCGGACTTCACCGGGGCCCTGGCGCAGTTGCTCCTGGACGGGGAGCGCTGGGCGGCCGAGCTGCTGGAAAGTCACCTCTCGTACCCGATCCTGGCCTACTATCGCTCCCAGCACACAGAGCAATCCTGGCTCGCCGGGCTCACCACCCTGCTCGATGTCGCGGCCCTGCTCCTGGTGGGGATGGACGGCGCGCCGACGCGGGCGGCCCGGCTGGCGTTCGCCATGGCGCGCCATGCCGCCGCTGACCTCAGCCACATTCTGGGCGCGCGGCCGCAGTCCGCTGCGCCTGGGCGCCTGTCCGCGGCCGATCTCGCGCAGCTGCGGGCGGTGCTGACCCAGGCGGGGGTACCGCTACGGGAGGGCCCGGAGGCGGATCAGATGCTGACCCACCTGCGGCAGATGTATGAGCCCTTTGTCAGTGCCTTGGCGGACTGGCTGCTCATGCCGTTGCCCCCGTGGCTGCCCCCGCCGGGGGCCAGGGATGTCTGGAAAGTCACGGCGTGGGGGCCAGCGGCATGGTCCACCGAGTACGATGAGGTGGACGGCGCATAGGCTGTCGCAGACCTGTGGAATGGCTCTGGTGTATCTTTTCAAATAAAGTAAAAAGTTACAGGAATCGGTTTCACAAGGCCTGCTTTAGGCCATTGCCTGTGGCCGTCGGCCCACGTAGCCTGCTCGACCTCATGCTGATCCTCCTCGTGTTGGCTCGTTGCTGTGCTTGTGGCTGTGGTCATGGCGGTACCCGATACAGCAACACGTCTTTCAGTAACCACACCCGGTCGGTTAAGCCCGCCGCCATGGCCGGCGTATAGGGGCGCCAGCTCTTGGCTGAGCCTGTGCCGTTGGTAGGCAAGGGCTGGCACAAGCTGGCGTGGGGCAGACAGAGATAGTTTCACGGGTGAGCTTGCAGTCGATCGGTTTGCTGTGACCCGTACGGGCTATCGTCAGGGTAATCACAGAGCCGGGGGCCCCGCGCATCTTCTCCGCCGCAGCGCATGACGCACCCAAGGCAGAACACCCTTGACATGCAACCTGGTTTATAGTATGCAACAACCATGGACCAGCGGAGGGAGGTGGGCACCATGCAGCACCGGGCAGCACGGCTGACGGTAACCCGTGAGCGCCTCCTCACGACCGCCGAAACGCTCTTCCCTGCGCACGGTTTTGAGGCCACCTCCGTGCGTGACCTCGCCACCGCGGCCCACTGGAACCTCGCGGTGGTGCATGACCATCGCGGCGGCACAGCACCGCGCTCCCATACCGCCTTCAGCCGCCTGGCCAGGAACTCCGTGCGTGGCGCGTAGCGCTCCGGTGGTCGTGAGCGTGTGCGAGGACATCACTGAGAGCAAACGCGCGGAGGAGACGTTACGGGAGAGCGAGGAACGCTTTCGCTGGATGGCCGAAACTCTCACTGAAGCGATATGGATCATGGCCTTGCAACCAGAGCAGACTTGATATGTCAGTCCGAGCGCTGAACGACCTGCACGTGTTGTGGGAGGACGGTGCAATCCTCTTCTGCAGAGGATGGTGTGAGGGCGGTGACGGCAAGCGGGCCGCCGTGCTGGCCGTCGTGCCCGCCGCGGAGCCCCCGACGCTGGGCACTCTGGAACGCCTTGCGCACGAATACGGACTGCAGGACGAACTGGACGGCGGGTGGGCGGCGCGGCCGCTGGAGCTCATACACGAGCACGGGCGCACCCTGTTGGTGCTCGAGGACCCTGGGGGCGAACCGCTCGACCGGCTCCTCGGCAGCCCTATGGAGGTAGGAAGATTCTTGCGCCTCGCCATCGGCATCGCTATGGCCCTCGCCAAGGTCCACCAGCGGGGCCTCATCCACAAGGACCTCAAGCCGGGCCATATCCTGGTGGATAGGGCGAGGGGAGAGGTGCGGCTCACCGGTTTCGGCATCGCCTCCCGCCTGCCGCGCGAGCACCCGGCTCCCGAACCGCCGGAGGTGATCGCCGGCACCCTAGCCTACATGGCACCCGAACAGACCGGCCGCATGAACCGCTCGGTCGACGCGCGCAGCGATCTGTATGCGCTTGGCGTCACCCTCTACCAGATGCTCACCGGGGGGCTGCCGTTCACCGCCCCGGACCTGATGGAGTTGGTGCACTGCCATATCGCGCGCCGACCCGTGCCGCCCGCCGAGCGCGCTCCCGGCTTGCCTGTGGCGATCTCGGCCATCGTCATGAAACTGCTCGCCAAGACCACGGAGGACCGGTACCAGACCGCCGCTGGCGTGGCGGCGGACTTGAGGCACTGCCTCGCCGCCTGGGAAACGAGCGGCGGCAGCGTCGAGCCTTTTCCGCTCGGCGCCCACGACGTCCCCGACGTGCTGCGCATTCCCGAGAAGCTCTACGGCCGCGAGCAGGAGGTCGGCGCGCTGCTCGCCGCGTTCGAGCGGGTGATGGCGCGTGGCATGCCCGAACTGGTCCTGGTGTCTGGCTTCTCTGGCAGCGGCAAGTCCTCGCTGGTGCACGAGCTGCACAAGGCACCACACGGTCTCTTCGTCTCCGCGAAGTTCGACCAGTACCATCGGGACATCCCCTACGCGACGCTGGCGCAGGTACTACAGACCCTGGTGCGCCAGCTCCTCGTCAAGAGCGAGGCGGAGCTCGCGGTCTGGCGCGAGTCCATGCTGAAGGCACTGGGTGCGAACGGTCGTCTCGTCGTGGACCTCGTTCCCGAACTCGAGATCCTCATCGGCCCGCAGCCGCCGGTGCCTGATTTGCCTCTGCGCGAGGCAGAGGAGCGCTTTCTCTCCATCCTGGGCCGCTTCCTCGCCGTGTTCGCGCGGAGCGACCATCCGCTGGTGCTTTTCCTTGATGATCTCCAATGGTTCGACCCGGCAACCCTGAAGTTGCTGGCGCGCGTCGTGTCGCCGCCCATGAGCGGGGCCCTGCTAGCGATCGGCGCCTACCGCGACAACGAAGTCGGTCCTGACCACCCGCTCAGGCTGATGTGGGAATCCGTGCGGCAGACCGGGGCTCTGGTGCAGGACATCGTTGTGGGGCCCCTCTCCCGAGACGACCTCGCTCGCATGGTCGCCGAATCGGTGGGCTGCGGGCTCCACCAGGCCGAGCCCCTGGGTCGGCTGATCCACGACAAGACGGCGGGCAATCCCTTCTTCGCCAGCCAGTTCCTCACGACCTTGTGCGAGGCACACCTGCTCGCCTTCGATCCAACCCAGGCCGCCTGGCGGTGGGACATCGACGCCATCCGTGCCCAGGGCTTCACCGACAACGTGGTCGAGTTGATGGTGGGGAAGCTGAGGCGCTTCCCCGCCGCCACCCAGGAGGCGTTGCAACGGTTCGCCTACCTGGGAAACAGCACCGATAGCGCCACCCTGGCCGTGGTGCGGGGCGGCACTGCGGCGGCCGTGCACGCGGATCTCTGGGATGCCGTCCGTGAGGGGCTCGTGTATCGCCGCGGCAACTCCTACCGCTTTCTGCACGATCGCGTGCAGGAGGCCGCCTACGCCCTCATTCCCGAGGACCAACGGCCAGAGGAACACGTGCGGATCGGCCGCCGGCTGCTGTCGCATCTGCCCCAGGAGGCCGTCAGCGATCGGGTGTTCGAGATCGTGAACCAGCTCAACCGCGGCGTCGGCTTGATCACGGACCTGTCGGAACGGGAAACGCTCCGTCAGTTGAACGCGCAGGCCGGCCGCCGAGCGAAGCACGCCACCGCCTATGCGTCAGCTCGCGGCTATCTGCTCCAGGCCACCGCGTTGCTGCGTCCCGATGCCTGGCGCACGCAGTACGAAGACACGTTCACTGTCCAGCTAGAGCGTTGCGAGTGCGAGTATCTCACCGGCCATTTCGACGTCGCCCAGGAGCTGTCCCGTCTGATGCTCGAGAACGCCCGCTCCGATCTCGACCGCGCCCAAGTCTACCGACTGCGTATCAGGCTAAGTCAACTTGCCGGGCGATCTGCTGACGCCCTGACGGCCCTGCGCGATGCCCTCCAGCTGTTCGGGATGACCTTGCCGGAGTCGGCTGCGGACATCCAGGCGGCGAGCGAGGCGGAGCATCGTGAGGTCGCCATCAACCTGCGCGGCCGGCGCGTCGCCGAGTTGGTCGACGCGCCGGCCGCCACCGACCCTACCGTCCAGATGATCATCAGCCTGATCGCCGAGTCCCTGTTCCTGGCCTCGGGGTGGACGGTGCAACACTCGTATTTTCCCTTGATCGCCACCAGAGGGGTGAATGTCTGCCTGCGCCACGGCCATACCGCCGAATCCAGTAGCCTGTACGAGGGGTATGCGCGAGCGCGGGTGACCGTGGGGGATTTTCAGTCGGCTTTCGAGTTTTCGGACATGGCGCTCCGTCTGGCCGCGCAATGCGAGAACCCGCGCCTACAGGCGATTGTGCGCTTCCGTCATGGCTTCTTTGTCAACCCGTGGCGCAGTCACATCGCGACGAGCCTGCCCTATCTGCATCAGGGATTTGCCGCTTTGGTGCAGGCGGGCGATTTCTTGTACGCTGGGTATGCGGGGGTCAACGCGGTGGAGATGTCCCTCGAGAAGGGAGACCGGCTGGACGAGGTCTTGGAGACGTCCCGGAAGTACGCGGATGTCATCACCCAGAGTCGCAGTAATCGCTACACATTCCAGCTCCAGCAGCACTTCATTGCGTGTCTGCAAGGATCGCCCGACGCGTCGACGAGCTTCGAGGCCTTGGGCGGCAGCGACGCAGCCAGGCCCGCGGGCATCGCCGGCGTGCGCTTGCACACTCTGCGACAGATCGTCTGCTTCCTCTTTGGCCGCTATGACGAAGCACTCGAAGCCGCCGGGCTGGCCACGGAGGTGCTGCGCAGCACCGTCAGTTTGCTGCTTGTCGCCACACACCATTTCTACCGTGCCTTGACGCTGGCCGCGCTCTATCCACGGGCGACCGCCGCCCAGCAGCACGCCTTCAGGCAGACCCTCGGCGAGGAGCTGCGCCGGCATCGGCAGTGGGCGGACCATTGTCCGTCGAACTTCGAGAATCGCTACGCGCTGCTGGCGGCCGAAGTGGCGCGTATTGACGGCCAGGCTCTGGAGGCCATGCGTCTCTACGAGCAGGCCATCCGCTCGGCGCGGGAGAACGGCTTCGTCCAGAACGAGGCGCTCGCCAACGAGCTGGCTGGTCGCTTCTATCTGGACCGTAGCCTCGAAAAGAACGGCTATGCTCACCTCCGCGACGCACACGCCGGCTATGCGCTGTGGGGCGCCAACGGCAAGGTCAGGCACCTCGAGCAGCTCTATCCGCGCCTGGCCGTGCCCGAGAGCCATCTTTCCACGGCGACCATGGGCTCCCCAGTCCAGCAGCTCGACGTTACGGCGGTGGTCAAAGCCTCGCAGGCCGTCTCCAGCGAAATCGTGTTGCCCAAGCTGATCGAGACACTAATGACCATTGCGCTGCAGAACGCCGGCGCCGATCGCGGCCTGTTGATCCTGCCGCAAGGAGAGGCCTATCGGATCGAGGCCGAGGCCCGGGCCCGCGGCGACCAGGTCGAAGTCGCGCTGTCTCAGGCGACCATCACGGAGTCCACCTGTCCCGAAGCCCTCCTGCGCTATGTCATCCGCACCCACGAAGGCGTCATCCTGGACGACGCCTCCCGGCCCGGCTTGTTTTCCGAGGACGCGTATCTGCGCCGCGGGCAAGCCAGGTCGATCCTCTGCCTCCCCCTGCTGCGGCAGGGTCGGTTGACCGGGCTGCTGTACCTCGAAAACTCCCTGACCTCGCACGTCTTTACCTCGGAGCGAATGACGGTGCTGGAGCTGCTGGCGGCGCAGGCGGCGATCTCGCTGGAGAACACCCGCCTCTACAGCGATCTCCAAGAACGGGAAGCGAAGATCCAGCGCCTGGTCGACGCCAACATTATCGGGATCGTCATCTGGGATGTCGAAGGCCGGATCATTGAGGCCAACGACGCCTTTCTCGCCATGGTGGGCTACAGCCGCGATGATCTCGTTGCGGGACGGATGCAGTGGACAGAGATGACACCCGCCGAGTGGCACAGCGACGACCAACGGCGGTGGGCCGAGATGCTGGCAACCGGGAGATCCGACCCTGTTGAGAAGGAGTATTTCCGGAAAGACGGCAGCCGTGTGCCGGTGCTGATCGGCGCGGCGACCCTCGAAGGCAGGCGAGACGAGAGCGTCGCCTTCGTGCTTGACATCACCGAGCGTAAGCGGGCCGAGGAGGCGTTGCGCGAGGCGCAGGCGGCGCTGGCGCACGTCACACGGATGGCGACGCTGGGCGAGCTCGCCGCCTCCATTGCCCATGAAATCAATCAGCCGCTCGGCGCCGTGGTCAATAACGCCAGTGCCTGTGTGCGCTGGCTCGCGGCCCAGAACCTGGAGGAAGCGCGGCAGTCCGCCCTGCGGGTCGTCGCCGACGGCCATCGCGCCGGCGAAATCATCGGCCGCATTCGCACCCTCGCCAAGAAAGCCCCGCCCCACAAGGACTGGCTTGACCTCAACGCCACGATCCGCGACGTCCTCGCCCTGGCGCAGAACGAAGTGCAACGCCACGGGGTCGTGGTCGAGATGCACCTCGCCGCTGAGGTACCACGGATTCTGGGCGACCGCATCCAATTGCAACAAGTGCTGCTCAATCTGGTGCTGAACGCCATCGAAGCCATGAGTGGTGTGGGCGTGGGGCCGCGCACGCTGCGGGTCAGCTCGGAGAAAGTGGCCGCGACGGAAGTCGTGATTGCGGTGCACGATTCGGGCCCGGGGTTCGAGCCGCAGAGTCTCGACCGGCTGTTCGAGGCCTTCTATACGACCAAGCCGCACGGGCTGGGCCTGGGGCTGGCGATCAGCC
>Ga0209382_10009449_pt1 | contig 12207 bp, 11 predicted proteins | sample SoiMetdeltSBSDD5_FD_187599 | JGI IMG/M metagenome (GOLD analysis project Ga0209382, IMG submission 187599) | Bulk soil microbial communities from a Populus tree surrounding site in Tennessee, USA - Soil MetaG P. deltoides SBSDD5 (SPAdes) (version 2) | ecosystem: Environmental > Terrestrial >... | reverse complement strand
TTTTTGGCCTCCTTATTCCATTGGTTTGAAAAGGTAGTCATAACATCTAAACTAATCAGTAGACGTTAAATCAAAGTGTCATATTTCAATAACCTGCTAGTAATATTTTCTAAACATGTTCGCATATACTTCTAGTATTTTTTTCTATCAGACTATCTCAATACTACAATTTGCTTTTTTGTATGCAATTTATTAACCAACTTAAATATCTTTTAGTTAAGCATATACTTACTTTAAATGATAGCCGAAATATATCGATTATAATGATGGATTCCGTTAAACTATTCGAGAGTTCCTTAGCTTCGAAAGAGACAAGAAAAAGCTATATACTCTCTTTTCACCAAATTTTTCTAATATCTTTGCTTCTCCACAACCAAAGTCACCTATCAAGAGACGAGGTGACAATTGGTCTATTCTTTTTATAATCTCTTCAAAAGAAATAATAGGCCATGTCTTGCGAGCTTCTCTATACTGCCTATGATATTCATCCCACTCCTCAGGGTCTTTTAGTATCCTGTTGTGCGTAGTCTCAGAATTCTCATTGTTAATTTTGTTATTTAATTTAGTAAAATCTCCATATTTTATTACTCGCTTCTTTATTTCTACTGGGGTTAATTCCACATTAAGGTCTCTTCTTACAACAGTAGATATTTCGCCACGTTCAAGCCTCTCTAACCACTTGACGGCCTCCATTGCGGCCTGTTGTGGAGTTACTAGATTCTTTTCAGGTAATCTTCCGTCTACCGCACAATCAGCTAAAGTACGCTTGAACTGAATTCGTTTCCACTTGAGGTCATCGTACTGATATCCACATATGCTGGCCTTTACCAAATACACATGAACAACATCTCTTATCTGCCCTTTTCTAACTAGCCTGCCAATAAGCTGCTGATATTGGGCGTTAGTCCATGGTAAAGTGTTGATTATGAGCCTATTGCAAATATGTTGTAAGCCATCAACGCCAACTGATAGAGGACGTGATGCAATCATGTCCGCATTCGCTGGCGGTCATAATTAGTTGAAGTTCTATACTGAAAACGATGTGCCATTTGGCAAACCATTTGCTGTTTGGATAGTTAAATGGTGGCAATCGTATAATTATACTGGTTGGAGAAGAAACTTGGGTGACGTATTTATGGTACCAGCTAAAATGCAAAATCAAGATATTAAAGAACGGTCTTTTAAAATAAAGAAGAACAAGGCAATCCTACTGTCAGTAATAAACTGGATAGGTTCCGACCTAAACGAAGCTAAGAATGAAATAGATATAGTAGCAAAGGAGAAACTAGATGTCAATCTTGATGGAAAGCCGATAGACGAACACTCATGCAGAGTAGTAACCCCATTTTTCAAATTGTACGGTGAACAGAGAGTCAGCGATGGATATTGGCTATTTTTCAAACCAGAAGTACTGGAAAAGGGAACTCATAAAATAGATTCCTATGGTTCATGCAGAAGCGGAAAAATTCAGATTGCTATGGACTATAATCTAAATATCGATTGATGGAACAGCTAAATGAAAGAAAAGGAAAACACCGATTAGGATTATCATCAGTTTTGAAATTGTTTTATTGATAAAACTCCAAGATTATCTAATGGCTTCGAATCCCGCTCCAGCGGTTTAGACCAGCGGGGGAAAATTCCCCTAATTAAGTTAGCGGTCAGAAAAGCCAAATTTTTTTACTTCCACTTTTTTTCTCCCAATTATAATAGGTGGGCTTATGTTCCTTTCTACTATACCAATCTTCAACCTAGAAAATTCAACGGCTATCATGAATATTAGATTTTCAATCGAAACCTTCTTGCCATAATTCTGTTCTGGACTTACATGTGGCCCCTCTTCGACTTGAGCGTCTATTGTTTTCGTATTAACAGTAAGATTTTTCACTTCAACGTTCGTTTCTATTGTAAAGATAAATTTGGCTGAAGATACCCTCTGAGTGTTGATGTATAGAACAAATTCGATATAAGGTTCAATTGGAACTAAGCTAAATTGTATGCTCTTTTTTATACTTTTATGTCTATCTCTAGTTACAGAAACACCACTCTCCACTCTTAATTCGCTCAAAATTAAGTTCCCAAAATAAGGCGATACAGAAGAAAGAAATTTATTAATTATATCATCTGATAGTTTTGAAAGTATTTTATTTGGATTCTCCTTTGCATCTTTACACCACTTTATAAAATGAATATCTTTCTGTACATTTTTTATTACTTTTCTGTTCTTTAGAATATCATCGACAGCTTTGCTAAATCCTTGTTCTAGCTTGATTATATCTTGGGTTCCTATACCGTTGCGGATTTCCTTTTTTGGTAATTCAGGATTCTCTAGCCCACATTCAACTCCTACATAAACTACTGGTAAATCTGGTGTTCCATGATTTTGAGACCCATTATTGAACAATTGTTCTATGCGCTTAAAATAACCATGTTTGTATAGAAAAACTGCGCCTGCTCCAAGTGCCGCAATAGTACCGCTAGCTACGCCCATATCCGCCGTACTGAATCCCTTTGATGGTAAACCATATCCGAAATCGACAGTATCTTTACCAGTTGCATTAGGATAAATTGCAAACGCCTTGTAAGTCCCATTTAGGTCTACGTTACTGAAGTCAAAGTTAGTCATAAAGGAACCATCAGAATTAATGGGAGCTAAAGTTGAAAAAACTTGTTTCTCATCAGGGTCGTATATTTGAATTAGGACTTCTGGTTCTGTTCCCATATTACCAACTTTTCCTGATATTCCTACATTTTCATGGAAATTATAAGTTGGCTTGTCCGTACTAACTTCAATTGAAGGTGCATTTTCTGGACTGGAGACGAATACAAATGCAATCGGTTGTTGTTCTACACTGTCAGGACTAACAAATCCATCTAATTTCTTACCATCATCAGTAACAGTTAATTTAATGTCTTCTAGTTTGGTGGTTCGTTCATCAATCAAACACACAATTTTTTTTCCTTGAATAATATTACCTGTCAAATCTCCGCTAAATTCAAGTTTACCCGCATCGTACGATATTCCTAGTTCCCGGTTAAAGGGATTTTCATAACAATTGCTAGTCGGTTCAAATGTAGCCGTAATGTGATTGCCTTCTTGATTTAAATGAACGTTGTCCACGTAACCGTCATTATCAATTCTTTCCCATATCCCATTCAAATTTAATTGGGCATTTACCTGGTCAAATGACAAAAAATTATCAAATTGTAAGATGCAAGGGGAAAATAACCAGACTAAAATAAACATATTATTATTCATAGTATCGCAACTCGGATTGTAGAGATATAAGTTTTTTTATGTATCCAGCTCAAAAGCGTAATTTTTTTATGGATTAAGCTACTTTGTTAGATTAATTCAATCTTCAGTGTTGTTCTGTATGGAAATCTTATAACAGATTAAGTGGTTGATTTAGCGGTCCTGTTGACCCAATTAATATTCTTTTATAGGACAAAACCCCAAGTATAACTAATGGCTTCGAATCCCACTATCCTACTTTCATTTCTTGAAAATCTTACTAGGATGACGAATCACCATTCCATAATAGATTAAACTTTTTACCTAGATGCATATGATTGTACTATTGGTTGAAGAGAGACAAGACCCGACAAAAATTGAGTTAGCTACCGAGATTTATAGCCAAGTGTGCAACAGCATAAGAGCAACGGATGAAGTAAGTTTCAGGCTACTCGGATTAGTTCCTCTTCTTTCTGCTGCAGGTATTCTTGGAATATCATTAAGCGAGCAGATTGCATCATCCCCTTTACTTCCAGGTATAGCATTTTTTGCTGCCATAGTAACGGGTGCCCTATTGATGTGGGAATGGAGGAATCTCAAATCATGCCGCTCGTATTTAAGTTACGCAATGCTCTTAGAAAAGTACGTTTTGTATGACGCTCTTGGAAAATTAGGCGAAAAAGTACCGCTGGATAAATCGGCTCCTGACGTCAAGCTAATGGAGGAGATAAAAACAGCTCAGGGACAATTCAGGAGTAGACCCGATACAAAAGTAATTCGCAAAACAATCGCAGAGTTGATTATATATTCGGCTACGATTTCTGCATGGATAGCGATTGGTATAATGGCGCTAATTACATAGGCCCTTTTACGTTTGATACTGTTTATGTACAAAACGGAAAGATTCGAAGAGTACTAAGTAAGAGTACTACAATCAGCATAGTTATAGTATGAATCCCCAAGTATACCTGATGGTTTCGAATCCCTATCCTCACTCCATTTTTATGAAATAATAAACAAACTATAAATTGTATTTATTACTCTAAATAATAATTCTGGTGCTTGTTGGTTAAAAAATACTCCAAGCAGCACCTCACTTTAAAAATTACTCACTCATGTCAAGTGGCCCTGTCTTCAATTTTGTGAGTTCAACGCCTACTGTAGGGATTTGATATAAGGTAGTATCAATTCCTTTTTCATGATTGTCTTTTACCAGTTGATGCAAATTATGAAAATAATCCGAAGTGTTACCGTACACAAGACCTATCTTTGCACTAGCACCCAGCTTTCCCTTTACATGCTTTGAAGTTCCGTCAGCTCCCCTTGTAAATCCAAAGAAATCACCTTCCACCGAAGTTGCAAGCACCTTTTGTGCAATACCAATTACTTTTCCATCCGAAGGGTCTACCAATGGGGAACCACTTGAGCCGCCCGTCCCCACTATATCGGTCTGGACCCCCCAAGGAACAGGAAAACTGTCAATCGGCATGAGTCCCGTAACTCGGCCGAATTGTATTGTTGGGCTCAGCCTCAGACTTTGATTTTCACCAAGAGAAAGATTTCCGCTAGGATAACCACATGTCATTATATCTTTAAATAATACAGAAGGATTGAATCTCTTTATCTCCAAGAACGGTACGGTTTTAGAATAATCCTTGGGTATCCCAATTCCAATATCGAAACTTTCAGCCATGGTGATATCGTTCTCTGGTTGAAACAATTTAATAAAAGGCAGTGGAAGGACATTAAAATCGAATCCATTGCGATTAGGTCTTACATGGAAAGCTGCGATGTTCGTCTTTGTTCGTTTCTTATCAAATTCGTGAAATATGGGCACACATGCCCTGAAAACATGAGCTGCTGTCAAAACAAAGCCTTCTTTATTTACAAAGAATCCGCTGCCCACTATTGCGCGTGGTATAATACTTCGCTCCTTTCTCTCTACTAAACCGATGGCAACAACACACGCTTTAATATTGGACAGCTTTTGAGAATCAATCATCAAAAATACTTAATTCTTAAGTATTTAGCCAATACTATTCTTTTGGAATCCAAGATTTGCTTGATTTGTTTTATATCTTATTTTTGAAGTCAATAATATTATGAAAATATTCGATATTGCCAATTTTATGATACTTTTTTGGGATACCTAGATTCCATGACGGACCCAAAGCTGTTGTAAACGCGCTAGAGTTCAAAGAGATGTTAGGTTCAAAACTTGACTCAGAAGGAAATAGCAGTATTGGAAAAATGCTCGAAATTATTTTCCCGAAACTTCAAGGGAATTCACATTGGATAAAATTTAAAGCATAAAATTTGAAGCAATACCAGCTATTTATCAACGCTAAACCAAAGTGGTGGGTTTTGGACCTCGATTTTGATATTAAATTTTTGGCCCATGAGTTTTTAATATATAATCGTTAATAGTCATCAGGCCCTTTAATCTATTGCATTGAGCAAATACATGCGATGCTCTTGTGGCAATAGAGACGTGATTGAGCCAAAATACGGCGAGACTATGGAACGATACATGGCCCGAAGGCTTTGCCGCAATTGTAATACCAGAGGTAACTGGAAAGAGGAAACTCAAGAAGACCAGCTAGAAATCCACTAAACTGGTAATATCTTTAGAGATAAAAAATCCTCAGTTTATATTGAAAATCAGAGTATACGGTACTCCTAATTGCAGTTTTATATTGGATGTTCAGGCTGGAGTTATACTTCTTGGCAGAGTGGATTCTACCCGTCAAATGTAGAAAATAAGCTGTGGTTACCTTACTATTCACAGGTTTTCAATTATGTAGAAATTGATTCAACATTTTACAGAATCCCTAGCCAAATTATGGTTAAAAACTGGGATAGAAAAACGCCAAAGGATTTTAGGTTTACTGCCAAGTTTCCAAAAGTAATAACACATGACAAAAAATTCAAGAATGTAGAAAAAGAATTAGCATTGTTCTATGATGCTATGAAACCTCTGAAGGATAAGCTGCTTGCCCTATTAATTCAATTTCCTCCATACGTAAAAATTATAGAGGGGCTGGAAGCCCTAAGAGAGTACGACTTTTTCTTTGATGACGATTTTAGATATGCACTAGATGTGAGACATCCATCCTGGTTTTCAGATTTAGCTTACAATTTCTTTTCAAACAATAATATTTGCATGGTATGGAATCAGCTGGACAGAATACAGTCACCCCCAATAGTAACTTCTGATTTTGTTTATCTTAGATTAATTGGGGACAGAAGTATTAAAGAATCAGATTTTGGAGAGATACAAAAAGACAGGGAAAATGAAATGAAATATTGGGTACATAAATTTAAAGCAGTTCAGGAAAATGAAAAAGATGTAAAGACAGCCATTGTTGCTGCGAACAACCACTATGCAGGTTTTGGAGCTGCAACTGCTAATATGTTCAGAGTCATGAGCGGACTTGCTCCAGTTGAGTGGGGTATGCAAAAAGAACTGGACTATTCCGTTGCCACTGAATTAAAATTCCCTAAAAAAAGTAGTTACCAAAAAACTAAACAAAAGACATTATTCGATTATATAAGCAGCCAATGAGAGTCAATGTCATACTATTCCTATCATCCAATCAACTGACATAATGATAAAATTATTTGCTAGTCTAAGTTTATGAAAATATCCTTACAACCAGCAACAACAAATCTGGATAATAATACTCTCTACCATTTAGCCGAGGATATATCAAAGGAATATAGAACTGTTAATGTGACTGTTACTTCTCCAATCACGTTAGACAATGCTCAGTTTCAATTGGCCTTTGATAAAGAAAGGAATCAATGGGACTCGTTCAAGTTATTAGGATGGTTACTAAAGAAATTCAAGCATAATAAGAAAACAAAAATACTCGCTTTATTTGATTTAGATGCATACTCAAGAGCATTTGACTTTGTATTCGGGGAGGCATATTACCAAGGTAGGATAGCAGCAGTGTATCTTCCTAGGCTAAGGCAAGAGTTCTATGGTTTAAAACCGAACTATTCGCTATTTTATGAAAGGATGGTTAAAGAATCCATACACGAACTAGGACATGTTTTTGGTATCGTTCATTGTAAGAATCGCCAATGTGTAATGCATTTTAGTATTTCGCTACATTATGTTGATACTAAAGAAAGAAGCTTTTGCCAAAGTTGTATTAAGAAGTTTTGTAACTAGAACAAGCTTCAATTCTGTTTAATACCATAGGTTGCTCATTAAAATTAACGTGTGATTTCAATTACTAACTTTTGGAACGGTGGTTCTGGATTGTCCTTATACGTTTTCCATTGAATTTTAAGTTTTTGATTCACCTCTTTTACTGTACCTTTAATCGATTGTATTTGTGCCTGTTGGCGCTTCTTGTAATTACGCCTTTTGTTGGCGTCATCAGGGAGGGGCTCATCATTAAAATCGGTTCTAAACCATTCCAAACCAAAATACTGCGTTCCCCCCTTGCTCAAAAATTCTGCAGGCGTAGGTGTGCCTGGTATCAAGTAGTCCTTATATTTTGCCAATGTTCCTTCTATTTGTTGAACAGTAGTACCATTGGGAATTATTAGGTCGCTTGGAGCATCGACGTGAAATTTATTCCATGCACTAAATTTGGTTGTACCAAAAGTATCGACAAAGTTCACAAGCCCATCCACGTTAGATTCTTCCGAGAAATCTCCAATGTTGCAGCCTTCGAAATCTATCTCTTTAATTTTAGGGGTTGGTTGACCCTTAAACCGATTGGCAACCACCCCCAAATCTTCGAATTCGTGTCCAATACCGATTCCCCCAGGTATACCATGCGTGAATAACACAAGCTTTTCAATATGCTCATATTCCTGGAGTTTTTTAACAAGCTCTTCCCAACTGTTGACAAATAGAAGGCTACTACTTTGAATTTTTACAGTGTGGCTAGCAAATAGACCCATAAATTTTTTAAAATTATCGGACTCAGTACCATCAGATATCATTATTGTTGCAGCCTTCTTGAGCTGAGGTACTGGTTGTTTCTTTTTTGCTGTTGGCTTAGGTGCTTGTGCTACTAAGACTGAGTTACCATAACCAAGTGCTGTATCAGAAGGCTTCTGTACCACATCATTCACTGGTACCTGTACCGCATCATTACCATATTCAAGAACAGGGTTTTCATTCCCAGACGTTCGTTCAATCACCCCATCTAAATGTACAATTAGTCATTGTACTGCCGTTGGTCATACAAGCTTTACTTTTGCTCATCTTTTTTTATTCTGACCTCTATCGGGGCTGGACGTGGTCCGCAGGGGCAGACCAACTCAGTAAGTATCTTAGCAGCGTCTGAATTGTTGTCCTTGACTAATTGATTAATAAGCGACGCGGTTTCTGCTTTAGCAGTTGCTAGGGCCACTTCGGCTTCACGCCGTCTTACTTCTAGCTCCTGAAGTCGAGTTGCGTATCCGTCAAGTGCATCTCCGGTACCCAGTATCGCTTCGACAATCACGCCCTCGGTTCTCAGTACGGATTTTATGACGGACAAAATAATTCCTGGAACGGTTATTTCTGACTCAGTTAGGTCATCCTTATAGGTAGATATTACGCCCTTCCTGACTCTAAGATATCTTCCTAATTCAGAACCTCCAGAGTCTTTGAGGATTTTCTCTTCTATGAAGGAATGGAGTTCGTCTTTGTAATCAAAAATATTTTCCAGCTCCTTGATAATGAAATCGTGTATTTCCTTACGCTTTGCTGCATCATCAACTACCACTTCATCTATTAACGAATCCAATTCGGGTAACGGCACTTCTCTTTTCGATTCGGCGAACCCATTGAAGAATGCTACCCTTACGTCAACCAGATGGAGTATGGATATAAATTCTTGGTTCATTTGTCTGAAAACCAAATTAAGTGTACGACTGAGGTTGATATTTTGTAGTTCCCTTTCGATGGATGTTTCTTCTCCTGTTTGTTCCTTAACTTCGTAACTAGTGTTTATCTGTACATCCCTTTTAGCCGATGCTTTTGCGGCATGTTTTTGCGTTGCATTTGATACATTCTTTGAGAATTCTTCACGAGCTGAATGTGTCCCACCTTTTACACCACCACTTACTTTGGCACTCCCAAATCCCCATGAGGCATTGGCTTCAGCTTCCGCATGATACTCAAAACTTTTATCGTAGTTTCTCTTGTCCGAAACTTCATTCTGCATAGAATTTTCAAAATCATCTGAACTTTCCTGTGTGAACGAATCCAGTATGCTAGATGCGCTTTTTGCATCTGTTTCTCTTTTTGCGTAAGTTTTTACGCTAATCTTTGTTTTTTCTCCAGGAAATAAGGAGAAGGTTTTTATAGTTTTTCCTGCGCCGTATGAACCGAGAAAGGAAGACAATCTATAAGTTTCGACAAGGTAGAGGCGAGGAGTTACAATGGCGGGTTCGTCAATATAGTTGTATGATAACGGACCATACATGGTCCTGTAGACGTTTAACCTCTTTCCTGATGCCATCATTGAAGCTACCTCATCGGCCTTAATTTTTGTCAAAATTGTATTTGCAGGAATCGCGCTTACAACTTGCGACTCTGGTTCAACCATTTCAGGCTCTGGTTCCGCCTTTTCCATGATACGTAAAGTCCCCGTAGTCATTTTGATATTCGGAAAAAGCCTCCTGTCAGAAAATCCTGTTCTCATGGAAGAGAGAACTGCACCTTTTGCGGTGGCAAAGTCTAAATCCTTAAGTGGCGTTCGATTGTTCTTTGTGGGTCTTTCCTTCACGCTCGGCTTAAAATAGTTGTCACCAAATTGTTCTAGACTGGTAAGATTTGTTCCACTATAAGATGTTGGTTCTGGTACGTTAATACTGATGACTGGCGGTTTTCCTTCTTGGTCGATACTGATAATAGGAACCTTAGAAGACATACACGTGAGATTAACCTTACTGAAATAAGTGATTTGCTTATTGTTGGATTAGTTATTGCTCGATGAGTAACCTTTTATAAGGTACAAAAATAGGCTCATTGTTATCTATTATAAGTGATTATGATGCTTGGTGCAATATCTTTTATTTATTGCCACAGCTGAATTGCCTGTGAATAGAATTACGTGCCACAAAACAAATAAACATTAGTAATATCGTTAATTCGTTTTCTCTTATCGTATATCATATGATTCCGAGAGCATAATAGACGGGTTCGAATCCCACTGCTTGCATATTCTCTGTTATACTTATGTAGCTCGTTAAGATACCAATAAACAATCTTTTTCAGAGAATCTTTTTATGGATTACCAGCATTACTTCCGTTGTGATAGATAAGGATAGCGATGAATTTAAGAAAGGAGAAATGGCCTTTGACCTTATAAAGAGAAGATATGATTCAGAAATAACCCGCATTAGTGACTTAGATGGAAAAGCGGGGACTCAAATTGGATTTATATCTATTGTCCTAAGTTTATTAATAGGAGTAGGAACTTTCGACTTTTTGGACAAATTAACAGTGCCGAAATTTTTCCTTCCATATTTCATAGGAATAGGCTTGTTGCTCTTATCATTTGTATTTTCATTGCTGTCTGTCAAAGTAAGAGAATGGACTTTTGCGCCAGATACCGACAAGTTATTTAATGAGGGGTTTAACCCTCCGTTTCATGCATGGAATATTATGCTTCGAACGTCGAAGGCCATGAATGACGCAGTAATAGACATAGAAACTAAAAACAACAAAAAGGCAAAAAATATTGCAAGAAGTTGGTATTTTCTAATAGGAGGTCTTGCAGGTATTATAATTTATGTTATCGTGGTCCTATTCTCTGGAACTGATACCGATGCCACCACAATTATGAATGTTCAAAATATGACTGTTGGAAATATGACAGTTCAATGATTACCTTTAGATGTTTCAAGATAATATTTTAATTCTAATTCAGGAGAATGTGATTAATGAGTGAATGTAGTCATTGCCAAGGAATTTTGATTAAAGGAAGTTGTGTTAACTGTGGGGAGAATCCTGAAAATTGTACTTGTAAATGCAGTGGTTGTAACGGAGAATTGACGAAGGAGGGAAAATGTAAAACATGCTCAAAGAAGCCAGATTATTGTGATTGTGGCTATGAGAATTATAAGAAAACGGGATTGTTAATGGTAAAGCCCTGACTTGAATTCGAATGTTGAAAATAGTTCAGCAACAAGAAGTTTTTAATTTTTATTTTATGGCTATGATAAAAAAATGTGAAGTTATCCCATTGATGGCCACAAGCCATCTGAGAGAATGTTTAAATTCTAATTTAGTAACATTGGTGAAATATGGCCGAATGTTCCCATTGTCAGGGTGCTTTAAAACGCGAAATATGCGTTAGTTGCGGATACAATCCTGATAAATGTACATGCAGATGTAGCGGCTGCAATAGGGAATTAACTTCAGAGGGAAAGTGTGTAAAATGTAATAAGAGACCAGATAGTTGTCTTTGTGACTATGATGACTATAAGAAATTTGGATTTACCAGTGCTCCATCCTAATGGAGATTTCATGTTAGTTAGTTGGAGCGATTTCTAATGCTAATTTTAATATGAAGGAAAATGTTCTTCAGCATGCGGGCAAGAGACATGTTTACTTTGGTATAAAATACATCCGCAGTTAGGTAAAGCATTCATGTGTATTATCAAAATGGTAGGCCTTAGCATTATACAAATAAATCATGCTGATAGAGTTGATGTATGGTTATACTAATCAAAGATGACACCGCGACATTGATAGAGGGGTTCGAATCCCATTCCCCGCGTGAGTTTAATTGTAGACAGAGTAAAACTTAACGCAAATGACAGGGCCAATCGAAGCAGACAATACAGGATTTAGATTTTCTTAGCGGTGTAGTTAAGCATAAGCACTATTAAAATATCTTTTAGTCTAGAATTATCTCTATTGAATCTAAAGGAATGGTGTAAGATGGATGAGACACTCTATAGTGCCGAAACCAATGAACAATATTTACAATTTGCAGGCTATGAGTATGATA
>Ga0209382_10009448_pt1 | contig 12208 bp, 9 predicted proteins | sample SoiMetdeltSBSDD5_FD_187599 | JGI IMG/M metagenome (GOLD analysis project Ga0209382, IMG submission 187599) | Bulk soil microbial communities from a Populus tree surrounding site in Tennessee, USA - Soil MetaG P. deltoides SBSDD5 (SPAdes) (version 2) | ecosystem: Environmental > Terrestrial >... | reverse complement strand
GCGAAAACGACGAGGCCGGCGAGATCTTGGCCGCGCCCAGCCCTCGTTCAAGATGAGAGGCCGGACGAGCGATAGGCCCTGCTGATGAACGGTCGATCCAACTCAGGAAGAGACGGTCACGGTTGCCGTAACACAGGATGAAGCCGCCGACCCACATGGTCACCAGGGCCAGGATGGCCATTGGGAGCCCGCCCTCGTCGCTGGCCGACGGGGGAGTGCCGTCGCCAGAGGGCGAAGAGCAGGGTGCCGACGTCCAGCAGTCCCGCGCCTGCCGGCCAGTGTGTGTCGACGTGAGTGAAAATTCGTGTCCGTTCCAGAATGAGCAGCGACGCGCTGATGAGAGGGATCAGGATGGTGTGGGCATAGATGTCCTGCTCGAATGAAAGCGAATCAGCATGCTCATGGGCGCCCACACGCACACCAGGGTCAGAACGAGCAAGAAGGCGAGACACGTGTTGGCATCGCGCTCAGATCGATTTCCTCGCCACGCAATCGATCGTGTGTCGGAGTCCCTCGAAGTGCCGCGAGGAGTTCACGAATCGCTCGTATCTCATAAAGACGTGGAACAGTGCTCGGAACGCCATCCCGTAGGAGGGATACGGCTCTGAGAGGGTCAACATGACGGGCGTGAGGCCACTCTTTTCACACAGCGCCAGAATCCGTCGCCGCGTGTTCGCTCGATAATAGGTGGGATACGGGTCATGTTCATCACCGGACATGTGCGACAGCCATCTCACCAACGGCACCTGCAGCCAGTGCGGTGTCAAGCGAGCGCCGATGGTCTTGTAGTGATGGAGGTTGACGGTGCGGAAGATGTACACGCCGCCGTGAGCCAGGACGCGCTGAACTTCCTTGAAATGACGCTCGGGATCGGCGAGGTGCTCATTCACCCACCGGGAAATCACCACGTCGAAGCGGTCATCGGGGAGGGGGAACTTTGCTCCGTCGTACACGATCGCGCGGTCGAGGAAGCGGTTCGTTCGTACTACTTCGTCGATGTCCAGCCCGACGATCTCGGACGCAGACGTGCGCACGACGCCGGTCGTCCAATCCACGGGCCCACCGCCGATCTCGAGCACCCTCGCTCCGTTCGGGGTATGACGTCGAACGAGGTCGAGCCACTGGGCTCCTGCATCGGGGATCCCCGGGACATTGAAGTAATACTTCTCCAGATATTCGGCGCGCCAATCCCGTTCGCGCTTGCTCGCTCTGCTATCGATCTGCGTCTCGGCCATTGTCTTCCTCTCGTGTGCCATCGCCTCGTGTCGGTGGCAGGGCCAATCGGTCACGCCGAATCGCTTGGCGAGACACTCTCGTACGAATGTCGACCGGCGCCGTTCGTGGTCTCGAGCGGGCGTGCCTCACGACGCTTGCGACGGCGGCGCTCGTACCACTGGCTCCGCAGTTTCCGGAAGCGCGCGAAGATCGGCTCGGGGATCTGGTCGGCTAGCCTGCGATGCAAGCCGAGGCGAAGCGCCAGCTGCCCGCTCAGTGTCAAGGGGACGTAATAGCGCGGGACGTCGATCCGCTCGAACCCGTTATGCTGTTTGAAATCGCTCAGGGTGTCCCGCTGCCTCTTGCCGTAACTGAACTGGGAATAGACCAGATACGGGATCGCCCGCTCGGCGCAGACTCTGACGGCTTCGGCGACGAGCGCATTGGTGGGCGCCTTGTCCATGTGACGGACCATCGACAGGATGTGCATGAGTCCCGCCTGCCCCTGGTCCTCGTCGCTCACCAGCTTGGCGAACCCGATCACCTCGTCCCCGAGAAACGCGGCGAGGAATACGCTCCGCGTGGGGAAGGTGGCGCTCATCCGTCTCACGGTCTCGAGATCCTTTCCGTAGTGCGGGAACCGCTTGCCCTGGCGGATCGGCGTCTCGTTGTAGATGTCCCAGATCCCCCGAGCCAGCGCCTCGTCGAACGCCACCCGCCGGACCGTGACGCCATTCTTCTCCGCTTTCCGCACCTTGTTCCGGACCCGGAAGTCAATCTGTCGCGCCCACCAGTGATCGAAGCTGGACACGGCCAGGGCAGCCGCGTTGTCCCACTCCATCGGATATCCGTACTTTGGCGAGGTGTCCGCGAGCGGCTGGGTGAACGTGAAGAGATCAGCCCGCACGCCGGCTCGGCGGAGGTCGGCGAGCGCGGCCTCCGGATCCTTCAAGAATTCATAGGTTTCACCATCGATGCGGGCGACTCGAATCAGCCGCCCGTCGATCTGGAGGTCCTTTCCGCTTACCTTCGGCGTGGGCCGCCTCACACTCGTCCTCCTATCAGTAATCGCCCCGCCGTCCTCTCGACGGCTGGCATCGGCAGCGTCGAGGCCGTGTAGTCCCGCTCGAGCAGGACGCGGTGCACGAGCTCGAGCGTCAGCAGCGTGGAGATCTCATTCATGTAATTACCGACTCCGCGCGCATGGGCGCGGGCGAGCTCGCGGTGGAACTGGCGGTTTACGTATGGCCGCGTAACGCTGACCGAGTCGCTCAATAGCGATTGGACCCAGTCGAACAGCTCTTCTTGGAACCATAGGCGGTAGTGCTCAATCTTGTGGGACCCAACGACGAAGCGACGTGCGGCCTGGGCCAGGAGGCCGCGATCGAAGCGCGACAGCCATTGCGGCATGCCCGCGTTGTAGTACCACTCGCCTTTGAAGAGGCAGTATCGGTGTAGCCGCCGCAGCGACGCCACCGGCAACGATGCATCGTCCCCGGCGTAGCCCATGTCGGTGGCGATCTTCGACAACAATGGACTCAAGTCCGCGATCAGCCGCAGAGCCAGGACGTTGACCTTCCGAGCGGCGGGAGGCGCCTGATACATGAGTTTGACGAGGTCGTTGTCCATGTACGGAGAGCGAACGATCAGCTGCGATTGCGCTGCGGCGAGGCGTCCGTAGAGGTGCCACGGAATGTCCTTGAACGCGGCAAACGTAACGCCGGGCGCGGTTGTGATCTCGGCAAACGCCGCCAGTCCTGCTCGGACGTACGGCAGAACTTCAGGCTCGACGAGCCGCTCGCTGGAGGCGGAGTACTTGAAAGTGGTCACGCTCCTGAGGATCTCGCTGCCGTAGTTACCCGTCAGTCGAATCGGGGCAAGCGCACGAGCTCGTTGGCTGTAGTACACCTCGTGTGAGCCGCAGATATCCAGGCAGCCGTCGGTGAGCCACACGCTCTTGCCGGCGTGATCATCGAAGTCGTCGAAGAAGTCGCGTTCGAGCGGGAGGACTCGATGCCGGAGCCCGCAGGCGGCGGCGACTTCGCGCGCCGCGCTCACGTCGAAACAGTCGCGATAGAGGCCGCCATACGTGTAGCACGGCGTCGGCGGCGTCGCCGACGGCCTCGCTGCGACCACGATTCGGGTGTCGATCCCCCCCGTGAGCGAAATGCCGACGGTGTCACGGGAGCGGAAGTACGCCGGCAGAATCCTTGTCATTGTGCTCTTGAGCTGTGTGTAGAACGCTTCCTCCGTCAGAATGGGCTGCTGCTCCCACGTCCGGGGGTCGAAGTAGCGCCGTCTATGGACTGTGGTCGGCGCACTGAATGTCCACGCTGAGCCGCCAGGCACGAGCGCGATACTGGGAAACAGCGTTCGGTAGTCGAATACCGTGCCGAAACCAAGGAACTCGCCGAGGCCGCGCAGGTCGAGGCGGCGAGCTTCCGGGCGCACGCTCAAGAGCGCTTTGGCCTCGGAGGCGAAGATGAACGTGCCCTTGCGTTCCTGATAGTACAGGCGGTGCATGCCAAAGCGGTCGTTGAAGAGCCGTATCGTTCCTTCGCGTAGGTCGACGAGGATCCCGGCGAACCATCCGTTCAGGTCCAGAAGGAAACTCTCTCCCTTCGTCTCGTACAGAGTCAGGAGCTGACTCGCATCGTTATGCGAGAAATGTTCACCTGTGAAGATCAAGACGCTCTGCCTGGACGCGCTGACGATAGGATTCTCATCCGTAACGGAATTCGGGTGACCCACCCAACCGAGGTAGCACCCACGCTCGGGTATGAGATAGGTGCCGTGCGTATAGAACTGCTCATGGAGCATAGTTCGCATCATCGTCGACAGCTGCGACCGGATGGCGCCGTCGTCCGTATTCTCGGTGATGATTCCAAGGATTCCGGGCATACACTTGTCCTTGCGCAATACGAGACTTGGTGAGGCGACCGTCGTGGGTGCTGGGTGAACGCTGTTAGGGGCTCGGATGCGATGCATCCTGCGCGGGCTGCAGGATCGGTTTGGGACCTTGACCGAGGACCCAGCACAGGATCTCCGTGACGACCTGTGCTTTACCGTCCCAGCTCAGACGTTCACGCGCGTAGGCCATCCCTTGCTGCCGAAGACGGTTGAGCAATGAACGATCGACGGCCAGCGAGCCGAGGATCCTTTCGATCTGCGCGACCACGTCTTCTTCGGTGGTGAGCGCGACTTTATAGCCGACCTCCGGATGCACGATGTCGCCGGGCCCTCCGAAATCGACGACGACCGGCACCGCGCCGGCCGCCAGCGCCTCGAACACCACGCCACCGCCGAACTCGCGAATCGACGGAAACACGAGCACGTCCGCCACGCGCATTCGCTCCATTGTCTCGGCGTGGCTCAACATTCCGCAGAACGAGACGTCGCGCTCGATCTCGAGCGACCGTGCTAGCTGTTCCAACGCCGGCCGCTCTGGACCATCGCCGATGATCGTGAAGCGGGCCAGGCCGCTTCGCACGAGCGACGCCGCCGCGCGCAACGCGAGATCACAGGCTTTGAACGGGACGAGGCGGCCCACGAAGATGAGATGAAGCCGGGTATCCTCAGCGGATGACTTGCGCTCACTGGAGTAGACGGCGGGACCGAGGCCGTTCTCGGGCACGAAGAACACTTTGTTACGGTAAGCGGAAAACTCCGCGCACGTCTGCGACGAGCCACCGATGATCGCGCCGGCGTTGCGAAACGTGGATCGTGAGAAGGGCAGGATCCGGTAGAGCGCCCGCAGCCTCGAGATCCACTCCCGCTGCTTGTCCGCCTGACTGAAGCCGTGCGGCCAGGGCAAGCCCCCGTTGATCGGGCCGATCACGAACGGTATGGGGCCCTTGCGCAAGAAAAAGGCGAACGGACTCGGTAGCACCGACGTGATAGGCAGTAAACGTAGGACGATGTCGAACTCGCCCGCTCTGATTCGAGCGCGCAGGCGACGCCACGTTCGCCATTCGAACGCGAGGGAGAACGGATAGTTGAATGCCGTGAGCGTTTGCCGCCCGTAGTCATGGTGAAAGATGTTCCGCAGGCACCACGCGAAGAGGCGATCCAGCCACGGAAAACTGATCGGCTCGATCGCGTGGAAGGGCGCTCGCGTCCGGCGCACCGCCGGCTCGTACGCCGACCGGGTCACCAGCGTAACCGCGTGGAGGCGCGCGAGCGCTTCGCTGTGGCAGTAGCCGATGAGCGAGGTGGCCAGCGAATCTGGGTCGCTGTCAGGAGCGAGCACGAGGATACGCAAGCGACGACTCAATGACGTAGTAGCGCAGACTAACAGCTGCGCGGGTTTTCTGACTCGACGAGATACAACACACTTTGCCCGCTGATAGTTCCAGGCATGAACATCCGGAATAGCGACGAAGCCATCATCTTAGCGATGCCGGCCATTGATCGTGGCGGAAAAAACCGGGAGTCGTCAGAACGGTCTTTCGCGGACCTGAAACTCGTTTTCGGTGAAGACTTTCTCGAGCTGCCATACCGTCAGGGGAGTGATACGCCCGCTTCCGATGGCATATGCTGCGTCAGTAAAGGTGGCAAATGCATTCGCGAGGTGAATCTGAGTCACCCCGCTCATAAGCGAAGCGGAGGGCCTTGCGCCCGCCGGCACCCCTTCTGCGAAAGACACTGCACGCCTTTCCGTGCAAGCCACTGGCCGCCATCTCTCGAATGCCGGAAGGGAGCGCTGACGATGGTGAAAGTCAAAATAGACGTCGCTCCCCGAATATGCGCGAGACGTAGTTACCGGACGTCGAGAGACGGCCCGACGCGCGGTGACGCTTACTGCCTCAACAACAGAAAACCGGCCTCTGTGCGCGAAAACTCTCTAGCCCGCGACTGGCCTCTCTGGAGAACCCGTCGCACGCAAGCTCGAGCCGCTACTGAACAACTAGGTTCTGAGGCGCCGACGGTGCAACGGTTGGCGTCACCAACGGGTGCGGGTACACATACGGTGTATAACCCGGTCGCGAACTATTGAAGAAGTCGCGATTCGCCACGACGGCGGAAGGCACGTTTGACACCATGTTCGAGAGCGACCCGTTGATTCGATTGTTCCAGGCATAGGTCGGATCGGAGGCCTGGTGTGGCCAACCGACCGGAGAGGCATTGAAGTTAGCGAGTAAGTCGCCCCGCCCAACGCCAGGCTGATCCAAACATTTATAACCGGTGGAGTTGCTGTTCTGATCCCAGGTGCTGGAACCGTTGCACTGACCCCAGGGATCGAAGGCCTGCCCGGAGCGGTAGTACTGGAGATCGGCGATGACGTCGACCGAGCCGTTCGTGACCGTCGCCGTATTGTTGTAGACGACGCCGACGCCCCCGCGACTCGCGATCAGGCTCGGGAATGCGTTTCCTCTCAGATTGAACGTAAACGTGTTGTCGTAGACCTCGAACTGGCGCTGGCTCCGCCAGCGCCCGCTGGACTCGGTGCCATGATTGGCCCACGTCGTATTAGCATAGGTGTTGTGGCGATATACGACGCGGCCCCCGGACCACCCATCATTCGCGTAGTTGTGGAACCAGACCGATTGATCGTTCGTGAAGGTGTTGTCTTCGACGAACATCGCCCTACTCGTCCCCATGTCGGTGACGTCGGCCCACGAGGCGTCGCCGAAGTCGCTGCCCGGGACATTCCACACGTTGTGGAAGATGTAAAGGCCGTACCCGGTCCCCGATGAGACATCGAACGTGTTGTGGTCGACGACTCCCCAGAGGTAACCGGAAAGCATGAGTCCCGAAGTCTGCGTCGGCACAAATTTACAGTTGTCGATACGGAGCTGGTGCGAAACTCCGTTGATGGTCACGATTCCCGAGTTGAACCCGTCTGGCGTTGTTCCGCCTTGGAACGTGATCCCGGTGATCCGCGTGATTCCACCGTCCTTTGTAGTCCAGTTGAGCATTTGCGGGTAGCCATTCGTCCGGGGGACGTTGTCGATGATGATCGTCTGATCGATCCCGGCGCCCTGAAGCGTCAGGATCTTGTTGATGATCGTGACATTCGACGTCCAGGAGCACGTGCCGGCCGGGATCACGACGGTATCGCCGTCAATTGCGGCGTTGATCGCCGCGCCAACGGCGGCCGCCGAGCACGACGCCGCTGTTCTCGTCACAGCGTCGGCCGACCCCGCGCAGACGCACACCGTAGCCACAGCTGCCATCAACGCCTTGGCGAAGGTCATGTCCATTGAGCATCGCCTCCTGGTACCGATTTCGCGAGGATGAAGACGAAGACGTGGCGTCGAGCAAGAAGCGCACCATCGCGCCGCTGGCGCTAAACCAGGACGATTGCGGCAAAGAAGCACTCAATCGCCGGATCGATCTGCGACTGACCGTCAGCGTGACGACATCGCGTGACAAGCAGACAACGGCCGAGGCGTCACGCCGTCCGCGTGTGGCAGCGAATGTGCGCGCCAGCGACGATTTCGCCCGCGCACTCGGACACAGTCGATCGCAATGACAAGAAAGATGACGAATAAGAAGTTCAGGCCTCGTAGCGTGCCCTCAGTGATGTTGTAGAGTACGTACGCGCTCAAATAAGCGATGCCGAATGTTGCGAAGACGACGGCGCTGACGTGACCGCTTCGCGGATCGGAAGAACGGACGAGCCTCTGTAGCACCGTCCTGTAGGCTGCGCAGAGAACTCCACCCACCAGGATGAGACCAATCCACCCCAAGTTTAGATAGACCTCGATATAACCGTTGTGCGCCTGTGTGGGCTTGAAGTAGTACTCGGCCCAAAGCTTTTTCAGTCTGTCGCCGAGCCAGAAACTCTCGAAGCCAGCTCCAATCAACGGGTCGACCGCCATACGGAGCACGGAGCGCCACAAGTCGGTCCGTCCCGTGAGTGACGTGTCGCGGCCAGCGCCGACAACAACGCTTTCAGTCAGATTGAACGACAGCTGAAGAACGCCGAAGATCAGGAGAGCAAGGACCATATATGTCCCAAAACGCCGCCTCACCACCGAGAATCGGAGGCCGAGAATGACGACACCGCCGACGAGCAAGGCCATCAATGGTGTCTTGCTGTCAGAGACCTGGAAGAGCCAGGCGATCATCGACAGGAAGATGAGCGCGACGACGAAGTCCAGCCATCGAGCCGGACGACGTTTCATCGCCCCTTTGCCGAGCAGCGCGCACAGGAAGAACAGCCCGTACACCAAGAGGAAATAGCCAAGCATGTTCCTGTTCAGCGCGACACCACGGTAATAAGCGGCTCCCGTCCACTCTGAGTACGACCGCCCGAGATGCGGATAGTATTTGATCAAGACGATTGAGAGCGGCACGTGAAAGTAGGCGCAGCGTCTGATGACGGTTTCAAAGGCCTTCGCAGGTGCAACGTCGGTCAGAAGCACGAGCACCATGACCGGATCGCCCAGGCCCTTGAACCACCGCTTGAACGCCACCACGGGGAGGTCCGACCAAAGAACGCTGATCGCGCAATAGACGAAGAACACGGTGAGCCAGACGTTGCTCCGAAACAGGTCCGATAATGCGAGGCGGCGTCTCCACAACACGAGGCAGCCACCGGCAATCAGCGCGAGGTACACAATGGCATCGAGGGGGCTTCCTTCCAGCAGGTCGTCGCCCGACTGGGACGTCGCTGGGTCCAGCCACTGCGACACGGCCCGCGAGCCGAGAATGGCCAACCAGATGCACGGAATCCAGACTGCGGCCGACGGTTTCGGCTGCTGGCGCGAGTCCCGCCATATCAGAGAGACCATGAAGACGAGGCTGAGCAGGAGCGCGAGAGAGGGTGGCATGACGATCCGTTCTCAAGAGCACTTCGTGTGCGATGTCGACGGATACGCGGCTTCGAGGAACAAGCTGCGGTACGCGGACAAAAGATTTCGAGATGTGACGCTCCAGTTCAATTCGGTCTTCACGCGTATTTGGCCACACTCGCCCATCCTCGCCCGTTCGGCGGGGTCGTCCATCAGGCGCGCGATGGCCTCCGCAAATTCACGCTCGTCATTAGGCGTGACGTAGACGGCAGCCTCGCCGGCGGAAACACGTGTCTCCTTGAGCGCGAAGGAAACGATGGGCTTGGCCAGAGCCATGTACTCCATAACCTTGATCCACGTCGACACATCGTTGAGCGGACTCGACGGGTTCGGGTCGAGACAGATATGAGCGGTAGAGAGATATCGCATCATATCGTCGTCTGGGATGAAGCCGGTGAACATCACGTGGTCGCGGAGGTTGAGTTCCAGCGCTCGCGCCTCGAGCGCCTCCCTCGAGTCACCGTCGCCGATGAGGACGCAATAGAAATCACGCCTTTTGAGGTCGTGGGTGAGATGATGCAGCGCGCCGAGCAGATGATCGACGCCATCCTGCGGGTTCATGGCGCCGACGTAACCGAAAATCGTGCGACCCATGGTCAGCAGGCGCGCATCCCGTTCGACTGGCCGCACGCGAGCGAGGTCGGGACCGTTCCGGACGACGAACACCTTGGCGGGCCTGACGGCGTGACGCTGGATGTCAATCGCGCGATAGCTCTCGTTCGTCACGATCACGATATCGGCGAGCTTAAGTGAGAGCTTTTCCAGGAATAGCAAGCCGCGCGGCACGGCCGTGCTCGTTGCCGACGGATAACGTGAGCGATAGAGCTCGGGCGAGAGATCGTGGTGATCGAACACGAATTTCTTGCCGAAGAGCTTGTGGGCCGCGCCGACGATGAACAGGGTGTCGGGTGGATTGTGCGCGTGGATAATATCGAAGCCGTCCCGCATGGCCACGTAGAAGCTCCACAGCAGACACGCCGCCGTGAAGTAACAGTACTCCGACACGTAGCCGACGATGATTTCGAGGGTGTTGAGCAAGGCGCGAAGTCGAGAGCGATTCGTGTTCTCCAACTTTTTGAAGAGCGTCAGGCGGGGAATGCGGTACACGGTGACGCCGTTGACGGTCTCGCGCCACTTCTCGCCGCGGCCTTGGAGCGCTAGGACGCGGACCTGAAAGCCGTTCCGGGCAAGGGTGAACGCCTCATTGCGAACGCGGGCGTCCACGGGGAAGCGATTCTCGACGAGCATCAAGACTCTACGAGCAGATGCCTGCATACGTCAGACCCCTCCGATCGCTCCAGCGTGGTGCTGCCTTCATCAGATCAACGACGATCTTGTTCTCGGCCAGCCGCGTCAGCGACGGCTAGGACGCCGACGTGAAAGCCGTTCCGCGCGAGGGTGAACGCCTCATTGCGAACGCGGCCGTCCGCCGGGAAGCAATTCTCGACGAGTATCAGGACCTCTACCAGCAGATGCCGGCATACGTCGGCCGCCTCCGATCGCTCGTGTTAGGCGAGGCCTTCACCAGATCGACGACGATCTTGTCCTCGGCCAGCTGCGCGAGCGACTCCGTAAACTCCGCGGAGCGCTTGGCGACGACCACGACTTCGGCGTCGGCGACGGCGGCATCGAGCGTCGGCTTCAGCAGGCACGACATGTGGGGGATGGTCTGGTCGATGTAGACCCGGTTGGACCCGTGCAGGCGCTCCGGCGAGACGTCGGGGTCGTAGATGGAGACCTGGTGGCCCTTGCCGATCAGGATCTCGACGAGCCAAACCATGGGACTCTCGCGCAGATCGTCGGTGCCGGGCTTGAAGCTTAGGCCGAGGATGGCGATCTGCTTCTTGCCCGTCCGTCGGATCAGGCTGTACGCCTCGTCGAGCTGCTTGGCGTTGCTGACGAGGATCGAGCGCAGGACGGGGGGCTCCAGGTCGAGTTCCTTCGCCTTGTAGAGCAGGGCGCGCAGATCCTTGGGGAGGCACGAGCCGCCGAACGCAAAGCCCGGCTGTAGGTAGGCCGAGGAGAGGTTGAGCTTGTGGTCGCGGCAGAAGACCTCCATGACCTCGGTGCCGTCGATGCCGAGCCGCTTGCAGACGTTGCCGATCTCGTTGGCGAACGTGATCTTCAGCGCGTGAAAGGCGTTCCCCGCGTACTTGACCATCTCGGCGACGGGGAGCCGCGTCCGGACGACGGGTGCCGCGATCCGCGAGTAGAGCTGCTCCACGGCGTCGCCGCTGCGCGCGTCGAGCTCCCCGATGATCGTGAAGGGAGGAGCGTGGTAATCCCGCAGCGAGGAGCCCTCGCGAAGGAACTCGGGATTCATGGCCACGCCGAAATCGCGACCGGCGCGCTTCCCGGAGCGGTGCTCCAGCATCGGCACGACGTGCGAGTCGATCGTCCCTGGCAGGACGGTGCTGCGAATGCACACGACGTGGTAGGGGCGTCTCGTGCGCAGGAAATCACCGATCTGCTCGGTGGCGCGCGAGACCTGCGTCAGGGAGAGGCTGCCGTTCTCGTTGCTCGGTGTCCCCACGCAGACGAGGGAGATGTCGGCGCCGTCGGCGGCGCCGGTGGTCGCGCACAGGCGCCCGGAGGCGGCGCCGCGGCGGATGAGCTCCGACAGCCCGGGCTCGACGACGGGGCTGATGCCCGCGTTGATGCTGTCCACTTTCGTTCGGTCGATGTCGATGCCGAGCACTTCGTGACCGTCCGCGGCGAGACAGGCGGCGGACACGGAGCCGACATACCCGAGACCATAGACACTGACCTTCACGGAGATCCCCTTTCGCGTTGTGCAGGGTGCCGCGCGCTACCGCCGAGGCCGGCTGCCGTCGGCCGGCTGGGATGCACACGCGGAACGCCGGGCATCAGCTGCCTACGGCATGAGCGAGAGACGAGCGAGCGTCGGCCGACCTCAACCATTGCTCGAAGAGGGCGAGGCTGAAGAGCAGCTTGTGGTTGTCGTGCCGCCCGGATCGGTGCTCTTCGAGCAGCGTGCGCACCCGCCCGGGCTTCACGAGGCCGTACATGAGCGAGTCCTCGTCGAGCAGCAACTCGCCGAGGCGGCCGGACACCGACGCGTGAAACCAGCCGTCGACGACGTTGACGGCGAAGCCCCGCTTCTTGCGCCTGAGGACGCGGGGCGGCAAGAACTGCGCGCACACCTGCCGGTGCAGCCACTTCCGGCTGCCGTA
>Ga0209382_10009446_pt1 | contig 12209 bp, 13 predicted proteins | sample SoiMetdeltSBSDD5_FD_187599 | JGI IMG/M metagenome (GOLD analysis project Ga0209382, IMG submission 187599) | Bulk soil microbial communities from a Populus tree surrounding site in Tennessee, USA - Soil MetaG P. deltoides SBSDD5 (SPAdes) (version 2) | ecosystem: Environmental > Terrestrial >... | reverse complement strand
GAAGCTGATGCTTTCAGCCTCCTGCGGCATCGAGCCGGGCCGTGTGGTCGCCTACAAGCCGCTCCTCGACGGCGCCATCGAGCTCGCCTCTCACAAGCCGGCGCGCTGCGTGATCTTGCAACGGCCGCAGCTCGCCGCCTCGCTGGTGGCGGGCCGCGACCTCGAGTGGGGGGATTTCATGAACGGCGCGGAGGCGGTGGAGTGCGTGCCCGTGGCCGCCACCGACCCGCTCTACATCCTCTACACGTCCGGCACGACCGGCATTCCGAAAGGAGTCGTGCGCGACAACGGCGGGCACGCCGTGGCCCTCAAGTGGTCGATGCACGCCGTGTACGGCATGGGCGCGGGCGAGACGTTCTGGGCCGCCTCCGACATCGGCTGGGTGGTCGGCCACTCGTACATCGTCTACGCGCCGCTTCTCAAGGGCTGCACGACGATCCTCTACGAGGGCAAGCCGGTGGGCACGCCGGATCCCGGCGCGTTCTGGCGCCTCAGCGCGCAGCACGGCGTGAACGCGCTCTTCACGGCGCCAACGGCCTTTCGCGCGATCAAGAAAGAGGATCCCGGGGGCGCGCACATCGCGCGCCACGATCTGCGGAGCTTTCGCACGCTGTTTCTGGCCGGTGAGCGGTGCGATCCCGACACGCTGGTGTGGGCGCGCGAGCGCCTCGGCGTGCCCGTGGTCGACCACTGGTGGCAGACCGAGACGGGCTGGCCGATCGCCGCCAACTGCGTCGGCCTCGGCATGCTCCCGGTGAAGCCCGGCTCGCCCACGAAGGCGGTGCCGGGGTACGACGTCCGGGTGCTCGACGAGGCCAATCGCGAGCTCCCACGCGGCCAGATCGGCTCCATCGCCATCCGGTTGCCGATGCCGCCCGGCTGCTTGCCCACGCTGTGGCGCAACGACGCCGGCTTCGAGACGTCCTACCTCACCAAGCATCCGGGCTTCTATCTGACCGGGGACGCCGGCTACCAGGACGACGACGGCTACCTCTACATCATGAGTCGCGTCGACGACATCATCAACGTCGCCGGCCACCGGCTGTCGACAGGCGCCATGGAAGAAGTGCTGGCCGCGCATCCCGACATCGCCGAGTGCGCGGTGGTCGGCGTGGCCGATGACATCAAGGGCGAGGTGCCGGTGGGCTTCGTGGTGACCAAGGCCGGCGTCGCGCGCTCCGACGCCGACATCGTCCGCGAGCTGGTGGACAAGGTCCGCGACACGATCGGCCCGGTGGCGGCGTTCAAGACGGCGGCCGTGGTCAAGCGCCTGCCCAAGACGCGCTCCGGCAAGATCCTGCGTGGCACCATCAAGAAGATCGCCGACGGCGCCGAGTACACGGCGCCGGCGACGATCGACGATCCGGCGATCCTGACCGAGATCACCGAGTCGCTCAAGACTCTCGGCTACCCGCGGAGACCCGCATGAGCTTCCCGCTGACGCCCGCCTCGCCGGCCGACCTCGGCCTCGACGCCGCCGCGCTCGATCGCCTGCACGCGCAGATCACGGCTCACGTCGCCGACGGGCGCTACCCCGGCGCGCAGGTGGCGGTGGCCCGCCACGGCAAGCTGGCGCTGCTCCGCTCCTTCGGCGACGCGCGGCTCGATCCCGCCCGCGTGCCGGCGAGCGACGACACGCTGTGGCTGCTCTACTCGAACACGAAGGTGCTGACCGCGTGCGCGGTGTGGCTGCTCGCCGAGCACGGCGCGCTCGCGTTCACGGATCGTGTCGCCGCGCACCTGCCGGCGTTCGAAGCGAACGGCAAGGGCGAGATCACGCTCATCCAGCTGCTCTCACACCAGGCGGGCTTTCCGAACGCCGACATGCCGTCGCAGGCGTGGGACGATCACGAGCTGCTCCGCAAGACCGTCTGCGAGTACGCCCTCGAGTGGGCGCCCGGCTCGCGCGTGCACTACCACGGTCGCGCCGCGCACTGGACGGCGGCCGCGCTGATCGAGTCGGTGACGAAGGTGGATTACCGGCGCTTCATTCGCGACGAGGTGATCGTTCCGCTCGGCCTCGGCGACGAGCTCTTCGTCGGCGTGCCGGACGCCGTGCAGCACCGCGCCGCCGACATGCACGAGCCGGGCCCAGACGGACGACCGGTCAAGCGCGCCGACGAGAACAACGCGCGCTTTCGCCGTGCCGGCACGCCGGGCGGCGGCGGGTACGGCACCGCCCGCGCGATGGCGGCCTTCTACCAGATGCTGGTGAACGGCGGGACCCTCGCCGGCCGCCGGCTGCTCTCGACGCGCACCATCCAGTACGTGCTGCGCAACTACACCGGCGACCGCGTGGACGGCCACATGGGAATGCCGATGCATCGCGGCCTCGGCCCGCATCTGCGCGGCACCACCGACACGATTCGCGGCCTCGGCTCGCTGGCGTCGCCGCGGACGTTCGGCCACGGCGGCGTCGGGTCGTCGTACTGCTGGGCGGATCCCGACTCGGGCGTGTCGTTCGCTTATCTGACCAACAACCGCGTGGCCGATCCGTGGCACAGCGAAAGAATGGACCGGCTCAGCAACGCCGTGCACGTGGCGATCGACTGATGGCGCGGATCCCGCTCATCGCGCGGGCCGAGGAGATGGCGCCGGCGCACCGTGAGGTGTGGCGACGCATCGCCAAGAGCCGGGGCAGCGTGGTGGGGCCGTTCGCGGCGCTGCTGCACAGCCCGGTGCTGGCCGACCGCACGGCCGAGCTCGGCGCCTACATCCGGTTCGACTCCGCGCTGTCCGCGGCGGACCGCGAGCTCGTCATCCTGTCGGTCGCGCGCGCGTTCGATTGCCAGTTCGAGTGGGCGTATCACGTCCGCGAGGCGCGGAAGGCCGGCGTCAGCGCGCAGGCGATCGCGGCCATCCGGGAGCGGCGCGCGCCGGCCGGCCTGACGCCGGAGGAGGCGGAGATCGTCGGCTACGCCAGCGAGCTCCTGGTCACCCACCGGGCCGACCCGCAGACGGTGGCGGCGCTGCGCGCGCGGCTCGGCGTGCAAGGGGTGGTCGAGCTGACGGCCACCATCGGCTACTATGCGATGCTGGCTTGCACGCTGAATGCGTTCGACGTGCGGCCCGAGGCGGGAGAGGAGGAGCTCCATGTTCCGTGACACCGTGACGACGGAGGACGCGCTGCGGGCGCTGGTGGGTACCCCCAGCGACCTGGCGCTCAAGAAGCAGATCAGCGCGCTCGACGCGCACTGTCAGGACTTCATCGCCCACGCGCCATTCGTGCTGGTCGCCACCGCGAACGCCGCCGGACAGTGCGACGTCTCGCCGAAGGGTGACGCGCCGGGATTCGTCCGTGTCCTCGACGAGCGCCACCTGGCCATCCCCGACCGTCCCGGCAACAAGCGCCTGGACGGGATGCGGAACATCCTGACCAATCCGCATGTCGGCCTGATCTTCCTGATCCCCGGTCGCCGCGAGACGCTGCGCGTGAACGGCCGCGCCTGCGTCACACGCGACGAGGCACTGCTGGCGTCGATGGACGCGCAGGGCAAGCGGCCCCTGCTCGCCATCGGCGTCGAGGTGGAGGAGGTCTTCCTCCATTGCGCGAAGGCCTTCATTCGCTCTTCCCTCTGGCAGCCGGACCGCTGGCCGTCGGTGGAGCGGCTCGCCACCGCCGCGCAGATGTTCTGGGACGCGGCGAAGCCCGCGTGCAGCGTCGAGGACCTCGCCCGGCACATCGACGAGGGCTACGCGAAGAGACTCTATTAGTGTTTCGGATCGGGATCGACGTCGGCGGCACGTTCACCGATCTGGCCGCCGTCGACGAGGCGGGGCGCGTGGTGATCGCGAAGTGCGCGTCCACGCCGCGGGATCAGTCCGAGGGGCTCATGGAGGGGCTCGGCCTGCTGGCGGCCGAGTGCGGAACGGATCTCGACGGGCTCCTCGCGCGCACGGAGCGGATCGTGCACGGCACCACGGTGGCGACCAACTCGCTGCTCGAGCGCAAGGGCGCCAGGGTCGGTCTGCTCACCACCGAGGGCCACCGCGACATCATCGAGATGCGCGAGGGGCTCAAGGACGATCGCTACAACGTTCGCATGCCGCCGCCGGTGCCGCTGGTGCCGCGCGCGCTCCGCCTCGGCGTCCGCGAGCGCATCGCGTTCGACGGCCGCGTCACCGTCCCGCTCGCCGCGCGCTCCCTCGACGGCGCGCTCGCCAGACTCGCCCGCGCCCGCGTCGACGCGGTGGCCGTCTGTTATCTGCACGCGTATCGCAACCCGCGCCACGAGACGGCCACGGCGCGCGCCGTGGCCCGGCGATTGCCGAAGGCGTACGTGTCGCTCTCGTCGGTGGTGCTGCCGCAGATCAAGGAGTACGAGCGCATCTGGACGACGGTGGTCAACGCCTATGTGGGGCCGGCGCTCGCCCGCTACCTCGGGAGCCTCGCCACCCGGCTGAGGGCACACGGCTATCGCGGTGACGTGCTCATCATGCAATCGCACGGCGGCGTGGCGCCCATCAGGGAGTCGGCGCGGCTGGCGGCCGGCGCGGTGCTGTCGGGCCCGGCCGGCGGTCTCGCGGCCGGGCGGTATGCGGCCACGCTCCTCGACGAGGGCAACCTGATCACCTTCGACATGGGCGGGACGAGCACCGACATCGCGCTGCTGCAGGGCGGCGTGCCGCAGCTCACGGGCGAGAAGACCGTCGGCATCGCGAAGGTGGCGCTGCCGAGCCTCGACATCCACACACTCGGCGCCGGCGGCGGCTCGCTCGCGCGGGTGGACGCAGGCGGCATCCTGCACGTCGGGCCCGAGAGCGCCGGCGCCGATCCCGGGCCCGCCTGCTACGGCAAGGGCGGCACCGGGGCCACCGTGACCGACGCCAACGTCGTGCTCGGCTTTCTCGATCCCGCGAACTTCCTGGGCGGCCGCCTCGGACTCGATCGGCGCGCCGCGGAGGTCGCCGTGGACCGCATCGCCACGCCGCTCGGCACCGACCGCCTCGCGGCGGCCGAAGGGATCTCGAAGGTCGTGAACACGAACATGGCCGAGGGCATCAAGATCGTGTCGGTGCGCCGCGGGGTCGACCCGCGAAAGTTCGCGATCGTGTCGTTCGGCGGCGCGGCCGGTCTGCACATCACCGAGGTCGCCCGGCTGCTCGAGATCCGGCGTGTGATCGTGCCCAACGTCGCGGCCGTTCTCTCGGCGTGGGGAATGCTGGCCACCGACCTGCGCTACGAGCTGGTGCGCTCGCACGTGAGCGAGGTCTCGCGGCTGGCTCCCGCCGCGCTCCGCCGCATCTTCGCGCGCATGGAGGCCGACGGCCGCAAGCGTCTCGGCGCGTTCGACGGGCCCGTGAGCGTGCGCCGCTCGGTCGACATGCGCTACGGCGAGCAGATCTTCGAGATCCAGGTGAGCCTCGACGGCATCGACCTCGCGCGCGCCGATCTCCTCGACGAGATCGCCGCGCGCTTCCACCGGCGTCACGAGGAGCTCTACGCGTACAGCGCGCCGGGCCAGGAGGTCGTGGTCGTCAACGCGCGCGTGGCCGTCGTCGGCGAGCTGCCGCCGCTGCCGGCCGGTCGCGGGGTCACCGAGCGCCGCACGACGCCGGCCGCCGCGCGCCGGCGCGTCTATCTCGGCGACTGGATCGACGTGCCGGTGTTCCGGCTCGACGAGCTGCCGGCCGGCTGGGAGACCAAGGGACCTGCGCTGCTCGAGTCCGCGACGACCACGGTGCTCGTGCGCGAGGGCGAGCGCCTGGCCGTCACACCCCACGGCTGGCTCGACATCCGCATCGGCTGAACAGCCCTCGCCCGCCGCGCGTCCTACATGGTGAGGGTGCCGGACCACGTTTCGATGGTCCGACGCTTGCAACTTCGCATCAGACGGGAGGATCTGTCCATGAAGACGCTGATCTCTTCCGCGGTCGGGATGTCCATGCTCGCCATGGCGCTTTCCGGTTGCGGTACGGCTGCAGGTACGGCAGTGGGAGCGGGCGCAGGCGCCGCCGTCGGCGCCGGGACGGGGTACGGAGCGGGCAAGGGCGCGCTCATCGGCGCCGGCGTCGGTGCGGTCGGCGGCGCGATCTACGACATCACCAAGAAGAACTGAGGAGGCCGCCATGAAGACTCTGACACTCCTGGCGGCGTTCGCCGCCGCGGCCATGCTCATCGTCGGTCCGGCGTTCGCGCAGGCCACGAAGGCGCCGTGCCAGCCATCGGCATCCCCGGGCTCGAGCACGACGCGGACCACGAAGGCCCCCGAGAAGATCGAGGGTGAGGTCACGAAGGTCGATCCGAAAAGTGGGATGCTGACCGTGAAGCGCCCGGACGGCAGCACGCACGAGTTCAAGGGCTCGGCCGAGACGCTGCGCGACTACAAGAAGGGCGACAAGATCGAGCTCACGCTGCGCTCGGAGCCCTGCTAGAGAGCACCGTCACGTTCGAGACGTGCAACGCGAGCGCCCCGGCATTCCCGGGGCGCTCGTCTCGTGTGGAGCACCAGGTCAGTCGACGAGCGTGCGGTCGAACGCGTCGTGGACCACCATCCACGCATCCGCGAGATGAGACTCCGCCGTCAGCACGTTGCCGACGGCGATGCGGATGCCGACGCGGCCGCCCACGCGCGCCTCGGTGAGATAGACGCGTCCGGTGCTCGTGATCCGACGGACGAGGGCGCCATTCAGCTCGTCCAGATCCGCGCCGCTCGTTCCGGCGGGACGGGCGCGGAAGCAGACGGCCGCCATCGCCGGCGGCGCCATCAGCTCGAAGTCGGGATCGGCCTCGACCCAGTCGGCGAAGCGGCGCGCCAGCCGCACGTGCTCCCGGACGCGCGCCTCGAGCTCCGCGCGGCCGGCCGCACGCAGCGCGATCCAGGCCTTCAGAGCGCCGAGGCCGTGCCGCTCGTGCCGTGCGAAGTCCTCGAGAAGCTCCGGTCGCCGCGTATAGAGCACGGTGAGATCGGGCGGGACGAAGAGCCAGCCGTGTGCGCTGATGACGACGGAGTCCGCCCGCGCAACGCCATCGAGGACCCACCGCCCTTCGGGGAGGAGCGCGAGCGCGCTCCCGTGTGACGCGTCCACGTGCAACCACAGCCGGTGCTCGGCGCACACGTCCGCGATCGCGGGGACAGGATCGACGGCCGCGCACGAAGGCGTCCCCACGGTCGCGACGACCGCCAGGGGGCGCAGGCGCGCATGGACGTCGCGGGCGACGGCGGCGCGGAGGGCGGCCGGCCGCAGCCGCAGCTCGGCATCCGTCTCGACCCGGCGAATGCTGTCGGCGCCGAGACCGAGGGTGATGGCCGCCTGCTCGACCGACGCGTGCGCCTGATCGGATGTGTAGATCATCAGCTTCGGCGCTCCGATCAGGCCGCGGCGACGCCCGTCGGGGTGGGCGGCGTTCCGGGCGGCGGCGAGCGCGTGAAGCGTCGCCGCCTCCGCCGAATCGTGCACGATGCCGTCGAAGGTGTCGGCCACGCCGAGCAGCGAGCGAATCCAGCGCAGCGTCGTGGCTTCGAGCGCGGCCACCGTCGCCGAGGCGGGGGCGCCGGCGCCGAGGGCGACGGCGAGCCACTCGCCCATGATGCCCGGCGTGGTGAGCGAGGCGCCGCGCTCGCCGAGAAATTCCGGATGGCCCGCGTGGACGAGGCCGGGGACGATGACGCGCTCGACGTCCTCGAAGATCGCCGCCAGTTTCTCGCCGTGCTCGGGCGGCGGCGCGGCAAAGGCGGCCGCGATGTCTTCGGGCGCGACGTCGGGGGTCACGCGCTGCTGGGCGATGGTGTCCCGATGGTCGGCGACCCAGCCGGCGACGCGATGCAACCACAGACGGACCTGGTCGGGCGGCACATCGCCGCGCGCGCTCATGCGAGCGAGTCTACGCCGTCAGGCGGCGGCGCGCAGCGTGGCCGCCTGATCGGCGTCGCGGGCCGACCGCGCGATGGCGGCCGCCGCACGCTCGCCGATGCGCTTCTGCTGATCGTAGCCGAGCACGATCTCCCACGCGTCGGCGCGGTGGTGCGCGGCCAGCGGCAGCGCGACGCCCTCGAGCAGCCAGCGACCGTGGCGGGGAGCGTGCGCGACGTGCGCGTCCCAGTAGCGTCGCGCCGGCCCGCTGAGGCCCAGGCGCGCGGCCGCCGCGCGGTATTCGCCGAAGGCGGCGGCCGCCGACGTCTCGCGATGGAGCAGCGCGCCGACGTAGCGCAGGAAGTGTCGCCGGCGATCGGAGAGCAGGAACCACTGATTGATCGACGCCAGCACTTCCCACGGCACCAGCTCGAAGTACGCCTCCGGCGCGAGCGAGAGCGCGCACGCCTCCAGCATGGTCTGAAAGAACGTGGACTGGCGCTGGCGCTCGACGAGCACGCGCGTGAGCGTGGCCTGGATGTCGTTCGCGGGCCCGGCCAGCGCCCGCGATAGATACGTGACCTCGCTCGACGCTTCGAGGGCCGCGACCTGCACGAGGCGGCAGTAGCCGGCCGTCGTCGTCGCCTGCGCGAAGTAGCGCCCGGCGGCGGACGGCGCCGCCGTCAGATCGGCGCGCACACGCGCGCGCAGCGCGAGCGGCGTTTCGAGCCGGCGCAAGCCCGGCGCGTCCAGGTCCCGCGCTTCCCATTCCTGCCACGCGTGCTCGATACGCTCCCGCACGGCCATGAGGTACGGCGAGCGCTCGTTGACGTAGCGACGCGGATCGTCGTACCAGAACAGGCCGAGCCGATTCACCCGATAGAGCGTGCGCTGCAACAGCCAGTGCGCGGAGTCGATCTCCGTCGCGTCACGATACGCGGCTCGGATGGCGCGCGTGAGAGCGCCCTCGAAGCGCGCGGCCATGCCGGGATTCGCGCGCAGCTTGCGGTCCAGGTTCACGGCGTCGGTGAGGCCCGCGAACTGCGCGTCGGCGGCGCGCGCCTCGGCGTCCGAGAGTGAATCAGGAGTCAGCATCGTCCGCATGGCGAAGCAGGAACCGTGCCGGCCGGTGTTACAATCCGGCCCATGTGGCAGGGAAATGTCGTCTCGATCCATGTTGCGCCCGAGGCCGGCGCGCCCATGGTGTCGGTGCACGACGCCCGGGCCGTGCCCGGCCGTGGTCTGGAGGGTGATCGCTACTACACCGGTCGTGGCCACTATTCCGGCAAGCCGTCCGAGGGCGGCCGCGAGATCACGCTGATCGAGATCGAGGCCGTCGACGCGCTCGACATCAAGCTCACGCCGGCGGAGACACGGCGCAACATCGCGACGCAGGGCGTCCCGCTCAACCATCTCATCGGCACGACGTTCCGCATCGGCACCGTGCGGCTTCGCGGGACGCGGCTGTGCGAGCCGTGCCGGTATCTCGACAAGCTCACGACGCCGGGCGTGATGAAAGGGCTCATCCATCGCGGCGGTCTTCGCGCCCAGATCCTGACCGAGGGCACGATCCGGGTCGGCTACATCGTCCGTGCAGATTAGGACACAGAGAGGAGATTCGATGGCGCCGAAGGTCACGATCTACACGAACGTCGGTTGAGGGCCCTGTCATCGGGCGACAGAGTATCTGTCGCAAAAGGGCGTGCAGTTCACGGAGCGCAACGTGGGGCGTGATCCCGGCGCCCGCGAGGAGCTGATGGAGATCGGGCTCACGTCGCTGCCGGTGATCCTGATCGGCGAGCACAAGCTCGCCGGCTTCAATCCGAAGAAGATCGACGAGGCGCTGGCGGAGGGTGCCGATCATGGCTGAGCCGTCCAAGGCGAACGTCGACAAGATGTGGGCGTACGCCACGAAATACGCGGAAAAGTCCGGGAGCTTCCTGCATCCCGATCGCAGCGTGACCCAGACGGTCGTCGAGGGGCTGGCGCGCCACATCGAGCAGGTCGGCCGTCCGCTGTGTCCGTGCAACTTCTATCCGGACCCGCAGGCCGAAGCAAAGCTACGCCGCTGGATCTGCGCGTGCGACGAGATGCAGAAGTACAAGTACTGCCACTGCCTGCTGTTCGTGACGCCGGAGGGGCTGCCGATCACCGAGTATCTGCCCGAGGGCCACGAAGGGCGCGACGCCTACGGCATCGTGAAGGATCCCGTGCCCGACAAGGGCCGCGCCACCGCAAAGGTGCTCGAGCGCCAGAAAGGTGAAGAGTGATCGGGATGCCGACGGTTCGCCTGCGCGACGCCTCCGAGTATCCCGAGCCGGCGCGGCGGCTCTTCGAGCTGTCCAAGGCGTGGTTCGACTATGACTTCAAGGAGCCGCCGGCGATGAGCCGCGTGATGGCGTGGGATCCGCACTTCGGCGGGCCGCACGGCCGCGCCATGAAGCGCGCGATGGCCGCGGGGGAGTTCACGCGGGCCGAAAAGGAGATGGTGGCGGCCGTCGTCAGCGGCGCCAACGCCTGCACCTATTGAGTGGAGGCGCACACTGCAGCCGGGAAGCTGCAGGGGCTGGCTGGGGACGCGCCGTGGTACGAGGCCGCCTTCGTCGTCGGCGTGACGAACGCGCTCAATGTCGCCGCCGACGGACTGACGGCCGCGCTGCCGCCGCTGAGCGACGCCGACGCGGGTCCGGAAGCTTGCGCCGTCTTCGCCGACGTGCGGAGCTTCTACGGCGGCGCCGACGTGCCCGCCCCGCTGCGCGTGATCGCGCGCGACCCCGCGTACCTCGCCGACGTGTTCGCCGCGATCAGGCGCGCGTTCGCGGACCGCTGCCTCACGCGCCGTCACAAGGAGGCGCTCGCCTTCGCCGTCTCGCTGACCACCCGCTCGGCGTTCGGGCTCGGCTTTCACCTGACCGAGCTGCGGCGTCTCGGCGTGAGCGAGCGCGGCATCGTGGAGATCGTCGGCGTGGCGCAGATGTTCTCGAGCTACACGAAAATCGCCGACACGCTTCAGCTCGAAACCGACATGGCGCACATCGCCCCTGTCGATACCTCCGGCGTGCCCGAGCCCGACGGTGAGTGAGGATCTCTGCTGGCTCGACGCGACGACGCTGGCGGCGGAGATCCGCTTCGCCCGCGTGTCGCCGGTGGAAGTGACCGAGACCGTCCTCGCTCGCATCGAGCGGGTGAATCCCCGCATCAACGCGTTCTGCACCGTGGCCGCCGAGGCCGCGCGCGCCCAGGCCCGGCTGGCGGAGGCGGCCGTGGTACGCGGCGAGGTGCTGGGTCCGCTCCACGGGGTGCCGATCTCGTTCAAGGATCTGACGGCGACGGCCGGCATCCGGACGACGTTCGGCTCGCGCATCTGGGAGCACCACATCCCCAAGGCCGATGCGCCGGTGGTCGAGCGCGCGAGGCGGGCGGGCGCGATCGTGCTGGGCAAGACGAACACGCCGGAATTCGGCTGCAAGGGCGTCACCGACAATCGGATCTTCGGCGCCACGCGTAACCCGTGGAATCTCGACCGCACGCCGGGCGGCTCGAGCGGCGGCGCCGCGGCCGCGCTCGCCGCCGGCCTCGGGCCGCTGGCCGAGGGCAGCGACCTGGCTGGCTCGATCCGTCAGCCAGCCGCGTGCTGCGGCGTGGTCGGGCTCAAGCCCACGGTGGGTCGGGTACCGCGCTACCCGGCGGTGAATGGCTGGACGAGCTTCTCGTGCGTCGGGCCCATGGCGCGCACCGTCCGTGATGCCGCGCTGCTCCTGTCGGTGATGGCCGGCCCCGACGAGCGCGATCCGAGCTCGCTCCCGCTCGGCGCGGACACCTTCGCCCGCGCCGCCGACGGCGGCATCGCCGGGCTGCGGGTGGCGTTCAGTGCCGACCTCGGCTACGCCGCCCTCGATCCCGAGATCCGCGCCGTCTGCACTGCCGCCGCCCGCCGGTTCGCCGAGCTCGGCTGCGCGGTGGACGCGAGCGATCCCGGCTTCGACGATCCCGAGACGCTGTTCCTCGACCTCACGGCGCCGCTGCGCGCGGCGGCCGAGCAGCACCATCTCGCGCAGTGGAAAGCGGAGATGGACCCGATCCTCGTGGAGCGCATGGAGCGGGCGAGCGGGATGACCGCCGTCGACTACGAGCGGGCCACGCATCGCCGCACGGCGATGTGGCACATCGTGCGCGAGTTCTTCGAACGCTTCGACCTGCTGCTCACGCCGGTCACCGCCGTGCCGCCGATCCCGCTCGACGTGCAGTACCCGAGGGAGATCGCGGGCCGCCGGGTTTCGTCGCCGATCGCCTGGTTTCCGTTCACATATCCCTTCGCCATGATGGGCATGCCCGCCATCTCCGTGCCCTGTGGCTTCACCCGCGACGGGCTCCCCGTGGGGCTCCAGATCGTCGGTCGCCGTCTCGCCGACGCC
>Ga0209382_10009445_pt1 | contig 12210 bp, 10 predicted proteins | sample SoiMetdeltSBSDD5_FD_187599 | JGI IMG/M metagenome (GOLD analysis project Ga0209382, IMG submission 187599) | Bulk soil microbial communities from a Populus tree surrounding site in Tennessee, USA - Soil MetaG P. deltoides SBSDD5 (SPAdes) (version 2) | ecosystem: Environmental > Terrestrial >... | reverse complement strand
GCGCATGAAATACCAATTCTCGACAGAGTGTACATGGCTGTATCTCTGCTTAAGGACGGGTGCGGCGAGCCAAAATCTTGTACCCGCGTACGAGCCACGACATTGACTTACGTCAAGCCCCAAATCGCTAATTGTATCAGCACGCTGGCCACGCTCGCTAAGCGCGGGTCAATCGACCGGCACTGGGCCGCTTGGCGACACTCGGCTGACACGGATGGATGAAAGCAGCAGGCGCGTTTAATGGCCTGCCGCGCTCGTAAGTACGCGATACCATGCCGTTGAAATAGGATTTTAGCGGCGGAAGGGCCACCATTACCTGCGACCTACAAGGCGAATACAGTTTCTTGTGGCTCAAAGTTGTTTATTTCGGCCATTTATACCAGGGCAACTTTCTTTGAAAAATCCGGGATATTTTGTCTTCTGGCGCAAAACCCCAAAACAGTGGCGCAATCTCCCAGGACGCGCGAGTCACCGACTCGCTACACGATCATCGGGGCTGGGGCACTCATTTCCCGAATTTGGGTGCGCTGTCCTGCGCGGCGGGTGTGACGACAAGAAGCACATCCGCCGCGCTTCTCGCTCAGTCGCCTACTTCCACAGTATCGCTCCGCCCCAGTGTTCCGCCACGTAAACCATCAAATCGGGGTGGAGGAAATATCCTAGCCTGCCACGCACCGTGCCGAACCAGTCTATTTTCTGAGTCGCGCTGAAATTCCCGAAGAGGGGATGGAAGTTCGCCATGTTCACGGGCGCTGTAACAGAATCCTTGATGTCGGCCCCTTGAATGTCGGCCTCAAGGCCCAGCAACCAGGTGGGAGCGAAGTGCCAATTGTACCCAAGCTGCAAGCCGCCCACCAACCCTCCGGGATCGACCCTTGCACTAACTGGATCGACAATCAGATGTCCTGCGCCCACTGGGAATGTTGTAGCTGGGTCGATCGGGATTTCAGTGACATTATTTCTGCTGACGCCGAAGCCGCCGTTTATACCGAGATAGAAACCTGTCCAACTTATGGGAGCTGGTGCTGGTGCTACTGGCGGACCCTTGACGTCTGCCGCGATGGAACTTCCCCCCACAGCCAGAAAGAGGCACGCTGCTGTGCCCCACAAAACCCTTCTCATAGATTCACCCCTGTTTAAGCGCCCTTCCTCTACCGAGGTACCATCTACGGTTCCATTTCGGTTCCATTTTTAGGTTGAGACCGCATTAGAGTTCCACGATGTAGCCTTTCGGTCACACAGGTGGGGATAACTCAAGCCAGTTCGGCGAGTTACTCAGCTTGGCCTCTAGTTCAGCTTCAGAAGTTCGACGGCTTCCCGAGCCGTAATCGGGGCCCGGTTCGCATTGAGGGCACGAAGGGCTGCCTGCGCCTCAATTCAAAGTAGCATTCTGAAAGGGGTTCAGCGTGAGGAGCCAATGTCCGCTTTGGGTTAAAAGCGGACGTTGACGCTGCAAAAAGTCATGTCTGCTTGACCCCCGAAAGCGGACATGTGTAGTGCAACTAGGGATGTCCGCTTTGGGCCAATAGCGGACATCGCGGGCGGCGAACCTAGACAGGCACCACTGCTGGGTGCGAAAAAGCCGACGCTCTCTTTCGACCCAAATCTGATCGATTAAATTGTCAGTACAATCTTGCCGGCCGATCCAGGCTCAAGGATCTCCTTGTGTGCACGCGCGGTCTCAGCGAGTGGCAATTCCTTGCCAACAACAGGCCGCAAAGTGCCGTTATCGAGGCCTACAAAAAGTCCGGCGTGGATGTCTGCCTCTTCGGTCGCTGTGATGGCCCAGAGCGTGAACGCGCGAATCGAAGCGCGGCGCGACATCAGGTCACGCGGATTGATGGTAACCTCGCCACGACTGCCGATCACGATCACGCGGCCATTGGTGGCCAATAGCTTCGTGTCGTGAGAGAGATTCACATTGGCGAGCATTTCCAAAATGATGTCCACGCCCCGGTTGCCCGTCGCTTGCAGAATTTCTTCTTGATATCCGGCTTTGCGGTGATCGAAAACTTGATGCGCACCTTCCCGCTTGGCCATTTCAAGACCTTTCGGGGTGCCTGCAGTGCCGAAAACCTTAAGGCCCATGGCGCGCGCGATTTGAAGGGCCGCCGTACCCACACTGCCACTTGCGCCGTGCACCAGCACGGTCTCGGAAGCGTGCGCTTTTGCCGAGTGATATAGCGCATGATATGCGGTTCCATAGGGGACCCAGATTCCTGCACCTTGCTTGAAATCAATTTTCTCAGGGAGTGGGTGCACTTGCTCTTCGAGCGCAAGTGCGTATTCCGCGTATGCGCCGGTGAGGGTCCGCGCGGTGTATACGCGATCTCCTCGCCTCACCTTTTTGACACCCTCGCCAACCGCTTCAACCACTCCGGCGCCATCCGATCCGGGAGTGTACGGGAGCGGTGGCTTCAAAGCATAGGTGCCTGCGCGCATGTAGGTGTCATAGGGATTTACCCCGGCCGCATGAATGCGCACCAGCACCTCGCCAGCTGACGGCTTTGGTGTAACCACCTCCTCAAGCTTCAGGACCTCAGGACCGCCGAATTCATGAATCCGAATTGCTTTCATTTTTCAGTCTCCAGATTCAGGACGCTTCTTTCGAATTAGTCGCGCCTTGCCTGCCACGGGAGGCGACGTAGTTCGTCAGCAAGAGCTTCGACAGCGGACTCTCGGTAGCGACGCGCCCAAAGCCTGAGCCAGTCTTCGTTACTCAAGAAGAACTTCCAGTCGCTGATAACCGCGCGCCTCATCAACAGAAACGGCACCGGCGATGTGAACGGTCGAAAGTTCGGGTTGTATAGCGCGGTCCCGTCGTTGCCCTCGTAGAAGGGGCCCATCACCAGCCCATCGTCCGCATAGGATCGAACGCCAATTTGCTGCAAAACGCCGCTAAAGAAGTCCTTGGCTTGAGCAGCCGGCAAATCAGTGAAAACAACGACGATCGATTTGTAATGCGCTTCGTCGCCGTCGACAGGATGAGCGGCCAGGAGAAGTCGTTTGTAGCTGTCTATGAGCTGGATGACATCTGGCGGGTTCCGGCCGGCGCTCCGCTCAGCAGCAAGCCAAAGCGTCTTATGTTCCCAGGCCACAGGCACGAAGGGGCACACCGGCCCGGCGCGGCCGAGGTCCCTGTGAGGACTTGCAACAAAAGTCTTGATCCAATCTGCAACGGCGCGAAGTGCATTGCGATCGCTTTCCGCGAGTTCTCTCGTCCTACTGGCGTCCTCTAGATTCTCAAGGAGGAAGAGATTGGTGGTCTGTGCTGGCATGGGATATTCTCCTAGCGCGGCGCTCGGACGATGGCGCTGCTGACGAGCGCGGCGCCAGTGGCGACTACAGCACGCCTGTCTATGAGGCTCATTTCATTGTCTCCCCTGCTGAGTGCAGGCGGTTTCCTGTGGCGCTCACCATTAAGGCGCAAACGCCCAAAGCACTAAAAACTCGCCCAGTGGCGCGAAGTGTCGATGATCTCCTCCCTGTCGGCGCGCGACTAACCCACTCAGACAAGTCTCGCGATTTTGGCGAGACAATTTTCAGTAGAGGGGCAGCAATTTCGAGTTGGACTGAGGTCCAATATGTCCGCTTTGGTCAAAAGCAGACATGTGCGGTGCAACTAGGGATGTCCGCTATGGGCCATAAACGGACATGGACAGTGCTCATTCGATCAGCTCGTTGGCGCGGGATAGGAGTGAGGGTGGAACGGTTAGCCCCAGGGCGGCAGTGCCAAAGAAGCGGCGTCGATCCTGATTGTGTGGTCCATGGTGCTACTCCTATGCACCGGCAGCGCGATGAAATAATCCTCGCATCAGCCGAACGTGAAGCAAAAAACCTCTACGCCCGGATCAAGAAACTCGATTTCAAACTGACGATCGGCAATTGGACCGGTTTGCCTGATGAGCTGGTGCAGACGCTGTTCGGTCACCGAGCCGCTGCCTTGTTCGTCAATGTCAATTCCGTGCGCCGCGCCTGGCGGCTGTCCATCGGTTAGCACCCGGAATTTCACGGACGTTCCTGGCGTCGCGGGACCCATAACGAGATGAAGGTCGCGCGCGTGAAAGCGGTACGCGATGCGGCCGTTGGGCTTGTTCAATTTGACGGCGTCGCGCTTTATCGTCCAATCACCGGACAGCGCCCAATCGTTCCGGCGTAGCTTTGCCGGCAGTTCATACATGCGAGATTTGTCGCGCACCGCGCCGCCCGGTGACGCAAAGCCCTCGGTACGTTCGTAGCCGACATAATTTTCCGGAGACTTGAGGCTTGCCCAATCGGCGGGCACCTCGAAACCGCGCGCATCGACGGATACCAGCTCGTCGCCGATGCCGCCAGCGCCGGCTTCCATCAGCAAGCGCTGAATGACCATTTCCGACTGGTCGTACGAGCCCTCGCCGAAATGGGTGTGTCGCACGCGCCCCTGCGTGTCGATGAAATACTGCGCCGGCCAATAATTGTTGTTGAAGGCGCGCCAGATGACATACTCGCTGTCCACGGCGACAGGATAGTCGACCCGCAGCGCTTTAACTTCGCGGCGGATATTGTCGATGTTCTTTTCGAATCGGAATTCCGGCGTATGGACGCCGATCACGACCAATCCTTTGTCCTTGTACTTCTCTGCCCAGGCGCGGAGGTAGGACTGCGTGCGCAGCCAATTGATGCAGGTGTAGGTCCAGAAATGGACGAGGACGACCTTTCCGCGCAAGGCAGGCGCTGACAGCGGCGGCGAATTGAGCCACGCGTCCGCGCGTTCAAGGGAGGCGAGCCCTGATTGATTGGCAGCCGTGCCGTCGGCAAGCCCATGAAAGAATGCGACTCGTTCGCCCGCGGGTGTTGTCGGTTGCGCCATGTTGATGTCCCCCACGAAGCCCACAATCGGAACCCCGATTGCGATTGCGAGTACCGCGGCGATCAGGAGCTTGTTTGTTTTTATCAATGAACGCCTTCCGGATTCCGATCGATGTTTGTCGTGCTTGCATGGGAGTCGGAGTGCTCGACGCCCGCGCCAAAGTCCTCAAGAGCCGAGATCGAAGCCAAGATCTCCTCAGTACTAACAATAGCCCTAGCGTAGTTCGGGAGATTGACGTCGAGCGCGGCGTGCATCTCCTTGTCCGAGTAATCCGCCGTTGCGTCCTTGACCACTGTGACCTCGTAGCCGAGCTCAGCGGCAAAGCGAACGGTCGCTTCAACACAGGTATGCGCTATCAGCCCGATAACGATGAGCTGATGGATGCCGTGCTTCTTGAGCTGCAGATCCAAATCTGTGTTGGCGAAGCCACTCGAACACCAATGCTCGGTGGCGACAATCTCGCCTGCCGCCGGAACGAACTCTGCGCGGAATTCTCCGCCCCAGGTGCCGTATTGGAAGCTCTTGTTTCGCCACGCTGCTCTCTGAATGGGCGCGACGTACTTCCACGTTTCATAGTCGCCCGGACGATATCGATGATGCATTGCATAGAAGACCCGAAGCCTCGCTTTTCGCGCGGCATTCAGCACCTCCAGCATATGAGGAACGCAATCATTCGCTTCCGCAACGGTCCGAATGCGATTCCATATTTTGCCGCCGTCGGAAATGAAATCATTATACGGATCGATCACCAGAAGTGCGGTGATCTCCTTGTCATAGGTGAGTGTCGGCATGGTCTCTCCCCGTTGGAGCGGTGGATTGTTGCAAATTCAATTTATTGCCGGTCGCGCGGGCCGAACTTTTCAGGATTCTGCAATGGCCTCAAGGCCGAACGAATAATTTCGCGCGTGACAATGAGCCTAACATCGGCGGTAATCGAGTTGGACGGAGGTCCAATATCCGCTTTGGGTCAAGAGCGGACATTCGCATCGCAAAACGTCATGTCTGCTTTACCCCCGAAAGCGGACCTGTGCATTGCAATAGCTCGTGTCTGCTTTGGGCCAAAAGCGGACATCGCCAACTTTAAGCGCCACATCTCTTTGCGATGAGACTAACGAGTGCTGGTCTGCTTATGCGGGCGGCGCCATTGCATAATCTCGCCTGCCGCAGGAAGCGTGTTCGTCGCCCGTAACCGCCCGGCTTCTGATCGACTGCGAAAACGGATGCAAATCAAAGGGTGGGCGAATTGGCGTGGCAGCGGCGCGCAAAAAATTGGCTGCAAAACACAAGTCGCTGAGGCGACAGGCGCGTACGTTGCGGCGGGCAGCGAGCGAGCCAATATGGAAGACATTGAAAAAAACCTCGGCGACGCGAAGGCCAATTTGGCCAAGGTCTTGGTCGCAGCCGAGCTGCTCGATCTCGCCCACCGCAGGATCGTAGCGAGAAAAGTTTACCAGCTCGCCCACCTGATTTGGAACGTCCCATACATGGGGGGCGGCATCAAACTCGAGACTATGCTCAAAAATCTTCATGATCTCACTCAGATTTTCTACTCCGAAACGATGGCGACCCAAGCCAAAGTGGCGTCCAGCGCGTTGCGTGATGACGCCGCCATTCAGAATATAAACACCGAAAATGTGAAGGCGAGGCTATGCGGTCTCGTGGTGGCTATCGAAACCCTCTTCTTTCAAGAGAAGATGCCGAGACGTGGGCGCAGCGAAATAAAGGACATGCTGCTTAACTTCATTCGCGGGCAGCTGTCCGAAGAAGAGCGAGAGATTGCACGCCAAGAAATAGAGGCGGACCCGAAACGGATTGCGGGCGAGTAGCTGCGGGTGATCGACAGTTGGCTGGAGCTAAACGCCATGTCCGCTTTACCCCCCGAAAGCGGATATTGGGCGGGCACTTATTTAGGGCACTCATCGCCAAGGGGCATTGCCGGTGTTCGCGCTAGCCCGCTTTAGCCTTTAGGAATACCCTGCCCACGCGAGATCCGCGTTTGTCGCCAACAGGAGGACAATATGGACTCCACAACTCTTCTTATCATTGTCGCCATAATAATTGTCGGCGGCTTTTGGTACGGCCGAGGACGCTGGTTCTAGAATCTTGGCGCTGTAAGCGTCGTCATGACTGACGAGAATAACGATCAAATTAACAGTGTAGATTGCTCAGCCAATGGCTATCACGCATTTTGGCATGGGCGGATGGTGTACGAGAACGGTCGGGTCAAGCGTTTTAAAACTGAAAGCGAAGCCTGGGAATATCTCGCGCGCTGCGACGAGGCGGGCAAAATCATTCATTGATTTAGCGGTAGGGGCAACTCGACGTCCAGCTGTTTGCTTGGGGGCTGCGATGTCCGCTTTGGGTCAAAAGCGGACATTCGCATCGCAAAACGTCATGTCTGCTTTACCCCGAAAGCGGACATTCGAGAGCGCGAGCCGGATGTCTGCTAAGGGCCAAAACAGACTTTGCGGCCGCGAGACGCAATATCCGACTAGAGGGTATAATCTGCAAAGACTGTCGTATTTGGCGCGCAGCCACACGATTCAAAGGAGCGATACTCATGGATGCGCCGAACAAGGAATTCGCACTCGCGGGGAGCCTTGAGGAGCTGAAGGCGAAGGGGCGGCTCGTCGTGCACGGTCGCCATCGTCCGATCCTTGTCATCTACGACCGCGGGCGCGTCTTTGCTCTCGACAATCGCTGCCCGCACATGGGCTTCCCGCTCGAGCGCGGCAGCTTCGAAGATGGAATCTTGACCTGCCATTGGCACCATGCCCGCTTCGATCTCGAAAGCGGCTGCACTTTCGACCTGTGGGCGGACGACGTACCGATCTGCCCGATTGAGGTACGCAATGGAGACGTTTGGGTGAAAACCACGTTCGGTCATGCCAACCCCGCCGCCCACTGGCGTCAGCGGCTTGCGGACGGCCTGGCCCACGACCTCGGTCTTGTCGTCGCCAAAGCGGTGCATGGACTGCTCGCGGCCGACGTACCGCGCGCCGACATCGTGCGGCAGGTGGCGCTGTTCGGGGCACAGAACCGTGACGGTTGGGGCGTGGGTCTCACGATCCTCACGGCGCTAGCCAATCTCCTGCCCTTCCTGCCGGAGGAGGAAGCATATCTAGCCCTTTTCCACGCGGCGCGCCGCGTGGCGGCGGACTGCGATGGCGAGGCGCCGCGGCGGGAACGTGCGCCGCTTGCAAGTCGGCCCGATCCGACTGCGCTAAAGGGCTGGCTGCGGCGTTGGACCAACGTTCGTCATCGCGAGGCGGCCGAGCGCACCCTGCTCACGGCGATTGCGTCCGGTCTCTCGCCGCCCGTGCTAGCCGATGTTCTGCTCGCGGCTGAGACCGAGCGGGTATTCGCTGACACGGGACACTCGCTCGACTTCATCAACAAGGCATTCGAGTGCCTTGACCTAATCGGCTGGGAGCATGCGCCGGCAATGCTGCCGACCATAGTCGGACAGATGGTGGCAGCCCGAGGCGGCGAAGAATCCACCGCGTGGCGCCAGCCCGCTGATCTTGTTGCGCTCTGTGAGGAAACAGCCAGCCAATTGCCGGACCTATTCTCTGCCAGCGGGGCGAGGCATGGCTGGTCGGACCATGCGACGCTTGCCCGAGAGCTACTCGGTGACGATCCGGCCAGGATCGTTGACGCCCTCAAGGTGGCGATTCGTGCAGGCGCCGCTCCTGCTGACCTTAGCCGATCGCTCGCTTACGGGGCGGCCCTCAGGGTGGCGTGTTTCGGCACCGCCAACGAGCACGCCGACTGGGAGACGGCGCACCACGTCTTCACTTTCGCCAACGCGGTCCACCAGATGCTCAACCGGATTGGGACCGCCAGCGCCGACGGCCTCGTCGCGGCCGTGCGCGGCGTACTACACGGAGCGATGGCGCTTTACCTTACTCGCTATCTCAATGTGCCGCCGGCCCGCATCCCAGGCGAGAACGGCGAGCAGCTCGATGAGCTACCCGCCGACGCGGAGACAATCCTCGCCACCTTGCTCGACGCCTTCGACCGACAGCGACAGGTCGATCTCGCGGCAAGGCTAGTGGCTCGCCATCTCACGCTCGGCCATTCGCCACAGGCGCTGATCGCCACGCTTGCACGTGCGGTGCTGCGCGAAGATGCGGGCTTCCATGCTTATCAGATGCTGGAGGCCGGAGTCCGGCAATTCACGGTATGGGGCAACACCGACGCCGGCCGGCACATCCTCATTGCGGTTGCCCGGTATCTTGCGGCCCATTCACCAACGGAACGTGCGGCGTTGCAGACGGCTGAAATCGCCCGGCGTTTGATGCTAGGGGCCGAGCTGCATCAGGAGGCTGGGGCGTCGTAACAACGGCCATTCGCCAGACGCATATATGGACCGGCGTGCAAAAGGTTCTCGCATTTTGTGTCGCGCCGATGTCCGCTTTGGGTCAAAAGGCGACACGTGCGCGCCGCAAAAAGTCATGTCTGCTTTACTCCCGAAAGCGGACATCCGCAGCGCAAACACCGATGTCCGCTAAGGGCCAATAGCGGACATGTCGTGCAAGGGCACACCAGCTCCAGGCCGGGAAAAAAATACGAAACACCTATCGGCCTTCAGCTTGGGCAAAATACGTCGACGAAAAGGCTCGGTCTGATATTTCGCATCAGGCAGTAGCTTTGTGTTCTGCGGCCCCGCGCGTAACGGGGGCGACAAAGCAATAACCGCGGTCCTGCACATTCACGATATATTTTTGACCGACGTCCCCAAGCGCAATACGTAGCACCGACAAATGAAAATACGGACAATCTTCCTCCACCGTACCGTCCGGCCATACCTTCGCAGTTAGGTCGCTCTCGGTGACAACCTCACCGGCTCGGTTGATTAGGGCTATCAGGATGTCCAAGGCTCGCGCGCCTAGCGGAATGACTACGCCATCGCGCCTTAACACCCTTTCCATCTTCGAAAGCTCAAATGGACCGAACCTCAGCTTTCTGTGAAAATCATCGACGGAGGAGATTTTCGATCGCCGACGGCCTTCGTAGCTGAGCGATTGTTCATGGTTTTGTGAACGGCCTTCGATGGGGTCCGTAGACCCGGGATCTGCCCTAACCATTAGCCGGGCGACGTCAGGATAATCTGCATTTATAGGCATTTTCCTGCTCCCTGCGCGTTCGCCATTAGCCGTTCGGCTTGTTTGCGGTCTCTGCAATCTGCGGCCCTGATGGCGGGCCCCCCGGTGTCACACGAGCGCGAAGGTCTTTCGATGCAGTTATGATCCCACGAATGATCAAAGTACTCTCGGAGCGCTTTGATCCGGCGGGGAGGCTTTTGCTATTTTGTGAAAGTGCGAAGTTACGCCTACACGCCCCTGCCGTTGGGCTCAATTGTCGAATCTGGCGAAAAATTCATTGGACTAGCTAAATCATCTCCGTTAGGGCTCCCCTGAGGGGCCGTTGCAGCGTATGCCCTTGAGGAATACCCTGACGCCGCTTCGACAGAACCCTCATAGGTACGCGGTGTTCGAGAGAGCGGCGGCACCGTGCGCGGCCAGCGCGTTCTGCCGGGAGCTCCGTCGGAAACTGGACGGGACCCGCTCGCCTACGATCTTGTCCATCATGGACTAGGTGTGTGATGAGAGTTTCGGAGCGGTCTTCAGCTTCGCTCGGCACCTTTGCGGGACATGCTCAACACGTTTGTTCGGTTGCCGAGGGCGCGGCACCGCTGCCGGGCGTAGAGGAGGTATCAAGCTCCTGGCAAAGATCAGCAACCAAATACGGCGTCGATCCAGTAGACAACAAGGCGCCGCGCATCCTCGCGTCCGGCGAGCTGAAACATTCTCGCGAACCGCTGGACAAGCTCATCTTCAGCGCCCAGGAGGACATCGATCAGTTATACAAGGTGGTCCGGGAGGCGGGGTATGTCGTTTTATTCTGTGATAGCTCGGGTGTCGCCGTCGAGCATCGCGGTGAAGATGGGCAGGCACGCTCTTTCGAATATTGGGGAACTTGGCTCGGCGGGGTGTGGTCCGAGGCGGTGGAGGGCACGAACGGCATCGGCACGTGCATCGTCGAAGAGCGACCTCTCACCATCCACAAGAGTCAGCATTTTAGATCGCGGCACATGAACCTAAGTTGCTCTGGTGCACCAGTGTTCGGTGTCGATGGACGACTAGTGGCAGTCTTGGACGTATCTGCTATCGATCCTGAACTTTCGGAACGAGCACACGCGTTGACGGGCGCTCTTACGACAAAGGCGGCGCGCGCTATAGAAGAGCGATTTTTTCGAGAGCAGTTCCATCGAGAGTGGATCGTCGCGGCAGTGCCGCCGGAGGGGCAGTTCATAGGTATGCTGCTGGCCGTTGACGGCGACCAGCGCATCGTCGGCGCAAACCGCGCCGCGCGCAGGACCCTCTTGCTGGATGATCGAGGGCTGCAGGCCGGTGTCAGCTTGTGGAAATTCTTCGAGCGAAATCTCGATCCCTTCCGGCGCAAGAACGGAACAGATATCTGCACGCCGCTCCTGATTGCCGGCAGTAGCGACAGCTGTCCTGCACTTGTTACTCCGCCAAATCAGACGATTACCTTGAGCAATGCAGCGAACATGAACGTTCACACGCGTCCGCGTTTGGACTCGATTGGCACACTTATGAAGCTTGCGCCTGCACCGCAAGCCCACGGCGGACTGGCCGCTAGCGCGCTGCGTCGCGTACGTGAATACGTGCAAGTGCATCTGAACGAAAGCATAGATTTGTCGATGCTGGCTGCAGTCGCTGGACTGTCGATGCATCATTTTGCGCGAGAATTTAAGCAGTCTGCTGGTGTTACCCCGCACCACTATCTCATCCAAAGGCGGATCGAACGAGCCCAGCAGATTTTGGCTCAAACGGATCTCTCGTTAGCGGAAATCGCGTACACCGTCGGCTTTTCTGACCAAGGTCATTTAGCCCGTCATTTCCGTGCGTTGCTCGGGACTACGCCCCGAGAGTTTCGGCGGTCGCAACGTTAGGACGAACCTTCTTCTTAGCTAACGGCGCGTTGCTCGTGAACCCAAAAATGCCGGGCCCACTACGATTGAGACGATAGGCCAGCCTATCAGCGTTACCGTGTCATGTCCGCTTTGGGTCAGAAGCAGACATTTGCGCCGCAAAAGCGATGTCCTCTTTCCCCCAATAGCCACCGCAAAAGCGGATTCCGCACAAGGTCATGGTCTGCTTTACGTCAGGCCGCGTGCTTGTCCGACGACCCGACGCGCTTTGCGTTCTGGTAGCACTCCATGACCGCCCGGTAGTTCGGCGTGGCCACGGTGTAAATCTCAGCGATTTCTGCTGCCTCCGGACGCCGCCAGGTGCGGTGGAGCTCGCAGATCACCACGTTGGTCGAGGTCG
>Ga0209382_10009443_pt1 | contig 12211 bp, 9 predicted proteins | sample SoiMetdeltSBSDD5_FD_187599 | JGI IMG/M metagenome (GOLD analysis project Ga0209382, IMG submission 187599) | Bulk soil microbial communities from a Populus tree surrounding site in Tennessee, USA - Soil MetaG P. deltoides SBSDD5 (SPAdes) (version 2) | ecosystem: Environmental > Terrestrial >... | reverse complement strand
TGCCGGTCTTGATCACGGCGGCGCGCGCCGCGCTCGAGACCGGCACGACGTCGCCGAAGCCCGTCGTAGACAGCGTGGTCACGCTGAAGTAGAGGAACTCGAACCAGGTCCTGCGGTCGGGAAGCACCGGGTTCGCACTGACGAACGCGCCGGGATTCAGATACTGGATGCACCAGTATCCGCTCGCCCAGGCGAGCGACAGCAGCATGAAGGCTGCCGCCGCTGCGAACAGCTCGTCGATCGTCGCGCTCGTGTCGCCCAGCATGTAAAGCGACATCAGGGCGGCTGCGACGGCGTAGAAGAGCGTCTGGGCGAATGCCGACGCGAATGCGGAGGGCGCCGGAAGACCTGTTTCGTGCAGGATCTGCCCCGCGACGGCGAGACCACCCAGGACGGCGATGACCACCACGCCGATGCGGGAGACGTGAACCCTGTGCAGTGCCAGCACGATGGCTGCCACCGTGATCAGGTTCAGCACGCATCGACCGACGTCCGACTCCTCGACCAGTGGAAAGGTGGCGAGTATCGCCGCCAGAAAGACGACCAGCAGGACATGAGGACGATGCAGCAGCCGCAGGGCCATGTGTTCGTTTGCAGTCATGCCCCTGCCGCGTCCGCGGCAGGGGCGATCGCCGGCGAGGGTTATGGGTTGGCCACCGACGGAATCGTGCTCAGGTACTGATAGATCGCAAGCAGATCGCGGTCCGACAGCTTGCCGTAGACCGGCCAGGGCATGACCTGGAGCAGACGGGCGGGATCGTCCGGGTCGACGCCGCTGCGCAGCGTGTCCCTGAACTGGGCGAAGGTAAGTCCGGCCGGGCGACCGTTCGCGTCCGGCGTCAGGTTACGAGACACGAACGGCCCGAACGCCGTGCCCCCGGCGAGATAGCGGGCGGCGTTGACGATCTCGGGCTCACCGGCGAAGGGGTCACCGCCTGGCGCGTATGGCGGGTTCGTGTGGCAGTCATTGCATCCGCCCGCCGCGTTGACCAGGTAACTGCCCAGTCCTACCAGCGCGCGATTCTTGCCGCGCAGGTCGAGCTGCACCGGCGCGATCTCGTAGCCGATCCGCACACGCGAATTGCCGTCGGTGTCCTTCGCAACTGCAGACGCCGCGGTCGCCGCCAGCAGGATCGAGGCGACGGACGAACAAAGTACACGGATTCCCATGGGCGAAGCTCCTTGCCGGCGCGCCGGCCGTGTTCTTAGGACGATTCGAGCGGGACGTTCGAACGAGGAATCATGAACCTGCCTGCGCGGTCGCGCCACTGCGCCGGCGCCGTGTCGCGGAGCCGCCAGCTTGGGCACAATCGCGGGACATGGATGCCCGTTCTCTCGACATGCCCGTCGATCCACCGGCGCCCGCCGTTACCGGCGGCATCGCGCGGATTGCGCCGCTGGTCTGGCGCATCGTCGCTCCGAACCCGAGCCCGCTGACGGGCCCCGGCACCAACACCTACGTGGTTGGATCCGAGCGGCCGGTCGTAATCGACCCGGGAATGCACGACGAAGCGCACCTGGCGCGGGTCCTCGACGTCGCCGGTCGGACCATCGAGGCGGTGATCTGCACGCACTCACACCCGGATCACTCGCCCGGCGCCGCGGAGCTGCGTGCGCGAACCGGTGCGAGGGTGGTCGGGTTGCCCGCACCGCGTGACCCGTACCAGGACGAGACCTACGTACCCGATGCCACGCTCGCCGATGACGAGCTGCTGCGCTACCCGGAGTTCCGCCTGCGCGCGCTGCGCACGCCGGGGCACGTGTCCAATCACCTGTGCCTGCTCCTCGAGGACGAGCGCCTGCTGTTCACCGGCGATCACCTGATGCAGGGGACGACGGTGGTGATCATTCCGCCGGAAGGCTCGATGCGCGACTACCTGGCCTCGCTGCGGCGGCTTCAGCCCCTCCCGATCGACGCGCTGGCGCCGGGACACGGCACCGTCATCCCCGATGCACAGGCCGAGTTCGCACGTGTCATTGCTCACCGCCTCGGGCGCGAGGCAAAAGTCATCACGGCGCTTGCCGCGCGTGGCCGTGCGACAGTCGATGAGCTGTTGCCTGCCGTTTACGATGACGTCCCCGTGGCGCTCCACGGCTGGGCACGACACTCATTGCTTGCGCATGCGATCAAGCTCGTCGAGGACGGTCGGGCAAGCGCGAGTGGCGAGACCTACGAGTGGCGCGGTTGAGGTGCGTGCGCCTCGAGGTCCGAGTTCCAAGTGTCACCGACGATCATCCACTTGCCGTTGTTGCGCTGATAGAGCGTAAGCAGCTTCCCGGCATCCACGACCGCGCCGGACCGGTCCGAGATCCGGTAGGTCATCCACTGGAAGCCAAGATCCCCCGATGCGCGCAGGTCGCCGATCGGCGCATCCGCCACTGTGAGTCCCGCCGCCTTGAACGCGGCGATCGTCTGCTCGAAGTACTCGCGGATGGCTGCCTTGCCGAGCACGGCGGGAGCACCGGGAGCAGCGAGCACCGCATCCTCTGCGTAGAGCGCAAGGACCGCCGCCGTGTCACCGGTGTTGAAGGCCTCCTTCCAGGCGAGGCTGACGGCGCGGATTTCGGCCTCGTCGACAGCCATCTTGTGCCCGGCTGCGCCGCGCCTACTTCTCGCGGTTGACGTAGCGATCGAGCTCGCGGTGGAAGTGCCGCACGCGCTGTTCCTGCTCGCTCCACAGCGGTCCGCGGAATCCGCGCGACCGCAGCCCTTTCTGCACCACCGGCAGCAGCTCCGAGTCCTGGTCGAGCACTTCGCCGAGACCGGGTGGTTGTCCCCGCGGCACACGGACCGTCTCGGGGCGCGTCTCGCCCGACACGTCGGTTTCGGGCGGCAGGCCCATCCAGGCGGGCACCGTGTAGTTGGGGTCCGGCACGTGGCGGTAGAGGATCATCGTGTCGTAGTAGAAGATCTCCGGGTCCGTCGCATGCGGCAGGAACCGCATGATGAACACGCCCTCCGGATGCATCCCTATCTGCACGTTGGGGAAAAGTCCCGTCGCCCAGCTGTCGGTCAGCTGGCCGTCGGTAAACTTGTCGTAGTGCGCGAGGCCGAGCCTGCTCGCCCGCGCCCGCTTCGAACGCTGGATGGCGGTACGGACCTCTGAAGCCGATCCCTGGAACTCGCCCGGGTCCATCCCGGCGTCCTGCATCATGAAGCGCAGACCGGCGTCCACCGATTCCTGGTCTGCGACGCGATGCGACTTGGTGCAGAGCGGGACGATCATCCGGCTTGCGCCGTTCGGGTAGAGATCGTACTGGCTGTAATCCTCCATGACTGTCTGCGTCTGTGGATGGACGTAGGGCAGGTGATAGGTCTCGTAGAAGGCGTCGACACCGGTCTTCCAGTTCGCGGCCCACTCGGTGCGCAGGTGATGCACCACGTGCATCTTTTCGATCTCGTAGTTCTCGATGTACCCCGGCGGCAAACCGAGGGCCTCGGAGAGCGGCGGCGCGCGCCCATCCATGTTGACGAAGATGATCCCCCCGCGAACTTCGCAGCGGACCTCGCTCAGGCCCGGGTGGTGCGCAATCAGCGACGGGGCGAAGCTGTGCTCATCGGAGATCGCCTTCAGCCGCCCGTTGCAGTGGAATTGCCAGCCGTGAAACCCGCAGGTGAACTGCGCGACGCTGCCTCGGTCGTTGAGCGCGATGCGGTTACCCCGGTGCGGGCAGACGTTGTAGAAGGCCTTGATCGAAGCGTCGGCCTGGCGGACGAGCACGATCTGCTCGGCGCCGATCTCGAATACCGAGTAGTCGCCGTGCTCCGGGATGTCGGAGACGACACCGGCCAGCAGCCATACGCGCGGCCACATCTGCTGCCACTCGAGCTGCATGAACTCGCGCGAGTAGTAGCGCGCCGGGTCGGGCACCGTGAGGCCGTTGTCGATGTCGGGCTGCTTGGCCTCGAGACTGTCCGGCGGCGCGTGCAGGGACATCGGCCACGTGGGTTTCAGGATCGCCGACATCGTTGCTCCTTGCCGGTCGCTGTCGCCGGCCAAGCCAAGTCTCGACCGAAGCGGGCTGGCGTCAATATACCAACCGCATTACGAAAGAAACAGGCCTGACTGTTTTCTTTTTGCCTGCGAGACCAGGCATGTCAGGCCGCCGCCACAATGCAGCCCTCGGGGTGGCATTCCCAGCTAATTGCACTCCGATGCTGCGTTGCGAAAGAAAAAAACAGTCATGTTTGCTTTTTTAAGTGAGCTGTTTTAAAAGTCTCCCCGACACGCGCCGGCCGGCCCGATGCGGGCCACCAGCACGCAGCCCGCAAGTCACCAGGGGGACTCCAATGAAGCTCTATCGTCCGCGTCGCACGCCGATTGCCGCCGTCGTCTCAGCCGTCCTCGCGAGTGCCGCGACGCTTGCGCCTGGGATTGTCGCTGCGCAGGCGAGCGGGGCGCTCGAGGAAATCCTCGTGACCGCGACCCGGCGCGGCGAGACCAATCTCCAGGAGACGCCGGTCGCCGTGACCGCGCTCGACGCGGAGGCGCTCTCAAAGATGCCCGCAAGGAACATCGAAGGCATCTCGGCCGCGATTCCGAATTTCTCGGCTGCGCGCATCACGGCGTTCAACGCCGCGTCCTTCGCGATCCGCGGCGTCGGTCAGACCGACATCATCGTGTACCTGGATTCGCCGGTAGCCGTGAACATCGACGACTTCGTCATGCCTAGCGTCCAGACGCAGCTGCTCGACACCTTCGATATCGAGCGTGTCGAGGTGCTGCGTGGGCCGCAGGGCACACTTTTCGGCAAGAACACCACGGGCGGGCTTGTCAACGTGACGACCAAGAAGCCGTCTCTCGAGGAGAGCAGCGTCGAGCTGCGCGGGCTGGCGGGCAGCTTCGGCCTTTACCAGCTGCAGGGTGCCCTCGACCTGCCGGTGGGCGAAACCTTGGGCCTGCGCTTCGTTGGCAACTACAACAAGTCGGACGGCTATTACGAGAACGGGGCAACCTATGGCCCGACCTTCGCCTTCGTCCCGGAGTGGAGCGGGCTCAGCGGTGCAGGCAACGGCGACGACGTGGGTGGGGACGACATCTTCAACGGCCGATTCAAAGCTCTGTGGGCTCCTAACGACGACCTCGAGCTCCTGTTCCAGTACGAGATCGTCCGCGACCGGTCGGACGCCGTCCCGTCGTTCAACGACACTCCGCGCGAGCCCGGTTGTGACCAGTTCGGCGTGAGTACGCCGACACTGGACGATAACTGTGTCTTCGTCTGGAACTCGATCGGTGTGACACAGCCGGATGGCGATCCGATCGACCACGCGGCGACGACGAACCGCAACGACGGCTTCATGGCGACCGGGCGCGGCCAGCGGATCGACGTCGACGGGTTCTTCCTCAACCTCGGCTGGGACCTGGGCGCGGTGCGGCTCGACGGCGTCGCGGGTTATCGCGAGCAGGAGTCGAGATTGCCGAACACGTACACCGGCTCGGTTCCTGTGTCTGGGGCTGGCGAAGCGTTGTCCCTGTTTGACGCCTCGCGGGACGACGACCGTGAGACCACCCAGCTCGAACTTCGGTTGTCCTCGAACGAGAGCGAAGCGCTCGGCTGGGTGATCGGCGGCTTCTACCAGCAAAACGACGACGTTTTCTGTGTCGCCCAGATGCTGGGGATCAATGAGTTCTTTGGTGACCCGACCGGCAACAGTATCCCGTCGATACTTTGCAACCAGCAGGACGCCGAGGCGTGGGCAGTGTTCGGCGATGTGAGCTGGAACGTGACCGACCAGCTTACTCTTGGCGCCGGCGCTCGCTGGACCGAGGAAACCAAGGAGTGGACAGGACGGCCGCAGGCCTCCGTCGAGACGATCACCGGAGGGCTGTCGTGGGACGATTTCGGCGAGCCACTTGACCTCGCGGATTTCGGCCGCACCGACTGGCCCGGGAATGCCGGCGTGCGCTCCGACGAGGAATCCTGGTCCGAGCCCACGTATACGGTGCGCCTCGGTTACCAGTTCACCGACGACATCAACAGTTACCTGCGCTATGACCGCGGCTTCAAGAGCGGCGGATACAACGACCAAACCGGCACCGCGACGGTGATCCTGGACGCGTTCCTCGCGCCGTACGACCCGGAGTTTGCTGACGCCTATGAGGCCGGGCTCAAGACCAGCTGGCTGGAGAACCGCTTGCGCCTCAACGGCGCAATTTTCTACGTGGAGTACACCGACGCCCAGCGGGCACTGGTCACCCGCGTATGCGTACCGAGCGATCAGGTTGTGTCATTTTGTGACGACGGCGTAACGCAGGGCCGGCAGTTCCAGGAGACGCGGTTCTTCAACGCTGCCGACGTGACGGTGCAGGGATTCGAGCTCGAAGGCACGGCCCTCGTCACCGACAACTTCACATTGTCCGCGAATGTCTCCTACAACGACGGCGAGTACGACAAGTTCGAGGCCGACACGAACGGTGATGGGGCGAACGACGTGTTCCTGAGCGGCCTGCCGCTCACGCGCACACCCGAATGGAAGTACGGCGTGCAGGGGCTGTACTCGTTCGACGCCTTGGGAGGGCAGATCGATCTGTATGGCTCAGTCGCATACGAGGACGCGAACGTCTTCTACTACTCGGACGTCGATCCCGCATTCAATGCTGTGCTGGACGAGCGCACTCTTCTCGACGCCAGCGTGACCTATACGTCAGGGGACGGTACTTGGTTCGTTCGGGCGTTCGGAAACAACCTGTCGGACGAGCGCTACCGAATCGCGTCCCAGGTTGTTGCAAATCTCTGGACGCACTCGCAGTTCGGCGCGCCGCGCAACTACGGGCTGCAGCTCGGTATGAAGTTCGGTTGGTAGGCCAATCACGGTCGGGGATCGGCTGATACCCCGCCCGGCCATCGGCCGGGCGGTGGCGCGAGCCCGCTCAGGCCGCGTCGCCAGCGGCGAACGGGCAGTAGCTCTCCTTCTCGACCAGGTCGAGCACGAAGGAGAGCTTCGCCATCCCGGAGATCACCGCCATCGCAACGCCGAGCTCGAGAATGTCCGCCTCGGAGAAGTACGAACGCAGACGCCGGTAGAGCATGGGCGTCAGGCGGCCGTTGAGCTTGGTCAGGGCGACTTCGTCCGCGTAGGCGAGAACGGCCCTCTCGGCCTCGGTGAACGGGCCGGATTCGTAGTCGTCCATCGCGTCGATCTGCGCCTGGGTGATGCCGGCCGCAAGCGCGCCCGGGACGTTCTGCCTGTTACAGGTGCGGCAGCCGTGCAGCAGCGAGAGCTTGAGCCGGGCGAGCTGCTTGTAGCGCTGGTCGACTTGCCCGCCGAAGAACACGCCGGCGTAGAAGTGTTCCATCACGAACTCGAGCATCGCGGGATTGCTCGCAAACACCTCGACAAAGGTCGGCTCCTCCGTGAGCGCCTGCATCGCATCCCACGCCGGCTGGAACCGCTCGGGCAGGCGGGCACGCGGTGTCCGTGAAAGGAGTGTGTCGGCCATGATGCGGCTCCTCGTTCTCGGTTTCAGGGTTCGTCGACGCGGAAGTAATCCGGCTTGCCGCCCGGCCAGACGTCGCCCCACTGCGAATTCCCGCCGTCGATTACCAGCACCTCGCCCGTGATGAACTTGCCGGTGTCGGCGGCGAGATAGACGACGCCCTGCGCGATGTCGTACACGTCGCCGACTTCCTGCATCGGGTTCGACTTGCGAAAGTTGTCGGCGACGCCGTCGGGGTAGACGTTCAGGCCCTCGGTGGCGATCGAGCCGGGCGCGATGCAGTTGACGCGGACGCGGTAGGGTGCCCATTCGGTCGACACCGTCTTGCTTAGGTAGATGACGCCGGCACGGGCCGCGCAGGTGTGAGCGACCTGCGGCATGCCGCGCCACACGGTGGCGACGATGTTGACGATGTTTCCGGGCGATGCGCGGTCGCGCCACTCGCGCGCCGCCGACTGCATCATGTACCAGGTGCCGTTCAGGTTGGTGTCGATCACCGCCTTCCAACCCTTGACGCTGAAGTCGATCGCGGGCTGTGGGAACTGCCCGCCGCCGTTGTTGACCACGAGATCCAGCCGGCCGAACCGCTTCCAGGTCTCGGCGATGAGAGCATCGACCTCGCCCGGATCGCGGATCGTCATCGCGCGTGTCGCGATCTCGCGGCCGAGGTGCCGGTGGATGCCGGCGGCGGTTTCCTCGAGCTTCTCGTTGCGCCGGCCACAGATCATCACGTCGGCGCCGAGACGCGCGAGCGCGTAGGCCATGCCGCGGCCCATCCCGGAGCCGCCACCCGAGACCAGGCATACCCGCCCCGCAAGCAGATCCGGCCGGAAGGCGATCGGATGCGTGGCCAGCTCAACATCGCTGAACCCCCAGTCACGCGGCGAGCTGGTCGGTTTGAGTCGGCGCACTCGTCGTTCCATCCTATTTTCCGTGCAGCCCGAACAGCGACACGCTCGCTACGTTTCGGTTCGGGATGCCGCCAAGGTTGTGGGTGAGACCGAGCGCCGGCGAGCCGACCTGGCGCTCGCCTGCGCGTCCGAGCAGCTGGGTGTACACCTCGTAGGCCATGCGCAGTCCGGACGCGCCAACGGGGTGTCCAAAGCACTTCAGACCGCCGTCTACCTGGCACGGGATCGCCCCGTCGCGGTCATAGCGGCCATCGAGCACGTCCGCCACGGCGCGCCCCGCGTCGGACAGACCCAGATCCTCCATCAGAACGAGCTCGGTGATCGAGAAGCAGTCGTGCACCTCGATCAGGCCGAGCTCGCGCCGCGGGTCGCGGACAGCCGCCTCGCGATATGCGCGCTCGGCGGCCAGACGCGTGGTGATCGTGTGGCTGCCGTCCCAGCTCGCGTGACTGAGCTCGACGCCGTTCGACGGCGCGAGCTGCAGCGCCTTGATCGTCACCATGTCACACCGGCCGAGCGACACCGCAATCGCGGGCGTCGTGACGATGGCGCAGGCCGCGCCGTCGCTGACGCCGCAGCAATCGTAGAGGCCGAGCGGGTAGGCCACCATCGGCGCCTCGAGCGCCTGCTCGATGCGGATCCGGTTGCGCAGATGCGCCTTCGGGTTGTGGGCAGCGTTCTCGTGGCTCTTCCACGAGACGTGCGCCATCGCGCGCTTGAGCGTCGTCATTTCGTGCCCGTGGCGCGCCGCGTACGCTGCCGCCAGCTGCGCGAAGGCGCCGGGCGGCGTGAATCCGGGCTGCCACAGATCCTCGAACGTGCCCTTGGTGCGCTCCGGGAGACCGGGAAATCCCGTGTCCTTGAGTTTCTCCACGCCCATTGCGAGCGCGATGTCAACGGCGCCTGCGGCGACGGCGTACGCCGCGCCACGCAGAGCCTCGGTACCCGTGGCGCACAGGTTCTCGACGCGGGTCACCGGCACGTTGGGCAGGCGCAGCGCCATCGAGAGCGACAGCCCGGACTTGGAGATGCTCTGCTCCTGGTAGAAGACACCGAGCCAGGCCGCCTCGATCCGGTCGCGCTCGAGCTGCGCATCCGCGAGCGCCTCGGCGAAGGCTTCGAGCATCAGGTCCTCGGCGCCGCAGTCCCAGCGCTCGCCAAACCGGCAGCACCCCATGCCGATGATCGCCACCTTGTCGCGGATGCCGGTTGCCATGACTAGTGCGTCACCGTCGCCTTCCAGAAATAGCGGTGGAAGCCGCGTGCGGCATCGATGTCCTTGACGCGGAAAACGAACCGCACGCGGGTCCCGACGGCGAGATCGCCGGGGCGCGTATCGGTGAACTCGGTGAACACGTTACCGCCGCCGTCGAAGGCCACGTTGCCGTAGACGAGCGGCGGATCGCGCGTGTAGGCGAGCCAGTCCTCGGTCCAGGTCTTCACGGAGCCGCCGGTGTCCGCGAGCGGCTGCTCGTCCTGCGTGTCGAACGCGCGGCACTCGGGGTTCACGCAGGCGCGCGTGCGCGGGTACTGCACGGTGTCGCAGCGCCGGCAGCGGCCGCCGACGAAGCCTACGATGTCTCGATGACGACGCCATGCGACCGTATGCGCCGTGCGGGCATCGCGCTCCGCGCGCTTGCCCCAGTCCATCTGGACGACGCCGCAATGCGACAGGAAGCGCAGGTACTCGGGTTCGCTGATGCCGCCGTCGAAGGCGGCGGCCACCCCGTCCTTGCGGTGCGATCGCACCGCATCCGTCGCGCGCAGGAGCAACGCATCCGCGCCCTGTCCGAACCCGGTGACGAGAACGAGCTCCCCGGGCAATGCTCGCTCGAGACAGTCGGCGAGCAGCAGCAGCGGATGCGGCGTGCCGGTGTCGCCGCAGGCATCGAACCGGTCCGCGGCGACGCTGCGTTCCGGGAGCCCAGCCGCGCGCGCGATCGCCTGCGAGCTTCGGGCGGGTGTTGGCGCGACGACGTGCGCGATGCGATCAGCGGCGGCACCCGCACGCTCGAGCGCGAGACGGATCGCCTGTGGCAGAAACCTGAGCTGACCCTCGTCACGAACCCAGCGCTCCTCGAGCGCATAGTCGTAGTCTTCGCCCGACGCGCGGTATTGGTCGACGAAGTCGCCGGCGACGGTGGCGTGCGCGACGCGCTCGGCGATGGTGCCCGCGCCCCGACCCACGAGCAGCGCCGCTGCAGCGTGGCCATACGCGGCCTCCTGGCTGCTGCCCGGGCGCGTCAGTCGGCGATCTGCGCCGATTACCAGCGCATCGTCCGTGACGTCGGAGCGGTCGAGCGCGGCGATCAGCGCGCCGGTCGCGCCGCGGCGCGACGCGGCGAAATCCTGCATCGCGCACTGCTCGCGGAGGCCCAGCGCCGCGGAGACGACGCCGGCGTTCGAGCGATCCGCAAAGGGCAGGGTCGTCGAGGCCAGGGCGACCCAGCCGACCCGCGAGCGATCGACGCCTTGCAGGCAGGCACGCGCGGCCTCGACCGACATCGTGATGCTGTCCTCGTCCCAGTTGCAGAAGCTGCGGCGACCGGATTGCGGGGCGCTGCGACCGCGCGCCCAGGCCGTCGCAGCCGCGATGGTCGCCCGCTCGATCCGCGCCCGGGGCAGATATACGCCGCAAGCCCTGATCCCGGGCGGTGGATCCCTCACGGTCAGTTCTCGTAGTACCGCTCGAGCATCGCCGGAACCCGCATGTGCTCCGGAATCGCGATCCCGGCGCGCTCGATCCGGCGATCCAGCTCCTCGTGCCAGTGATAGATGCGACGTTCCTGGTAGTTGAGAGTCATGCCGCGAAAGCCGGGAGACTGCACCGATTGCTGGATCTGTTCGGCGAACTGCGTGTCCTCGGCGAGAATGCGGTCGAAGTTCGCGATCCGCGTCGGCCACAGCGGATGCAGCTCGCCGCCGCCCCAGTCCGGCGCGAACCAGTGGCACTCGATCCGCATCGTGTGCGGCCCGGTCGGCCAGTAGAGCAGGAAAGGACAGCCGGAGGGGTCGATTGGCGCGACGAGATTCGGGTAGAAGTTGAACGATGGGTTGTTGCGGCTCGAGATGACGCTCGCCGTCTCCACGCGCTTCATGCCTCGCGTGCCGGGATCGACCCAGTCCGGCCGTCGGTTCGGCGTGACCATGAGCGAATGCCCGTTTCGGTACAGCGCGATCGTCGTCCCGCGGTAATCGAGAAACCGATCGACCGTGCCCTGGTGAATGGACTTGAGGTGATACACCTCGAGAAACGCGTCCAGTAGCACCTTGACGTTGCACTTCAGGTCGAAGCCGTGCTTCTCGACGAAGCGCAAGGTTTCCGGCTGGAACTGTCCGAACTGTGCGGGAAACGGATCGAGGTACTCGAGCAGCGGCGGGGCGTCGGGATCCTCGCTGACGAATACCCAGTTGGCGAACTGCTCGCAGCGAACCGAGGTCAGCGAATGCGCCGCCGTGTCCAAACCGACGAAATCGCGCTTGTCCCTGAGGTTTACCAGCTGCCCATCGAGAGCGTATGTCCAGCCGTGATAGGAGCAGACCAGACCGTCGCAATGTCCGTTCGCCTGCTTGACGAGCGGCGCGCCGCGGTGCCGGCAGGTGTTGTAGAAGGCGCGAATCTTGAGATCGCGGCCGCGGATGATCAGGATCGGTGTGCCCGTCGCCTGCCAGAGGACGAAGTCACCGGCCCGTGGCAACTCGTCGGAATGACAGGCGTAGAGCCAGCTGCGCTTCCAGAGGCCGCGCATCTCCCAGTCCAGGAAGACAGGGTCGTTGTAGCGACCGCCCGGTATGCGCGGCAGGCGTGGGAAACCGTCGGGCGGGTCGGAGCGATTGGACTCGTACTCCATGCCCTCGAGA
>Ga0209382_10009441_pt1 | contig 12212 bp, 11 predicted proteins | sample SoiMetdeltSBSDD5_FD_187599 | JGI IMG/M metagenome (GOLD analysis project Ga0209382, IMG submission 187599) | Bulk soil microbial communities from a Populus tree surrounding site in Tennessee, USA - Soil MetaG P. deltoides SBSDD5 (SPAdes) (version 2) | ecosystem: Environmental > Terrestrial >... | reverse complement strand
CCGGGATGTGGTTCCAGGACCTGTTCAACTACGACTTCCGCCGCACCGAGATGTGCATCATTCCGTATGCGACGCAGCAGGGCGAGATTTCATTCTGCGCGTACAACACCGGCATCGGCTGGCGCAACATCATCGAGAAGATGCACATGACGGCGACGCTCACCAAGTGGTACGAGGAGCACGGCCGCCACGAGATCTTCGCGGGCGGCAAGGAAGTCCAGATGGCGAGCAAGGATCACTCGCTGGTGCTCAACGCCGAGGCGGTAGCCAAGGGCAAACAGACCGACCTGGACGCGCTGGGCATCGCCAAGAACGCGCGCGAGGAAAAACTCGCAGCGCGCAAGAAGCAGCTGACGGCCGAGGAGCTGCGGCAGCACCAGGAGATGGAAGCGCTCTATCGCAGGGAAGTGCTCAAGGAGCAGCCGACGCTCCAGATCCAGGGGCTTGGCGGCGGGCGTAAGAAGCAGGAAGTGGCCGAGGTGGTGCACAAGCCGACGGTGTAACAGCGTCGTTCACTCTTCTGGGTTCTTGTTTCACGGTTCGTGTTCAGGTTCGGGCCGGCGGTCCAATTGGAATCGCCGGCCCTTCGTTTTTCGACTGGTAGAATCTTCCAATGCGACTCGACGGCCGCACGGTGATCGTCACGGGCGGGGCCTCGGGTCTTGGCGGCGCCACCGTTGACATGATCGTCGCGGCGGGCGGCCGGGCCGTGATCGTCGACATCAACGAGCAGGCCGGCGCCGCGAAGGCCGCTCAGCACGGCAAGAGCGCGCACTTCGTCAGGACCGACGTCACCAGCGACACCGAGATGCAGCGCGCGGTCGACGCGGGCGTGAAGACGTTCGCGGTCATCGATGGCCTGGTGTGCGCCGCCGGTATTGCGGTTGCCGAGCGGGTGCTTCCGAAGGAAGGCGTCCAGCCGCTCGCGCATTTCACGCGGACCATCACCATCAATCTGATCGGCACGTTCAACGCGATTCGCCTTGCGGCGGCGGCGATGGCCGGCAACGAGCCGAATGAAGCAGGCGAGCGCGGTGTGATCGTGGCGACGGCGTCGGTCGCCGCTTACGACGGACAGATTGGCCAGGCCGCCTACTCCGCCTCGAAGGGTGGCGTGGTCGCCATGACGCTGCCGATCGCGCGCGAGTTTGCGCGCATGGGCGTGCGGGTGATGACGATCGCGCCAGGGACATTCGACACGCCGCTGCTGGCAGGACTGCCCCAGGCCGCGCGCGATTCGCTCGCGCAGCAGGTGCCGTTCCCGTCGCGGCTGGGACGGCCGGAGGAGTATGCGGCACTCGTCCGCCACATCTTCGAAAATGAAATGCTGAACGGCGAGGTCATTCGCCTCGACGGCGCGATACGAATGGCGCCAAAATGAACACTCCATGTTGACCGTACTCACCGGCGCCCTGGCGGGCTTCTTTCACGTGCTCGCAGGACCTGACCACCTGGCCGCCGTCGGCCCGCTTGCCGTCGAAGGCCGCCGCCGCGGCTGGCTGGCCGGCTGGACGTGGGGCATCGGGCACGCGTCAGGCGTCGTCGTCGTGGCGGCGCTCGCCGTATTGCTACGGGACTTCCTGCCGCCAATCGAGACGATCTCTGCCTGGAGCGAGCGGATTGTCGGCGCCGCGCTCATCGGCGTCGGGTTCTGGGCGTTGCGCCGCAGCGCGCACCTCGGTCACGCGCCACACGTGCACGGCGCGACTGCGCACGATCATCTTCACGTCCAGGCCGGACCTGCCTGGATACGGCGTCTCGGCCACGCGCACGCGTCGTTCTGCCTTGGTGTGCTGCACGGCATCGCCGGGAGCTCTCACTTCGTCGGAGTCCTGCCGGCGCTGGCGCTGCCGACGCGCGCCGCCGCGATGACCTACATTGCGGCGTTTGGCGTCGGGACCGTAGCTGCCATGACCGCCTTTGCCGCAGCCGCTGGACGGATGGGAGCGGCATCACGACATCCGCGCACCTATCGCCTCGTCATGACCTCGGCCGCGGCAGTCGCAATGCTGGTCGGAAGCTGGTGGCTGGTCATCGGCGCTTCGTAAGGACGGAATCGCCGGCTATTTGTCGTTCGGAGCTGCGACTAACCATCCCCAGAATTAGTTCGTCCCCTGGCTCCGCGCGGTATCGTCTCTGATCGTCTTTCCTCCCTTCATCACAAACTTGACCCGTTGAAGTTCGGTGATGTCCACCAGGGGATCGCCGGAGACGGCGATCAGATCGGCGTACTTCCCCTTGTCGATCGATCCGACCCGATCCGACCATCCCATCGCCTCCGCGTTGATGATGGTGCCCGACTGGATGGCTCGGGCCGGGCTCATACGGGCGCGCTTGACCAGCGACTCAAACTCGAGTGCCTGGGTCCCGTGAGGGAACGTCGAGCCGTCGACGCCGCTTCCCACCATGATCTTGATTCCCTTTGTGGCCGCCGCCATCGTCACGGCCTTTTCGAAGATTGGAATCATCCGATATTTGCCGCCGGTGTTCTTCGCATCGTTGTCGTCCATGTACGGCTCGAGGTAGCGGACGAACGTCGGGTCGAAGAACAGTCGTTTCTGCACCATCTCGTTGGCGTGCTGCTGATTCAGTCCAAAGGCGTGCTCGATCGAGTCGCAGCCGGCGGTGATCGAGAACTTCAACCCTTCCCCGCCGAGGACGTGACAACCTGCCTTGCGGCCGAGCCGATGCGTTTCGTCCACCAGCGCTTGTAAAACAGCGAGCGGGTAGGTGAGCACGTACTGGTCCTCGCCAGTGGCGGTAAACGAATAACCGCCCGACGGAAACAGCTTGATCCAGTCGACGCCACGCTCAACGTGTTCGCGCACGGCGGCGCGCGCCTCCTCCACCGACCGCACCACCGTGCTGGCCAGTGGATTCTCTGGACCGGCGGGCGGCGCGGCGCCCCACGCGATTCCGCGGCCCGACACCTGGAACCGCGGGCCGTCGAATCGGCCCTCGTTGATGGCGTTGCGAATCTCGACGTCGGCGTAGCCGTTGCCATGGGAACTCATGTCGCGCGCGGCGGTGAAGCCGGCTCTCAGGTCCGCCTGCAGGTTCTGGATGGCGATGAGCGTGGAGGTCTCGCGGGACATGCCCGGCCTGGGCGTGTTGAACATGTGGGTATGCGCGTCAATCAGCCCGGGAAGGACCGTCGCCTGACTCAGGTCGATCACCCTGGTGCCGCCTGGTATCCTGACCTGGCCTTCCGGTCCGACGTCCGTGATGCGGTCGCCCTGAATCAGCACGACCTGGCGCGTGAGCAGCTGCCCGGTGTTGCTGTTGAACAGGCGGCCGGCGCGGACCGCCATCGTGCCCGCGGCAGGCGGACACTGAATGATGCCGCCTTCGGATGCGACACATGGTGTCGCGCCCGCGCCGCGCCAGGGAGCCGGCGGTGGCTGCACCTGCGCCCAGAGTGTCATTGCGCCCAGCAGCGTCCCGAACGCTGCGGTCAGCATTGGTGTAGATCGCATCGAACCGCCCTCCTGCCTGTTAGGTCGTCAGGGTGTTGAGGCGAAGGATACACCGTGCGCGGTGGGCTGGGCGGGATGTTACTGGGGAGCGTCTGGCTGGCCGGCCGGGGGATTCAGCGAACGTTTCGCTTCATCCTTGAGGGCGAACGCCTCGCGCGCCTTGACGGCGCGGTCACCCGCGAAGCTGGGCGATACCGACTCGGCCGCCTTCGTCACCGCAGCCACGATGACCTCGTGGCTCTGCCGCCACTGGCCCGGCGGCGTGACTTCGTCCGCCCACGCCTCGAGCGCGCGCAGCGAGCGTTCGAGCGCGGCAAGCACGTCCCCGGCGGGCTGGGCAACGGCCGACATGACGAACGGCTCGATCGTCTCCAGCCGTTCCATCACCGGCGCAATCGTCACGCGGTAGTCTTCGACAATGCGCTCGCGGCCGGCGGTGAGCACCTTCCCGACGGGCAGTTCTTCCGCGTCGGGCAGCGGCGCCAGCTTCGCAAGGTCGATGTAAATCCGGCGCCCTGCAGTCCGAATAGTGGCCTGCACCGATCGTGGCGTCGTGACTCGCGCCCGTAACGCGCGCACCGTTCCATGGACTGCTTCGTCAATCGCGACGGACCGGAGCAGCGTCACGCCCGCAGGCGCCTCCCAGTGAGCCGGCTCCACGCGCGAAGCCACCGGCGCGGCGACCATCTCGAGCTCACTGTCGCCGTGGGTCTGTGTCGCTACAGAACGAGGCTCTTCCGGCAGCTCGATGACGACGGCGACGCTGCCCGCGCCGGAAATGAGCACCACGTTTGCAGCGGCGCTCACCGGCGGCGCGCCATCATGGCCTGCCGGCCGGCGGAGGCTTTCATCAACGACGACGCGGGCCTTGAAGCCGCGCTTCGCGAAAAAGCGCTGCGCGTAGTCGGCCTCGTCGAGCGAAATATACGGGCCCGCCACAACCTGGAAAGAGCGATCGTTGCGACGGGTGAACGCAGGTATCCCCGCGGCCGCAATGCGAGAGGCAATCGTCCGCGCCTGGGGCTCGGTGCGCAATTGCGTCACGGCGACGGTGAACCCCGCCCCGGTCGGAATCGTCCTCGCCACCGGGGACCAGGGAGGCCCAAACCAGAGCACGGCGCCCGCGCCGACCACGCCCACCAGCGCGAAGCTCCGGAACCGCTTCGGCCTCAGCACGGCTTGCCTGTCAGAGAAAGGCGATCGCCGACGTTCACGCCGCACTCCGCCAGGCGGCCCGCCGCGAGCTCGACGACGGCGCAGCCGCGAAACGATGCGGCCAACCGCCACGGCTGCAGGCTGTGAACCAGGCGAACGACGGTTCCACTCGCGTCGATGAACGCAACGTCGATCGGGAACTCCATGCCGACGGTGTGGACCGCGATGCACGGTGCGATGAACATCGCGGCATTCGACTCGAGCGAATCGCGGCCCAGCAGTCCCTTCCGGCGGTCACTCCGCGTGAGCGCCATATCGACGGATGACGCGACCACGGCGCCGGTGGGCACGTGCACGAGGGTCATAACTGCGGCTGGTGCCTTCGATTCTTTTCGCGGACCATCGCGCCGTCCCTCGCCAAAGGCGAGCTGTGGCGAGGTCTCGCCGAAGCTTCAGCGGAGGCTCGTGTTGAGTGTGACCCGGTGGCCCGGTTGGGATGCGGCTCCGTCCAGCTCCGATCGGCCGCTTCGTGGTCGAGGAAGTACGACGCGCAGGCAGCGTCGAGAAGCTCCCGGGAAATGGTGGGCTCGGTGCCGCGATACCGGCAGAGCGCCGTGACCTGATCGAGGAGATCGCGCGGCTGGCAGGCGCGCAGCGGCCTGTTTTCGGGCCGGTAATGGCGCCGGTGCAGGTAGGCCACCATCACCTGGTGAAATTTCAATCCCCGCTGCCGGCAGTTCAACTCGAAGATCCGCGAGAAGTCCTCAACCGACGGGTCGTCGACGGCAATCTTGTAGGGAATACGGCGCAGGAACGCTTCGTCGGCCAGTGAAGAGGGGTCGAGGTTGGTGGCAAAGACGACGAGGACGTCGAACGGGACCTGGAATTTCTTGCCGGTGTGGAGGGTGAGGTAGTCGACCCGGCTTTCGAGCGGCACGATCCACCGGTTGAGCAGGTCCTCGGGGCGGATCCGCTGGCGCCCGAAATCGTCCACCAGCAGGACGCCGCCGTTGGCCTTGAGCTGGAGCGGCGCCTCGTAGAACTTCGACGCCGGGTTGAACGTCAGGTCCAGCATGTCGAGCGTGAGCTCGCCGCCGACGATGACCACGGGCCGGCGGATGCGAACCCAGCGGCGATCACGCGGCGCCGAGGTGATGAGGATCGACTTGTCGTCCGCCTCGTCCAGCCGCTCGTGATTGATCGGATCGAACATGGTGATGATGTAGCCGTCCACGTCGACCGCGTGCGGCATGTCCATCTCGCCACCGATCGTGCGGCCGAGCCCCTCGGCGATCACCGTCTTGCCGTTCCCCGGCTGTCCGTACAGGAACAGAGCCTTGTTCGCGTTGACGGCGGGACCGAGCTGCTCGAGGATGCGATCGCCAATGACCAGGTGCGAAAACCCGTTCCGCAGCCGCTCGCGGTCGATATAGCCGCGGGATGCCGCCAGCGCGCGCATTCGCGAGATGTAGGCAGCCAGCGGCACGGGAGCAGGACCGACATACTGGTTGATTTCCAGATACTGCCTCGCCCGATCGCGGCCGAGGTCGGTCAGGCCGTAGCGGTAGCTCGAGGCAGTGGTCCCGGTGGCGCCGCGCACTTCGATCAGGCGTTCGGCGCGCGCCCGCTCGATGATCGGCTCGAAGACGCCGAACGACAGGCACATCCGGTCGCTCAAGGCGACCCCGGTCATTTCCCCGCCGTACAGCGTCTTGAGCAGCAGCTGTTCGACGAGGTCGGCGCCGAGCCCGGTATCCTCAAGTGTGTGCGGCGCGGCAAGGCTGCTGGTCATTTATGTGCCATCGGGAAGAGAACTTGGACAAACTTGATCGCCGCGGGACCGATCGTGACGACCCAAATCGCCGGGAAGATGCAGAACACCAGCGGGAACACCATCTTCACGCCGGTCTTCGCCGCGGCTTCCTCGGCGCGCTGGCGCCGCTTGGTCCGAAGCGTGTCAGAGTGCACCCGCAGCGATTGCGCAACACTGGTCCCGAACTTGTCGGTCTGCACCAGCATGGCGACGAGGGACGAGAGGTCGTCGACGCCAGTCCGCGTGGCCAGGTTATGGAGCGCGTCGGATCGCGCCGTGCCGGCGCGCAGCTCGAGGTTGACCAGCCGCAGCTCGTCGGACAGCTCCCGGTGCGCGAACGCCAGCTCCTCGCCGACGCGCTGAATGGCCTGATCCAGGCCCAGTCCCGCTTCGACGCTGACGACGAGCAGGTCCAGGGCGTCGGGCAGCGACAGCCGGATCCGATGCTGGCGCCGCTGCGCCATCCGTCCGAGCGCCATCCCGGGCAACAGATAGCCGAGCGCGGCAGCGCCGAACGAGAGCAGCACGTTGGCGCGTCCGAATATCGGCAGCGCCACCAGCGCGAACGCCAGCACCGCGAGTCCCAGCCGCATGCCAATGAAGACGGCCAGCGCTTCAGGGCGCCGATAGCCGGAGGCGACCAGCCGGGCGCGAAGCTTGCCCATCTCCCCCGCAGGCGTCGGCGCGTACTTGCTCAACTTCTCGAAGGAGCCGGCGAGCTTCTTGCGGAATGACGGTAATTCGTCGGCGACCGGCACGCCGCGGATTTCGCCGAGCCGCCGCTCGATCGTTGCCGCCGCTCCGGGCGAGAGCGCCATGGCGCCCGCCGTCACCAGAAGCGATATGAAGAGGAAGGCGAGAAGCGGCAGCAGCACCGTCATGAACTACACCTCAATCTTGATGACCTGGCGAATCCAGATGAAGCCGACGGTCTGCATCACCATGGCGGCGACGAGCATGATCTGTCCCATGCGTTCCTGGAACAGCAGCCTCATGTGCTCGGGGCTGAGGAATGAAAGTATGACCCCGAGTCCAGCCGGCAACGCCAGCAGGACGTAGCCCGTGAAGCGCCCGTGCGCGGTATGGACGCGCACCTGGCGGCGAATCTTGAACCGCTCGCGCACGACGTGGGCGAGGTTGTCGAGAATCTCGGCGAGATTGCCGCCGGTCTCCCGCTGAATCGCGACCGCGGTGACGAAGAAGCGCACGTCGAGAATGGTCACGCGGTCCGCCAGCTCGTCCATCGCATCGCGAAGCGGAAGGCCGAAGTTCTGCCGCTCGAACGTCTTTTTGAACTCGGGACCGACGGGCTCGGTCAGCTCGTCGGCAACCATGCCAAGCGCCGTCTGAAAAGCATGCCCGGCGCGGATGGCTCTCGACAGCAGGTCCAGCGCCTCGGGGAACTGCTCTTCGAACTTTCTGAATCGCGACGACCGGCGGTGGACGAGCCAGGCAAACGGCAGCACCAGACCGATCGGTGCTGCAACGATCGGCGCAAGCGGATGGCGCACGAACAGGGCCGCGCTCGCCGCCGCCAGCATGCCCGAGAAGAGGCTCATGACCAGCATCGCGCTCGGCGTGGTTCGGATGCCCGATTGCTCGATCAACCGCGACAGGCGGGATCCGGCAGCCGTGCGGTTGACGAGGTCGTCGAGCTGCGGAAGCGGTCCCTCCGGGCGGTCCATGACGAGGGCGGCGTCAGGGGCGTCAGGACTCTCCCCCACCTCGCGCAGGCGGCGCGCGAGCTTGCGTCCCTCGAGCGTCGAGAACAGCCACATGGCGCCGAAATAGACGCCCATCACCAGGCCGGCCACGCCAAAGAACACCAGCGCGGCGGCGAGCATCACTTCACCTCCATCATGCCTTCGAACATGGTGCCAGGCAGCGTGATGCCCGACGCGCGCAGCCGCTCACAGACCTTGGGCCTGACACCGGTCGCGCGGAAGCGCCCGGTCACCTTGCCGTCCTGCGTGATGCCGGCCTTCTCGAACGCGAAGATCTCCTGCATGGTGATCACCTCTCCTTCCATGCCGGTAATCTCGGAGATGCTCGTCACCTTGCGGGTGCCGTCGCTGAGACGCGTCTGCTGGACGATGATTTGAATCGCCGAGGCAATCTGCTGCCGCAGCGCGCGTTCGGGCATGTTGGTCGCGCCCATGGCGATCATCGTCTCGACGCGCGACAGCGCGTCCCGCGGCGTGTTGGCGTGGACCGTGGTCAGCGACCCGTCGTGGCCGGTATTCATCGCCTGCAGCATGTCGAGCGCTTCCTCGCCGCGGACCTCGCCAACGACGATGCGATCGGGCCGCATACGGAGGGCGTTGATGACCAGCTGCCGCTGGCGAATCGCGCCTTTGCCTTCGACGTTCGGCGGCCGCGTCTCGAGCCGCGCGACGTGCTCCTGGCGCAGCTGCAGCTCGGCGGCGTCCTCGATTGTCACGATCCGCTCGCGATCACTGATGTATCCCGACAGCACGTTGAGCAGCGTCGTCTTGCCGGCGCCGGTGCCGCCGCTGATCAGGCAATTCAAGCGCGCGCGCACGCAGTGGGCGAGAAAATCGAGCATCGGCTGCGTCAGTGCCTTCAATGTGACCAGGTCTTCCGCCTTGAGCCGCTCGGTCGGGAACCGGCGGATCGAGAGAAGCGGACCGTCCACGGCCAGTGGCGGGATGATGGCGTTGACGCGCGATCCGTCGGCGAGGCGCGCGTCCACCATAGGCGAGCTGTCATCAATCCGGCGGCCGACGCCGCTGACGATTCGATCGATGACCCGGAGCAGATGGCGATCGTCCTGGAAGGTCGCGGTCACGCGCTCGAGGATGCCGGCACGCTCGACGAAGACGTGCCGATGGGTGTTGACTAGGATGTCGCTGATGCCAGCATCGCGGAGCAGCGGCTCGAGCGGGCCGAGACCGAACACATCGTCCAGGACCTCGCCGAAGAGCGTTTCACGCTCGGAAATGTTGAGCGGTGTCGATTCCTCCGAGAGCAGCTGGCTGAGCAGGGTGCGGATCTCCGACTCTGCGCGGGCGCGTTCGGTGACCGCGAGCGCCTCGAGGTTGAGCCGGTTGAGCAGCTTGCGGTGAACGGCGGCGCGAAGCTCGAGGTACTGCTGCCGTGGCGGGGCCGTACGAGCCGGCCGGTTTGTCTCGGGTCGTGCAGGGGACGTCGCGGTAAGCTGCATTGGGGTTTACCAGATGGATGCGATCCGATCGAGTCCCAGCGTGCCGAGGCGCGACGGTGCGGCCGCCTGGGCGGCGTCGCCGGAGGGATCGAGCAGGCGCCGGGTAAATCGATCGAACTGTTCGGCGATCCCGCTGTTGCCGGTCAGCGCCACGGGTACGCCGGAGTTGAGCGCCGTCGAAACGGTGCGGTAATCGCTCGGGAACGTGTGGTGAATCGGATGCCCGAGCGCGCTCTCGATCTGCGAGGGCGGAATCGGGTACGGCTCCGCCGCGCGATTCAGCAGCAGGCGGACGCGATCGCGGCACGAACCGAGCTGGCTGATGCGCTCGAGCAGCCGCTGGGCGTTCCGCACCGACGGCACGTCGGGGTTGGCGACGAAACAGATGTTATCGGCGGTGTAGAACGCCGTCACCGCGCACGGTCCAATGTGGCTGCCGGCGTCGATGACGATGTACTCGTACTGCTTTCCGAACAGCCGGAGCACCTCTTCCAGGCCGGCAACGTCCTGAGCGCCAGGACGCTCGAAATGATCCGAGCCCGCCATGATGTCGAGACCGGACTTGTGCTTGACCACGAGCTCGCGCAGGAACTCGCCGTCGAGCCGATGGAGGTTGTCCATGGCGTCGAGCAGCGTGAAGCGGCTGCGCATGCCGAGGAACAGCGATACCTCGCCGAGGCCCGGATTCAGATCGACGATGATGGTCGGCCGCTTGCTGAGGCGTGCGAGCTCGACGGCGCAATTCACCGCAAGCGTCGTCGTCCCGGACCCGCCCTTCGCGCCGAAGAAGACCAGCGTGGTGGCCTGACGGGGGCCCGAGGACGACTGCCGGCGCGCCGCGGCGCGCGCAATCGCTTCCGAGAAGGCGGCCTGCACCGGCGGCCATGTCAGGAATTCATTGGCGCCGGCGCGCATCGCCTGCAGAATGACGTCCGGCCGCGCTTCATCGGCGACAACGAAGATGGCGACGGAAGCGGACGCGGCGCGCAGACGTTCGACCGCCGCCATCGCGCGGCCGGCGTCCGCGCGGGCGTCGACAATCGCCACATCGGCCTGTGAACCGTCGGCGGCCACGCTGATCGGCGTCGAGGCGGTCCGCAGCACCGCCGAGATGTCGCTTCTACACCGGTCGTCCTCAGTAAAGATCGATGCTACGAGACGTGCCATGTGCTATTCCACCAGCCTGATCGCCTGCGGGAATACGCCAGCCGGGGCAGGACCAGCGTCTTCGTCGATCACGCCCAGGATTGGGGTGATCCGACCGGTTACGTTGTTGCCGTCAATGCGTTCGACGAAGAACCCGAGCCAGTTGGCAGTGCGCAGGTCCGCGTTGCGGCCGTTGGCCTTTCCCCACGCGTAGTACTCGGGGTCATACAGCGGTATCGGGAATATGCGGGGGGACGGATTCTTCGTGCTGTGGACCTTGTTGTGCACGTCATCCCAGTACGCATCGGGGTCCTGGTCGATGAGATCCTGGACTCCCGAGATGGTCGGACCGTTCATGTTGCCCGGCTCCTGTGTCATCAGGAACCCGAAACCCACCACCGACCTGTTGCAGTGCATGATGTTTTCGCGGTAGAAGTCGGCGCCGATGTCGTCTCCCGGCATTTTCCAGGAGAAGTACATGGTCGGCTCGATGTTGTTGCCCGTGCCGGCGCGGATCGTCAGCGGCAGCCCCTTGTCGCGCTCCGGGTCGTATCCGACGTAGCCGGCGGTGCCGGGCGGGTGATACTCGTCGGCCATCGGGATCACATTCATCTTGTTGTCGTAGCGCTCGTAGGTATCGCCGACATCCCACGCCGGGTTGGTGTTCTCGGTCCAGCGATCGGGAATCGTGAACGGCTTCACGCAGGTCATGGCGTTGGCCGGCGACGCTTCCGCCGTCGCGGTGGCGACGATATCCACCGTGGGTACGCCGAAGACCGGCCCGATCAGCGTCGGCACCGGGTTGTCGCGACCGTCGGTCCGGTAGACGTTGACGCGAACGCGGTTCGCCAACCCGGTCGGTCCAAGCGGAAACAGCACGTCTGCGGGACCGACATCGACCGACGACAACATCACGCCGTTGAAGAGCGCGGTGTTGACGGCGCTCAGCACCGCCGGTCCGCCGGCGGATCGATCGTCATAGTCGTCGAACACCAGCGCGGTGGCGCCGGCGAGGGCGCCGGCGTCGGCCGCCGTCTGCGCCTGCGACCGCGCGGTCATGAACATACCGACGTCGATCGCCAGGGTCGTCGCTGCCACGAACGCGAGGAACCCTACGCCGACGAAGACGAAGGACATTCCGCGCTCGTCGCGCCGGAGATGCTGAAGGCGGCTCATCGCGGGTACGCCGGGGGCGGCGTCGGCACCGCCTGATTGGCCGGAATTTCCGGCATAAAGGGTTCGGCCATCCGCGGCAGCTGCGCAGTGACCCCGGCCGATCCGGGCTTCAGAATCCGCGGCGTAATCATCACAACCAGCTCGGTCTGGTTCTTCTGCGCGGCCTTGCTGCGGAACAGATACCCGAGGATCGGGATGTCGCCGATGCCGGGAATCTTCTGCAGCGTCGAGTTCATCGTGTTGTTCAGGAGGCCCGCAATCG
>Ga0209382_10009438_pt1 | contig 12213 bp, 9 predicted proteins | sample SoiMetdeltSBSDD5_FD_187599 | JGI IMG/M metagenome (GOLD analysis project Ga0209382, IMG submission 187599) | Bulk soil microbial communities from a Populus tree surrounding site in Tennessee, USA - Soil MetaG P. deltoides SBSDD5 (SPAdes) (version 2) | ecosystem: Environmental > Terrestrial >... | reverse complement strand
CAGGCCGCGTGCAACGTCGTCCCGCGTCGAACGCATTCGCACGCGAAACCAGCGACGTCGCGCTTTCTTGACGTGGATCGATGGACGCTGGCACGACCACTGCTCGTGGGCGCCATACACGGACTGGCGGGAAGCGGCACGCTCACCGCGCTCGTCGTGGCCACGCTCCCATCGACGACGACGCGGCTCGGCTATCTGGCGACGTTTGGCATCGGCTCCACTCTGGGAATGGTCGCGCTGTCGGGCCTATTGGGCTGGCAGATCGCGCGCATGGGATCCGATCGTGCGGTCGTACGCACGTTCTCATTGGCAGTTGGCTGTGTCTCGACCGTGCTCGGTCTCTTCTGGGCCTATCCAATCCTCAGTCGGTTGTTCTAGACGCCCCCACGTGCTCAGGCAGGCGTTCGTTGCGCGCCGCTTCGCAACGGCGTGATTCCCGGCTGGCTCACACCTTTGCCGCGTCCGCTGCCAGCCGTAATGCCGAGGCGCTGCATCCGTGAGATCAGCGTTGTTCTGGACAGCCCAAGCCTCGTTGCCGCGCCGTCCCAGCCGCCAAGCACCCAATTCGTTGCTTGCAAAGTCGCCAGGATGTGGTCCCGCTCGACTTGCGCGAGCGTCCGCGGCGACGAAGCCGCATGATGGCCCCCGCATACCGGCCACGGCAGTCGCAACGCTGAACCTGTCGTCGCCACCACAGCACGCTCGATGATGTTCTGAAGTTCACGAACGTTACCTGGCCACGAATGATGCTTCAAGGTGTCGATCACCTGCTCCGGGACTTCATCGATCGTCTTGCCCTGACGCGCGGCGAACTGGCGGACGAAGTGGGCGACGAGGAGCGGGATGTCGTCGGGACGTTCGCGCAACGGGGGCACTCGAATGGGGACCACGTTCAATCGATAGAAGAGATCGGCGCGAAAGGCGCGCCGTTGAACCATCTCGTCGAGATTCTGGTTGGTCGCGGCGATGACTCGGACGTCCACTGAAGTCGTGCGGCCGCCGCTGCCCAGTCGCTCAACCTGCTGCTCCTGGAGCGCCCGGAGCAGTTTGGGCTGCAACTCCAACGGCAGGTCGCCGACTTCGTCCAGGAACAATGTGCCGCGGTCCGCGGCCTGAAATCGCCCGACGGTCTGCGAGACCGCGCCTGTGAATGCCCCACGTTCGTGACCGAAGAGTTCGCTTTCGAGCAGGCCGACAGGAATTGCGGCGCAGTTCACCGCGACGAAACGCTCGCGCCGGCGAGGGCCGGCGTCGTGAATCGCCCGTGCGATCACGTCCTTGCCGGTCCCGGTTTCCCCGAGCAGCAGCACCGCGCTGTCCACAGGTGCGACCATGGCGATCGCCTCAGTGACTTCTCGAAAAGCGATGCTGCGACCAATCAGTGGACCAGCCATGCTCGTTCCTCCAGCACGAATCCTCGGGCTAATTCGTCGCCCGTGCGATGTGTTCCAACAAATCGCCGCCATCGAACGGTTTCACCAGGAAGGCGACCGCGCCATCGCGCAGCGCTTGCCGGCGGACGTCCTCGTCATCATGGGCAGTAATCAGGATCACCGCCAGCTGACGCCGTTCGCGTCGAATTCGCCGCTGCAACTCCGTCCCGTCCATGCCAGGGAGACGCACGTCTGCGATGACGCACGTCACACGCGACAGCGCGCCGGATTCCAGGAACGCTTCAGCGGATTCGAAGGTGACGGCGTCGTATCCGGCCGATTCGAGAACGCTCTGAACCGATTCTCGAACACGACGATCGTCGTCCACAGTTGCGATGAGCAGATTCGACTGGCGCATCAGCGACACACCGTTCTGCATACCGGCATCGTACGCAGCGCGCAGAGGGCTGGCTACTATACGTTTATTTAGTGGCGCTCTTGGGCGGGATGCCGAGCTTGTCGGCGAATCGGACCAACTCGGCCAAGGAGCGAGCCGCCATCTTGCGCATGATCTGGCCACGATGGACGCCGATCGTGATTTCGCTCGTCCCGAGCTCGCCGGCGGTCTGTTTGTTTGCGAAGCCGGCCACGACGAAGGTGAGGACCTCGCGTTCGCGTGGCGTGAGTCGCTCGTAGCGATCCCTCAGCGCCACTCGCTCCGATCGTTTCAACCGCTCTGCCTGATCGACTGCGATTGCCGCATCGATCGCGCGCAGCAGCTCTTCGTCGCCGAAGGGCTTCGATAAGAACTCGATGGCGCCGGCCTTCATGGCCTTGACGGACGAAGGAATATCGCCGTGCCCGGTGATGAACACGATCGGCGGCGCCTCCCGTTCGGCAAGCTCCTTCTGCAGCTCGAGCCCGTGGATGTCCGGTAGCTCGAGATCGAGTACGAGACAGGCCGGCGCGTCGGGTTTGTCCGCCTCGAGAAACTCGGTCGCCGAGGCGAACACGGCCACGTCGAGTCCCGCCGACGCCAGAAGGCTGGACAGCGCCTCACGCACCCGCGCGTCGTCATCGACCACGAACACGATCGGACGGTCGGCGGTCATTGCGATTCACCTGGCTGAACGGGCAAGGTGACGGTGAACGTCGTGCCGAATCCAACGTTGCGCTCGGCCGACAACGTGCCTTCATGCGCTGCGACAATCGACCGGCAGATCGCCAACCCGAGACCCATCCCATCCGGTTTCGTGGTGACGAACGGTTCAAATGCCGCAACGGAATCGTCGAGGCCGATCCCGTTGTCGGAGATCTGAATGACGGCCTGCCCGCGTTCGGCCCGCGCTGTTCGCACCGACAACAGCTTCACGCGGCCGCTGATCGGTTCCAAAGCCTCGAGCGCATTGAGCATGAGATTCAGCACGAGTTGTTGCAACTGAACCCGATCGGCGACCACGGACGGGAGATCAGGGTCCAACGCGACTCCGAGTGATACGTGCTTACGCGCCGGATAGCTCTCGAGCAGGCGCAGCACCTCGCCAATGACCGCGCCGACATCGAGCGATACTCTCTCGACGCCCGTCCGTTTGAACAAGGAGCGTACTCGCCGAACGACCTCGCCAGCGTCCTTTCCAGCCTTGACGATCCGTTCTGCGGCTTCCTGTGCCTTGGCCACGTTTGGCGGTGACGTTGACAACCATCGCAGACAGGCATGCCCGTTCGCCACGACTGCAGCGAGCGGCTGATTGACTTCATGGGCAATAGAAGCAGTCATTTCCCCCAGACTGGCCACGCGCGCCGTATGGGCCAACTCCGCTTGGGTCCGGCGCAGCGTCTCTTCTGTTCGTTTCCGCTCTGTGATGTCTTCGGAGAGCGCCATCAAGAACCGAGGCATGCTGTCGGTGCCCGGAACGAGGGACACGTTGTTGCTCACCCAGATCACGCTGCCGTCCTTGCGTCGGTACTGCTTCTCGATCTGAAACTGTTTTCGCTTGCCTTCGAGCAGCTCGGTGACCAGCTGCCAATTGGATTCGCGGTAATCCTCGTGCGTCAGCTCCAGGAACGTGAGTGTGCCGATTTCCTCCTCGCTGTAACCCAGCATCTTCTGAAAAGCGGAGTTGGTGGCCAGAAAGCGGCCGCTCAGGTCCGTGAGAGCCACACCAATGGCCGAATTCTCGAATACTGCCCGCCACCTCTCCTCGCTCTTATGCAGCGCGTCCTCGGCCTGCTTCTTGTCGTCAATGTCCGTTAACAGCACGCACCAGCCAACGACCTGGCCGCCGGAATCGCGAAGCGGAAAGGCGTTGTTCTGGAACCAACGATAGACGCCGTCCCACCGTCGGAGTCGCGCCACAGTCTCGTACGGACGACCTGAGGCGATCGATTGCGCGATCACCGGGATGTCGTGAGCAAGGTCCTCGGGGTGTACGGTGCCGCTCGCCACCCAGTCTTTCAGCTCCTCCAGCGTTCGACCGGTATATTCGAGGATCTGGCGATTGACGAATTGGACCTCGCCGTCCGCGGTCAAGAGTCCGAACAGGGCTGGAATGCTGTCCACGACCAGGCGGGAATTGCGCTCGCTTTCGCGGAACGCTTCTTGGGCAAGAGTCCGCTCGCTTGCCGCCAGCCAATGCTCCGTCATGTCCATTGATGCGCCGATGAACTCGACGAGATCGCCGGCAGCGTTGGTGACCGGATGGCCGGTTGCGTACTGATACCGGATGCTGCCGTCCGGAAGGACGACTCGGTAGCCAGCCCGATACTCGGTCTTCTCTTCCAGGCACCGCTCGAACTGTGCTTGCACATGAGGACGGTCTTCTGGGTGAATCCTTTCAAACCAGAATGGCGGGCGGGAGATGTCGTCACCGGGCTGAACGGCGTACGCTCGCTGAATTTCCGGCGAGCTCTCCACCACGTGTGTGGTCGGATCGTACCGCCAGCCTCCAGTACGACTGAGTCGCTGCACCTCGAGCAGGAAAGTCTCGCTTCGCAGCAACGCATCCTCGGCTGTCTTTCTGTCGTGGATGTCGGTCCCCACGGTGTACCACCGAGAGACGCTTTCGTGGTCATCGCTCGACCGGCGGGACCGCATGTGGAACCAGCGATACACCCCGTCCGCGCGCCGAATGCGCAGCTCGATTTCGAGCGGCTGCCCCGTCGTGAACGCGCGCTGCTGCGCGGCGATGAGCGCAGGCAAGTCGTCTGGATGTACCACGCTGGTTTGCGCCGGCTGCACATCAGACCCGCCGTGGTACTCCTGAGCCGCCCGATTCTCCACTTCGAGCTCACCCGATTCGGTGTGGATCGCAATGAGGGCTGGAATGTTGTCGACGATTGCACGGACCTGCTGCAATGCGTCCGACGCACGAGGACCCTTTGTGGACATGATCGCTTCCAGTATCTGAGCCGCGATCATGCCAGCTTCAGCAGTGGTTGCAACCTAAAGGATCCTTCAGACGCTCGAGTTCTTCGACAGTGTGCGTGTCGATCTCGACGCAAGTGCGGCCGCCACACGTGCGAACACCGGCATTTTCCTAACTAATCGCCGCTGGCATTGCTGGCCCGCGCCGTGCTCCCGTCGATGGCCGATGCTCCGGCCGAAAGGAGATGGCGCGATGAACTGGCTGACGACGAAGGACGGTACGAGGATCTACTTCAAGGACTGGGGCACCGGTCAGCCGGTGGTCTTCAGTCATGGATGGGCGCTGAGTTCCGATGCGTGGGAGGACCAGATGCTGTTCCTCGCCGCGCGCGGCTTCCGTTGCATCGCGCACGATCGCCGAGGCCACGGCCGATCAAGCCAGCCCTGGACCGGCAACGACATGGACACATATGCCGACGACCTGGCAGCGCTCGTCCAGGCACTCGATCTGAAAGACGCGATCCATGTCGGGCACTCTACCGGCGGTGGCGAGGTGGCGCGGTACATCGGCCGGCACGGCAGCGCCCGGGTCGCAAAGGCCGTCCTGATCGGTGCGATCACGCCGCTGATGCTGCAGACGCCGGCCAATCCCGGCGGCTTGCCGCTCAAGGTGTTCGACGACATCCGCGCCGGCATCCTGAAGGATCGCTCACAGTTCTTCAAGGATCTGAGCGTGCCGTTCTTCGGCGCCAATCGGGCCGGTGCCACGGTTTCTCAAGGCATCCGCGACACCTTCTGGTTGCTCGGCATGCAGGCCGGCTTCAAAGGGGTGTACGACTGCATCAAGGTCTTCTCGGAGACAGACCTGACCGAAGACCTCAAGAAGATCGACGTCCCGACGCTGATCGTCCACGGCGACGACGATCAGATCGTGCCGATCGCCGCGTCTGCGCTTCAGTCCGCGAAGATCGTCAAGCAGGCGACGCTGAAGATCTACGAAGGCGCGGGGCACGGACTCACGACCACGCTCAAGGATCGTCTCAATGCCGACCTGCTCGAGTTCTGTCGGGCGGGCGCGGCCGTCGCTGCGTGAGGCTGCCATGACGATGCGGGCGCTCGACGCTGAGACGCTTCACAACGTTGCCGGACCTGTCGTTCGTCAACAAACTCAGGGACCAACCTCCACGCGGTCGGCGGCACTGCCTGGTCTGCTGGCCAGGCAGCGCGCGGTCTTTCTGCGCAATGGGCCACCGTCGCTCGCCGAGCGCCGCGCCAATCTGAAGAAGCTGCGCGCGGCGTTACTCGCACGACGGGAAGATTTCCAAGCGGCGCTCGATGCCGACTTCGGTCACCGCTCCCGGCACGAGACCGCCATGATGGAAATGCTCGTGGTCACGTGGGGCATCGACTACTTGCACAAGAACCTGCGGCGCTTCATGCGGCGCGAGCGCCGGCACGTGGCGCTTCCGATGCGTCGCGCCCGCGCGTACGTCGAATATCAGCCGCTCGGCGTTGTTGGCATCGTGGCTCCCTGGAACTATCCCTTCTCGCTCGCGCTGATGCCGCTCGCGACTGCCCTCGCCGCAGGCAACCGGGCAATGATCAAGCCGTCGGAGCTCACACCGGCGACGAGCGATCTCCTCGTTTCGTTGATCGCCGAGACCTTCTCGGAGGACCAGGTCGCAGTTATCACCGGCGACGCCTCAGTTGGCGCGGCGTTCTCGGCCCTGCCGTTCGATCACCTCTTCTTCACCGGGAGCACAGCGGTCGGCCGAGTGGTGATGCGCGCTGCCAGCGAGCAGCTCGTGCCGGTGACGCTGGAGCTCGGCGGCAAGTCCCCCGTACTGGTCGATCGCGAACAGCCGCTCGCGCGCGTCGCGACCGACATCGCCTACGGCAAGTTGGCGAATGCCGGTCAGACGTGCGTCGCGCCCGACTACGTGCTGCTGCACGAGTCCGAGGTCGAAGCGTTTATCGAGGCGTGGAACAAGGCCGTAGCGGCGCTCTACCCGGAAGGGCCGGCAAGCGAGGACTACACCTCGATCGTGAACGTGCGCCACTACGAGCGTCTGCGAGGGCTTCTCGACGACGCGCGAGCGAAGGGCGCGCGCGTCGTCGACACCGGCCCCTCCGAGCACGCGAAGCGTCGCGCACACACCCTCCCGCCGACGTTGGTCCTCAACGTCCATGACGACATGCGGATCATGCAAGAGGAGATCTTCGGGCCAGTGCTGCCGATCGTGACGTATCGAGATCTGGACGACGCGATCGCATTTGTGAACGCTCGGCCGCGTCCGCTCGGGCTCTACTACTTCGGATCCTCCGCATCGAATCGGAGGCAGGTACTCACGCGGACGACGTCCGGCGGCGTGACCATCAACGGCACGCTCCTGCATTACGTGCAGGACGATCTCCCGTTCGGTGGCGTCGGGGCGAGCGGCTTTGGCGCCTACCACGGCATCGAGGGCTTCCGCGCGTTCAGTCACCAGAAGGCGGTGTTCGAGGTCGGGCGATGGAACGGCGGCGCGCTGTTGCGTCCCCCGTTCGGCCGACTCACCAACGTCATTCTGAGTTTCATGCTCCGTCAAACCGGCACGACCTCCGGGGCACCGATCGAGGTTCGCAACGCCGCGGTGATCCACGCTCCAGCCGAACGCGTGTGGGACCTCCTGACCGATGTCGAACGGTGGCCGTCGTGGTGGCGCGCCTGTCGGTGGGTCCGACTCGAGTCACCGACGAGTGCAGCATCGGTCGTCTTCCGATGGAAGGCACACCCGGTCGAACTACGCAGCGCTGTGGTGAAGAGCGACCGACCGCATTGCTTCGCTATTACTGCCGACGGGAGGGGCGTGCACGCCGAACGCACCTTCACGCTCCGCACCACCCCCGATGGCTCGAGCACCCTCGTCATCAGCCACGAAACCCAGGTCGGACCGATGCCATGGTTGGGCCGGGCATTCCTCGCGCCGCGGCTGCATGCGGTCAACCAGGCGATGTTCGACGACTTGGATCGAGCCGCCGGCCACTAGCGATTAGAGAAGGAGATGACCATGAATCCGACAACGGCCACAATCCCCTCGGCGAACAGCACTGGCGCGCCGTACGTGGCGGCAAACTTTGCGCCGCTCAAGAGCGAGGTCACCTCCTTCGATCTCGAGGTGATCGGCCATATCCCAGAAGAACTGACCGGCCGTTTTCTCAGGATCGGCCCCAATCCGATCGATGACTTGGACCAGGTGCGCTTGGCGCGCCACCACTGGTTTGCGGGTTCGGGCATGGCGCACGGCTTGCGGTTGCGCGGAGGTAAAGCGGAATGGTTCCGCAGCCGCTTCGTCCTCGACCGGAACGCCGCCAAGGTCTTGAGCCGCAAACCGCTCCCTGGGCCCGGTGAAGGCACACGTGACGGCAACGTCAATACGAACCTCATGAACGTCGGTGGCAAACTGTGTGCGGTCGTCGAGGCGGGAAGCATTCCTGTCGAACTTGACTACGAGCTCGCGAGCATCCGCCGGACCGATTTCGACGGCACGCTCGAAGCGGGGTTCACCGGCCACCCGCATTTCGATCCGATGACGGGCGAGCACCACGCCTTGGCCTACGAACCGTTCCAGCCGGTCCGCTACATCTCGGTCGACCGCGACGGGCGCGCCACGACCAAGGCGCGGATCGCATTGCCGCACATTCCGCTCATCCACGATATGGCCTTCACGCAGTCCTTCATCATCGTCCCCGACTTCCCGGTGACGTTTCAGCCGGAGTTGTCCCACACGGACTTCCCATGGCTCTGGGACGAGCGCCGCGACTCCCGCATCGGCCTGCTGCCGCGCAACGGCGACGTGTCGCGCATCCAGTGGTTCGAGGCGCCGCGCTGCTTCGCATTCCACTTTGCCAACGCCTATGACGAGGGCGATCTCACCATCATCGACCTGGCGAAGCATCCGCGGATGTTCTTCACGGATCAGAACGGCCCGAACGAAGGCGCGCCCATCCTCGTCCGGTGGACGCTCCATCGCCCGTCCGGGAAATTGACCGAGACGATTGTCGACGACCGCGGCGACGAGTTCATGCGTATCAATGGACGCTACAGTGGGCAAACCTATCGCTATGTCTACAGTGCGCACTGGGGCAACGACGTCGCCTTCGGCCCGGCGATGAAGCACGACATGCAACGTCAGACGACCGAGGTCCATGACTATGGTCGGGGCCGGATGACGGCGGAGCCAGTCTTTGTGCGGAAGCCGGGAGCCACTGCCGAGGATGAAGGCTGGATCCTGTCGTATGTCTACGACCCGGACCGCGACCTGAGCGACGTCGTCATCCTTAATGCCCAGGACTTCGCGGGCGAGCCGGTCGCAACGATCCGTTTGCCCGTTCGTGTGCCGTTCGGCTTCCATGGAGGCTGGGCGCCGGACAAGGTGACCGTCGTCGAGTAGAAGGGGCAAAGACATGGCGGCGCCAGACAATCGGTTGGCGCCGCCTTCGACTCGGCTATAGGATCTCTGTTACGAGATGAGCCTCACACGCGAAGAGCAGCACGGGAGGCAACGTCCCGTGCATGTTCTGCTGGCCGTTGCGCTTGTCACCGCGTTCGATGCGTCTTGCGGCTCCGCGCAACCGGATCACCCGAGTTCTGCCCCTCGCCAAAGCACTCTCGAGACTCGCGCCAAGCCGACTGTGGATAGCAGGGCCAGTGTTCCGGTGAGCCGGGCCGGCACGTGGACGGGTGATTTCGACGCTCTGCTCAAGCACCGCATGATCCGTATGCTGGTGCCCTACAGCCCGACGCTCTTCTACCACGATCGCGGCCAAGCGCGCGGCGTCATCGCGGCAGCCAGCGTCGAGCTCGAAAAGTTTCTCAACAAAAAGTTTCCGGACAAGCGACCCTTCACCGTCGTGACAATTCCGACCACGCGCGATCGGCTGTTTCAGGGTCTGATCGACGGCGAGGGCGACGTGGCGGGGGGATCCGTCACGATTACGGCCGCACGGTTGAAGCGGTTCGACTTTACGACACCGACGTTCAGCGACGTGAACCAGATCTTTGTCACGGGGCCCGGCGCGCCCGAGCTCCGCTCGCTCGACGACCTGGCTGGTCAGACGGTCTATGTGCGCCGGAGCAAGAGCTTCTACGAACACCTGCTCGCGCTCAACGAGCGCTTCGAGCACCCGACCGCGCCACGCCGCCCGTTGCCGCCCATGACGATCGAGTTGCTGCCCGACGAGCTCGAAAGCGAAGACGTGCTCGACATGGTCAACGTGGGACTCGTGCGGAGCGCGGTGTGCGAGGAGTGGCTTGCGGACATCTGGGCCAGGCACCTCACGAACGTGCGGGTGCATCGGGACCTTGTCTTGCGCGAAGCGACGCAGCTTGGCTGGGCGATGCGCCTCCAGAGCCCGAAACTGAAGGCGCTATTTGACGAGTTTGTCGCGAGTGCACGAGCGAAGGGCCATTTCAACAGCTTCCTCGTCGGGGCCGGAGCGAATGTGCGTCGCATGCACAACGCGGCCGGGCGGAACGAGATGAAGAAGTTCGCGGCGACAATCAATGTATTTCGCAAGTATGCGAAGGAATACCAATTCGACTATTTGATGCTGGCTGCGCAGGGCTACCAGGAATCCCGGCTCGACCAGAATGCAAGAAGCCGCGTCGGAGCGATCGGCATCATGCAGGTGATGCCGACGACCGGGGCAGAAATGCGAGTGGGGGACATCCGACGAGTCGAGCCGAACATTCACGCCGGAACGAAGTACTTGGCCCGCCTGATGGACAACTATTTCAAAGACGCGAAATTCGACGAGCAAAATCGCAACCTCTTCGCCTTTGCGGCCTACAACGCCGGCCCGTCGAACATCTCGAAGGTACGGACGCGGGCGGCGGCCGAAGGCGTCAACCCTGACGTCTGGTTCAACCAGGTCGAGCACGTCGCGGCCCGCATGCTCGGACAGGAGACCGTGAAGTACGTACGCAACGTCTTCAAATACAACGTCGCGTATAAGCTCGCCCAGCAAACGCAGACTGACCGCGCGGAGGCTCTCGAGCGGCTGAAGAACGAGTCAACGGATTCGGCGCAGGGCGACGACGATGAACGCTGAAGTCGCGTAGCGTTCGCGGTCAGCGACCTTCCATCATGGTTTTTGTCGTCGAGAGCACCGCTTCCATACCTTTTTCAGCCTCGTTGCGGACCTTTCCCCGAATCAGCTTGCCCACAAATCCGCTGAGGCCGTCCGATCGGCTGCGGTTTACGCTGGCGAACCAGAAGCCTTCGCCCCGTGACGGGTCCGGCGCGAGAACCCGCAGCTCGATCGCCGTCCAGAAATAGTGGCTCGCATACAGCATCTTCGAGGCCACGGCCACGTGCGTCGGCGTTTCGGCGATCGTCAGGTGGTTGATCCGGATCGTCGGCTTCAGGCCGAATTGCGCTTCCTGCCAGTAAATGAACGACTCCGCCTTCGGCAGGCTCGCCTTGGGATAGTTCAGCAAGTAGTTCTTGAGGTCGGGGAGATACTCGGTCAGCGACGGCATGCGATTGACCATCGACGCGAACTCCGCTCCCACGAACGTTGGCCGGTCCGAGTCGCGATAGGTCGCGAGACGCGCATCACCGCCTTCGAGATAACCGTTGATGTATTCGAGCATCAAGCGCCTGGCCAGCTGGTTGGCGTCGTCTGCGGCCGTCGGCTTCGACCAGTCGATCTCCCTGCGAATCCGGTTCAGCGAGGCCTCGCTCAACTTCAGCTCGCACGAGCCGACGCGGCATGATTTCAGATCCTCGAGATCGTCGACGGGAAGGATCAGCTGCGCAAAGTCCTCCGGGCGAGGCGGACTGCTCACCTTCTTCGTGACGCGGAAGTTCTCACCCTTCTCGAACCCCTCGATATTCCTGATCGCCGCGACGTAACGAGCGGTCGGAGCCTTGACCCAGATGATGCCGAAGACCGAGACCTCGCGGGCGGGGTCGGCGTCGAGCAGCTTCGTGACCGGCTGGCCGGCGAACATCGCCTTCCGCTGAGCTGCGGTCGGCTTGACCACTTTCGTGACGTAGGACTCGAGCTGTGCAGGCAGCGCTGCCGGACCGGGCTGCCCCGAGACGACCGCGGTCAGGACGCCCGTCGCGAATGCTGCAAAGAGAGTAGCGAGTCGGCCAGGCTGCATAGTCTCCCCACTGGCAGTTGGTTGTGTCTCGACCGTACTCGGTCTCTTCTGGGTCTCACCATATCCTCAGTCGGTTGCTTTACGTCCGTCCCCAGATCTGGCGCGCGACGTCGGCGACGAGCTGCATCTTGCGCCACTGCTCGTCCTCGGTGAGGAGGTTGCCTTCGAAGGTTGACGCGAACCCACATTGCGGGCTGAGGGCCAGGTTCTCCAGAGGAACGTATCGGCTCGCGGCCTCGATACGCTGGATGATCTGCGCCCTGGGCTCGAGATCGGCTACCTTGCTGCTGATCAACCCGAGCACGACTCCCTTGTCCCTGGGC
>Ga0209382_10009437_pt1 | contig 12214 bp, 9 predicted proteins | sample SoiMetdeltSBSDD5_FD_187599 | JGI IMG/M metagenome (GOLD analysis project Ga0209382, IMG submission 187599) | Bulk soil microbial communities from a Populus tree surrounding site in Tennessee, USA - Soil MetaG P. deltoides SBSDD5 (SPAdes) (version 2) | ecosystem: Environmental > Terrestrial >... | reverse complement strand
GAGCAGGTGATCGATCTTCGCTACAGCGCAATGTCGAGCCGGCTGATGAACGAAGCGACTCGTGGTGCGACGCGGGCGAGAATCGCCGACGTTCAACGTGTGCTCGACCGTATTCCACGGGAAGATGCGCGCCTTGGACGCCGCCGTCCCGACGTCGTGCAGGCGCTGCAGGCATCGGTTCAGGCGCAGCTCGGCGCGGCACGGCACCTGCGGCTCCGCCGCGACCAGTGGATGATTCGCCGATCTCTGTACGCTGGCTATCAGCGATCGGTCGGCGGGCAACTTCTTCAGCTCGTGAAATCGCAGCCCGCTCTCGAAGCCATACGCCGCCTCGACGGACCGCCCCCTGAAGTCCTCGTCACGCTCAACGCACGGCTCAAAGGGGGAGCTGAGCGTCTGGAGCGCATCAAACCGCCCGTGGATTTACGTACCACGCACGAGCTGCTGCTCGGGGCATGGCGGTTTGCTGAAACAGCCGTGAACGGCCGCTACGAAGCCGCGCGCAACGCCAGCGTGAATGGCGCGTGGGAGGCCTCTTCCTCGGCCGCTGGAGCTCTGCTCCTGTTGTCGCGCGCCCAGGAGGAGCTTCGAACGCTGCTCGAGCCGCCCCGGCTTCCATGAACCAGGTCAGCACCGATTCCCAACTCCCGATTTTCAACTCCCAACTCCCCGACTCCCAACTCCCAAACTCCAACTTCCAATCACAGATCGCAAATTACGAATCGGAATTCTCGGTAGGGGCCCGCGCGACGCGCCTCGTACGCGTTCCGGATCTGCGTGCATTTCGCTTGGCCGTCGCCGAACTGGCATGCGGAGGCACGCCCTTCGACGTCCGCGATCGCATCGTCGTCGTTCCCACCCGTGCCGCCGCGGTCTACCTGACCGGCTCGATCGAAACCCATCGTCTAGGAATGGACGACGGTGTTGCACTTCCCGAATTTGCGACCCGAGCGGAATTACATCTCACCCTTGCCCAGCGGTTGCCCCACGCGCACATGCCGCTCACCCCAGCGGAGCGGGAGGTGCTGATGGGCGCCGCTTGCCGAATAGCGCGTGACGGAGGTTCCGAGCCGCCATTCCGGCTCCGCCCCGGATTGATTGCCGCCGTGCTCGACTTCTACGACACGCTGCATCGCAACCTGAAGCCGCTGGACACATTCGAGCGCCTGGCACTGGGCATACTCGAGCCCGGCGCTGCCGACGATCGCGGTGCCGAGCGGCTGGTAAGGCAGACGCAGTTCCTGGTGGCCGCATTCCGCGCGTTCGAGCGTCTTCGTGAGGAGTCGGCGGGCGTAGACGAACACCTTTTGCGGCGGCGCCTTCTGGCGGATCCGGCAGCTCGACCGTGGCGCCATATCGTTGTAACGGTGGGTGATCGTGACGCCGACGAACACGGCCTCTTCACCGCAGATTGGGACTTGCTCGCGCGCATTCGGGGTCTCGCGCGACTCGACGTCGTGGTCACAGAGACGACGCTTGCCGGCGCGTTCCACGAGCGGATTCATCAGTTGCTTCCCGGTATCGACGAAGTTCGTGCCAACAAAGACGACCCACGGCCTCGTCCGGTTTTGGTGGTGCCTCCAGGTGGTGCGCTGACTCACACCACGCGGGATCGCGAGGAGGAGGTGGCAGCCTTCGCGCGCTGGGTTCGCTCCGAGCCGCGAGCGCTCTCTCGCACGGCTCTGGTTGTGCGCCGGCCGCTTCCGTACGTATGTCTGGCGCGGGAAGTCCTGAGATCTGCAGGCGTTCCGTCTCAGATGTTCGACGCGCTTCCGCTCGCGGCGGAGCCCTTTGCGGGAGCGCTCGATGTCGTAATCGCATGCGTGGCCAGCAACTTTGCACGCCGGCCCTCGATAGCGCTGCTGCGATCGCCACATTTTCGCTTTGGATCGGATGACATCGAGATCGCAGCCCTCGACCGCGCCCTGAGTGACGCCGGGTATCTGGGTGGGCCGGACGTGCTCGAAACGCTCGTGGCCAAATGGGCCAAGGATGGCGCGGCCCGTCGTCTCCTCGGAACTGTCCAGCAGCTCGCACCGCTACGCTCACTGGCGCCGTGCGCTCAGCATTTGGAGCGGCTGCTCGGGTTTCTGCGCGAACATGAGCGCCTGCCAGCAGCGGACGATCCACTGCGAGAGAGGCTTCTTCGAGGCCGCGCAGCCGTCCTGAACGTGCTGATCAGTCTGCGTGACGCGTATGCACGGTTTGATGCGACGCCAACAGACTTCGAGGCGGTGGTTCCGACAATCCGCAGATGGATTGAGGACCGGACATTTGCGCCTTACACGGGCGAGGGTGGTGTTCACGTCGTGGACGCCGACACGGCCCGTTTCGGCGAGTTCGACAGCGTCCAGCTCGCCGGGCTCGTTGACGGAGAGTGGCCCGAGGGCCCTCGCCGGAACATCTTTTATCCGCCCGCGTTGCTGCGTGAACTGGGTTGGCCGTCGGAGTCCCAGCGTCTCGATCGGGTACGGGCGGCATTTACGGATCTCCTGGGCCTTCCATCGTCCAAGCTGGCGATTTCGACCTTTACGCTGGAGGACGATGTAATCGTTGCGGTGTCGCCGTTGGTGGATGCCGTTGCAACTGCGGCATTAGAGACGGTCGAATACCGCCCACCTGCCGTGCGGGTTTTCGAGCACGAGGCCCTCGTGTCGGGTTCGGCCGAGCTCGCGCATGTTGGCGAACTCACGCGCAGCGCTGCAATGCGTCGCATTGAGGCTTCTCGAGCGCAAAGCCGCGCGGACACCGGCGGCCGTCCGGTCGCTGCTTACTCGGTGGGCGCGCTCGAGCGCTATCAGGATTGTCCATTCAAGTTTTTTGCGGCGGACGTGCTGCGGCTCGAGGAACCGCCGGAGGACGAACCCACACTGTCCGCGCGGGTGCGTGGAAAGTTCTTACACGAGCTGTTCCAGCGCTTCTTCGAGGCCTGGGATGCACGAGGCAGCGCGATTACCGTCGATCGTATGGACGAGACGCGCTCGCTGTTCGAAGACATTGCGGCATCCATGCTTTCGAGGCTGCCCGAGGCGGAGGCAGCACTCGAGCGGGCGCGACTTTTCGGATCGGCCGCATCCATGGGCATCGTGGACGTGATTCTCGAGCTCGAAGTGTCACGGCCCGCGTCGGTCGGCGAGCGGTGGCTCGAATATCGGCTCGACGGCGAATTCTCGCTCGGAGCGGCCGGCGGGCGCCGTGTTGCGCTCAAGGGTGTTGCCGACCGCGTCGATTTGCTGGCCGGCAATCGGTTGCGAGTAATCGACTACAAATCGGGGCATCCGCCTAATCCGAAACGCGCACTTCAAGCTGCCGTGTATGCGCTGTGCGCCGTGGAACGTCTCGAGGAGCGTGGTCGCGGATCGTGGACGGTGGATGAGGCGGCCTACGTGGCGTTTTCCGGGAAACGCACCGTTGTACCGGTCGTTCGGCCCGGCGCATCCGATACCGACGCCGTACTGACGGGAGTCCGCACCCGTGTGCTCGACCCTCGTCGGCGGCATCGAGAGGGAGCGTTTCCAGCCCGCCCGTACGATCTGCACATTTGCAGCTACTGCGCATACCCGTCGGTGTGCCGGAAGGACTACGTCGGCGATGAGTAGCGCACGGTTGCCCTTCGACGAGAGCCGCGAAACGATCGATGACCGGATCGTTGCGCGCGACCGTGATGCCCGCACGCGCGCCGTCGATCCGCGCTTTGACGTCGCCCTCGAGGCTTCGGCCGGCACGGGCAAGACCAGGGTCCTGGTCGATCGCTATGTCAACCTGCTCCGGGCCGGCGTCGATCCCGTAAACATTCTCGCGATTACCTTTACGCGTAAGGCGGCCGCGGAGATGCGCGACCGCATCATGGCGACGCTTCGTGCAGCCGCCGCCCGCGGTGAAATCCCGGCAGCGCGTTGGCGCAGCCTCCGCGATCGGACCTCTGACATCGCGATCAGCACCATTGACGCGTTCTGTCTGTCGCTCCTGCGTGAATTTCCGCTCGAGGCCGACATCGATCCCGGATTTGCCGTCGCCGACGATACCGAGCTGCCGCGGCTCGTGGACGAGGCACTGGACCGCACGCTGCGCATTTGCCGCGCGCTGGCTCGTGACGACGAGTATGTGGCACTGGTATTTGCGCAGCTTGGGGAACGACGCACCCGTGCTGCACTGGCGACGCTGCTCGAACGACGGCTGGTGGCGCCCGACGTGCTGCAACGCTACCTGGCCCGCGGCGGTGCGGACGCCGACTGCGCTGCGGCGAGCCGGCGTGCAGCGGATGCCCTGTTTGTGCTGTTCGAATCGATGCGGGGCGGACTCGACCGGTTCATCGAATCCGGCCCTCTCGAGCCAGCGTTCGAGCTGTTTGCGCGGAACCTGCGACGATTGTTCGAATCGCTACACGGAGGCTCCATCGCTCCGCAGGCAGTGAGGACGGTGCTCACCAGGGCTCGCGAGCATTTTCTGACGCAGGAAGGAAATCCGCGGAGCAGATCGCCCTATCCGCAAAAAGCCTTTGCGAACGCCGCCGACTGGCGCGTTCACACGTCCCTGGTCGTGGAGCATGCCGAGGGTTTCCTCAAAGTGGATGCGGCGTACCGGCGCGAGCTCAACGTGCTCCTTTCGCGTGGGCTTCGCCGCATGTTCCGGATCGCGGATGCGGAGTACCGCCGAACGCTCGAGGCACATGCGCTCCTTGATTTTTCTGACCTCGTGCAACGAGCGGTGGATCTGCTCCGCCGCATGGAGGAGTTTTCGCGCAGCCGTTATCGCCTGGAGTCTCGTTATCACCACGTGCTCGTGGACGAGTTCCAGGACACCAGCCGGGCGCAGTGGGAATTAGTGTCGTTACTGGTGCAATCGTGGGGAGAGGGCGCTGGTCTGGCGGCGACGGGACCGCTTCCGCCGACGATTTTCATCGTCGGCGATCGGAAGCAGTCGATTTACGGGTTTCGCGACGCCGACGTGTCGATTTTGCGTGAAGCGGCACGCCACATCGGGAGGCTGCGGCCGGACGGCGACGTCAGGCGCTCTATATCGCGAAGCTTTCGTGCTGTGCCACCACTGCTTGCGTTCGTGAACGACGTCTGCCAGGACATGGACAAGGCGGTCGGCGACGGAGCGTTCGAGTACGAAGAAAGCGATCGGTTTCCGATCGAGCCGAACGCACCGGATCTGCGAAACGACCCGCTCGGCGTCATCCTGGGCGTTGATTCCGACGAGTGTGCCGCAGCTACCGCCCGCGAGATCGCGCGCCTCCTGAACGCGGGAACGGAGGTCCGCGATCGCGATACGGGCCTGCTCCGTTCGGTCCGGCCCGGAGACATTGCGGTGCTGTTTCGATCCCGAGAGAGCCACCGCGAATTCGAAGCGGCACTGGCCCACCGCAACATCCCGTCATACGTGTACAAGGGCCTCGGGTTCTTCGACGCAGACGAAATCAAGGACGTGTTGGCGCTGATCCAGTATCTGGCCGATCCGGCGTCTGACCTGCGAGCTGCGGCGTTGATGCGGTCGCGAGTGTTCGGTCTGTCGGACGGCGCGCTTCGACAACTCGCTCCGCACTTGGCCGGCGCACTCCTCTCCGACGCCATTCCTTCTGCGTTTGCCTCCCTGGACCCGACGGATGCGGCGGCCTTTACAGAGGCTCGGGCGTCCACGGCGCGATGGCGGGCATTGGTGGACCGCGTCGGGCCTGCCGAGCTCGTCGACAGCATTCTCACGGAATCCGCGTATGCATTCGAGTTGCGCGGCGACCGGTTCAAGCAGGCGCGAGAGAACTTGAAGAAGCTCCGGGCGCTGCTTCGCCGCCTGCAGAACCGCGGGTATGCGACGCTCGCCCGCGTGGCGGACCATCTCGATCGGGTAGCCGTCGGAGACGAGTCGAATGCGACCGTTGATGCGTTCGATGCCGTCAGCCTGATGACGGTGCACGCCTCAAAGGGTCTCGAGTTTCCAGTCGTCTTCGTCGTCAACCTGGCAAGAGGCACAGGGAACCGGCGTAATCCCGTACGCTGGTCACCTGACGGCCACGAGCAGGCGGCATCGGTCGCGGTCGGCGATTTTCAGCCCGAGACTGACGAACGGCTGACGGCTCGAGAACGCGAGGAGACGAAGCGTCTCGTTTACGTGGCCCTCACGCGGGCGCGCGATCGGCTCTATCTTGCAAGCACTCTGAAGGACGGGCAGATCGCACCGTCGCGCGGCAGCCTGGCTGAGGTGATGCCGGCGTCGTTACTGCAACAGCTTCGGGCTGGGGGTTCCGACGGCCGGGAGTGGCGGCCATCGTCTCATACGGTGCATCGGTTCCGGATGTGCTCGAACGACTTGCTCGATGAAGATCCCGTCGGGCCGGCCTCCCCGCAAGTGCCTGTGCCCGCGCCAGTAGTCTCGGATTTTGCTCCGTTACAGGACATGTGCCCCAGTCCTCAGACCGTGGCGTCCCTTCTTGAGAGCGGTTCGATGACTTCGAGCCGGACAGCTGGGTCAAAGAGCAGCGAATGGCACCGCTTGACCGGCACCCTCGTTCACCGTCTGCTGCAGCGCTATGGCGCGGAGGTCGACACTGCCGGAATCGGCACCGACGCGGTGATGCCTCTGCTTCTGGCATGCGACGCCGCAAAGGCAGTCACCGAGGGCTCGGCGGCGGACCTGGCGACGGATGCGGTTGCAGCCTATCGATCGATTTGCGCGAGTCCCGAGATCCGCGATCTGCTGACCGATAGCGAGCGGTTGCACGAAGTGCCCTTCACAATGCGTGTCGATGGCCACATTGTGCGTGGGGCGATCGATTGCCTCATTCGCATCGCACCTGACCGGATTACCGTGCTCGAGTTCAAGACGGGGCGCAGGCGCGACGAGGATCGGGTCCAGCTCGATCTCTATCGGCGAGCCGCCGGGTGTCTCTTTCCCGGCGCAGCGATCGACGCTCGGCTCGTATATTCGGCAGAAGTCACGTGATTCTAACTATCGGCCATTCGACGCGAACCGCCGACGAGTTTCTGGCACTGCTCGAGGCGCACGGCGTCGCGGGATTGGCCGATGTACGCACCGTTCCGCGATCGCGGCGCCACCCGCAATTTTCCGCAGACACACTCGCCGTGTTCCTGTCGACGCACGGCATCGAATACCTTCACGTGCCCGGCCTTGGAGGTCTGCGAAAGCCCCGGCCCGATTCACCGAACGGCGGCTGGCTCAATTCGGCGTTCCGCGGCTACGCAGATCACATGCAGACGCCGGAGTTCGGGGTTGCTTTGGACAGGCTCATTAGCTTCAGCACAGGCCGGCAGGTGGCGATCATGTGCGCGGAAGCGAAGTGGTGGCAGTGCCATCGGCGGCTGATTGCCGATGTGCTCGTCGCCCGCCACGTCGAGGTCCGGCACATCCTGTCGTTCCGGGAGGCTGCTCCTCACGAACTCACACCGTTCGGGAAGGTCATCGGCGACACGGTCCAGTATCCCGCGCTCGTCTGAAAACGCGCCAAATTGCCCGCCATTTCCATCAAAATGCAAAAATTTCCTCATAGCCCAGCAGCGCGGCGGTTTCTGCATTGCGCTGGCCGATCCCATCTCCTACAATCGAGAGTAAGGACGTATCCAGCGTTCGCTAGGAGCTTGTGTTGACGACAAAAGAGGAGACCCGCGTGTCGCTGACCTGCCCCAATTGTGGGAACGACCAGAACTTCCTCGTGAAGACGCTCCAAATGCATGTCGTGCATCTGGACGATTCGCGAGTCGAGGTTTCGGAAGAAGGTCGGCCGGCGGTACTCGAGGTGCTGTGCGACGAGTGTGAAACAGCGCTGAACCTCGAGGAGATGGACGAAGCCCTCCGCAAGGAATTGCTGCTGACGCTCGGCGCTCGATAAACGCCTCCGGTCCAGTTCCTGCCCGGCCTGCCCTGCGGCTGCAGGCAAGGTTGACTTCTCGCCTGACGATCCCTAAGGTACCTACAGTTCAATGAACGGTCGCACGTTCCGTTCGTTCGGAAGGAATTCCCTCGTCATTTCTGGCGGTGGGGATACCCGCGTCGATACGGACTGCTTCGCGGACGAAGTCGTCGTGGACTTCCCGTCGGTGGCGCCGGCAGTCGACCGCATGCGGCGATCGTTTCTCGACGAGGAACGGACCGCACCGCTGAGCGCGACCATCCAGCTGACGCCGCACGAAGCACGCGAAGGCGCCACGGTGCCGCTCGAGGTGCCCGTCACCGCGACGTGCCGCGAGTGCGGCGGGCGCGGCGAAACGTGGACCGAGCGGTGCGTCTGCTGCAACGGCAGCGGGGCAGAACTGCGGCATCATCAGCTGCACGTGGCGGTACCGGCGGGCGTATCCGACGGCGCCCGCTTCAACTTCACACTTATCCCGCGCCACGATCCGCCCACCCGAGTCGAGCTCTGCGTTCTCGTCGAATAGCTGAGGTGGAGCCTCGCTAGTCTGTGGAACGCCACGTCAGGCTTCTCGGCATCCTGGCGAGCATCTGGGGAGCGCTGGCCACGCTAGTCGGCCTGTCGATGCTCCTGCTGGCAATCGGTGCTCTGGCGCTCGTTGGCGACCCCGACGCCGAGGCCGTGTCGTTTGCGGCCGGACTGACCGCGGCCGTGTTCGTATCAATAGGCGTCTTTTCGCTGCTCTGGGGCATGGCTCATATCTGGGTGGCCACTCTGCTGCGCCGGCTCAGTCCGCTCGGCCGGGTTGTCATGCTGGCACTCGCGGTCGCCAATCTGCTGGTTTTTCCCTTTGGTACCGCCCTCGGCGCCTACGCACTCTGGATTCTGCTGACCGACGACGGCCGGCGGTTGTTCGAGCCTGGCGCCGCCCAGCACGCGTAGCCGTACGAAGAGTAGGCTGTAGGCAGAGGGCGGTAGGCGGTAAGCGCAATCGTTATTTTTGCTGCCTACTGCCCACTGTCTGCTGCCCACCGTCTACATCAGCCGGACCGGCACTAGAATTCGCGCGATAAGATAAGCGGGATGTCCCCCACCCTGAATCGCGATGCCGTTCTCGGCGCTTTGAAGGTCGTCATCGATCCCGACCTGCGGCGCGACATCGTTTCCCTCGGGTTCGTCAAGGACGTGACGATCGACGGCGGAAGCGTCGCGTTTACGATCGAGCTGACGACCCCGGCGTGTCCTGTGAAAGACCAGATGCGCGACCAGGCTGCGGCCGCCGTGCGCGCGCTGCCTGGCGTCACCAACGTTGACGTCCGGATGACCGCCAACGTTCGCTCCGTGTCGGCGCCCGAGACAGGCCGGACTCCGCTGCCGGGAGTCAAGAACGTCGTCGCCGTTGGTGCGGGAAAGGGAGGGGTCGGCAAGACCACTGTTGCGGTCAACCTTGCCCTGGCCCTCGTCAAGTGCGGAAGCCGCGTCGGCATTCTCGACGGCGACATCTACGGCCCCAACGTTCCCATCATGATGGGCCTGCAGACGCAGCTCACGACCGATGGTCAACGCATCGTACCGGCCGAAAAACACGGGCTGCAGGTAGTCTCGATGGGCTTTCTGACCGGCGAAGATGCCCCCGTGATATGGCGCGGACCCATGCTGCACAGCGCAATCCAGCAGTTCTTCCGCGACGTCGCGTGGCGCGATCTCGACTACCTGATCGTCGACATGCCGCCTGGAACTGGCGATGTTGCACTGAGCCTCAGCCAGACGGTGCCGGTCGCCGGCGCCATTCTCGTGACGACGCCCCAGCAAGTGTCCCTTGCCGATACCCGCCGCGCCGTTCGGATGTATCAGAAGCTGAATATCCAGCCGATCGGCATCGTCGAGAACATGAGCTATTACGCCTGCCCGAATTGCCACCACGAAGCGGACATCTTCGGGTACGGTGGCGGAGAAGGGCTCGCGCAGCAGATGGAGGTCCCGTTTCTCGGCCGGCTTCCCGTGTATCAGCCCATTCGCGAGGGAAGCGATAATGGGACCCCGCTGGTCGAAAGCGAGCCGGGATCACCGGCTGGGCGCGCATTCTTCACACTGGCGGAGCGCACGGCTGCTCAGCTGTCCATCGCGGCTCACAAGGTGGCCGAGGCCAACAAGGGGAAGATTCCGCTTATTCCCGTCCGATGAGGTAGGCGTAGCCGAATCCGAGCGCCCCGAGCAGAATCATCGTGCCGGGGGCCAGCGCCGGAGTTGCGCCTTTCATCGATTCGCTGAAGAGCGCGACTCCGGACAACTCGGGATTGAGCTCCAGCTCGAATTCAGCGTTGCCCTTGTAGTGCAGCAGGACGCCGGCAACGCCGCTGACCACGAACAGAATCAGCACAAGCTGGAACGCCCGCAACTGGGTCATGCCCCCCTTTCTCGCCACCAGTCCGAGGGTGCCACACCCGATTGCGATGAGGATGAGCGGAAGGTTTTGCCACACGCCCTCAGTGTGGCCCATCAGCATGAGCTCTGCGCTTGTGCCCAACGATCCGAACAGGAATATTGCCCCAAGCATCCGCCGAGTCGTATCGAGCTTGGCAGCAGGCCCAGCCTTCATACGTACGCTTCAGTGAAGCCGCATCGCGGAGAGCGCAACACGGACGTCGGTTCGTGATCCATTGGGATTCGAGCCGCTCAGTTGATCGTTACGTATCGCTCGAGGCGCGCGACTTCCTTGTCGTCGACGTACTTCCCGATTTCCCGCCGGAACTGTTGCATCGCCTTATACGGCCGGTACTCCTTGAACTCGCGCAGCATGCGTTGCCCTAGCCCCGGGATGCTGAGGATATCGGCGTCAGTCGCGGTATTCAGGTCGATCGGAACGAACACGTACTGCTCGAGTCGCGCCACCTCTTTGTCGTCGACGTACTTGCCAATTTCGCGCCGGAACTGTGCCATCGCGCGGTAGGGCCGGTACTCCTGAAACTCGTGCAGCATGCGATTGCCCAATCCGGGGATGAGCAGAATCTCTGCGTCCGACGCGGTGTTCAGGTTGATTTGGACGAATAAGCGCCGATATACGTTCCCCCGCTGCTCTGGGGAGAGTGACGTAGCCAATAACTTATCGAGCTCGATCATGGTGAGAAAAGGACGACGGCCGAGAATATCCTTCGCAAGCATCGGGGTGATGCCCGGCACGGAGAGGAGATCCTTCTCGGACGCGGTGTTCGCGTCCTGCACGTCACCTCGTCGTCCGGCCTGCCCGTGCACCTCCCATGGCGTCAGCATTGCCACGACAACCGCACAGAATATCAACCGAGTCATGCCATGCCTCCAGTCTCAAAATGCGAACTTGACACCCATCTGGACGAGCCGGGGGCTGCCAGGGAGTATCCCGCGCGTGCGGTCGACGATAAACAGCTCGTCCCGCAGGTTCTTCACAGTTAGAAACAAAGTCGCGCGCGCGACCATGTAGTTCATCGCCGTGTTCCAGACGGTGTGCCCGGGGAGCAACCCGCGCTGGCCGTCGGGCGTGGGAGCCACTGTGTTGAGGTCATCGCCGAACTGATCGCTCGTTTGCACCGCTTCGAGGAGCAGATCAATCGGGCCGCGAGCGTACCCAACGCCGACGGAAACAACCTGCGCCGGGGCGTAAGGCAGCCGGTTCCCGCTCACGCTAACCGTCCCAAAACCCGGGATATTGCTGAAGCGTGTCCCACTGAACTCCGCGACGGGTAAGTACGTGTACGCGAGACGGAGGTAGGCGTCGTGCGACGATCCGATGATCGGCGCGGTGTCGATCTGCGCTCTTAGCTCAATGCCCTGGTGCAGCGTCGCACCGCCATTAGTCAGCGTGGCCCCGACGCCGCCCGCCAGGCTCGCCGGGATGACCTGGTTCTCATAATCCATACGGAAGAACGTGGCATCTACGCTCACTCCGGGTCGCATCGTGCTCCGAACTCCAGCTTCGTAGTTCCAACTCAGCTCGGGATCGAGGTCGATAACGCCCCCCGTGTTCGAAATAATGTCTTCGGTGCGAGGCGGTGCAAAACCGCGATGGACTCCGCCGAAGACCGTAATCCGTTCTCCGGTTGTGTGGGACACGCCGATTCCCGGAATGATCCGCGTCATGTCCGTCTCGCCCGTGACACCGGCGCCCGCGTTCGCCAGCCGGTTGGTCCGTTCGAAGCGCACGTGCTCGAGCCGGATGCCCGGCGTGACCGTCCACCCGCCAAAGAGGAACGAGTTCTGAACGAAGCTCGCGTACGCGTCGTTCGTGCGCACGTTGCTCTCGACGAGCTCGCCGGAGCGCGCCGTCGGTGTTGATCCGTTTTTTTGCAACCGATCCTGGTGTTCAAAGTGGGC
>Ga0209382_10009434_pt1 | contig 12216 bp, 5 predicted proteins | sample SoiMetdeltSBSDD5_FD_187599 | JGI IMG/M metagenome (GOLD analysis project Ga0209382, IMG submission 187599) | Bulk soil microbial communities from a Populus tree surrounding site in Tennessee, USA - Soil MetaG P. deltoides SBSDD5 (SPAdes) (version 2) | ecosystem: Environmental > Terrestrial >... | reverse complement strand
GATTCGGAAACTCGCGGACGTGCTGCTCGACGTCGAGGCGGGCCGCCGCCTTGGGCCGTCGTTCGAGACCCGATGGCTCAACCTCACGGGATTCTGCGTGCGTCCGGGCATGGGGAGCACCCTCGACGACTGGCGCATCTCGCAACTGCGCAAGGTGTATGCGGCGGGGCTGGCGTTTCCGAAAGACATCCAGTGCCAGGTCGAGTGGCTTGTGCTCTGGCAGCGCGTCGCGGCTGGCTTCAGCGCGGGACAGCAGCGCGAGTTGGCGCAACGGGTCAGCGGTCAGCTCGGGATCGGGTTGCGGAAGCCGCCGCGAGTGAACCCCCAGATCGAGCGCGAGGGCTGGCGGGTGCTGGGAAGCCTCGAGCGGCTCGATCCTGCACTGCGGTTGAAGCTGGGCGATGAGATCGCAGACCGCGCCGCGCGCGAACCGCGAAACACCGCGTGGGCCTGGACGATTTCGCGGCTCGGCGCTCGCATCCCTCTGTACGGGCCGCTGAGCTCGACGGTTCAACCGGCCGCCGCGGCCCGCTGGATGGAGCGCTTGCTGAGCGTGAAGCAGCTCACGCCTGACGTGGCCAGTGCCATCGTCCAGATCGGCGCGATGACCGGGGATGCCGCACGCGACGTGTCCGATGAGGTGCGTCAGCGCGCGAGCCGGCAGTTGGCCGATGCGGGATTCGACCGGGAGGCTGTCGCGCCGCTGCTTCAGGTCATGGAGAAGAGCGAGGCCGAGTCCGCACGTGCCTTCGGCGATTCCATTCCCGAAGGCCTGCGGCTGGATACGGCAATTGCCGTTCCGTAAGCGCCAGATGGTCGTGGTCCGTCGCTCGTCGCTCGTCGCTCGAAGAACAGTGACGACGCGGCCCTACGAGCTACGAGCTACGAACTACGAACTACGGCTGAGAACACTCGGATAGCTTGACTGCGCCGCGTCCTGTGCTCATGCTGTCAGGATATGTCTGACGCGGCCGCGCTCGTCAGTCACGTTCGCACGGCGTTTTCCGGCGGACGCTATCCGGGCGATGCGTTCCTGATTGGCAGCCGGGACGGCTGCGAGCCCTCCGATGTGATCGGCAACTTCTTCGGCCGTGAGGAGTGGTGGGCAATCGAGCCGGAGTTTCTCGATGCGCACTACGAGTCACTCAGCTTCTTTTCCGAAGCAGGGTTCCGTTTCTTCATCCCTGCCTACCTCATCGCCGATCTCAACGGCCGGCTGAAAACCGCGGATCCGACGTTTCACCTCACGCATGGATTCCGGACCAGCGAGTACGCCTATCCAGGCGTCACGCGGACGTTCGTCCGTCGTACAGGAGGCACGGCGTTGCTCAACCCGCGCCGGTATGGCGCGATGACCTGGCAGGATCACGCCCGGTACCGGCTGTCGGTGTTCAACCGCGAAGAATCCGCCGCCATCGTCGGCTATCTGCAGCACGTGCGAGAACGGGATCTGGATTCGCTTCAAACACCGGACATCGACGCGGCGCTGTCGATGTTCTGGCTGACGCGCGCCACCGCCGCGCCTACTGCAGCCGAACTCGCAGCACAGGTCCAGGAAGAGCAGGAGTTCAGCGCCGACCTCGAGCGTAAGTTCCAGCGGGAGAAATCACCATGAAGCATTCGCGTGCGATCTGGGTTCTCGGCTTTTGCGCGGCACTCAGCGCAGCCATCGTCGTCGACGCACAACGCCAGACGCTGCAGTACCCATCGGCCAAGAAAGGCGATGTGGTCGACGACTACCACGGCACGAAGGTCACGGATCCGTACCGATGGATGGAGGATTTGGATTCCGAGGACGTGAGCGCGTGGGTCGCCGCGCAGAATGCGCTGACGAATCGCTATCTTGCCAGCCTGCCGTCGCGCGACTACTTCAAGGAGCGGATCAGCATCCTCTGGGACTTTCCGAAAACCACGATCCCCACCGCCGAAGCGGGAATGCTGTTCTACCGCCAGAACAGCGGGCTCGAGAAACAGTCGCCGATCTTCATGCGTGCCAGTGCGGATGCGAAACCGCAGTTGTTGATCGACCCGAACGTCCTGTGGCCGGACGGTGCCACCTCGTTATCGGCGTTTGCCCCGTCACCCGACGCGCGCCACCTCGCCTACACCACCGCTGAAGGCGGCGCCGACTGGCAGACTGTGCATGTCAAAGACCTGAAAACGGGGAAGGATCTGCCGGACGCTGTCCAGTGGATGCGTTTTTCCGGATTGTCGTGGACGAAAGACGGGCAGGGCTTCTTCTATTCACGCTATCCCGAGCCGCCGAAGGGGCAGGTGCTTCAGGCTGCGCTGTCGGGCCACGCGATGTACTACCACCGGCTTGGGACCGCGCAGTCCGAGGACCGACTGATTTACGCACGCAAAGACTTGCCGACCTGGTTCGTCTCTGGTGGCCTCACGGAGGATGGGCGGTACCTGCTCATTTCGCTGAGCGAAGGCTCGAGCAACAGCAATCGCCTCTACATGGCCGATCTCGGCGATCCCAAAAAACCGGACCTGGCCGCTCCAGTCAAGTCGATCGTCGAGACGGATGGTGCGGAGTTCGCGCCAATCGGGAACGTTGGCTCGGTCATGTACCTGCGGACCGACCAGCAAGCGCCGAACCGGAAGGTCATCGCGGTCGATACCCTGAAGCCTGAGCCGTCCGAGTGGAAGACGGTCGTGCCCGAGCGAAAGGAGGCGATGGAAAGCGTCGCGCTGATCGGAGGCCGGATCGTTGCCGAATACCTCGTTGACGTGCAGAGTCGCGTCTCGATGTTCGATCTCCAGGGCGCGGCCCTCGGCGAGATCGCGCTGCCGTCGACAGGAGTGCTGGCCGGCCTCGCCGGCCGTGAAGATTCACCGACGATCTGGTACATCTTCACGTCGCCGCTCTATCCGGCGACGGTGTTTGCCTACGATCCGAAGGCAGGGAAATCGACGCCGTTCGAGGCTCCGAAGTCGCCTATCGACGTCAGCCAGTTCGAGACGAAGCAACTCTTCGCCACGTCCAAGGACGGCACGAAAGTGCCGTTCTTCATGACCTCGCGCAAGGACCTGCCGCGTGACGGCAGCAATCCCACCATGTTGTATGGCTACGGTGGATTCTCGGCGAGTACCGTCCCGACCTATCGAGCCGACGTTCCCGCCTGGCTCGAGCAGGGAGGTGTCTTCGTATCGGCCAACATGCGAGGCGGCGCAGAGTACGGCGAGGCCTGGCACAAGGCCGGGATGCTGGAAAAGAAGCAGAACGTCTTCGACGATTTCATTGCGGTCGCCGAGTATCTCGTCAAGGAGAAGTACACGTCGCCCGCCAGGCTCGCGATGCTGGGAGGATCGAACGGCGGATTACTTGTCGGTGCCGTGATGGAACAACGTCCCGATCTCTTCGCTGTCGCGCTACCCGCGGTGGGCGTGATGGACATGCTCCGTTACGATCGATTCACCGGCGGCAAAGCCTGGGTCACCGAGTACGGCTCGTCGTCGGATCCGAAGCAGTTCGCGTTTCTCATCAAGTACTCGCCGTTGCACAACCTGAAGCCCGGGACGTGCTACCCGGCGACGCTGGTGACCACCGCCGATCATGACGATCGCGTCGTGCCGAGTCACTCCTTCAAATTCACCGCGGCGCTGCAGGTTGCACAGGGCTGCGACAGGCCTGTCCTGATCCGTGTGGAAACGAGCGGGTCGCATGGGTACAGGCCGACCGACAAGCGCATCGCCGAGCTCGCCGACCAGTGGGCGTTCACGGCGGCGCAGATGAACATGACGATCAAGAAATGAGGGGGCTGTGACGCGCGACTGAAGTCGCGCGTTACTGGACCAGGACCTCGCGCGCATCAGGATAGATTGCGGTAATCCGTCCGCCCTGAAGCTCGAGGGCGGATGGCCGCCCGCCCTTGAAGAAGGTCGTCAGCATTCCCGTATCGATGAGAAAGGCGTGATTGCTGAACCTTGCGGTGACGCGCCCGGGCAGCTGCGGAGTGTGGGCCGTGACAAATCGCTCCGCGCCGAGCTGCTTCAGCAGTTCCAGGATCTGTGGCTCGTCAGAGTCGGCCAGCCGTGCGAGGCCGCGGTACCAGAGCGGTCCTTCGGGGTTGAGCAGCGAAGACTTGCCGAGCGCGCCTGCCGCCTGCAACTGATCGACGAACTCGCGCGTGACGTGGTCGCCGGGAGATTCCTTGGCCTCCAGTGCCAGGGCGATCCGCCCGACCTCGGCGTTGACCGCATCGAGCGTCTCCTCGAACGTGAAAAACGGCCGGATCAGACCGGTCTTCACCAGAGTTTCACGGAGTCGATCCCAACGCTCGATTTCAGTGCTCACGTCGCGGTTTACGTCGTCGATGCTCTTGACTGACCCTGGCGCGATTCCCGCGTGCATGAAAATGCTGCCGCCATCCTTGACGACGACGCTGCGCGATCGGAGCCAGCGTCCGTAGCGGCCGCGTGGCGCGAACGCCTCGGCGTACTCGAGGAACCCTGCAGGATGCGCGGCCATCCACTCGTCCTGCGACTGCGGCTGCGCGTCCTTTCGCTTCTTCATCAGGGATGCGTAGTCTTCGTAGGCTCGGCGCCGGCGATCCTCCGAACGATCGTCGGCGAATGCCGCGTAGGCCTGAGGCGACACGTCCCGAAACTGATAGAGCAGGTTCATGACCTCGTGGTTGCCCATCAGGATGTCCGCGCGGCCGCCTGCCTTCTTGGCGTCCTCCTCGAGACGCATCAACAATTCCATGATCTCGCGGACCTTGTCGCCACGGTCGAGATAATCGCCGGTCTGGATGAAATGCGTCCGGCCCCCGATCCACTGGTCGCGGTCGTCGGTCAGGCCGGCGGTGCGCAGCAAAGCGACGAACTGGTCGCCCGCGCCGTGAATGTCGCCGATGGCGACGATCCGCGGCTCGCTCTGGCCCTGTGCCACGCCAAGCGTGGTGAGCGTCAGGGCAATCAGGAGTGTGGAAAGGAGGACGATCGGCGTTCGAGGCATCTCCGCATCATACTCCCGTCAGCCGGCGCGACCTTCCGGGCGTCCTGACGACGTGATAGCATCCAGGTTTCCTGTCTGATTCAAGGGTGCCCTCATGACCTCCTCGCGACGCTATACGCCTGCGTTGCTACTGCTTTTTGTGGGCAGCGGCTGCGCGGCTTTGATTTATGAAGTCGTCTGGTTCCAGCTCCTTCAGCTCGTCATCGGATCATCGGCCATCTCGCTTGGCGTCCTGCTCGGGACCTTCATGGGCGGCATGTGCCTGGGCAGCCTGCTCCTCCCCCGGTACGTAGGGGCCGATCGGCATCCGCTGCGCGTCTACGCCTACCTCGAGTTGGGGATCGCCGTCATCGGCATCCTGGTCCTCTTCGGGATGCCCCTCGTCTCGTACATCTACACGGCCTGGGCAGGATCCGGAATCTTCGTGCGAGCCGTCGCGGCCGCGATATGTCTGCTGCCGCCCACGATGCTGATGGGTGCGACGCTGCCGGCCATGTCCCGATGGGTCCAGACGACGCCGCAAGGTGTGTCGTGGCTCGGGTTCTTTTATGGCGGGAACACATGCGGCGCGGTGATCGGCAGCCTGCTCGCCGGTTTCTACCTGCTGCGCGTGCACGACATGGCCATCGCGACCTACGTGGCCGTGGCGCTGAACGTCGCCGTCGCGGCGGTCGCCCTGGCAATCGCCAGCGTGGCGCCACACGAGGCCGCGTTCGAGCCGGCGAAGAGAGTGAAGGCTGACGCAGGTTCGTGGTCGATCTACGTGGCGATCGCGCTCTCCGGCATGACCGCACTGGCCGCCGAAGTGATCTGGACGAGGCTGCTGTCGCTGCTGTTCGGCGCGTCCACCTACACGTTTTCGCTGATTCTCGCGGTGTTCCTCCTGGGCATCGGCATCGGCAGCACTGTAGGCGCGGCGATCGCGCGGACCACCGAGCGCCCCCGCGCCGCGCTCGGCTGGGCGCAGATGATGCTATGCGGTGCCATCGCGTGGGCGGCCTACATGCTCGCGCTGTCGCTGCCGTACTGGCCCATCGATCCCTCGATGGCCGTCGACCCCTGGTACAACTTCCATCTCGACCTGGCCCGCGGCCTGTTCGTCATGCTGCCGGCCGCCGTGCTCTGGGGCGCGAGCTTCCCGCTCGCTCTTGCGTCGGTCGCCACGAACGGGCAGGATCCGGGCCGGCTCGTCGGCGGCGTTTACGCCGCGAATACGGTCGGTGCCATCATCGGGGCGTTGGGCGGCAGCCTGCTGCTGGTCACCTGGCTCGGAAGCCAGCATGCGCAACAGGCGTTGATCATCATCAGCGGGTTGTCCGCGCTGCTCGTGCTCGAGCCGCTGCCGTCCAGTGCCGAGGGACGCAGCCGCGCAGCGTTCACCGGAACGATCCCCATCGTCATCGGCGCCGTCATTGCGGCACTCCTCGCGCGCAACGTCCCCGAGATTCCACGCGTGCTCGTCGCTTACGGCCGCTACGCCGCTACCCGGGCGAACCAGCCGATGGAAATCATCTACATGGGCGAAGGGTGGAACGCGTCGGTCGCCGTTTCGCGCCTGCCTGGCGGCATCCTGAACTATCACAACGCCGGGAAGGTCCAGGCCTCGAGCGAACCACAGGACATGCGTCTCCAGCGCATGCTCGGGCACCTCACCACGCTGATCCCGAAAGACCCGAGCCGCGTGCTCGTGATCGGGTGCGGCGCGGGTGTCACTGCCGGCGCCGTCTCGATCGATCCGAGGCTCAAGCAGCTGACCATCGCGGAAATCGAGCCGCTGGTGCCGCAGGTCGTTTCCACGTATTTCGCTGAACACAACTTCGACGTCGTGCGGAATCCGAAAACGCGTGTCCACCTGGACGACGCGCGGCACTACCTGCTGACGACGGACGAGAAATTCGACGCGATTACGTCGGATCCGCTGGACCCGTGGGTCAAGGGCGCAGCGATGCTCTACACCCGCGAGTTCTTCGAGATCGTCAAGTCGCACCTGAATCCAGGCGGTGTCGTGACGCTCTTCGTGCAGCTCTACGAGAGCAACACGGAGGCCGTCAAGAGCGAGATCGCGACCTTCATGGAAGCCTTCCCAGACGGCATCGTGTGGGGGAACACGCAGGAAGGACGAGGCTACGATCTGGTGCTGCTCGCACAGATGGATCCGGGGCCCATCAACGTCGACGAGATTCAGAAGCGCCTGTCAAGCCCCGAGTACTCACGTGTCGCGCAGTCGCTCTCCGAGATCGGCATCTACTCGGCCGTCGATCTTTTCGCGACCTACGCCGGCCGCGGACCGGAGCTGACCGGCTGGATGCGCGACGCGATGATCAACCGCGATCGGAATCTGCGCCTGCAGTACCTCGCCGGGCTCGGACTGAATCTCTATCAGAGCGATCGCATCTACTCCGACATGATCTCGCACGCCCGCTATCCGGAAGGCCTGTTCACCGGATCGGACGCGACGATCCGCGCTCTGCGCGAAGCCATCGCACGCGAGCACGCGCGATCGTTGCGCCCGTAAGGTCGCGTCAGCTGACTGCTGATTACGTGATATAACGCCAGTCGGGTGTCCCGCTTCAAACCGGCTCTGGCGTTGCTGGTGATCGTTGCGGGCTGCGCGCAACAGGCCGCGCAGCCGCGCGGCGTCAAGGGCGGCGACGGCACATTACGGTTGAGCTTTGTCGGCGAGCCGCGCACGCTCAACCCGAACCTCGGGCCCGACGAGGCCGCTCTCGTCATCACCACGAGCCTGTTCAACCGGCTCATCTCCCTCGCGGGTGATGGCAATGTGATCCCGGAACTCGCGGAGCGATGGGATGAGTCGGACGACGGCCTGACCTACACCTTCCATCTCAGGTCCGACGTGCGCTGGCACGACGGACGGCCCCTGAGCGCCGAAGACGTCCGCGTCACGCTGTTGCGCATCAAAGAGGAATCTGCGAACCGGGAGGTGGCGTCGCGGATTGCCGACGTGAGCGTTCCGGAACCGCGGGTCGTCGTGGTGCGGCTCGACAAACCCTGGGCGGCGTTTTTGCCGTCGTTCGCGTGGTATGGCACCTCCATCGTGCCGGCGCACGTCTACGGCAAGAGTCCCTGGGCCAACCATCCCGCCAATCTCAAACCCATCGGCACCGGTCCTTTCAAATTGAAACTGTGGGAGCCCGGCAAGCGCATCGTCGTCGAAAAGAACGACGACTACTTCGGGCCGGGCCCCTACCTCGATCAGGTCGAGTACCGGTTTGCGGCGACGTCAGAAGAAAGCGCCGACCTCATGATGCGAGGTGAAGCCGACCTGCTCATCGGGCGAGCGCCGGCGCAATTGCTCGAGACACTGATGCAGTCGCCGATCCTGAGCGTGGTGACCGCGCCGGCTGACGGTCGGACGTATCTCACATTCAATCTCCGGCGTCGCCCGCTTGATGACGTTCGCGTGCGTCGAGCAATCAACATGGCGCTGGATCGCCGAGCCATTGTGGACGGCGCGCTTGGCGGGCTCGGCGCACCGGCGATTGGGTTTTACACGCCCGCGGTCGGTTGGGCCTACAACGGCGATGCGCGCGCCCCCTCGTACGATCCGGGCGCTGCGCGGCGATTGATATCGGCGAGCGTGCCCCCTGGCTACGTGGCCACGCTCCTCTATTCGGCGCTGGGCTCGGGCGCCGTTCTCGCGGAAGAAATCGCCGCGCAGCTAGCCGCCGTTGGACTGCGAGTGCGCACGCGTTCGGTGGCGCCGCAGGAGTATTTCAGGCTCATCTTCGAGGCACACGATTTCGATCTCGCCGTGTTGGCCGGGTCGCAGGGGCCCGATCCAGACAGCCTGACGACCCGATTCGGGTCGAACGGTGGCAGCCAGATCATGGGGTATTCGAACGCGGAGCTCGACGCGGTCCTCGCCAGGGGCGGCACCAGCTCAGACCTGTCGGTGCGAACGGCAGCGTATTTTCGCGCGCAGGAGATTCTCGCCGAGGATCTCCCGATCGCGCCGCTCGTCGAGAACGTGCGCGTGACGATCAGCCGCGTTGGCGTCCGTGGCCTGCCTCAGGACGATGCCCGGAGCCTCGTTCCCGAGTTCATGTATAACCTCGTCCGCCTGCCAACCGGGGGGCCGGCGCGATGACTCTGCGCTTTCGCGACTGGCCCTGGGCTTTGAAGCTGGGCCTGCTGCTCGTGGCGGCGGCCATCCTGCCGCTGTCCGCTTCGACGCTGTACAGCGACGTGATGATGCGGCGTGAACAGGTTGCGAACGCGAGCTTACGTGATCTCCAGCGCGCGCGGAACACCGCAGTACTTCTCGACGAGTACCTTCGAGACCTCGTCGGCGACACCATCATCGTCGCCCTTGCGCCGCCGACCGTCAGCGTATTGCAGGACCCTGACAGCGCCCGACGTGCCACCGAGCTGCAGGCACTGTTGAACAATGTCAAGGTCACCAAACGACTGCCCGAGCTCTTCGTGCTGGACAACACAGGCACCATCGTCGCTTCGACAGATTCCGAATTGATGGGACGCAGCCGGATTTCAGCACCGTACTTCCTGTCGGCGATTGCCGGGCAAGTGCGCGCGCACGATCCGCGCTACCTGCCTGACGACGATCGGGTCGACATGCACGTCGCGTCGCCGGTGCGTGATGCTCGCCAGCGAATCATCGGCGTTGTCAGCGCGCGTGTGCCGCTCGATCAGATCGATCGGCTGATTTCAGGTGATACTGGATTTGGCGGTCTCGGGGAATACGGGCTTCTGTGGGATGAGCGGGGCATCGTCATCAGCAGTCCGGCATCTCCGGAATACCGTTTCCGGCCGCTGGCGAGCCTGCCGAAGTTCACGCGGGATCGCCTTATAGCCGAACGACGCTTCGGTCCGGAAACAGCCGCTCTTGTGAATCGGCCGGCCGGCGCGGACGCGCTGGTGCAGCGCTCGCGCTGGCTGATGTACGACGATCGCAGCGATCCGATCGTGCGGATTCATCTCGGTCAGGGCCTTCAGCAGATCGCGACCGCGCCGATGAGAGATCGCCGGTGGACCTACGCCATCGTCGTGCCTGAAGCGGCCGTCCTGGCACAGGTCGACGCGCTGAGCCGACGCAACCTCGCCGTCGCCCTTGGGACAGCCCTGCTGGCCCTCGGGCTGGCGATTGGCTTTGCGCGGCGGCTGTCGCGCCCGCTGAACGAAGTGGGGAGTGCCGCGCGCGCGCTCGCCGGCGGAGATCTGACGCGGCGGGTTCGCCTGGCGCAGCGAGACGAGATCGGCCAGATGGCGAATGCGTTCGATGCGATGGCGGATGCGATCGCGCAGAAGGACACCGAACTGCGACAGCATGCCGAGTCCCTCGAACGCCGCGTTGACGCGAGAACCGCGGAGCTTCGCGGATTGCTGTCCGCCATTCCCGATCTCATGTTCAGAGTCGACAGCCAGGGGCGTCTGGTCGACTACGCTGCGGCGAAAGCAGAGAACCTGGCCCTTTCGCCCGACCATTTTCTTGGCCGGCATCTCACCGAGGTCATGCCTCCGGACGTGACCCGTCCGGCGCTGCAGGCGCTCGAGCAGGCGCTTGCCGGCCATGCCGTCCCGGCGTTCGACTACACGCTCCAGGTGGGGCCGGAATCGCGACAGTACGAGGCGAGAACGTCTGCCAGCGGCGCGGACAGCGTCGTGTTCCTGATCCGCGACGTGACCGAGCGCCGTCTGCTCGAGGAGCGCACCAACTTCCTTGCACGCGCCGGAACCGCCCTCACCTCATCGCTCGACTTCGGCAGCATCGTCGATACGTTGGCGCAACTGCCCGTGCCGTTCCTCGCCGATGTCTGCGTCGTCGATCTGCTGGAGCATGGAGCCTTGCGTCTCGCCTCGGTTGCCGCACGCACGCCTGAGATACAGGCGCTCGTGCACGCCGTCCGTGCCGAGTTCCCCGTCCGTCCGCACGGCGACCATCCCGTGGCGCGTGCGCTGCGCGGCGGGCCCTCGTTATTCGAAACCGTCCCGCCATCGCTGCTGCGCGGCCTGGCGCGGTCGGCCGATCATGCCCGGCTGATGAAGCAGATAGAGCCGGTGTCGCTCATCGTGCTGCCGCTCGTGGCGCGCGGGCAGACGATCGGGGCGATGAGCCTGGTCACCACCATCAGCGGGAGACACTACTCCGAGGCAGACCTGACGGTCGCACGAGAGCTTTCGCACCGCGCGGCAGCCGCACTCGACAACGCGCGGCTGTACCGCGATCTCGAAGAATCGAGCCGCATGAAAGACGAGTTCCTGGGCATCGTTTCCCACGAGCTGCGCACGCCCCTGAACGCCGTTCTCGGCTGGGCGCAGGTGCTCCGGCGATCGCCGCACGACGACGAACAGGTGCGGCGGGCGGTCGAAGCGATCGAACGGAACGCGCGCGCGCAGGCGCAGCTCGTCGAAGATCTACTGGACACGTCGCGGGTCATCAGCGGCAAGATCCGCCTCGAGCTGACGCGCACCGACGTGGCCTCGCTCGTCAACAACGCGGTGGAATCATTTGCGCCGATAGCCAAGGCGCGTGGCATCGATCTGGCCGCGTCGACCGGAGGCAGCGCGGGTGACGTGCTCGCGGATGCCGCGCGGCTCGAGCAAGTCGTCGGCAACCTTCTGTCGAACGCCGTGAAATTCACCCCCGCTGGAGGCAGCGTGCGTGTCTCGCTGGTGAAAGCCGGTCCGATGGTCGAAATCCGCGTCGCGGACTCGGGCGCCGGCATTACGGCGGATTTCCTGCCATTCGTGTTCGATCGCTTCCGGCAAGCAGACAGCACCACGACCAGGGCTCACGGCGGCCTTGGCCTCGGGCTGGCAATCGCGCAGCACCTCGCGGAGCTCCACGGCGGCACCATCCGCGCCGAGAGCGGAGGCGAGAACAAGGGTGCGACGTTCGTGGTCCAGATGCCCCTGCTTCCTCGTAACGCGATGGTCTCCAGCCAGCGCGACGATCTGACTCTTCCCACGGAACGCCTGTTGAGCGGCTTGCGCGTGCTGGTCGTGGACGACTCGACGGACGCGCTGGAGATGCTCGCGTTGCTGATCACCGGTGCGGGTGCGCAGGTGGCCACGGCGGAATCCGTCGAAGCTGCCGAGCGATCGCTCGACGAACAGCGGCCCGATCTGCTCATCGCAGACATCGCCATGCCGCGGACGGACGGTCATGTGCTCGTGCGGCGGATCCGCGAGCGGGAGCGCGAGACCGGAGAGCCGCGGCTCTACGCGATCGCCCTGAGCGCCTACGCGCGAGAGGAAGATCGACGGCG
>Ga0209382_10009433_pt1 | contig 12216 bp, 9 predicted proteins | sample SoiMetdeltSBSDD5_FD_187599 | JGI IMG/M metagenome (GOLD analysis project Ga0209382, IMG submission 187599) | Bulk soil microbial communities from a Populus tree surrounding site in Tennessee, USA - Soil MetaG P. deltoides SBSDD5 (SPAdes) (version 2) | ecosystem: Environmental > Terrestrial >... | reverse complement strand
AAAGGCGACGCCTTCGCTTGGCTGAATCGCGGCCTCGCCGAGCGCGACCCGAGTATGCCTTACCTCGGAGTGGAGCAGCGATTTATCCCGCTGCGCGGCGATTCGCGGTGGAGCGCCCTGATCTCCGGCCTGCGGCTGCAGCCATAGACCGAGCTGCGAACAGCCGACTCATAAAAAAAGCCCCGACGCTGTTCGCAGGGCTTTTCGTCCAACCGCGGCGTTCAACTAGGTGTCATAACCGCCGCCGGTTTTGGTCCTCGGCCGGCCCGGATCGACTGCCTTCTGTTTATGCCGCCATTCCAGCGCTTTTTACCTCCTCTCGGACTTGGGTCTTGATATGTTTTCGGTCGGCTTCGGCTCGAGGTCATACCGAAGCTGTCCACCGGTTAATCTGCGGATGCCCCCACCTCCCGAACGTTCCGGAGGACCCTGTCGAGCTATCTGGGCGTCCAGTTTATCGAAGTAAGCCTTGAGCCGTTTGACCACATCGGGGTGACTGTCCGCGACGTCCTTCTGCTCCGAAGGGTCGGACTCCAGATCGAACAGCATCATGGGCTTCCCCTCAGCGCCGGTTCGCACACCTGGATACTGGTTCGGCCGCGCTTGCTCGTGCTGGGCGATTAACGTGACGCCATCGGGTCCTCGCGAATCCACCCACCTGGAAGCCGCTTCATCATTCATATATGCGAACCCGGGCGCCGGCGTGCGAACATGCAGTTTCCATTTGCCGGACCGGACGACTCTTAGTTCGGGGCCGCCCATCGCGACAATGGCTTCGTGTGGTGTCTTTGCCGAATCCGACGCAAAGAGCGGGAATATGTCCATGCCGTCGATCGGACGGTCTTCAGGAATGCGAGCCCCGGCAAGTTTACAGATCGTGGGAAACAGATCAATCAAAGAACAAACCTCTTTGCTCACCCGACCACCGGGAATGCGGCCTGGCCAGCGGGCGATCAACGGTACCCGAATTCCACCGTCGTATGTGGCCCCCTTCATCCCGCGCAACCCGCCCGTGCTGCCACCATACGACGGCCCATTGTCGGAAAGAAACACAACCAACGTGTTCTCGTCGAGGCCGCTTTCACGTAGCTTCGCAAGGATCTGCCCCACGGACCAGTCGAGCTCGCGGATCACATCGGCGTACAGATTCCCTGGCCTGCCGGGCGTGTAGAATTCCTCCGAGGCAGCCAGTGGCTTGTGCGGCATGGCATGCGGTAGATAGAGCAGAAACGGTTTTTCCTTATTCCGATCAATAAAGTCAAGCGCCCGGCGAGTGTAGTCCTTGGTCAAGTTGGCCTGAACAACCGGGTATTGCGCGACCTCCTCGTTGTGAACGATTTGCACCGGGCGCATGTCGTTCGAGTACAGTATGCCGTAATACTCGTCAAAGCCCTGCCGGCGCGGCATGAACTCCGGCTTGTGGCCAAGATGCCACTTTCCAATACAAATAGTTGCGTACCCAAAAGGCTTCAATGCTTCAGCTATGGTGATTTCGCTCGGAGGAAGACCAACGTCGTTGATACCCGCATCCGGCGCCGGATTGCTGACAACATGACGAAACGGGTACCGGCCCGTCAGCAGACTTGCGCGCGATGGAGCGCAGAATGGCATCGGCGCGTAGTGGTCCGTGAAGCGTACGCCTTCGGCTGCCATGCGATCAAGATTCGGCGTCTGGTTCGTTTTGCTGCCGTAACAAACAATATCACCGTAACCGAGATCATCGGCCAGGATAATTACAAAGTTCGGCTTGCGCCCCTGAGCCCTCATCCGTGGGCCGGCAAGAGCTGTGGCAGCTGCGGACTTCAGGAATAATCGTCGATCCATTACTATTGTGGGTTTATTATACCGGCAACGCCAAGGCGCGTTGTGTTTGGAAAAAACGCCATCGTATGGTCGACTCCTGAAGGGGAGGCAGCGTAGGGCACGATCACCACGCGAAGAGCATTTCTGCAGCAATCGGCGATGCTTCCTGCTTAGTGACGATCACTGCTGTTCTCGCGGACGGTTCGGCTTTCGCTCAAATTCTCCCGGAAATTGGGCCGCCTTGCCCTTTTCGGGATCACGAAGACCCGACTGGTTGCCCCTGTCACGTTGCAGCGGAATGTTCATCCCATTGGTTCGCTCCAGGATATCGAACAGATGCTGGCGCATCTCGCGAACGATTTGCGCGTGCTTCTCGCTGAAGATTAGATTGCGGCTCTCGAGCGGATCTTCGGCAAGGTCGTATAGTTCATCCACGTCCCAGATCCCCTGGTAGCGAATAAATTTGTAGCGATCGCCGCGAATCGCGTGCATGGTGGGGGTCTGCGGGAAATTGCGTTCCCAGTAATATTCGTACAGCAACTCGCGGCGCCACTCCGGCGAGTTGCCTTGAGTAAGCGGCAGCCAGTTCATTCCATCCAGTCCGGCGGGCGGCGTGACGTCCGCAGCGGCGAGCACTGTTGGCATAATGTCGAGTCCAGCCACCACTTCTTTGAACGTCTGCCCGCCGCGAAATAGAGACGGACAGCGCGCCAGCAACGGCACACGCATCGACTCTTCATAAGCGGTTCGCTTATCAATCAGCCCGTGCTCGCCGAACGCGAACCCGTTATCGCCCATGTAAATCACGAGCGTCGAATCGAGTTCGCCGCGCCTCTGAAGCGCATCCAGAACCCGGCCAATGCTTTCGTCGACGCCCATCAGCGTCTCGGCATATCGCTTGTAGTACTCAGCGATATCGAGGCTTGTGTGATACGGATAGTCGACACCGTGAAATGAGTTACGTTGATTCTGCACCCACATGGGACGATGTTGAGCCATTTCACCCGATGTCGCCATCGTGGGTGGATAGATAAACTTCGCATCCTTGTAGCGCCCCTTGTGGCGAGGCGCCGGCTCGAAATCTCCATGCACCGCCTTATGAGACAGGTACATAAAGTAGGGTTGTTCACTGGGGATCGTCTTGAGCCAGTCGAGCGCGTAGTCGGTTAGCTCGTCAGTAATGTATCCCTTCTGGGGCGCCTTCTTGCCATTGACGTTGAGACCGTTCGCGCTCGGCGAGTAGGAGCCTTGACCCTTGAAGCTCACCCACTGATCGAAGCCCGGCTGGCGATCGTCGGTCTCGGCGCCCATGTGCCACTTGCCGAAGAAGCCGGTCTTGTAGCCGGCCTTCTGCAGATACGACGGGAAGAACACCGTTCCCTCAGGGATGGCCGTATTGTTGTCCACGATTCGATGCCGATGCGCGTAAACTCCGGTCAGGATCGATGCGCGGCTCGGACTGCAGAGCGCCGTCGTAACGAACGCGTTCTTGAAATGCGCTCCCTCGCGGGCGAGCCCGTCCAGTTGCGGGGTTTCGAGCCATGGCTGCCCTTTCAGGAATCCCATCGCGTCGTACCGATGATCATCGCTCAGGATAAAGATCACATTGCGTCGTTTAGCGCTCTGAGCGGAGGCGAGCGCGGCGCCACCGCCGGCGACCGTGGCCAACATCTGTCTTCTGTTCATGCCATTCAGTCCTCAGAGATTGCTAAGAATGGACGCGTGGAGCCGACCGATGATCGGCGCGACCCGCTCCGGCCCGTTCGGTTCTGCCTTGGCGAGCGCGACAATCCGATCCTTAAAGGGAGCTGCTTTCTTACCGAGCGCATCGATGGCGTTAAGCGCTTCAGTCGCGACGTAGATCCCGTTTGCGCCGGTGTCAGCGAGTTTGACCAGCGTCTCCAGACTCTGAGACACCTCTTCGTCCGTACCGAATCGTCCCATCGCCTCGGCCGCGACGATTCGAACGCTTGGAGAGCTGTCAGTGAGAGCTTGAGTGACCGCTTTGTGGGCTACCCTGAACTCGCTTTCACCGCGCATCAGTATTCCGGTGACGCCCCAATATCGGACGCCACTGTCAGCGTCACCTGCTGCTTTCATAAGAGAGGCTGTGGCGCCCGGCTTCATCGAACTCGCGAGTTCGGCGGCTTCCAGAATCCGCTTCAGCGGATAGCTCTTCGGATCGTGTCCGAGATCATAGGGAGCGCGATTGCCGGTCCGGCGATGCATTTCTGCTTCGGGCAGCATTCCAATGTCGCGTACCCGCAATTCATGCTCGCGGAGCGCCGTTCTAAGCTCTTCGAGCACGGGCTTGTGAGCCGCGGACGATGCGAGGTTGTTGATTTCGTCGCGATCCGACGCGAGATCGTAGAGTTCCTCGGGCGGCTTCGGTTCCCAAAACTTTCGTTGAGCAGCGTTCAGCTTGCCATCCTTGTAAAGGCGCTCCCATACCCGCGTCGTCGGCGTTTCCCACATGTAGGCGAGGTGCTGGCCGTATATCTTGTCAGGCGCGTAGTTGCGAATGTACACGAAACGCTGGTTGCGGACCGAGCGGATGCGATCATATCGTTCGTCCATACGCCCCCGAAACCCGAAGCTGTGCGTCCTCGGTGAAGTCGCATACTGACCGAGAAACGCCTGGCCCTGATAAAACTCCGGCGGACGCAGGCCCGCAAGGCTGAGCATCGTGGGAGCAAGATCGATAAAGCCGACCAAACGATCGTTTTTTGTCCCAACAACGTAATCTTTCGGCGCAAGTGCCCGGAGCTTCTCGGGAATTGAAACGACGATGGAAACGTTCAGCCCTGAATTATAGGGCCAGCGCTTGCTCCGCGGCATGCCGGAGCCGTGGTCACCGAAGAAGAACACGATCGTATTGTCAGCAAGGCCATCCTTTTCAAGATCAGCGAGAACCCGGCCTGCCTGACCATCCATGGCAGTAATATTGTCGTAGTATTGCGCCCAATCCTGACGGACTTCGATCGTGTCCGGATGATAAGCCGGAAGATGAACCTTTGCCGGATCATGAATCCAGGTGTGCGGGCGCGTGCGAATTTGACTCTCGTGCGTGATGGTGAAATTGAAGACCGAAAAGAATGGCTGGCCTGAGGCGCGGTTGCGCCAGTGCGCTCGATTGGACGACTCGTCCCAAGTGCCCGCCGGCTTCTCGAGGTTGTAATCCTCTTTGACGTTATTGGCGCAGTAGTAGCCGGCCTCGCGAAGATAGCCCGGGAACATCTTCCAACGGGCCGGCATCACGGTCATGGACCGCATGTGTTCGCTACCGGTAGACGTCGGATACACGCCGCTGATGATGGTGGTGCGAGCCGGCGCGCACACAGGCGCATTCGACCAGGCATTCATATAGATCGAGCTGCGCTGGCACAGCTTGTCGAGGTTCGGGGTCACTGAGTAATCATCGCCGCAAGCGTGCAGATGAGGTCCCATATCTTCGCAGGTAATCCAGAGGATGTTGGGTTTGGCTGGCGCCGCGCCCCGGACACAGGGCGCGCCGGCGGCGCCCAACAGAAATCCGCGCCGAGTGGTTGAAATCGTCGCTTTCTCTTTTCCCATTTGGCCGATCCGCTGAAGCATAATGCTATTTCAACCGAGCCTTTGCATCACTGCTTCCTGGGTGCGTTTGGCCGGGGCATGGCTTCGTTGATGACGGGCGGGACAAAGTCGTAATCGGTGATCAGTTTCTCCTGCATGGCCGCCATCAGGGTCTGCTGTAGGTCTCGAAATTCCGCCTTACCTGCCAGGTTATCCAACTCGGCAGGATCCTTCTCCAGATCGTACAGTTCCAGCACAGGTCGAGGGTTCCGGAAATATGCCGCCTGGAATTCCCGGCTCAGAGTCCCGGCCTGATGAGCAGCCAGCATCTGCTGCCATCCCGGGTTCCCGCCGCTGTCCACTGGCCAGTACTGCATCTGCGGTGTGAGGTTGTAGATCAACTTGTAGCGGCCGCTGCGCACGCATCGGCCCAGGTCGAACGTGTCCGCTTTCGTCTGCGGCCCGAACGATTGGTTTCCGTGATGTAGCCTCGCGGCGAAGATGTAGTCGCGAGGCTCATACTTTCCGCCGGTCAAAAGCGGATAAAAGCTCCGGCCGGAGACTCCTTTGGGAATCGTGGCGCCGGCGGCATCCATGAATGTAGCGGCAAGATCTTCGCCCGAAATCAGCGTTTTTGTCCGGCCAGGTTTGATATGGCCTGCCCAGCGCGCGATCAGCGGTACATTCAGTCCGGGATCATACAAGCTGCCTTTGCCGCGCGGGAACGCCATTCCGTTGTCCCCCATGAAGATCACCAGCGTGTTCGCTTCGTGCCCGTATCTCCGCAGTACGGACATGGCATCAGCGAACGATCGGTCCGCTCGTTCGATCTCACCGCAGTACGCCGCCAAATCTTCTCGGATTCCGGGCAGATCGGGAAGGTGGCGCGGCAGCTTGATCCTTGCAGCCTCGACCTTGCCAGCGTCCTTGTCCCAAGGGTGATGCGGATCGTTGTAGTTGATCCAGAAAAACCACGGACGGCCTTTCGGTACTTGATTTAAGAACTGCTCGAAGAGCTGGGGCGTGGGCCCCTGAGATGAAACGTCGAGGAAGTCCACACGGTTCTTCCAGGTTCGTAACTGATGCTTTTCGTACACTTGCGCGGTGACCGGACTTGGGTTGGCGATGCCATTCAGGTGGAAGTAACGCCCACAGACGCCTGTGTAGTATCCCTTCGTCCGCATCACCTCAGGAGCAGTAATGACGTCCGGCGGCAGCGGCGAACTGAATCGCCCCATGCGTGCGGCCACGGGCGACCTTCCGGTCATGAGCGCTGTGCGCGACGGCACGCATTGCGGCGCCGCCGTGAACGCCCGCTCGAAGACCATTCCTTCGCGGGCGAACTGATCGAGGGTCGGTGTGTTCATCCAGTCTGCGCCATAGGCGCCTAGATAAGGAACACTGTGATCGTCAGACAGGACGAACAGGATGTTTGGGCCTGCCGCTGTTTCGGCGCCAGAGAGCAGCGGCGCGGTAAGCGCTGCGAGCGCTTGTCTCCTGCTGACTCGGAAGCGTTTTTTCGCCTCTGCGTTCATGAAGGTCTCCCCAGCGAGTTGAGGTCGCCGTACGGATTCTATCAGCGTAATAGAATGATCCGCAAAGGGCCGTATGACCGCGTATAGTCCAAATACTCCGGCGCCGCATGGTGGCGTTACTGGTTTTTGAAATGACGCGGACAAATGGACAAGATGTTATTCTTTCCACAATGCGTAAAACGGATGCGCTTTCACGACGAACCTTTCTAGGAATGGCAGGCGCTGCGATGGCCCTAGGCGCTGACGCGGACCCGGTAATCGATATCCATCAGCACACTAACTACAGCGCACGCACCGGCGAGGAATTGATCGCGCATCAGCGCACGATGTGTATAGCCAGAACGGTGCTGCTCCCGGCGGGCTCCAGGTTTGGACTCGCGGCCGGCGCTGGCGGAAACGATAGCGTGGTAGCTGTCGCACGGGCGAATCCGAAGCAGTACGCTTTCTTCGCCAATGAATTACCGGACATTCCGGAGACCAAGGCCGTGATTGAGAAGTACCTGAAGGCCGGCGCGATTGGAATTGGCGAACAGAAGTTTCACATCGAGTGTGATTCCAAGGCAATGCAGCTGATAGCCGATATCGCAAAGGCCCATGGGGTACCAGTGCTGATGCACTTTCAGCATGAGACCTATAACCTGGGGTTCGAGCGGTTTCATACCATACTGAAGAAGTACCCCACGGTGAATTTTATCGGGCACGCGCAGACCTGGTGGGGGAACATCGACAAGAACCACCAGCAGGCCGTGATGTACCCGAAAGGGCCCGTAACTCCCGGCGGAATTACGGACAGGCTGCTTGCGGATTACCCGAACATGTACGGAGATCTTTCGGCCGGCTCCGGACTCAACGCGCTATTGCGCGATGAGGATCACGCGCGGGAGTTTCTCAAGCGCCATCAAAATAAGTTGTTGTACGGCAGCGACTGCAGTGACAGTGAAGGCGCGGGCGCTAAGTGCTCCGGGTCGCAACAACTGGCGGCAGTGCGTCGGCTCGCACCGAATCAGCAGGCTCTCCGCAAAATGCTGTATTTCAACGCGGCGCGCGTGCTGAAGATGTGATAGCGCGGGAATCGAAATCTCGCCGTTATCCTCGACAAGCGAAGATAAACAGAAACGATAAACGGCTCATGGTTACCATCCGCGCATTTAGACGCCGGAATGGAGGGTTAGATCCTGGTCGATTCAAGCGCTACGCGGAAGCTCCAGAATGACTGCCTTCGCTCTCAACCGGTCAAGAAAGCTTTCGATGGCTCGCTCTTTCTTCTTCTCATACAGCGCAGTAGCGAGGGCTTCGCGCACGTCACCATAGTCGCTGATCCCCTCCGGTTTTCGTTCGTAAACCTTGAGGATATGAAAACCGCCGCTACTACGGAAAATGTCGCTGATCTGGTTCTCGGCAAGCGAGAAAAGTAAGTCGTCAAATTCCCGCGCCAACTCGCCGCGAGCGACATAGCCCAGGTGACCGTAACCGATGAGCTCCTCGAATTTCGCGCCATTGCTTAGCTCCTGACGAATCTTTTGAATCGCCGCTTCGGCCGTAGCTTCATCGGTGTTCTCGTCCACCGGATGGAAGATATGGGCCGCCGACACCTGCTCAAGCCGGTAGAAACGTTCCTTGTTCTTGCGATAGTATTCGACGACCTCTTTGTGCTTGAGTGGAGAAATCTTGCTGGTGACTCTGGCCAGCAGTCGATCGACCCTGATGCGCGTTTCAACTTCCTCGCGCGTCTGCTCCGGCGCCGCTGCTAAAGCTTCAGCCATTGCCTCAGCGGGAACAGGCTCCGGATCGGCTGCAGCCTCCTGCCGCAAGAGCACGCGCTCAATCACGTTCTCGCGCGACCATTCCCGCAACTGTGCTTCGGCGGCAATGGGATCGAGGCCGTGACCAGCGGCTTCGTAGTGCGGACGAAGCGCCTTGATCTCTGCGCGGACTTGAGCGTCCTCAACCAGCTCACCGTTAACCGTGAATGCCATGAGGACGATCAGTGAATTCTTAGGCGCCTTTTTTCCGGACTGCCGACGGGGGTGCGGCGCAACTATAGCCGAGAGTCTTCAGTTCCGTACAAGCCTTTGGGGCAACTTCAGAGCGCGGATAGGTCGCCAGCAACGCCCGGAACTCCTTCTGGCCATCCGTTTTGCGGCCCATCCTTACGAGCGCCCTTCCTTTCATGTACATGGCTTCCGGTGTCTTGTTGCTTGACGAGAATTTTTCGAGCACCGCGTCGAAATCCTTCACAGCGTTCGGTAAATCTCCTTGCTGAAAACGAATCTCGCCGCTCTGATAATAGGCGTTCGCCGCCAGGTCAGTCTCGCCATACATCTGGATGTAGTCGGCGAACCCCTTCAGCGCAAGCTCTGGTTTGCCACTCATTTTGTCCCGGACGGCGTTGTCATATAGCGTTTGCGCCGGAATAGCCGGAGTAGCGCTGACGCCTGTCGGCGCGGGGGCGGCCGGCGGCGCCTGCATCGTGCGGAAGGCGTTCCCCAGATCGAGTATTTTTTGCTCCAGTTTCCCGATGCGCGAGCTGATGTCATTGATCGATTCCCGCACGCTCTGGAACTCGCCGCTCATCTGATCGACCTTTGTGCCGATGACGGCGACCGGCTGGCCGAAGTTGGCCGTCTGCTTGTCCAGACGGTCACTGACGCGCGTCTCCAGCACGGTCATCGCTTTAACGGCATTGTTGGTCGCCTCGAGCGTTTGTTGCAGAAGCACGCTCATCGCCGTCAGCTTCTCGGTTTGGCTCGTCTGCAGCGCCCGGACCTGGTCCTGCAGAGCGGACACGTCCCGCTGCAATTCCACAATTTCCCGGCTCGCCCCGAAAGCGGCGAAGGGAACCAAAAGAAACGCGAACAGACACAGGCGCATAGATTCAATCTCCCAATGGGCCCCGAGCCCTACTGTTTATTCTACTGACCCGGAGCGAAGTGCGCGCGGCGGTTCTTCTGATAGCAAGCCTCGCTCTGCTCAGTGCAGGTTTGACGCTCCTTGCCGTAGCTGATGGTTCTGAGCTTGTCGGCCGGAACACCAAGCTGCGTCAGAAACTCCTTGGCGGCGGTGGCGCGGCGGTCGCCCAGCCCGAGATTGTATTCGGCGGAACCGCGCTCGTCGCAATGCCCCTCGACAACGATTGTCGCGGACGGAAACTCGCGCAGGATCGCCTTGAGTGAGTCGGAGTTCCGCGTGAGCGTATTCCGCGCATCCTCGCGGAGATCACTGCTGTCGTAGTCGAATAGGGCGTCACCGACGTTTCGCTCCAGCATCTCGGTCAGCGTGGTCTTTGGCGGTGGCGGTGGCGCTGGCGGCGGTGGAGGCACAGTCACGTTCACGGTAGCCGATGCGGACGCATTGCCGCCCGCCCCTGTCGCGGTCAGCCGGTAGGTCGTCGTGTTGCTAGGAAAAACTTGACGGCTTCCGCTATTTTGCACCGTACCCAGCGGGTCGATAGTGACGGCGGTCGCATCGTTAACTGACCAACGCAATGTCGCCGCTTGCCCCCGCTCGATCGAGCTCGGCTCGGCTGAAAATTGGGCCACCGTCGGCGCCTTAGGTGGCGGCGCGACCGGTGTTTCCTTCGGTGGTGGGGGCGGCGGAGGTGGCGCCGCTGCAACGGGCTTCTTCTTGCACCCGGCCGCGAACATCATCAAGAAAACACTAAGTAGAAGAGTGGCGATTTTCCGTTTACTCAATTCTGTCCTCCAAGTTCAAATTCACTTGCCCCAGATCGGCATCTCATTTCTGCCCTGTGTGGTTAGCTGCTGGACATGCGTGCCGTCCGCCAGCATGGTGAAAATCTGCATCGAACCCTTGCGATTGGACGCGAATACGAGATGCCGGCCATCCGGCGCCCAATTCGGGTTCTCATTCTTTCCCGCGCCGTGAGTTAACTGATCGACGCGACGGCTGGCGACATCCATCAGAAAGATATTGAAATTCCCCGGTGAAAATCCTCGCGTCCAGGAGAAAGCGATGATTTCGCCGTTCGGGTGCCACGCAGGATTTGACGCGTCACCCTCGCCCGTGGTCAACATCTCCGCGCTGGTGCCATCAATATTCATCTTCCAGATTTGTTGCGGTCCGGAGCGACCGGAAACGAAAGCAACCTCGTTGCCGGTCTTCGGATTCACCTTGGGTTCCAGCTCAATTTTCAGCGACCGTGAAATCCGCTGGAGATTGCCCCCGTCGGTGTTCGCCATATAAATATTGGTATATCGGCCGTCCGCTGACGACCCAAACAGCACGCTCTTGCCATCTGGCGTGAAGCTCGCCGTCGCGTTCAGCGACGCTTTCGGGTTAACGAAAAGCAATTGCCTTCCAGTCTCCAGGGAGAGAATAAATATACCAGGATTTCCCTTGGCGAAGGTAGTAAAAGCGAGCTTCGTTCCATCCGGCGAGACAGACGGCATGGTTGTGATGGAGTTGTAAAACGTCAGCCGCTTTTGATTGGAGCCGTCGGGCTCCATGGACCAGATTTCCTTGTTGCCGGTGCGGTCCGACACGAAGTAAATGTGGCTGCCCAGCATGGACTCACCCCCGAACTTGGCGATGATGTCCGCCGCGAATTCGTGCGCCACTTTGCGCGCTCCCGCCTCGCTTACAGGCCCGAAGTAGCGCTTCCCGATCAACTGCGCGCCGGTGACATCCGCTTGCTGCACGTCGAATAGCCAGCCCGATAGCACGATCTGATCGTTCTGCGAGGCGGCGTACCCGAACGCCAGGTATTTGGCGCTGACAGGCGGCGAAGACCAGTCGGTGAGCCAGGGTGCTTTTCGCGTGGGAGTCTGGGCGGCCAGCGGTTGAAAATCGGAAGGCTGCTGCGGAACCTGCAGCGGGTACATACTCTTGGCCGCCATTTTGAAGAGGCCGGAGTCTTCGATGTCGGCGAAAAGAGTCTGATTGAAGACGTTCATCAAAGGCGCAGCGGCTCCGGCGCCGCGAAAGTCGGCGACAGCGATCGATGGCTTCTCGCCGCCCACGATTTTGAGCACGACATCCTGCGCACGGATCATCAGACCGAGCCCGGCGATTGCGCACGTCAGCAGCAGAAGTTTTTTGGTCATCGTTTTAACTCAAACCAGAATTCGATAACAGCCTCATCGCGATCGTAGCCGGGAGGCAGCGGCTCCACTTTGCCCACGTCGTAGAGCGCGCGCTGGGCGGAATAGTCGAGCGCCGGGTTCCCGCTGCTGGTTTTTACCTTGATGTCCTTTATTGTCCCATTCCGCAGGATGGTGAAGTTCATGATGACGGGCGGCGCCGTGCGGATACGCGCATCGACGTCCTGCGTTTTCCAGTTCTGCGCGATGCGCTGCTGCAGAAGAGC
>Ga0209382_10009432_pt1 | contig 12217 bp, 12 predicted proteins | sample SoiMetdeltSBSDD5_FD_187599 | JGI IMG/M metagenome (GOLD analysis project Ga0209382, IMG submission 187599) | Bulk soil microbial communities from a Populus tree surrounding site in Tennessee, USA - Soil MetaG P. deltoides SBSDD5 (SPAdes) (version 2) | ecosystem: Environmental > Terrestrial >... | reverse complement strand
TCCGGTTCCACCGCCGACGGCCAAGTCGCCGGCCGCCCGCCCACCGGAGCCGGTCCGGCCGAGCCCGCCCGCCGTGGCGCCGGTACCGCCGATTGCATCCGTGGCGCCGGTAGCGCCGAGCGGGCCTCGGCCGTGGATGCCGCAGGTGCAGAGTGCGACCACGGGCGTATCGACGCCCTACAGGCTGGTCGCGCGTGTGAGCGAGCCGACCTGGATTCGCGTCCGGACGGAAGACGGCCGGACCAGCGAGGAGACCGTTCCGGCGGGCGCTGTGCGCGAATGGGTATCCAACCGGCCGTTCGTGATCACCATCGGCAACGCCGGCGGCGTGAGCTTCGAGCTGAACGGCCGCTCACTCCCGTCGTTCGGCGCCAGCGGGACCGTGATCTCGGGGCTCATGCTGCCGCCCGAAGGAGCCCGCACCCCGTAACGCCGTCCGGTCGTACACTGAGGCGCATGGGACTCTTTTCTGGCTTCACGGAGCGTCTCAGGGACGGCCTCAAACGCTCGCAGGAGTACCTCTCGAATGGTCTGTCGTCGGTGCTCGAGCCCGACCGACCGATCGACGACGCCCTGTACGAGGAGCTCGAGGAAGTCCTCATCGCCGCCGATCTCGGCGCGGCGCTGGCGGCCGACTTCACCAATCGCGCGCGCGAAGAAGTCGTCTTCGGCACGGTCACGCGCGCCGATCAGTTCCGGCCGCTCTTCCGGCGGTTCCTGATCGACACGTTGACGCCGGCGGCACAGCCGCTCAGCTTCGACGCGCGCCCAAGCGTGATCCTGATGCTCGGCGTCAACGGCGCCGGCAAGACGACGACCTGCGCGAAGCTGGCCGCCTCGCTCAAGAACGACGGCAAGCAAGTTGTGCTTGCTGCCGCGGACACTTTTCGGGCCGCGGCGATCGAGCAGCTCGAAGTCTGGAGCGGCCGGGTCGGCGTAGAGCTCGTGCGCCAGGCGTCCGGCTCCGATCCCGCGGCGGTCGTCTTCGACGCGGTCAAGGCGGCGCTTGCTCGGAACGCCGACGCCCTGATCATCGATACGGCGGGGCGGCTGCACACCAAGACGAATCTCATGGACGAGCTCGCCAAGCTCAAGCGCGTGATCGAGCGACAGTACCCCGGGGCGCCTCACGAGTCCCTGATGGTTCTCGATGCGCCGACGGGGCAGAACGGCTTCGCCCAGGCTCAGATGTTTCACGAGGCGATCGGGCTGACCGGCGTCTGTCTCACGAAGCTCGACGGCACTGCGAAGGGCGGCATCGTCGTGCGCATCGTGAGAGAGCTGAAGCTGCCGATCAAGCTCATCGGCGTCGGCGAGCGCATCGAGGACCTGCAGACCTTCGATCCGATCGCGTTCGTCGACGCCCTCGTCCCCGGCGAATGATCGCCACGAGCCCTGACGACGAGGCGTTCATGCGTCGCGCGCTCGCACTCGCGGAGCGCGCGCGCGGCCTTACGTCGCCGAACCCGATGGTGGGCGCCGTCGTGGTCCGCGATGGCGAGGTCGTCGGGGAAGGCTTCCATCCCCGGGCGGGCGCGCCGCACGCCGAGGTCGAGGCGCTGCAGGCCGCCGGGTCGCGTGCGCGCGGCGCGACCTTGTACGTCACGCTCGAGCCGTGCAATCACCATGGACGCACGCCACCCTGCGCCCCGGTCGTGCAGGCGGCCGGTGTGCGGCGGGTGGTGGCGGCACTCGCCGATCCCAATCCGTTCGTGGCCGGTGGTGGCACCGCCGCGCTGCAGGCGGCCGGCGTGGCGGTCGAGACGGGACTCCTGGCCGAGGAGGCCGCCGCCCAGAACCGTGTGTTCGTCACCGCGATGCGCCAGGGGCGGCCGCACGTCACGCTGAAGGCCGGCATGACCGCCGACGGCAAGATCGCCGATGTCCACGGGGGCGCGCGCTGGATCACCGGCGAGGCGGCGCGCGCCGAAGCGCACCGACAGCGGAGCGAGGTCGACGCCATCATCGCCGGCATCACCACGGTTCTGCGCGACGATCCTGCGTTGACCGTCCGCCTCGGCCGGCCGTGGCCGCGCGAGCCGTATCGCGTCGTCCTCGACACGTGGGCGCGGACGCCGCCGAGCGCCCGCGTCATCACCACCGGCACTGCCTCGCGCGCCGTGATCGCCGTGGGCGACGATGCGCCGACGCGGCGGGTGGCCGATCTCGAAGCGGCCGGCGCCGAGGTCCTGCGCTGTCCGACGCGCGACGGCCGCGTGGCCGTTGACGCGGTGCTGGCGGCGCTCTTCACGACCCGCGAGGTCCGTGGCGTGCTCCTCGAGGGCGGCGGCGAGGTGCACGCGAGCTTCCTGGAAGCGGGTTTCGTCGATCGCGTCACGCTGTTCGTGGCGCCCGTGCTCCTCGGCGGCCGCGAGGCGCCGGGCGTCATCGGTGGCGCCGGGCGCGAGCTCAAGTCGGCGGTGCGTCTCGGACCGATGAGCGCGCGCCTCGTCGGCGCCGACCTGATGATCGAGGCCGACGTGGCGCGGGAGCCGCGATAGATGTTCACCGGCATCGTCGAAGAATCCGGCCTCGTGCGCGAGCTGGCGCGGAAGGGCGATGTGATGCGGCTTGCCGTCGGCGCCGCGGTGGCGTGCGAGGGCAGCGACCCGGGGGCGAGCGTCGCCGTGAACGGCGTATGTCTCACCGTGGTGGCGCGCGCCGCCGGTGAGCTCGTCTTCGAGCTCGGACCGGAGACGCTGGCGCGAACCGCGCTCGGCCGGCTGGCGGCGGGCCACCGCGTCAACCTCGAGCGCCCTCTGCGCTTCGGCGGCGCCCTGGGCGGCCACCTCGTCCTCGGACACGTGGACGGCATCGGGACAGTGGAGACCGTAACCCGTGTAGAATCGACGGCACGGGTGCGGATCGCCCTGGGCGATCCGGGTCTGTCGCCGCTCCTGATCCCGCAGGGCTCGGTGGCGGTCGACGGTGTGAGCCTGACCGTGGCGGCGCTGGCCGGCGCGACGTTCGAGGTGATGCTCATTCCGTACACGCTGACGGCCACCACGCTGGACGCGCTGAGGGTCGGGCAGGCGGTCAACATCGAGACCGACGTGATCGGCAAGTACGTGGTCCGGTCGCTCGCTCTCAAGGGGGCGTCATGAGCGGCTTCGCGACGATCGAAGAGGCGATCGAGGAGATCCGGGAAGGGCGCATCCTGGTCGTCGTCGACGACGAGGACCGTGAGAACGAGGGCGACCTCGTGATGGCCGCCGACCGGGTCACGCCGGAGGCCGTCAACTTCATGGTCACGCATGCGCGGGGCCTCATGTGTGTCCCCATGCTCGGCGAGCGGCTCGATGCCCTGCGGCTCGGCATGATGGTCACCGAGAACACGGCGCCGATGGCCACCGCGTTCACCGTCAGCGTCGACGCTCGGCGTGGAGTGACCACGGGCATCTCCGCCTACGATCGTGCCGTCACGATTCGTACGCTGGTGGATCCGCAGATGACGGCCACCGATCTCGTCGTGCCGGGCCACATGTTCCCGCTCCGCGCGATGGAGGGCGGCGTGCTCCGGCGCGCCGGACATACGGAGGCGGCGGTGGACCTGGCCCGGATGGCGGGCTGCTATCCGGCCGGCGTGATCTGCGAGGTGCTCGACGACGCGGGCAGCATGGCGCGGCTGCCGCAGCTGATGGAGCTGGCGCGCCGTCACCGGCTCAAGGTCATCACCATCAAGGACCTCATCGAGTACCGTACGCAGAAGGAGAAGCTCATTCGTCGCGTGGCCAGCACCCGCCTGCCGACGGATTTCGGCGAGTTCACCGCCATCGCCTACGAGGCCACCGTGTACAGCCGCGTGCACTTCGCGCTCATGATGGGACAGGTCGCGGGCGACGACCCGGTTCTCGTGCGCATGCACTCGGAATGCCTCACCGGCGACGTGTTCCACTCGCTGCGCTGTGATTGCGGACCGCAGCTGAATCTCGCGCTGGCGATGATCCAGAAAGCAGGCCGCGGCGTCGTCGTGTACCTGCGGCAGGAAGGCCGCGGGATCGGCCTGCACAACAAGATCCGCGCCTACGAGCTGCAGGACCAGGGCAAGGACACCGTCGAGGCGAACCAGGCGCTCGGGTTCAACGCCGACCTTCGCGACTACGGCATCGGCGCGCAGATCCTCGTGGATCTCGGGCTCAAGAATCTCCGGCTGGTGACGAACAATCCGGCGAAGCGGGCGGGCCTCGAGGGCTACGGTCTCACGGTGCTGGAGCGTGTGCCGGTCGAGGTGCCCGCCAACCCCGAGAACCGGAAGTATCTGAGCACCAAGCGCGACAAGCTGGGGCACCTGCTGTCCTCGCTTCCCGACTGAGATGGCCGGCCGCGCGCCGTCCCCCCGGCGAAGCATGCGGCCGCGCGGCGGCGTTCACTTCGCCGTCGTGGCCGCGCGGTTCAACGAGACCATCACCAAGCGACTGCTCGACGGCGCGCTGCGCGCGCTCGCGGCCGGCGGCGTCGCCCACTCGGCGATCGACGTTCACTGGGTTCCTGGCGCCTTCGAGCTCCCGCAGGCGGCCGCGCTCCTGGCGCGCAGCCGGCGCTACGCGGGCGTCGTGTGTGTCGGTTGCGTGATCCGCGGCCAGACACCGCACTTCGATTTCATCGCCGGTCAGGCCGCGGCCGGCATCCAGCGGGTCGGTCTCGACACCGGCGTGCCGACCACGTTCGGCGTCATCACCGCGCTCACCGAAGCCCAGGCCTTCGAGCGCGCCGGCGGCGACGTCGGCAACCGCGGCGCCGAGGCCGCGCAGGCCGCGCTCGAGATGGCGTCGTTCGTGGAGTCGGTTCACGCCGGAGGTACGACGCGGTCAACACCCGGCCGCCGAGGCGGCCCAACAGCGGGATCTTCGCCCGACCGCCGCGGCGGTAAATAAGAAAAGCATGGCCGGCAAGCGCCGCAAGGCCCGGGAACTCGCGCTGCAGTTCCTGTATCAGCTCGAGCAGAACGGCGCCAGCGATCCGCGACCGTTCGAGGCGGACTTCTGGGCGCGCCATCCGGTGGACGTCCACGCGCGCGCGTTCGCCGACTCGCTCGTCCACGGCGCCAAGCAGCAACAGAGCGAGATCGACAAGCGCATCGCCGAGTTCACCGAGCACTGGGACATCGATCGCATGGCCGTGGTCGATCGCAACATCCTGCGCCTGGCCGTCTACGAGCTGCTCTTCGAGCCGGCGGTGCCCGGGAAAGTCGCCATCAACGAGGCCATCGAGATCGCCAAGAAGTTCGGGACCGCCGAGTCGAGTCGCTTCATCAATGGAGTCCTGGACCGTATTCACCGGGAACTGCGTCCCGCCTCCTAAGCGCGTGAAGTACGCGATCCTGTCGGACGTCCACGCCAACCTCGAAGCCTTGCGCGCCGTCCTCGACGATGCCGAGCCTCGCGCCGACGGCGTCCTCTGCCTCGGCGACACCGTGGGTTATGGCGCGGATCCCGAGGCGTGCGTCGAGCTGCTGGCCAGCCGCGCAGGCGCGATCGTGGCCGGCAACCACGAGTGGGGAGTGGCGGACCGTCTGGACCTCGCCTGGTTCAACCGCTGGGCGCGCGCGGCCGCGGAATGGACGCGCGAACGCCTCGACGACGATCATCGCGCCTGGCTTGCCGCGCTGCCACTGTCCGTCGAGTTCGGCGACGCCACGCTCGTGCACGCCTCGCCCAGCCGGCCGGACGACTGGGACTATCTGGTGACCGCGGAGGATGGCTGGGCCGCCTTCGGGGATTTCCCGACGCGCTGGTGCTTCGTCGGACACTCGCACGTGCCGGGCGTGTGGTCGCTCGGCTCGTCGGGACCGGATCACGATCCGCGCCCCGTCACGGTGCTGAGCGAGCGGGGGCGTCGGTACATCGTCAACGTCGGCAGCGTCGGGCAGCCGCGCGACCGGGATCCGCGAGCGGCCTACGCGCTCTGGGACGTCGAGGCCGGGCGCGTGGACATCCGTCGCGTCGTGTACGACGTCGACGCCGCCCGGCACAAGATCGAAGCGGCCGGGCTGCCGCGCTTCCTGGCCGACCGGCTCGCTGCGGGCGCATGACACGCTGGCCGGTGCTCGGCCGCTACGCGGCAATCCTCGCTGCGGCCGCGTTCCTCACCGCGCTGTCGTTTCCGCGTACCGACTGGTCGTTGACCCCGTGGCTCATGGTGACGCCGCTCCTCGTGATCGCGATCTTGACGCCGCCGCGGGCGGCGTTCTGGTGGAGCTGGCTCTACGGGGGCGTGTTCTTCCTCGTCCTGCTGCGCTGGCTGAACTTCACCTTTCGCGTCTACAGCTCGATTCCGGGGCCGCTCGTCCTGCTGCCAACGGCGCTGCTGGCCGGGTATTGCGCGCTCTGGATCGCCGGCATCGGCTGGGCCGTGTCGCGGATCGCCACGCGATGGTCCATCGGCTGGGCGCTGGGCCTGGCGCCGTTCTTCTGGGTGGCCGCTGAGTGGCTGCGTGGGCATGTCCTGGGCGGTTTTCCGTGGGGCACGCTCGGGTACTCGCAATACCTGCATCTCCACGTGATCCAGATTGCCGAGCTCACCGGCGTCCACGGCGTCTCCTTCGTGCTCGTGGCCGTGAACGCCGCGCTGGCCGGCTGTCTGCTGTTGACGTGGCGCCGCGCCGTCGCCGGCGTCGCCGCCGCCGGCGTCCTGGTGGCGGCCACGCTCCTCTTCGGTGGCGCGCGGCTTCGGGAGACGACCGACCGGCCGACGGCGCGAGTCACGCTCATGCAGCCATCGATCGAGCAGCCGCTGAAGTACGAGCCGCGGCACGCCGTCGAGATGCTGGCGATCTACTTCGCGCTGATGCGCCAGGCGAGCGCGCAGCGGCCCGAGCTGGTCGTCTGGCCCGAAACGGCGTCGCCCACCGTCCTCCGTGAGGATCCACGCCTCGTGGCCTCGCTGATGGCGGTGGCCGCTGACCTGAAGGCGCCGCTCATCATCGGGTCCCTCGACGTCGAAGGCAATCCGCCACGGTATCGTAACTCCGCGTTCGTGCTGACCGATCAAGGCATCGTCGGCCGATATGATAAAATCCACCTCGTTCCATTCGGTGAGTTCGTACCGCTGTCGGGAGTGATCGGTTTCGTCCGGGGCTGGGCGGAGTTCATTTCCGAGCTGGAGCCCGGTACCCGCAGCGTTGTGTTCCCGGGCCCGCCAGCCCCGTACGGCGTGGTGATCTGTTACGAGGGCATCTTCCCCGACCTGGTCCGCGACTTCGTGAGGGGTGGCGCGCGGCTGATGGTGAACATGACCAACGACGCATGGTTCGGCCGCACCAGCGGCCCCGAGCAGCACCTCAGCATGTACGCGTTCCGCGCAATCGAGCACCGCCTGTCGGTGGTGCGTGCTGCGAACACCGGCGTGTCTGCCTTCATCGCGCCCACCGGTCAGATCGTCCGCCGCATGAGCCTCTACGAGCGCGGCGTGCTCACGGACACGGTGCCGCTCCGCGTCGGCCGGACGCTGTTCACGCGCCTCGGCGACTGGCCCGGACTCCTCGCGCTGGCGGTCTCCGCCGCCGCGCTGGTCCTGACGCGCTGGCGTGCCCGCGCCGCGGAGACGGCGTAATGCTCGGCGAGCTGAAGCGCGACATCGGAGAGCTTACGCGCCGGGTCGCCGAGCTTAGGGGGCATCTTTGACGTGCCGGCCAAGGAGCAGCGTTTGGCCGCCATCGACACGGAGATGGCGGCGCCGACATTCTGGGAGGACAACCGCCGCGCCCAAGAGCTGATCCGCGAGCGCACCGAGCTCGCGCGCACCATCGCGCGGACCGGCGAGCTTGGCACCCAGGCCTCCGATCTCAGCGTGCTGCTGGAGCTTGCCGCCGAGGCCGGGGACGACGGCACGCTCGACGCCGAGATCACGGAGGGCGCCGCGCGGCTCAAGACGGAGCTCGAGGAGTTCGAGCTCAAGGTCATGCTGTCGGCTCCGCACGACAGCAAGGCCGCCATCGTGTCCATCCATCCCGGCGCCGGCGGGACGGAGTCGCAGGACTGGGCGCAGATGCTGATGCGGATGTACCTGCGATGGTGCGAGCGCGAGGGGTTCAAGGCCGAAGTGGTCGACCTGCTGCCCGGGGAAGAGGCGGGCATCAAGTCCGCGACGATCGAGGTCACCGGCGAGTACGCGTATGGGTATCTCAAGGGCGAGGCCGGTGTACATCGCCTCGTGCGCATCTCGCCCTTCGACGCGTCGAGCCGGCGGCAGACGAGTTTCGCCTCGGTGGCGGTGACGCCCGAAGTCGACGACGTGGAGGTCAACATCCGGGAGGACGAGCTCCGCATCGACGTCTTCCGCGCGTCCGGCCCGGGAGGCCAAGGCGTCAACACCGCGGACTCCGCGGTGCGCATCACGCATCTGCCGACCGGGATCGTCGTGCAGTGTCAGAACGAGCGCTCGCAACTCCGCAATCGGGACACGGCGCTGCGCATCCTCAAGGCTCGGCTGTTCGAGCTCGCCGAGAAGAAGCAGCGCGACGAGCTGTCGGAGCTGACCGGCCAGAAGAAAGAGATTGCGTTCGGGAGCCAGATCCGCTCCTACACGTTCCATCCCTACCAGCTGATCAAGGATCACCGGAGCGGCCTCGAGATCGGCAACGTTGAGGCGATCATGGACGGCGACCTCGAGGCGCTCATCAAGGCGTTTCTCATGTCCGGGCGAGGAAGCAAAACGTGACCGAGCGGGACGAGAACGACCTCGTACGCCAGCGACGCGAGAAGCTCGACGCCCTCCGCGCTCGCGGCGTCGAGCCGTTCGGCGCGCGCTTTGCGGCGACGCACTGGGCGGGACCGCTGAGTGACGCGCTCGAGAAGGCCGGAGAGGACGAGCTGAAGGCCCTCGGACCGGTCAGCCTGGCCGGGCGACTGGTCGCGATGCGCGATCACGGCAAGACGGCCTTCGCGCACCTGATGGACCGCACCGGCCGGATCCAGCTCTACGCCCGCGCGGACCAGCTCGGCGGCGACTACGTCGGCTTCACGTCGCTCGACGTGGGCGACTTCATCGGCGTGACGGGCGAGATGTTCCGCACCCGCACCGGGCAGCTCACCGTCGCCGTCAAGACGTTCACCTTCCTGGCCAAGTCGTTGCGGCCGCTGCCCGAGAAGTGGCACGGCCTCAAGGACGTCGAGACGCGCTACCGGCAGCGGTACGTCGACCTCATCGTCAATCCCGAGGTGCGGGAGATCTTTCTGCTGCGCAGCAAGATCATCCGGGCGCTGCGCGCGTTCCTCGACGCCCGCGGCTTTCTCGAGGTCGAGACGCCGATGATGCAGCCGATCCCCGGCGGCGCCATCGCGCGACCGTTCAAGACGCATCACAACGCCCTCGACATCGACCTGTATCTCCGGATCGCGCCGGAGCTGTACCTGAAGCGCCTCGTCGTGGGTGGCTTCGAGCGCGTCTACGAGATCAACCGGAACTTTCGCAATGAAGGCGTCTCGACGCAGCACAATCCCGAGTTCACGATGCTCGAGTTCTACCAGGCCTACGCGGACTACCAGGACCTGATCGAGCTCACCGAGGAGCTCTTCACCGAGCTCGCCCAGTCGCTGCTCGGCCGGCTCACGCTGACATGGGGTGAGCACCAGATCAGCCTGGCGCGCCCGTGGCGCCGGCTGCCGTTCTTCCAGGGACTTTCCGAGGCGCTCGGTCTGACCGTCACGCCGCGGTCGGACGTGGCGGCGGTAGCCCGCGCCGCGTCCGCGAAGGGCATTCAGAGCAAGGGCGGCGCCGCCTGGGTGCTGTGGAAGGACGTCTTCGAGGAGCTGGTGGAGCCCACGCTCGTGCAGCCGACGTTCGTGACCGACTTTCCCATCGAGCTGTCGCCGCTGGCGAAGAAGAAGCGCGAGGAGCCCTTGCTCGTCGATCGCTTCGAGCTCTTCATCGGCCGGCGCGAGCTCGCGAATGCGTACAGCGAGCTCAATGATCCGATCGATCAGCTCGGGCGCTTCCGCGAGCAGGCGGCGCTGCAGGCCCGCGGGGACGACGAAGCGCACTGGCTCGACGAGGACTACGTTCGCGCGCTCGAGTACGGGATGCCGCCCGCGGCGGGCGAGGGGATCGGCATCGACCGCCTGGTGATGCTGTTCGCCGACCAGCCGTCCATCCGCGAGGTGATTCTCTTCCCACACCTGCGGCCGGAGAGCGGGACGCCATGAGCGGCCGCCTGCCGGTCGAGCTCTTTCTGGGACTGCGATATCTCCGCTCGCGCGGGAGCCGGACGAACCTCTCGCTGTTTGTCTGGATCGGCGTGGGTGGCGTGTTTCTCGGTGTGGCGGCGCTCATCGTCGTGCTGGCCGTGATGACGGGGTTTCAGGACGGCATCCGGGATCGCATCATCTCCGCCAATCCCCACTTGCTCGTCTTCCAGAGCGGCACCGTCGGCCTCGCGGACGCCGAGGCGGTGGCCGAGCGGGTCAAAGCGGTGGCCGGCGTGCGGTCCGCGACGCCGTTCGTGCTGCAGCAGGCGCTCTTCACGAGTGCGGCCGGGGAAGCGCACGGCGGGCTCGTGCGCGGCGTCGACGTCGGCGCGCCGGCCGTGAACGCGAGCCTCGGGACTCAGCTGCGCAGCGGCAGCCTCGACCCGCTCGTCGGCGGAGAGGCCGCCATCCTGCTCGGTGTGGAGCTGGCACGGCTGCTCGGCGTCGTGCCCGGCGATGCCATCACGGTGATCTCTCCGAAGGGCGCGCTCACCGCCGTCGGCATGGTGCCGAAGATGCGGCGCTACACGCTGGTGGGAACGGTGGAGGCGGGGATGTACGAGTATGACGCGTCGGTGGCGTACTTGAGTCTGGCGGCGGCCAAGGACTTCGCGGGACTCACGGGCGCCAGCGGCATCGAGGTGAAGCTCGCCGATCCGTTCGACGCCAAGCGGGTGGGGCGCGCGGTGCTCACGCGCCTCGGCTATCCCTTCTGGGTCCGGGACTGGATGGACATGAATCGCAATCTGTTCGCCGCTCTGCAGCTCGAGAAGCTGGCGCTGTTCGTCATCGTGACCATCATCGTGCTCGTGGCGGCGTTCGCGATCATCGGCCACCTCGTGCTGCTGGTGGCCGAGAAGCGCAAGGAGATCGGCATCCTGAAGGCAATCGGCGCCACGGCGCCGTCCATCACGGCCGTGTTCTTCTCCGTCGGCATGACCATCGGCGTGGTCGGCACCCTGGCCGGCAGCCTCGTGGGCCTGGCCATCATCTGGATCCAGAACACCTACAAGATCATCAAGCTCGCCGGCGACGTCTATCAGATCGACTACCTGCCGATGAAGCTCTCGCCCGGCGATTTCTCGCTCATCATCAGCGCCACGCTGCTGCTCTCGTTCCTCGCCAGCGTCATCCCGGCGCGTCGTGCGGGAGCCCTCACGCCGGTGGACGTGCTCCGATATGAGTGAGCGCAATCCAGGGCAGAACGTCGGGCGGCGGAGCCCTGCGCAGCCGCCCCGACGGCGAAATGAAATATGTGAGCGCAATCCAGGGCCGCACAGATGATGTCCGAGCCGCTCCTCGTCGGTATCAACCTCGAGCGTGAATACCGCACGGGTCCCGAAGTCGTGCGCGTGCTCCGCGGCGCCTCGGTGGAGGTGCGCGCCGGGGAAGTCGTCGCGCTCGTGGGCGCTTCCGGCGTCGGCAAATCGACGCTGCTACATCTGCTCGGAGCGCTCGATCGCCCGAGCGCAGGCCGGGTGCTCTTCCGCGGCGAGGATCTGTTCGCGCGCGGTGAGGCGGCGTTGGCGCGGTACCGGCGCCAGGAGGTCGGCTTCGTGTTCCAGTTCTATAACCTGCTGGGTGACCTCACGGCACTCGAGAACGCGATGATTCCGGCGCTGCTCCAGCGTCGTCCGCATTCCGAGGCGCGCGAACGTGCGTCCGCCGCGCTCGGGGAGGTCGGGCTCGGGGATCGCCTGAATCACCGGCCCGGCGAGCTCTCCGGTGGCGAGCAGCAGCGGGTCGCCGTCGCGCGCGCGCTCATCAACGGGCCGAAGGTGATCCTCGCCGATGAGCCAACGGGCAACCTGGATCCGAAGACGAGCGCCGTCATCTACGATCTGTTCTTGCAGCTCCAAGGTGAGCGCGGCATCTCGTTCTTCGTGGCGACGCACAATCCGGAGCTCGCTCGCAAGGCGGATCGCGGGTATCGACTGGTCGACGGCCTCGCGCGGGAGATTGATCCTACCGATCGTTAGACAGAGGATGCGCGCGTCTCCCACGGGAGGGCCTGTTGGCCGGGGATTCGCATG
>Ga0209382_10009430_pt1 | contig 12218 bp, 11 predicted proteins | sample SoiMetdeltSBSDD5_FD_187599 | JGI IMG/M metagenome (GOLD analysis project Ga0209382, IMG submission 187599) | Bulk soil microbial communities from a Populus tree surrounding site in Tennessee, USA - Soil MetaG P. deltoides SBSDD5 (SPAdes) (version 2) | ecosystem: Environmental > Terrestrial >... | reverse complement strand
CGCCGAGATCGGGCCGGACAACACCTGTCCGATCCACGGCATACCGCTCGAGTGGGAGCACGAGGAGAACTGGTTCTTCCGCCTGTCGGACTTCCAGCAGCCGCTCGAGGACCTGTTCGAGCGGCGCCCCGATTTCGTCGCCCCGCGCGCCCGCTACAACGAGGCCAAGGCCTTCATCGACCAGGGCCTGCAGGACGTCTCGCTCACGCGCGCGAAGCTGCGCTGGGGGGTCCCGGTTCCGTGGGACGACGGCCAGGTCTTCTACGTCTGGTTCGACGCCCTCCTGAACTACTACACGGCGCTGTCCTACGCCGACTCGGGCCGCGACCTCACCGACACGTTCTGGCCCGCGACCTACCACCTGATCGGCAAGGACATCCTCAAGTTCCACTCGATCTACTGGCCCGCGTTGCTGATGGCCGCGCAGATCGAGCCGCCCCAGCACCTGTATGTCCACGGGTTCCTCCTGCAGGAGGGCCAGAAGATGTCCAAGTCGCTGGGCAACGTCATCGACCCGCACCAGGTGGTCGAGACATACGGCGCCGACGCCCTCCGGCACTACCTGCTTCGCGACGTGAGCTTCGGGCAGGACGGGTCGGTGTCGACCACGGCGTTCGAGAGCCGCTACGAGGCCGAGCTCGCCAACGAGTACGGCAACCTCGCGAGCCGCACGATCGCGATGATTCACCGCTACCGCGACGGCGTCGTGCCGCGGACCGACCTCGACGAGCGCCTGCACAGCGACCTCGACATCGCGCAGGCCGTGAGCGAACGCGTCGACAACGCCGACCTCACCGGTGCGCTGGATGTCATCTGGCACGCCGTGCGGCGCCTCAACCGTTACGTCGAGGAGCAGGCGCCGTGGCAGGTTGCGCGCGACGAGGCGCGAAGTGACGAGCTCGACCGCACCCTCCGCTCGGTCATCGAAGGCCTGCGCGTGGTGACCGTCCTATTGCACGCGTACCTGCCCGCGGCCACCGAGCGCGTGCTCACTGCGCTCGACCAGCCGAGCACGGACTACGCGCACGCCGCGTATGGCGCCGGCGACGGTGGATCGCGGCTCGGGCAGCTCGAGCCGTTGTTCCCGAAGCGGTGATCGACAGCCACGCCCACCTCGACATGATCGAGCGTCCGACGACCGAGGTCGTCGCCGACGCCGAGGCCGCCGGCGTCCGCCGCGTGCTCACCATCGGCATCGACGGCAACTCGTGCCGGGCGGCGCTGCAGCTGGCTCAGGACTTCCCGCAGGTGCGCGTCGCGGTCGGCCGTCACCCCAACGCCGCCACCGGCTTCGACGACGCGGACGGCGCCGAGCTCGCCGCGCTCGCCGCCCACGATGACTGCGTCGCGATCGGCGAGACCGGCCTCGACTACTACCGCGAGGGCGCTCCCAAGCCCGACCAGGCGCGCGCCTTCACGGCGCAGCTCGACCTTGCCCGACAGGTCGACAAGCCCGTCGTCATCCACACGCGCGCGGCGGCGGACGACACGCTCGGAGTGCTGGCCGCGCACGCGCAAGGCCTGCGCGTCGTGATGCACTGCTTCTCGATGCCCGCACGCCTCGACGAGTGCCTCGAGCGTGGGTACTGGATCTCGTTCGCGGGCAACGTCACCTACCCCAAGGCGCCCGAGCTGCGGGAGGCCGCCGCGCGCGTTCCCGCCGACCGGCTGCTGGTCGAGACCGACAGCCCGTTCCTCGCCCCCCAGCCCGTGCGCGGCAAGCCCAACGAGCCCCGCCACGTCGTCGCCACCGCGCGGGTCGTCGCGGAGGCCCGTGGGGTCGCGTTCGGGGAGCTCGAGGCCGCGGTCGAGCGCAATGCCGCCGCGTTGTTCGGGTGGTGAGCCGTGACCGAGCCGGTCCAGCCGAGCCTGCGCCGGCTGCGCGCGTTCGGCGTCACGCCCAACCGCGAGCTCGGCCAGAACTTCCTGATCGACTCCAACCTGCTCGGCGTGATCGGGCGCGCGGCCGAGCTCAGCGCCGACGACGTCGTGCTCGAGATCGGCGGCGGCCTCGGCGTGCTGTCCGAGTACCTGGCCGAGCAGGCCGCCCACGTGCACGTCGTCGAGGTGGACCCGCGCCTGGAGACCGCCCTTCACGACGCCCTCGACGCGCACCCGAACGCGACGCTGCACGTCGTCGACGCGCTCGACCTCGACCTCGCCGCCCTGGAGCCGCCACCGACCAAGGTCGTCGCCAACCTCCCTTACGGCATCGCGGCGACGGCGATCCTGCGCACGATCGCCGAGCTCCCGACCGTCACTCGCTGGGTGGCCATGGTCCAGCGCGAGGTCGGCGAGCGGCTCGCCGGGTCCCCCGGCACGGCCGCGTACGGCGTGCCGAGCGTGCTCGCCCAGCTGGCGTGCGACGTCCGGGTGCTGCGCCCGGTGTCCCGCACGGTGTTCTTCCCGGTGCCCAACGTGGACTCGGTCCTGGTGGAGCTGCGCCGCCGCGGCCCCGCGCCCGATCCCGCGGTCCGCGACGTCGTCCAGGGTGCGTTCGCCCACCGGCGCAAGGCGCTCGCGCGGTCGCTCGCGCTCGCACGCCCCGAGGAGCCGGATGTCCGCGACCGCGCCCGCTCCGCGCTGGCGGCCATGGACCTCCCCGCCGACGCGCGCGCCGAGCGCCTCACGCCGACGCAGTTCGCCGAGCTCGCCGCGAGGCTGCGCGCATGACCGTCCTGCGCGCCCGCGCGCCGGGCAAGGTCAACCTCGCGCTCTACGTCGGCCCGAAGCGACCGCAGGACGGCAAGCACGAGCTGGTCTCGCTGATCGAGCCGGTCACGCTGGCCGACTGGCTCGAGCTCGGCCCCGCGCGCGGCGAGGCAGACGAGGTCGCGTGTGCGGGAGTCGACGGCCCGAACCTGGCCGCCGAGGCGCTGCGCCGCTTCCGCGTCGCCACCGGCTGGGACGGCGCGCCGGTTCGCCTGACCATCTTCAAGCAGGTCCCGGTGGCGGCGGGCATGGGCGGCGGATCGGCCGATGCCGCCGCGGCCCTGCGCCTGGCCGCGAAGGCGAGCGGGCTCGCCATCCCGGACGACATCGGGCCGGAGCTCGGCGCCGACGTCCCGGCAGCACTGCACGCGGGCCCCGCGATCATGGCCGGCGCGGGCGAGCGCCTGACCCCGGTCGAGTCGCTGCCGCCCCACGCGTTCGTGGTGCTGCCGGCGGACGAGCCGCTGTCGACCGCCGCGGTCTACGCCGAGGCCGACCGCCTCGGCCTCCCGCGCAGCCAGGCCGACCTCGCCGAACGCCACGCGGAGCTGAAGCGCGCGCCGGCCCCGTCCTTCCACAACGACCTCGAGCCGGCCACCCGCTTGCTCCACCCCAAGGTCGACGAGGCGCTCGCCGACGCGCGCAGCGCCGGGGCGAGCCACGCGATCGTCTGCGGCTCGGGTCCTACCGTCGTGGGGGTGCACGAGACCCTCGACGACGCCAAGCTGGCGGCCGAGCGGCTGCGCGCGCGGTACCCGAAGGCGGCCGCGGCGGGGCCCGCCCCGCGCGGGTTCGCGGCCGCGCGGAGCTTCGCGTGAAGCCGTTCTGGATCGGGGTCGCCGTCGTGATCGCGCTCGTCGCGATCGTGCGCTGGCGACGGGAATCCAATGTGCGCCGGGTGATCGCGGTCGCGGCCGTCGCGGCTGCCGCGGTCTACGGCAGTGGCGCGGTGCACCTGCCCAATCTCGAGAAGGCCATCGAGGACGTCGGCACGGCGCTTGGGTCCTGGGCGTACGTCCTCGTCGGCGTGTTCGCGTTCCTCGAGACCGGCGCGTTCGTCGGCCTCGTGATCCCGGGCGAGACCGCCCTGCTCGTGGGCGGCGTGGTCGCGGGCCAGGGGCGGATCTCGATCCTGGCCGTCATCGCCATCGCGTGGGCGGCCGCCGTAGCCGGCGATGCGGCGTCGTTCTTCCTCGGACGGCGGCTCGGGCGCCAGTTCCTGGTGCGCCACGGCCCGCGGTTCAAGATCACGGAGGAGCGCCTGCAGCAGGTCGAGGGCTTCTTCGCCCGCCACGGCGGCCCGACCATCCTCATCGGACGCTTCATCAGCCTCGTGCGCGCCATCGCCCCGTTCATCGCCGGGTCCTCGGGGATGTCCTACGCGCGCTTTTTGCCCTACGACGTCATCGGCGCGGGGTTGTGGGCCACGGCGTTGCTGCTGCTCGGCTACGTCTTCTGGCACTCGCTTTCGACCGCGCTGGAGATCGCCCAGCGCGGCGCGCTCGCGCTCGGCGTCGTCATCGGCGTCGGCGTCGGCATCTTCCTGGGCTGGCGGTACTGGCGGCAGCCCGAGAACCGGCAGCGCACGCGCGCGTGGATCGAGGAGCAGGCGCAGCGGCCCGCGATCGCGCCCGTGGTCGCCTTCGTGCGCCCGGCCTGGCGCCGCCTGGTCGGCCCGCTGGGTTTCCTGTGGCGGCGGCTGACGCCGGGCGAGCTCGGGCTCGAGCTCACCTCGCAGGCAGCGGTGCTCGGCGTCGGGGCCTTCGTGTTCATCGCGCTCCTCACGGCGGTCGCCAACGGCTCGTCGATCGGCGTAGATCCCCGGGCGTTCGACGTCGCGGCCGACTTGCGGACGGGCTGGCTGATCGACCTGGCCAAGGTGGTAAGCGCCCTTGGATCGGTGCCGGTGGTGATCGCGGTCGTCGCCGCGGGCGTCGCCTTCCTGGCTTATCGGCGCGAGGTCATCGGCGCGGCGGCGATCGCGACCGCATCAGTGCTCACCTTCATCGCGGTCCACGTGGTTAAGGCAGCCGAGGACCGTCCGCGCCCGAGCGGCGCGCTGGTCGACGCGGCGGGCTCGGCGTTCCCGTCGGCCCATGCTGCGTACTCGGTCGCGTACGTCGCGGTGGCGGTCGCGGTCGCCCGCGCCCTGCCCAACTGGGCCGGTCGGACCGCCCTGGTCACCGCCGCGCTTGTGCTGGCAGCGGCAATCGGCCTGAGCCGCGTGTACCTGCGCGCGCACTACCTCTCGGACGTGCTCGCGGGCTGGGGCCTGGGCTCCGCGATCTTCGCTCTGTGCGGGATGATCGCCGTGATCGTCGCCTTCATGCGGCAGAATGAGGCCGCGCGCGCATGAGCAAGACCACCCTCACCTACCTGATCGTGGGCTTCTGCGGGATCGCCGGTGTCGCCGCCTTCACGGCGCTGATCGTGGCGCCCGCCTGGTCGGCCTACACCAAGCTGTGGCAACGCGTCGCCGCGACGTTCCTGTCGCTCTACGTCCTCGCTGGGCTGGTCGTCGTCGGCACCGGGCTCGGCTTGGTCGTAGTCCTGCTCTGGGACCGCGTCTTCTAGGGCGCCGATGGAGGGATCGCTTCACCACCTGCCGGCGCGTCCGGCGGCTTCGGCTTCGGCCCCGGAGCTCCAGGGATTCGACGAGCTCTGCGCCGCGATCGAGAACGGCGCCGGCCTTCCCGCGATCCTCCGGGCCGCCGCCCGCGCGCTCGAGGCCAGCCTCGTGCTCATCGACCCGTCGCGGGCGATCCTCGCCGTCGCCGCCCGCTCCCCCTCGGAGGAGCGCTCGCTGGTCAGCGGCGCCTCCGGGGTGGAGACGCACGAGCTGCGGGTGGCGAGCGAGGTCGTGGGCCGGCTGCGGATGCGCTCGCGCACTGGCGGCCCGGTCCCGCCTGCCCGGCTGACCGTCGCGCGTGCGCTGCTCGCGGCCGAGCTAGCGCGCGTGCGCGCCCCCGAGCGCGCGTCCGAGGAGGCGGCGGCGGCGTTCCTGCGCGCGATCCTGCGCCGCGAGGTGACTGACCGCGACGAGCTCATCGAGCGCGGCAAGGAGGTCGGGGTCGCGCTCCAGGGCGGCGCGGCCGTGATCGTCGCCCGCGCGCATCCCCGCGCCGCGCACGAGGAGGGCTGGCAGCGCCGCATGCTCATCGTCGCCGAGCGGGCCGTTCGCGCCGTCGCGCCGGGCACCCTCGCGGCCCTAGTCGAGGCGACCGACCCCGACAGCCCGGCCGGCCCCAGCGACGAGGTCGTGCTGCTCATCCCCGGCGACGACGAGGCGCTGGTCGAGCGCGTCACTGGCATCGTCGCGCGCGAGCTCGAGACCAGCCTGCCCGCGCTTCGGTTCGCCATCGGCCGCTCGCGCGTGGCCCGCGACCCGGTCGACCTGCACCGTGGCGCCCACGAGGCCCTGCTCGCCGCCAACGTCGCCGAGGGCGACGAGAGCATCGTGCTGGCGTTCGAGGAGACCGGCGCGTACCGGCTCCTGCTGGCGTCGATGAGCGAGCACCCGGACGAGCTGCGCCGCTTCTATGCGGAGACGCTCGAGACGCTCGTGGCCTACGACGAGCAGTACGAGACAGACCTCGTCACCACGCTGGAGACGTTCCTGGACGCCAACGGCAACGTGGCCGGCACCGCGCAGCGGCTCTTCACCCACCGGCACACGATCCGCTACCGGCTCGAGCGGGTGCGCGAGCTGACCGGCCTCGACGTCGGGTCCTCGGACGGCCGGGAGAAGCTCTCGCTGGGGCTGAAGGCGATGCGCGTGCTCGGCATCCCGCCGCGGCGCGGGCCGGCGCACGAGGCCGGCGCCGAGGCCGGGCGCGTTCCGCGCGAGCCGAAGGATCGCGGGTAGCGGCCAGGGGATGGTCTCCGCGCCCGTGGAGAACGAGTCGGCGCTGCGGGGCAACGGCCCGTCTGGATGATCGGGGTCGTCACCGGAACCGGGACCTACGCGCTGCCCGCGCTCGAGGAGGCCGAGCCGGTCGAGGTCACGACGCGATGGGGCGCGACGACGGTGACCCGGGGACGCTTCGGCGGCATCGACGTGGCCCACGTCTCGCGGCACGGCGCCGGTCACGTCCGCCTGTCCAATCACATCGAGCACCGCGCGAACGTGGCCGCGCTGCGCGATCTCGGCGCTTTGGCGGTGGTCGGGTGCACGGCGTGTGGGATCGTGGATCCGTCGCTCTCTCCCGGCTCGCTCGTCGTCTTCGACGACCTGCACTTCCCCGTCAACCGGCTGCCCGACGGCTCCCTGTGCACGCTCTACGACCAGCCGGGCGAGCCCGGTCGAGGCCACTGGATCTACGACCGGCCCTACACGCCGGAGCTGCGCGAGGCGTTGCTCACGGGCGCGAAGGCGGCCGGCCCGCCCGCCCGCGACGGCGGCGTCTACGGCCACGTGGACGGGCCGCGCTTCAACACGGTCACCGAGATCCGCCAGCTCGCCGACGCCGGGGTGACCGCGGTGTCGCAGACGGCGGGCGCGGAGACGGTGCTGTTCGGCGAGGCCGAGATCCCTTACGCGCTGATCGGCTTCACCACCGACTATGCCAACGGCGTCGCCGAGCCCACGCCGATCGAGGTGCTGGTCAAGCTGATGGGGGCGACCACGGCGACGTTCGCGACCGTGCTCGGCGAGGCGCTGCCGCGGATCGACCTCGCCGCGCTCGCGCCGACGGGCACCCTCTACCGCTTCGACTAGTGGCGACGCCGTCGGTGGTGGTCATGGCCGACGCCCCGCGACCCGGCCGCTGCAACGCGGGCCTCGAGCCGCGTCTCGGGCCGAACGGCTGCGCGCTGCTGCAGGCCGAGCTCATCCGGGTGGCCGTGGCGTGGGGGCGGACGCTCGGGCCCGCGTTCGTGGCCGTGACGCCGCCGGACGCGGTCGACGAGGTCGACGCGCCGGGCGCGAGCGTGTTCGCCCAGCAGGGACCGGATCCAGGCGCCCGCTTGGCGGCGGCGGTGGAGCGCATGGACGGGGCGGTGGTGGTGATCGGGACGTCGATGCCCACGTTGGGCGCGTCCCACGCCGACGCCGTGCGGTCGGACTTCGCGGCCGGGGTGGACGTCGCGGTCGGGCCGTCGCACGACGGCGGCTGGTACCTGATCGCGCTGGCCGAACCGCGCCGGGACCTGTTCGCCCTGCCGGCCGGGACATGGGAGGGGGCGGATGCGTTCACGGCGCTGCTCGGTCGGGCGGCTGAGCTGCGGCTCGAGGTAGGGATGCTGCGGGGCGAGCGCAAGCTCGAGACGCCCGCCGACGCGGATGCCCTACTGCTCCATCACGCGCTGCCCGAGGGCGTGGCGGCCCGCCTGCGCGTGCGCCGATAGCGTCCACCGCCAGGGGCGAGGCGACCGAGGGAACCCTCCGGGGCGCGGGCGAGTACCCGCTGACGGTCGCGAGGCGCTGAGCGGCGGCCTAGACTCGACCGCCCCGGTGGGGAGTGGTGTAGTCGGCTAGCACGCGCGGTTTTGGTCCGCGAAGCGGGGGTTCAAGTCCTCCCTCCCCAGCCATTGGGCGTCCGGCGCGTATGCGAACATGTGTTCGTGTCAAGGAGGCGCCGCTACAGCGATGAGGAGGCACGCGAGGCGATCGCTGCGTCACTGTCCTACAGCGACGCGCTGCGGCGTCTCGGCATGCGGCCGGCGGGAGGCAACCACCGCACCCTGAAGCTTCTGGCCCGACGTCTGGGCGTGCCGACCGACCACTTCGACCCCCACGCGGTGCAGCGCGATGTGCTGCGCGCCGTCAGTCGCCCCATTCCCCTCGAGCAGATCCTGGTCCGAGGGTCGAACTACAACCGGCACAACCTCAAGCTGCGCCTGTACGGCACCGGGCTCAAGCAGCGCGCGTGCGAGATGTGCGGCCAGGGCGAGCTGTGGCGTGGCCGCCGCATGTCGCTGATCCTCGACCACATCAACGGCGAGGCGACCGACAACCGGCTCGAGAACCTGCGGATCGTGTGTCCGAACTGCGCCGCGACGCTGGACACGCACTGCGGCAAGGCGCTGAGGCGGCCTCGCACGGCCCGCACGTGCCAGGCTGCGGCGCCCTGTTCGTCTCCGACAACCGCGCGAAGCGATATTGCTCGCACGACTGCTACGCCCTCACGAAGGCCGGCGTCCCGCAGCCGCAGCGCCGCGTCGTCGAGCGCCCGCCGCTCGCGCAGCTCCTCGCCGAGATCGAGGCCTCGAGCTGGAGCGCGGTCGGGCGCCGCTATGGCGTCTCCGACAACGCCGTGCGCAAGTGGGTGCGGCAGTACCACCGCGAGCGCGCCTCGCCCGCGGACGGTCAGGCCGAGTCGGGCGGGCGGCTCGCCGTCGGCGTCAGTCCGCGGCCGGCCAGGAACACGCCGAACGTACACGGCAAGGAACCCGGTCACGGCGACGATCTCACGGTGGCCGCGGCTCGGGCGGTGCGGGACTCCGCCACCACGTCCGGCGGGGGGTTCAGCAAGCGGCGCACGCCGGCGAACGCGAGCAGCGCGAGGAGGGTCAAGCCGCTGATGCCCACCACGAGCGCCGAGGTCTGGGTGAGGTGAATCGGCGCCAGCGGCAGGGCGGCGAGGGCCACGAGCAGGATCCCGAAGCGCGCGCCGCGAGTGCCCCACCAGCGCACCGGGGACGAGGGAAGCGCGGTCCGAGCGGGTTCGGTCACAACAGCGCGAGCGTAGGAGCACCGTCGGTCGTACCCGTCGGGGCTACGATGGCCGCACAATGGCCGGTCCCGTCGTCGTCATCCTCGCCGCGGGGCAGGGCACACGCATGAACTCGCAGGTGCCCAAGGTCCTGCACGACCTGTGCGGGAAGCCCATCGTCCGCTGGCCTGTCGACGCCGCCCTGGCTGCGGGGGCGAGCAAGGTCGTGGTCGTGGGCGGGCCGGACCGCGCGGTCGCGCCCTACCTTCCAGAAGGCGCCACCTTCGCCGTCCAGCAGGAGGCCCGCGGTACCGGCGACGCCGTCCTCGCCGCTTCCGCCGAGATCGCTCCCGGCGACGCCATCGTCGTGATCAACGGCGACGTGCCCCTTATCACCGCCGAGACGATCGCCGCCCTGGCCAAGGCCCGCGCCGCCGACGGCGCCGACGCGACCATGGCCACGATGGTCCTCGACGACCCCACCGGCTACGGGCGCGTCGTCCGCAACGGCGACGGCGGCGTCGAGCGGGTCGTCGAGACCAAGTCCCCGAGCGACGCCACGCCCGAGGAACTCGCCATCGACGAGGTCAACACGGGCGTCTACGCCTTCGCCGGGGAGGCGGTGATCGAGGCGCTGCGGCAGGTCCGGCCCCAAAACTCGCAGGGCGAGGTCTACCTGCCCGACGCGCTGCCAGTGCTCCGCGCGGCGGGCAAACGCGTGGCCGCCTACGTGGTGGACGACGCGACGATCACGCTCGGCATCAACGACCGCGTCGATCTCGCCGAGGTCACCGCCCTGGCGCGCCGCCGCATCCTGCGCCACCACATGCGCAACGGCGTGACCATGCTCAGCCCGGAGAACACGATCATCGACGCCGGCGTGCGGATCGGCGCCGACACCGTGCTTGAGCAGGGCTGCACGCTGCGCGGCGGCACGGCGATCGGCGAACGCTGTCGCATCGGCCCGCACGCCACGATCACCGATGCCGACATTGGCGACGAGGTCACCGTTCGCCACGCCTGGATCGAGGGCGCTACCGCCGAGGACGGCGTCACGATCGGCCCGTACACCTACCTGCGGCCGGGCACCATCCTGCGCCGCGGCAGCAAGGCCGGCACCTTCGTCGAGATCAAGAACTCCGACGTCGGCGCGGGCAGCAAGGTCCCGCACCTGTCCTACATCGGCGACACGGACATCGGCGAGGAGTCCAACCTCGGGGCCGCCACGATCACCGCCAACTACAACGCGAAGACCAGGAAGAAGACCCGCACGAAGCTCGGCAAGCGGGTGAAGACCTCGGTCGACACGACCCTCGTCGCGCCGGTGGAGCTGGCCGACGACGCCTACACCGCGGCCGGTTCCGTCATCACCGAGGACGTGCCCGAAGGGGCCCTCGGTGTGGCCCGCGCGCGCCAGCGCAACGTCGCCGATTACGCCCGGAGGAAGGACTAGAGTCGAGGCCAGCATGAGCGTCATCGAGCCCCAGCCCACGACGCTCCGCACCAGCATCGAGGCCGGGTACGACAAGCGGCTCATGCTGTTCTCGGGCCGCGCGAATCCGGAGCTCGCCGCCCGCATCGCCGGCAAGCTCGAGGTCGAGCTCGGCCCCGTCGAGCTGCGCACGTTCTCCAACGGCGAGGTCTACTGCCGCTACCAGGAGTCGATCCGCGGCTCGGACGTCTTCATCGTCCAGCCCACCTGCGGCAACCCCGAGCTCCACCTCACCGCCAACGACGCGCTGATGGAGCTGATGGTGATGATCGACGCCGCCGTCGGCGCGTCGGCGCACCGCGTCATCGCCGTGACCCCGTGGTACGGCTACAGCCGCCAGGACAAGAAGTCCTCGCCGCGCGAGCCGATCACCTCACGCCTGGTCGCGCGCATGCTCGAGTCCGCCGGCGTGGACCGGGTCCTCACGATGGACCTGCACTCGGGCCAGATCCAGGGCTTCTTCCAGAAGCCGTGCGATCACATGACCGCGCTGTTCATCCTCACCCAGTACGTCCAGGACCTGGGCCTGGACGACCTCGTCGTGGTCGCGCCCGACGTCGGCCGGGTCAAGCTGGCCGAGAAGTTCCGCGACAAGATCGGCGCCGACCTGGCCGTGCTGACCAAGGAGCGCCCGGCCCAGCAGGTAGCCGAGATCAGCTACGTGATCGGCGAGGTCGAGGGCAAGACCGCCGTCCTCGTCGACGACATGATCGACACCGGCGGCACGCTGAAGGCTGCCGCGCAAACCGTGCGCGACGCCGGCGCCAAGCGCATCTTCGTCGCCGCCACGCACGCCGTCCTCTCCGGCAACGCCTTCGAGAACCTCGCCTCGAGCGGGTTCGAGGAGATCGTCGTCACCGACACCATCCCGCTCCGGCGCGGCGCGCCGGACAACATCCGCGTCCTCAGCTGCGCCGAGCTCTTGACCGACTCGATCCGCCGGATCTTCACCGATGACTCGGTGTCCGAGGTCTTCGGCGGTGAGAACCAGCTCTTCTGAGCAGTCCCTCCGGTTGGCGCTCTAGCAGGACTGCGTAGCGCCGCCGCCCGTGGCGTGCGCGAGGCACCCATCGGTGTTGGCGGTGGCGGTGTTGCTGTCGCCTCCGCCCGCATCCGCGTTGCTGGAGGTGCCGTTGGCGGTGGCGGTGTTGTGGTCACCGTCGCCCGCGCCGGCGTCGCTGTTGGGGCCGTTGGCGGTGGCGGTGTTGTGGTTGCCGCCGCCGGCGCCGGCGCTGCTGTTGGGGCCGTTGGCGGTGGCGGTGTTGTGGTTGCCGCCGCCGGCGCCGGCGCTGCTGTTGGGGCCGTTGGCGGTGGCGGTGTTGTGGTTGCCGCCGCCGGCGCCGGCGCTGCTGTTGGGGCCG
>Ga0209382_10009429_pt1 | contig 12218 bp, 4 predicted proteins | sample SoiMetdeltSBSDD5_FD_187599 | JGI IMG/M metagenome (GOLD analysis project Ga0209382, IMG submission 187599) | Bulk soil microbial communities from a Populus tree surrounding site in Tennessee, USA - Soil MetaG P. deltoides SBSDD5 (SPAdes) (version 2) | ecosystem: Environmental > Terrestrial >... | reverse complement strand
GGCCTCTCACGCGATGGCCGCGATGGAACAACGCCGCGACCGTGATGGGGTGGGGGAAGCGGCCATCTGGAAGCGGTTTTATCAAACGCACAAGCCGCCGGCCTACGCCATTGACTCGACCAAGGGGACGACGCCGATATATCAGGAGGTGCGCAACCTGAAAGACGCGAAGTCGGCCTACGGCGCGATCGTTTATCAAAAGGCGCCGAGCCTGTTGCGCGCGGGCGCCTTCGTCATCGGGGACGAGAATTTCCGCGACGGCGTTCGGCTGTTCTTGAAAGAGCATGCCTACGCGAACGCCGAATGGGGCGACCTGATCGGGGCGTTCGAACGCGCGTCGAAGCAGAAGCTTCAATCGTGGGCCGACGCATGGGTCAAACGTCGCGGGGCGCCGAGAGTCGATGTCGAATGGAGTTGCGACGGTCGAGGGCTGATCGATAATTTTGAAATCATGCAGCGCGACATTCTGGGCGAGGGCGGCCTATGGCCGATCAAGACCCGGTTGTTGCTGGCTTACGACGACGCCGAAGCCCAGCGGGTCACCGTTTCATTCGACGGCGAACGGGCGACGGTCCGCGACGCCGTCGGCAAGAAATGTCCGGCTTATGTCTTCGCAAACGAGGGCGACTTCGGCTACGGCATATTCATGCTTGACGCGAAGAGCCGCGCGGCCGTGATGTCTAGAGTCGGCGGGATCGGCGATCCCTTTCTCCGCGCGATGCTGTGGGGGGCGCTGTGGGACGCGGTGCGCGAGGCCGAAATGAACCCGCGCGATTACATAGCGCTGGTTTTGAAGGCGCTGCCCGCGGAGGCCGACCTGGAGCTTGCGCAGAGCCTGCTCGACCGCGCGACGCGGGCGTTCGAGCGATACCTCTCGACAACGGAGCAAAGCGCGATAGCGCCGCAAATCGAGTCGCTCTTTTTTGACCGAATGATGAAGGCGGGAGAAGCCGATTTGCGGATCACCTACTTCAGGGCTTTCCGTTCGGCGGCGACTACGCCCGAGGCGCGAGGTCGACTGAAAGACTTGCTGTCGGGCAAAACGCGCGCGCCGGGAGTCGAGATAAAGCCGCTGGATCGCTGGCGCATAATCGCCGCGCTGCTCGCGCGGCAGGACGCCGAAGCCGAAAGCCTGCTCGACGCCGAACGCAAACGCGACGCGAGCGACGACGGGCGCAAACAGGTATACATCGCCGAGGCGGCGCGGGCGGACGCGGCCACGAAGCGGAGGTATTTCGACGACTATTTGGGCGTCTCTCCAAACGGGCGCGCCACGCCCGAAGACTGGGTGGAAGCGAGTCTGGCCGCGTTCAATTCGCCGAACCAGTCGTCGTTGACGCTGCCCTACCTTGGGCCTGCCCTCGAAGCGCTGCCGCAGGTGAAACGCCAGCGGAAGATATTCTTCACGCTCGCCTGGCTCAACGCCTTCATCGGCGGCCAGCAGAGCCGGCAGGCGCTCGATCAGGCGCGAGGGTTCTTACGAACCAACCGGTTAGACCGCGATCTCGAATTGAAGGTTCTGGAAGTGACCGACGAACTGGAACGGACGGTGAAGATCCGCGCGAAGTTCACTACGCCAGGATGATTGCGGATTGCGGTTAGCCACAGAGACACAGAGACACAGAGAAGGAGAGGAGAAGATATTGCCGAGAAAGCCTCTTTTCTCTTTCTGCTCTGTGTCTCTGTGTCTCTGTGGCTAACCGCAATCCGCAATCCGCAATCCGCAATCCTCGTGATTTACCGCGCCCCCCACTCAATCAGCCGCTCCTTGACGACCTGGGCGTAGGGGTGTTCGGCGATCTCGAAGAGTTCGAGCGCGATTTCGGCCTGGGCGATGGCCTGTTTGCGATCGCCGGTTTGATCGAGCGCGAGGCTCAGGTTGAAGAGGGCGTTAGCCTGGGCCTGGATGTCGCCGATCTGGCTGGCGATGTTGAAGGCGCTGGTCAGTATGTCTGTGGCGGTCTGGTAATCGCCCGAAGCGACATGTGCTTCACCGAGGTTGCTGAGCGCGATGGCCTCGCCGCGGCGGTCGCCGAGTTCAGAGGCAAGGCGGAGTTGTTTGTTGAGCAATTCTATCGAGCGGCTGAGATTGCCGTCGAGGTATTCGGCGATTCCGAGGCCGCCGAGCGCGCTGGCTTCGCCGCGGCGGTCGCCGATCTCGCGCGCGACCAGGAGCGCCTGTTCGTGGAAGGCTATCGCCTGCCGGTGGCGTTTCAAGGCCGCGTATGCGGACCCCAGGTTGCCGAGCGCGCTGGCCTCGCCGCGTCGATCGCCGATCTCGCGCGTGATCGCCAATTGCTGATTGAAAAGTTCGGCGGCGCGTTCGGTGTCCCCCATCGCGTAATGCGTCGTGCCCATCCCGCCGAGGGCCTGCGATTCGCCGCGGCGGTCGCCGATCTCGCGCGCGGCTTTGAGTTGTTGGTCGAAGAGGATCAGGGCGTTTCGCAGGTCGCCCGTCGCGAAATAGGCCAGCCCCAAATTACCGAGCGAATCGGCTTCGCGACGGCGAGGGCCGACCCGGGAGAAGAGCTCCAACGCCTCCCGGTGTAAGTCGCAGGCGCGTTTCAGTCCCCCTCCGAGGTAATGGGCCGCGCCCAGCCCGCTCAAAGCCTCGGCCTCGCCACGCCGGTCGCAGGCTTCGCGCGAGATCTCCAGGGCCTGTTCGTAACACCCCATGGCGTGATGGACTTCAGCCAGGTCGTTGTAAGAATCTCCGAGCGCGACCAGGTGGCGGACGGCGGCGTTGCGCTGGTTCAATTTCTGCGCGGCCGTGAGCGCGGCTTCGCTCCAGCGAATGCGTTCGCGCGGGCGCTGGCGCAATTCCAGCACGTACCTGCCCGCGTCCGGATAGGAGTTGCACAACTCGCGGGCGGCGTGATCGTCGTCGACGTGCGTCGCCGCCCAGACCTGTCCCTCCTGGATGTTGCGCCACTCCAGGTCGACCAGGCCCAGCCCCCGCCTCAGAGACTCTCCGCCCTGTTCGTAGAGCGCGTCCGCCTCGTGCAACACGCTCTGGTAGTGCGCCGAAAAACGTTGGCGCGCGAGGGTCAACTCCTGATCGTTCGAACGGGTCTCGGCGAATCGCGCCATCAGGTCATGCAGGCGATAACGTCCGGTGGCCCGATTACGTTCGATCAGACTGTAGGCCATCAAACGGTCGAGCGCGTTGTTCGTCCGGACCGGGGTGATTTGCCATACCGACGCCGCGGCGGAGACATCGAAGGTGTCACGGAAGACCGCCAGCATTCGCCAGAGCTTTTGCAATCCGGGTACGAGCAGGTCATAACTCATACTCAACACGGCGTCTACCGGATGAAGTGGCGGATGTAGCGGCGAACGCGCGGCCGGGAGCGACTGGCCCAGGCCAATCGCGGCTCTGTCCGAGGCGGGGCTGGCCCATTGCAATCTCTCCATCCGCTGGACGTAATCCGCGACTTTCAGATCGGCGCTGATCAGGAGCGCGCTCGCGGCCAGCCGGAGGGCGAGTGGAAGATGCTCGCATAATTCCGCGACCTTGGCGGCCTGACCGTCGATGCGCGGGACGATCCTCATCAGGAAGTCGCGCGCCTCGGACGGCGACAGGCTCCCCAACTGTTTGGAGAACACCCCGGGCAGCGCGATCTGATCGCGCGACGTGACTATGGTTATGCATCCGTCCGAAGCTATGAGCGGGGCGACCTGCTGCGCGCCCGCCGCGTTGTCGAGCAGAAGCAGAACGCGTTTGCCCATAAGCACGGAGTGATAAAGGCGGTCCAACTCGACCTCGTTTTCCGGCAGGCAGACGGTCGGCAGATAGGCGCGGATGACCGCCGATTGGGCTTCAACGACCGAGAGTGGCTGCGGACTCGCGCCTTTCAAGTCGAGGTAGAACTGCGCGTCCGGGTAATGGATCTTGAGTTGATCGGCGAGCTTCAGGGCAAGCGTCGTTTTACCGGCGCCGCCCGGGCCTTGAACGCTCAGGACTCGCACGTCGTGGTTGGCGCGCGCGGCGTATAGTTCGACCAGTTCCGCCGACCGCCCAACGAATTCCGGCAAGGGAGGAGGTAGTTGGTGAAAAGTGGCCATTGGCGAGAAGGGAGATTCGATCAGATGGCGATAACGCGCAAAAACATCGTCATCAGTCGAAGAAACGTTGTCCTTGTTTTCGCTCCTGTAATTGGCGCGATCCGCCGAAAGCTCACGGACTGTTTCAGCCGTCACAGGCCGCCTCTCGCCACGGGCCTTCTCCAGAGCTGCGCCCGTTCCCGGTTTTGACACGGCCGCGGCCACTCCCAAACCCTCGCTTTCAACCGTGGCGGTAGTAAAGGCGGGCGATCGCCCTGAGCCTCGCCCGTTGGAAACCCCGTTGCGCTCGTCGGCCTGATAATTGATAGGCCGTTCGGGGACACCCTCCGTTTTGAGAGCGGGCGGTTCGACCTCGTCGCTGATTATTAAATCACTGTCCCAATTTTCAGACTCTTCGACCCATTTCCGCGCGAGCTTCGTTTGACGTCTCAGGTTGAACGTGATCAGAGTTATAGACGCGAGGCTGATGGCCAGCAAAACCGGCGTCAGTCTGGCCAGCGGCTGAATCAATTCTTCCGCGATGGCGCCCAGCCCGATTACCGGGAGGAGTACCCTCGCAAGCATCGACGAGACCGCGCCCAGCAATAAATAAACCAGAATTACGTTTATCCACCTGCTCATCATTCGCACCAGGGTCGGCGTCAAGGAAGACGCCATTGTCATCTTTTATCTGTCATCTGTCATCTGTCATTGGCCGTTTGTCGCCGCATTAGAGGTCATCTTAATGACAAACGACGATCGAACAACAGCCAATGACAATCGCGACGAATCTCGCGCGTGCGGAGGATCGGCGCCTAGGCCTCCTCCTCGGTGTTGATGGCGAACTCGTCGTCGAATGTCATTGCCAACTCCCTATGAGTGATTCGCCAGATTTTTACAGATTTTGCGGTCCAAAGCCATAGGATCGCGTCTTTGAACATGGGCGCGCGCGCGCCGAGAGCCGTAGCGCGTGTGAAGGCGGCGAAAATGGTAAGGCTTTTAGCTGAATGAGGCAAGGAAAAGCGGGCGCTCCAGGACGGGGCGTCGCGACCGCTCGGCGACGACGTCGGAATTTTTGTGACGCCCTTCAAAACCTGGCATTCTTTCTGCTTAACTGGTTCGTGGGGGATCAGGCCAGGATCTCCTTATCGAGCGATTCGCGGCGATATGTTGGATAAAAGCGACATTCGTTTTTATGATTAAGCCACAGAGCCGTCGTAAAAGGCGGCAAATTGCCGCCCTGGGCCGCCTTCTATGTCGCCCCTGATGAACCTGTGGATCGGCCCGGATCGGCCCGGATCGCTTCGATGAGATTAAGATGACGAGACAATATGGAGAACAGCAACAGAGGAAGAAAGGGCTGGATTGAAAGAGCGCATCACGTCGCGTGGCTGACCGCCATCGTTTTCGCCTCCGTGTCCATCGGCGTCGGTCTGTCCTGGCGAATGCCGGAGCTGGATCTGGCCGCCCGCGACTGGCTGCTGCGCAGCCGGGGGAAGGTCGCTCCCCCTCCTGAGATCGCCATTATTGCGATTGACGAGGCCAGCATTGCCCGGTTAGGGCGCTTCCCGTGGCCGCGCGCGTTGATGGCGCGCGGTTTGGAACTGATCAGCGCCGCGCGACCGAAGGTGATCGCGCTCGATGTTCTTTACAGCGAGCCGACAATGCCGGCCGATGACGAAGCGCTCGCGACCGCGATAGCTCGCGCGGGCAATGTGGTTGTCGCTTCGCAACTGATAAGGACTACCGGCGACAAGGGCGAAAGCCGCGTTGTTTGGCTGCGTCCGTTGCCCAAGATAGAAGGCGCGGCGGCCGGCGTGGGGCACGTCAATGTCATACCCGGCCACGACGGGATCGTGCGCGCTTTGCTGTTGCGTCAGGCGGATGACGGGGGAGCGGCGCTTTGGGCTATGGCGGCGGAGGCGATAAGCGTGGCCGACCGTGAGAAAGGCGGGGAGTTGCGAGAATTGCCGAAGGCGGCGCAAATCGGCTCTTACAGAGTTCCCGCCTATTCCAACGGCGACGAAGTCATTCTGGGCGCGCAGAATGACGGCGCATATTTCGAGAGGCTGCGACCGGCGCGATTGCATCTCGATTACGTGGGCCCCGGCGGATCATTTGCTGGCCAAACCTACGGCTTCTCCGACCTGCTTGAAGGAAAGATCGGGCGAGATAAGTTGAGGGACAAGTACGTGCTCATCGGCGCGACGGCGGCGGCGCTGGGAGATAGGCTGGCCACGCCTTTCACGTATGCCGAAAACGATCTGGGCCTGCGGGCCGACGAACTGACGCCGGGAATCGAAATTCTGGCCAACGCGCTGGGCACAATCTTGCGCGGGCGTTTTTATAGAGAGCTTCCGGATTGGTTGATGATCGCGCTGGCGGCGCTGGCGGCGCTGAGCGTTTATCCGTCGTTGACCCTTTTGCAAGGGCGGCGGGAAGGGGTCAAACAAGTTGCGGCGATGGCCGGGTTGGCGTTGACTTTGTGGCTAATCGCCTACTTCGCTTTTACGCGATGGTTGATCATCCCGCCCCTAGTTCCGATCATCGCCACGGGCATGGCGGCGGCGCTGCTGTCATTGCTGAGACGTTCGCTGGCGGTGAGCGCGGGGTTGGATGCGCGCATCTCCGAATTGGCTTCGTGGGACCGCCCACTGGGGGAATCGTCTGGCGCATTGCCATCGCCGCCCCCGAATGACCCGACGCGTGTGATCGCGCGGTTGAGCGGGGCTGAGGCCGCGGCCATTATCTCTTGTGGTCGCGACGGCGAACTGCGTTTTGTAGCCTGTCACGGCGCCTCGTTTCGTCGTATCAAACGGCGGATGACGGATAGAGAGGCGGCATACCCGGTCTCTCGGGCGTTGTCGCAGGATGAGCCGGCCTCCGACTATTTCGATTTCAATGGGAACGATCATTCCGTAAATCGGCGCGCCCTGATCTTATGGCTGGCCGGCCGGCCGGGCGAAGCGCCGGGCGCGGCCGGCGAGTTGATTCTCGCCTACGACGCCGCGGCGCGACCGGCGAGCGAAACCCTGACGCTTTGCAGGGAGATCGCCGCAAGCTTTCTCGCCGCCGGCGTTCGAACATCGCCCTGGGATGGAACGAATTCGGCCTGGCGTCGGTTGAGCTATTTGAATTGGTGGCCCCGCGGCGCGGCGTGGAAGGCTCACATTCTAGCCTGGCTGCAGCAGCGTATGATCAGCCGCTCCCTTTTCGTCGAGCGCGCCCTGCGCTCTATCGAGGACGGATTACTCATCACTACTGCGGACGGACGCGTCACCTTCGCAAATCCGCGCGCCGCCGCGATCCTCGGCATACCCGAACGCGAGCTCATCGGCGGCGACCTCTTTGAGCGCCTGAGCGAGAGCGAACGGCCTCAAAACGGGGCGGATCCCGCTCCAGCGCCGCGCGAGACGCTTTTTCACCTGCTGGTCGAACGTTCCCCGGTGGAGCGCGAGGTCACAATCCATACGGCGTCGGGGCACGGCCGTCCGAGGCAATATATCTTGCGAATGTCGGCGGTCATCCATGACCCTCGCGGCGACCCTCGCGGCGACTCTCACGGCGACTCTCACGGCGACTCTCGCGGAGCGGCGGCGGCGCTCGGCATAGTCGCTACGTTCTCCGACGTGACCAAGCAATACGAGTTGCAGAAGGCGAAGAATGACGTGATGGCCCTGGTGTCGCACGAACTGCGCACGCCTCTGACCGCCATTCAAGGCATAAGCGAGGTGTTGACCAAATACGAGGTCGAGCCCCAACGCCGTTACGAGTTGCATTTGGCGATCAACGACGAGTCGAAACGTCTGGCGCGTATGATCGATGAATATCTGGATCTGACACGACTTGAAACGGGCGCCCGCCCGCTGCGGCTGGAGCCTCTATGCGTGACGCAACTGCTGGATCGCGCCTTGTTGCTGTTGGAGCCTATGGCCGAGCGGCGTGAAATTCGTATAGTCCGTCGCTTTGCGCCGGACCTTCCGGCCCTGACCGCCGACGCCGACCTGATCGCGCGCGCCGTAACCAACCTTCTGGCCAACGCGGTGAAATTCAGCCCCCCGCGTAATGACGTAATTGTGGAAGCCTTCGCAGACAGCGACTTCCTACTAATCGAGGTGAAAGATCGTGGCTGCGGAATTCCGCCCGAGGCGGTTCCCTTTATCTTCGAGAAGTTTTATCGCGCGCCGCGTCCGCCCCTTCTAGCTGAAGAGGATGATGCGCCGGGCGTCGGCATGGGGCTGGCTTTCGTGCGCGACATTGCCCAACTGCACGGTGGCCGCATCACGGTGGAGAGCGAGGTCGGCGCCGGTTCTGTCTTCACTCTGCGCCTGCCATTCATTCAAGAGCGTTTTGATAACTCCAAAGAAAATGTTTTTAGCCACAAATGAACACTAATGGACACGAATCTTCTTTCTAATCTCGATAAGTTGTTTGGCCGTCACTCTCTTGTTCCTATTCGTGAATATTCGTGTTCATTCGTGGCTAACAATCTTTTTCTTGAATTCTAGAGAAATAAAGATGTCGAAACCGCATGTCTTAATAGTTGATGACGAGAAATCCATCCGCCTGGCGTTGGAGACCGGCCTGTCGCTGGACGGTTTCAGCGTAAGCAGCGCCCGCAGCGGGCGTGAGGCCATCTCGGCTGCGCGCTCGCAGAAGTTCGACGTGGTCGTCTGTGACATCTTCATGCCCGACGGCGATGGCCTGGGTTTCGTGCGCGAACTTCGCGCCCACGACGCTCACACGCCCGTCATCCTCATCACCGCGCAAGGCTCGCTCGAACTGGCGATGCAGGCCGTCACCGACGGCGCCACTGATTTCATCGCGAAGCCGTTTGAGGTCGGCGCGTTGGCCGAGTTGCTCCGTCGCTCGATTAATGCGCGTCGCGAAGCCAGCAGCGTCGAGGCCGAAGCGGACGCGCTGTTGAATGATTTTTCGCGGTCGGGACTTGTGGGGCGCAGCCCCGCGATGGGCGTCGTCTATAAACTGATAGCCCACGCGGCGCGCAGCGACGCGACCGTACTGATCACGGGCGAATCGGGAACGGGCAAGGAATTAGCGGCGCGCGCCGTGCACGGCTTGAGCTCGCGCGCGAATCGCCCCTTCGTCGCCGTCAACTGCTCCGGACTGACCGACACTTTGTTGGAATCCGAGTTGTTCGGCCACACCAGAGGGGCGTTTACGGGCGCGGCGGGCGACCGCGAAGGGCTTTTTGAGGCGGCTGACGGCGGCGTTCTGTTTCTGGACGAGCTGGCTTCGACCAGCGCGACGTTTCAGGCCAGCTTATTGCGGGTCTTGCAGTCGGGTGAAGTGAGGCGCGTCGGCTCGACGCAAACGCGCCGCGTCAACGTTCGCATCATCGGCGCGAGCAATGCGCCTCTGCGCGAAATGGTCGCCGCAGAAAAGTTTCGCGCCGATCTTTTCTACAGGCTTAGCGTGCTCACGATAGACATGCCGCCGTTGCGCGAACGCCTGAACGACGTCGAGATGCTGGTACAACATTTCTTGCGCCGCCAGGCCGGCGATCGCCAATATCATCTCACGCAAGAAGCCGCCGAGGCGTTACGCCGCCATCAATTTCCGGGCAACGTGCGCGAGTTGGAGAACGCCTTGATCCGCGCCGTTGCGCTAGCGACCGACCATCTGATAACGCTCGATTGCCTGCCCCCGCACATCGCCCGGGTCGGCTCGTCCAGCTCGGCCGAATCATCGCGTGACATCGCGGCGGACCGGCCGAAGATGGATGAGCTGCAACGTCGCTACCTGCAGCTTATTCTTACCGAATCAGGCGGCAACCGTCGCCGCGCCGCGAAGGCGCTCGGTCTGGATCGTCGCACTATCCAGCGCCTGATCGCCAAATATCGGCTCGCGGAATTTACCGACCCGGAGACAGAAACCATTTGATAAGCAGTCCGCACCCCCTGCCAAAACCTATGATCAAAGGAGAAGATCAGAATGTTGGTAATGCGAATTAGGTCCAACTGCTTAGATCCGCGTCAAACAGCCTCCCCAATCTTTTTGTTGGCGGCCGCCATCTTTTGCTTGTCGATGAGTCACGCCACGGCCGCGGCGCAGACTCACGGCGGGCAGGCCTTGGTCACTCGCGCGGCGCCAGGCGCGACACTGTACGGCAGCGGCGCCGCCCCATCCGCGCTCAGACAGGGCGCCACTCTGCAGCCGGGCGACACGATCGATACCAGAGGGAGTGGGCGTGTCGTAATAGCTCTAAGCGACGGCAGCCAGGTAGTCATCTTTCCGGGGTCACTCGTCCAGTTAAAAAACTTCCAGGCGGGAGGTTCGTGGCGTGACTTGCTCATGGTTACGGTAGGACGAGTTCGCGCCACGATCAACCATCAAGGCAAGCGGCCCAATCCGTATCGAGTCTTCAGCCCGGTAGCATCGATCGCAGTGCGCGGAACGGATTTTTTAGTCATCGTCGAGCCGGGCGGCGAAACGCGCGTGTTAGTATATGAGGGGCTGGTTGAAGTAGGTAGCCTTGTTAACCCGCAAAAGACGGTTCTCGTTCGGCCGGGGCGGAATATCATCGTCAGACCCGACGGAGACATCAGCCTTGTGACGTCCGCGCCCAGAGGCGAGTTGAATGAAATCAGAAGTCTCCTGATTGGTTGGAATCAAGAGGCTAGGTTGCGTGGCGCTTATAATAGCCATGGGAGCAGTTACACGGGTTTTCGGTCTTCACGCTTCACGGCCTTCAGCGATTCGCACCTGGACGGCCTGCAAAACCCGGCCTACGCCACCGAATTCAGACAGCCCAGTGGCCGATTCTATTTAACGCCGTCTTTCAGTCCTAAGTATACTGAGTATGCGACCATCCCCAGCAGTTACACACTCTCGCCACAAGGATCATATTTTATACCGCTCGGTTCGAGGATCGTGGTTGGCGCCGGAGCGGCGGTTACCAAGACAGATATCGGTGGCGCCGAAGCCGACAGTTATTTCAATCCCCTAAATCAAACCGCCGGATATAGAAATTTTGAAGGGAACGTTAAGTTTACCACCGGCAATCTGTCTCTCATCGCCGCACGCCGGTTTGGCCGGGCAGGGCGCACGAGTTTTGGCGTCAAATTCGATTATCTGATAGACCGAAGTTTGTATTCGTTTAACAGGGACACTAGCGATCCAAGGAATTCGGAGCCCGCTGTTGAGGAGGGCGAAGCGCGCGGTAGTCGCGCCGGCCTGTCTGTTGGCGTCACTCAGGATATCGGAGACGACAAAAAGCTAGGGGTATACTACCGCTACAGTATCGGTTCGGTTGAAAATAATAACAGACACTCAGGGTTTTGGGGCTATCTCAACGGTATTCCTCACTATTACCCCGGCGGCGCCGATTTCCGCACACGGCCTGGCCATAGTTCAGAGGCGGGCGTTCTGTTTCGTGGATCAGCGACGCGCCGGTTATTTTACGGCGTGGAAAGCTCAATACTCCTCGGACAAGATCAGGTAGAATCTCAGAGCCCATTTTTAAACACACTTGGCGCTGTCATCACCTATACCACGACTCAAACCTATCTAAACAAGCGTCGAGTCAGACAAGGCATGATCGGCCTCGGAATCGGATATGCTCTGCGCCCGCGCACCGTTCTGAGCCTGGATCTATCTACAGGACGCGCCAAGGAGGATTCTCTGGGCCAGACACATTATGCCGCTCTCCCCCCGGGTATTCGCGTTTACTCCACTGATGATTATGCGCACGAGCGAACTACTTTCAAAGCCTGGCACGTCGGCGGACAAACGGATGTCTGGCGAAATCTCTTCGCCGGCGGGGCGTTGTCCAACATCTGGGAATGGAAGCGCTCTGGCAGCGGGTTATATTTTCCGGCAGAACTTCGTATCCCACAAGCTACTTATTCTTTTGAGTACTCGCATCGCGAGAAACGCAAATTGTTAAACTTCAGCGCCGGTTGGCGCCTGACGCCGGGGTGGATTACTCAGTATGTCTATTCTGCTAGCTCTTCCTATAGCTACGGGCGCAACGCGCCAAGCCACACTCTTATGTTCCGTTATGACTTCGGGCGTCGAGAAGAGGAGTCACCTACTCCATCTGAATCGCTACGCTGACGCTCCGCGATTGTAGATGGAGCTTGTCTCTCGGCTTACGAGGCTTTCCGCCACAACGGAGACTTCGCGCGCGATGACCAGCGCGCCTGATCGAA
>Ga0209382_10009427_pt1 | contig 12220 bp, 9 predicted proteins | sample SoiMetdeltSBSDD5_FD_187599 | JGI IMG/M metagenome (GOLD analysis project Ga0209382, IMG submission 187599) | Bulk soil microbial communities from a Populus tree surrounding site in Tennessee, USA - Soil MetaG P. deltoides SBSDD5 (SPAdes) (version 2) | ecosystem: Environmental > Terrestrial >... | reverse complement strand
GCTGGATGTCGGCGGCGATCGAGAGCTGCGTCTCGACGACGAGCTGCGCGCGTTCGCGCTCCTGTAGCTCGCGCCTGGTCGTGAGCAGGTGACGCCACAGATAGACGGCCGTTCCGAAGGCGACTGCGAGCACGACATCACTGACCCATGCCAGTTCCCACTCCGTCGGGCGCAGCGAGCGAATCAGCGCGGCCTCGAACGCGCCGCTCGCGAGGTACGCCAGTCCCGCGGCGGCAATGCTTTCGATCAACACGCGGGAATGCGCGGACGGCCAGCGCCCACGACTGGCAGGCGACGCACCACCCGGGACGATCGCCTGCCCATTGAACAGAGGAGCTCGAGCCAACACGTTTCGCCCTCGATCAGCCGACGTGTTCCCGCTTGCTGTCGCGCTCGAAGCGAGCAACGACGTTGTCCACGGCCTTCGACAGCGTCTTGTCCGGATGGTCGACGTTCAAGGTGTCCACGTCATGGCCGCGCCAGACCAGTTGGTTGGTCCGAGCATCAATGACGTCGACGATTACCGTCGATTCGGTGTACGGCACGGCCCACACGTCATACCCGCGTGGCCAACCCCACCAGGCCGTTCGGAAGCCGCGATGGAAGGGCAGTCCGTAATCGATGTAGGACATGTCATAGCGATCCCGCAGACCGACGTAGAACGCGACGTAGAAGTCCGGATTGCCCGACGTGTCCTCGGTCATGCCGTGCGACGTGAGGTCACGGCGAATCGCATCCTTCACATCGTTGGCCCAAATCGCGTTGTCCGCCAGCGGGTCGCGCGAGATGCGGCGTTGATCCTTGAACGCAAACGTCTTCAGCGTCTGCAGCGGGAATGATTTCGTGAAATCGGAGTGCGTCGAAGCCAGCGCCGGGCCGCTGCCGACGAGCAGCGCCAGTCCGACCGCAAGTGAAAGCCGTTTCATGGAACTTCTCCTTCTGTACTTATGGACGATGAGGTCCATGTCGGCGGAATGAAGGCGGGATGGCAATTCCGTGCCGAACTGCGCCGGCCCGTCAGTGAACCGGGCAGCGGGAGCGACCGAAACAGAGGGCATGAACAGGATCTGGCTCGGCATCGGTCTGCTGACCCTGGGCGGGGCAGTGGCTGCACCGCTGACGCTTGCCGGTGCAGTGGCGGCACAGGTGCAGCGCGAAGCGCAGCCGCCACTCGGCACAGTCGCCAAGGCGACGCGGGAGGCCAAGGCCGCTTCTAGTTCAGCACCTGAGAACAAGGCGCCCGCGAAATCGGGGAGCTCGACAAAGGCGGCGCCGGACGAAAACAGTGTTAAGGCAACGGCGGCGAAGAAGTACACGAACGAGGATCTGTATGTCCGGCCGCGGCCGTCGGGCGGCACCTCGTCCCCGACATCGTCCTCCGCCTCGTCCCCGACCACGTATCGGACCCGGACGACGACAGGTTTTACGTCGAGCAGCGCCGACCGCGGCAAGGACGAGGTCTACTGGCGATCTCGAGCCGAACCCGTCCGCCGCGCCTTGCAGGAGTATACAGACCGCTTGAAGGTCGCGAAGAAGCAGCTGGAGACTCTCAAAGCCAATGACGGTCTCGATGTCTCGGTCGCCAATGGCAAATCCTCGCCCAACCAATACGAGCGACAGCGGTTGACGAACCATGTGATGGAACTGGAAGGACAAGTTCGCCGCTACGAGGGCGCAATGAAGAGTCTGGAAGACGAAGGGAGACGCGCCGGCGCGCTGCCTGGCTGGTTCCGATAAGTCGAGGAATCAGGAATCAGGAATCAGGAATCAGGTATCAGGTATCAGGTATCAGGTATCAGGGGTCAGGCAGCGAGTCGTTTCAGCAGCTTCCTGTCTTCGAGCATCTTCCCGGCGCCGACGACCACCGCCGAAAGAGGCTGCTCGACGACCTGCACGGGTAGCTGGGTCTCTTCGCGGAGCCGGCGATCGAGGTTGCGGAGCAGCACGCTGCCGCCGCACAGCGCCACGCCGCGATCGAAGATGTCGGCTGACAGCTCGGGCGGAATCTGATCGAGTGTCTCGCGGACCGCGTTGATAATCGTCTTGAGCGGCTCGGCGATCGCCTCACGGATTTCCGCATCGCAGACCGTGACTTTCACCGGCACGCCTTTGCCGATATGCCGGCCTTTGACTTCCATCGACAGCGGCTTTTCGAGTTTCGTCGCCGACCCGATCTGCAGCTTGATGGCTTCCGCGGTCCGTTCGCCGATCAGTACCTCGTGCCGGCGCTTCACGTGTTGCACGATCGCCTCGTCCAACGCATCGCCGGCGACGCGCACCGAGCGGCTGATGACGACCCCCGACAATGAGATGACGGCGATGTCGGTCGTGCCGCCGCCGACGTCGATGATCATGCTGCCGGCCGGTTCGGTGATCGGTAGGCCGGCGCCGAGGGCGGCGGCCATCGGCTCGTCCACGAGATAGACCTCGCTGACTTTGGCGCGATACGCGCTCTCCTTCACCGCCCGACGCTCGACGGGTGTAATCTGCGACGGCACGCCGAAGACGACGCGCGGGCGCGACCAGCCACCAATCTGCTGGTTGGCTTTGCGGATGAAGTAGGTGAGCATCTTCTCGGTGGCATCGAAGTCGGCAATCACGCCGTCGCGAATCGGTCTGACGGCGCGCAGCCGCTCCGGCGTCCGTCCGAGCATCCCATGGGCATGCTCGCCGACGGCTTCAACCGCCCCGGTGGAGGTGTTGAAGGCAATGAGCGAGGGTTCGCTGACCACAACGCCTTTCCCGAGCGCGAACACACAGGTATTGGCGGTGCCGAGATCGATGGCGAGGTCGGTGGCGAGTCCGGCAAAGGCCATGAGGCTGCGGTGACGGTCGACGGCAAAAGACATTCCCGACCGAGTGGCCAGAGCCGATCGTGAAAACGTCTCGGGAATAGTGGCAATCGATGGCTTCGCGTGCCGCTGGGCACGGCATATGACATTACGGAGCGCGACGCTCGCTGACACTCCTGTGGCTGGGCTGGAGGCTAGTGGAGGTTAGTTGTTAGTGGTTGGTGGTAGGTGGCTGGTGGTTGGTAGTTGCGAAGGGGCGGACTGTGCGACGGCGGACGCCGTAGTCCCACGGATGAACAGGCGATCCGCAGGAATCGTGCGATTCGCTCAACCGTGCTGGCGGTTCTGAGTGGCACATGGATTGAGAATATTGGGGCAGACCTTCATGGCAGACGAGCATCACGGAACCAAGGAACTGGCATCCGCCATCCGTGCCGGCGCCGCGAGGCGGCCTGACCAGGCCTTCGGCGATTACTTCATCGGGAGCCGCGCCTCGTGTGCGCTGGGCGCCGCGTACGAGGGCATGTACCGGCTCGCCAAGGACATGGACGGCAAGCGGCCGACCAAGGACCTGACGTCTTTCTTCGACTGTCTCGAGGGAACCATCCGCAGCTGTCCGATCGAAGGCTGCAAGAAGCGCCTGCTCCTGTCGGCGATGATCGTGCACCTCAACGACCATCACGAATGGACGCGCGAGCAAATCGCGACGTGGCTCGAGGAGAACGGCGGGAAGAAGAACGGGCCGCCCGCTACCGATCGACCGTAGTCTTCACCGGACACCCCCGCATCGATAGACCCGCCGATTCGACCGACGCGCACAACGCCTGCGCGTTGCTGATCTGCTTGGCGATCGCCTGTTGCACCTCAGCGATCGGCAGGATCCGTCCGTGGACCGGCACGTCGCGTTCGACCTGCAGGTTCCTGAACTTCACGTTATCCATGTAGCTGCTGCCCCACCAATAGACCTCCCAGTTGACGTCGAACAGGTCTCCTTGCACGAGCAGCCGCTCCCGCGGGACGTAGACCATCAGGCCATCGGCCATGTGGGTGTTCGCGACGACGCGGTAGACGTCGATCTCCATGGATTTATCGGCGAGCTTGAGGTGATTGTCGACGGCGCGAAACTTCAGTGGCTTCGGCGTGCGGCCGAGCGCGTCGGGAAACAGCTTTGCCGGACGCGAGGTAACTTCGCGGACCAGGCCTTCGTTGCCACGCTGCATCACGATTGTCAGTCCCTCGGCGACGGCTGCCCGCAAGCCGCCGGTGTGGTCGAAGTGATGATGCGACACGATCGCCTCGGTCAGCGGCTTGCCCGGCACGAGCGAGCGCGCCTTGTCGATCACGGCCCTCGCGTTGGCTTCGCTGGCGTAGACCTCGAACAGCGTCAGGTGATCGTCGAATTCGAACAGTACCGAGTTGCCGGCGCCCCGCAGGAACCAGATGCCCTTACCAACCGACGTCGCCTCGATCACCGGAGCCGGAGGCGAGGGCGGAATTGCAGATCGCACTGCTGCCGGGGCCGACAGGTCGTCGATCGGCGCATCGATCGCGTGACGATCGACGTACAGCTTCTGCTGCACGATCGAACGGAAATCGATCGTCGTGTTCATTCCCGTCGGCATCAGCACGCCGCTGACCGGCTCGTAGCCGGTGAACGCGGCGCGATACGTGACGTCGCCGAGGTTGCCGTCAGGGCCGACCCAACTCACCCACGCCGGCAGCGATGAGGACGAGTGAATGGCGAGCGTCAGCGCGTCGCCAACTGGCGATGTCACATCGACGAGGTCGAGGCCGGCCGACTTGCGAACGTTCCTGATTGCCGATTTGGGATCGAGAGCCATGCGCACGAACACGACGGGGTGCGCGAACAGTTCCATGCGGCGTGCGCGCACCGCCGCGACAGGGGCGCGTGTGGCGGCGCCTGCGGCGTTGATGTTGAACGCGACGTCACCGTCCAGCGACTGTGTGGATACGACCCCCTTCATGTTCTGCGCAGCGGCGAAGACGAAGTCGTTGACCTGACGTTGGCGCACGCGCGAACGGCCGTGCTCGAAATCCACGACGCGTACGTAGTCGTTGATGTCGATCCACTTTTGCGGCGCATCGATGGAAGAGGTGATGTTGCCGCCGCCGTTCTGATAGGCGAGCTGTCCGTAACCCTCGATTGTCAGCGTCTTGATCGCGAGGATACGGTCGCGTCCACCTAGCGCCTCGGCCGCTTTGACGATGAGCCCCCGGCCATCGGTGCCGGTGGACTGGGCTGCACTCGCAAGAACGTACGTGGCGAGCGCAAGGCCAATGAGAAGAAACAGGCGAATCTGTCGAGGCACGGCGCGCATTGTACAATTGTGGGATACGGAAAAAGGGTTCAACAGCACGGTGAGCAAGAGCGCATGGTACGGTTGTGTGGGTGCGGGAATTCTCGCAATCGGCGTCGTCGCTTGTGGCGGCTCGTCATCGCGCGAGACCACGCCGCCTGGTCCCGCCTGGGAGCGTGAGAACCCGATCAAGCCGCCTGCGCCTGCCCCCCTCGGCATGGAAGTCTTCTTCGAGGACGTGAAGCCGCCGTCCCCGGCCAGCGTGCGCCTCGGCCGCTGGCTCTTCTACGATACGCGTCTCTCCGTCGACAACTCAATCGCCTGCGCGAGTTGCCACAAGCCCGAGTACGCCTTCTCCGAGCCGACGCCGGTTTCGACCGGCATTCGCGGGCAGAAGGGCGGTCGCAAAGCCCCGACCTTCATCAACAAAGCGGTCACATTGGCGCCGCACTTCTTCTGGGACGGCCGCGCCCGCTCGCTCGAAGATCAGGTGCTTGGCCCGATTGCCAACCCCATCGAGATGGGCAACACGCACGAGGCGATGATCGACACGCTGTCGCGTGTGCAGGGCTACAAGCCGTATTTCAAAGAGGCCTTCGGCAGCGAGGACGTCACCAAGGAGCGCGTTGCCCAGGCGATTGCCGACTACGAGCGGACGCGCGTCAGCGGCAATTCACCGTACGATCGCTGGCGATTCAATCACGAGAACAACGCGGTCTCTGCTGCCGCGAAGCGTGGGCACGATCTCTTCTTCGATACCGCCGGCTGCGCGCAGTGCCACACCGGCAGCAGCTTCAGCGACAGCCTGTTCCACAACCTCGGTATCGGCTGGGACCCCGTCACGAAGACCTTCAAGGACGAGGGCCGCTACGCGGTGACGAAGAAGCCGGAGGATCGCGGCGCCTTCAAGACGCCGGTGCTGCGCGATGTCAGCAAGCATGCACCCTACATGCACGACGGCTCGATCGCGACGCTACGTGAGGTCGTCGAGCTGTACAACAAGGGCGGCATTGCCAATCCAAATCTGACCAGGGGGCGCATCAAGCCGTTGGGGTTGAAGGACGAGGACGTGGACGCGATCGTCGCGTTCCTCGACTCACTCGACGGTCAGGGCTACCAGGACACCCCGCCGACGACATTCCCGCAGTAGGGGCCGCGTTTAGGTGGCCCGGCCCCGTTGTAGGGCCGCCTTGAGGCGACCCGTCAGGACACGTGCGCCAGCCACGCGGCGAAGGGCTTCGATTGCCGCATGTCGAGCGCGACGCAGTTGTCGATCTTTTCGATGGCCTGCTGCGCGGCGCGCGACGCCGCCGGTACCGAGTTCTTGGCGATGAACTCCTTCACGTCGGCGGCCCGGGACGGCGTGCAGAACGCCCCGAACGACTGGACGAGGGCGGGAATGGCCTGGAAGATGTTCAGCGTCTTCAACAGCACCGGCCAGTGTTCCTTCGTGAACTCCCACGCCTGATCGCGCGACGATGGACGCATGAGCAGCGATCCAATCAAGGTGCTCGCATCCTGCGAACGCACGTCCGGTGATAGGGCGAACTCGAGGGTCCGCTTCACCAGCGACGGGTCCGAGAAAAAAGTCAGCGCATTGAAGTACCGGTAGTACTGTTCGGGCTGGACGCCGTCTTTCTTGAGCTGCGCAAGATACCGGTCGTAGAGCGCGGCGTCACCTCCGACCGCGGCAACATGGAGCACGGTGGGCGCGAGCGTGGACGGAATCGAATTCGGATCGGCCATGTAGCGCTGCGCCAGTTCGCGGGCCGTGGCCTGTACGGCCGGATCGTTACCGATCACGCCGAGGAGAAGGAGCAACGTCCCGCGGCGCGATTGGCGATCGTCGCTGTCGGTGGCGGGTCCGGGCAGTCCCAACGCAGTTAGTACGGGGCCAAAACGCGCGCGTAGCCACGCGTGATATCGGGCGCGCTCGGCCGTGTCCGCGATGTCGTCGTTAATCGTGTTCAGGCCGCTCACAATCGTCTCGGTAATGACCGGCGTCTCGTCGGTTGCCATCGCCGCCGCGAGCTCGAGATACACGTCGATATCGTGGCGGCCGGCTCTAACCATCCACCATTCGTCACCGAGCAGGCTGATGCGCTCGGCTGCGGTCAGGCTGGCGGGCTTTTTGGCAAACTGGCTGGCGGTATCGACCGTGTAATCGGTGAAATAGTAGCCGCGGCTGTCGGCGTTGGCGAACGTGGCGCCGCAGCCCTGCACCTTGATCGTCCGCTCCGAGCGATCGAGCAGCTCGTATCGGGTCTGACCGTTGGACAGTTTCAACGCCACTGGCAACGTCCACGTCTGCGGCGCCGGGGCCGCACCAGGCGTTCCCATGAAGCGCCCGACCTTGAGCTCGATCTCACTTGTATTCTGCGAGCACGAGCTCCGGACCGTCAGCACCGGCGCGCCGACCTGGTCTACGAAGCTGCGCATGATCCGATCGACCGGCTTGCCCGTGACGCGCGCCACCTCGCTCCAAAAGTCCTCTCCAGCGGCGTTGCTGTACGAATACTTCTTGATATACGAGGCCGCGCCCTTTCGAAAGGCGTCCGGACCGACGTAGCTCTCGATCATCCGCAGAACAGCCGCCGTCTTCTCGTAGGCAATTCCGTCGAAGACCTCGTTGATCTCCTCGGGCGTCTCGACTTTCATGCGTATCGCGCGTGTGGACTTCATCGCATCGAGACCCAGGGCGCCTTGCGTATCTGCGGCATCGTCGAGATCAACACGCCAATCAGGTTTCCACGCGGCCAGCGGCTTGTTCGCCATCCACGTGGCGAAACCCTCGTTCAGCCAGATGTCGTCCCACCACTTCATCGTCACCAGGTCGCCGAACCACTGGTGCGCGATCTCGTGGGAGATGATTCCGGCGACGCGTTTGCGGGCGCCGATCGACGCGGTGGCGGGATCGATGAGAAGCAGGCGCTCGCGGAAGGTAATGGCGCCAATGTTCTCCATCGCGCCGGCGGAGAAGTCAGGCACGCCGATGATATCGAGCTTGCCGAACGGGTATTTGATGCCGAAGTAGTCGTTGTAGAACTTGAGCTGCTGCGCGGCGGCCTCGAGCGCGAAACCCGTGAGGTCGCGCTTGTCAGGGGTTGAGCAGACGCGAATGGGGATGCCGTCGGAAGCGCCCTCGCGGCAGGCGAAATCGCCGACGAGCAGCGCGACGAGATACGACGACATCTTCGGCGTTCGCGCGAAGGTCAGCGTATGCGTGCCGGGCTGCGGACCTGGTGTATCGCTGGCGACCTTGCCGTTCGAGATGGCGGTATCGCCGTCGGGCACGGTCATCGAGATGTCGAAAGTCGCCTTGTACATCGGCTCATCGAACGACGGAAACGCGCGCCGCGCGTCGGTCGCCTCCATCTGGCTCACGGCGTACTTCCGTCCGTTCGCCTTGCTGATATAGAAGCCGCGCAATTGGTCGTTGAGGATTCCGTTGTAGGTGATCTGGATCGTCGCCTGACCTTCGGCCAGGCGGTCGGGCACGGTCAATGTTGCGGTTTCGTTCTTGGGGTCCGTCGTTACCTTCGCGGTCTGGGTTCGTCCACCGGATGTGATGGTGACTTCGCCGAACGTGATGTCGGTGGCGTGCAGGGTGATGCTGGTCGTCGGTTCGGTAAGCGTCACCCGAATCGACTCGCGGCCGCGAAAGGTTTCCTTCGCCAGGTCCGGTTCGAACGACAGTGTGTAGTGGTCGGGGACGACCGTTCCGGGCAGCCGCTGCGCCGCCGCTGGCGTGGCGCCGATTATCAGCACAAGGGCGAGCCATCTCACCGCTTTGGTCATATTTCCCACGTTAACAGAGAACCCTCCTTTGGGATGGAATGCGTGACGGGAGGAACCGGCCGGACTGAACCAACTCGGCAACGATTTGGCATATCTCGACCGTTTGGGGCCGATATATCCAGCTGAGTAACGAATTTGGCCCCTCGAACGACGGGTTTTTCCGTTGCCCTGGATGGGATCAGGGGCGAAACCTAGGAGGACTCATGCGAGAGTGGTTGAGCGCGGCCGTCCTGGCGTGCATATGCGCGGCATGTGGTGGGTCGGCCACTACCGATTCGGCAGCCCCGGCCAGCGACTCGAAGACCGAGGCCGCGGAGAGGAAGTCTCCGGAGGCTCCGGTCTATACGGAAGTCACGATTCCAGCAGGAACCACGCTGAGACTGGACCTGAAGTCGTCGGTCGCGTCCGACACCAGCAAGGTGGAGGACACGGTGCGCGCCGCGCTGCGGCAGGCGGTGGTCGTGAACGGGCAGACCGTACTGCCGGTTGGCACCGAACTGGTTGGCACGGTGACCGACGTCGCGCGCTCGGGACGCGTGAAAGGCCGCGCGCGAGTCGCCTATCGGTTCAGCAGCCTGCGGCATGACTCGGAGCGCTACGACATCACGACGGCGACCATCGCGCACGAGGCCGAGGCGACGAAGAAGAAGGACGCCACCAAGATAGCTGTCGGCGCTGGCGCCGGCGCGGCCATCGGCGCGATCCTCGGCGGCGGCGGCGGGGCTGCGAAAGGCGCGGCCATTGGCGGCGGGGCCGGTACCGGCGTGGTGCTTGCGACGCGAGGCGACGAAGTTCGCCGCGGTGCAGGCGCCGATGTGAGCACGCGGCTGACCGCGCCGCTGACGGTTCGCGTCAAGACCTAACGTCTGACGCGTTTGACGGCCTCCTCGATTGCGCGCGTCACCGAACGCGCGCGATCGGCGGAGTCCAGCAACGCCGGCGGTTCCTCCCGGTTTGCGCTGACCTGCGAGATCGGCAGTGCCGGATCGAGGGCTTCCGCTGCGGCCGCACCGGCCGTTTCCTCCAGTCTGACAATCTCGAGCGCGCCACGCGTTAAGTGATCCGGTCGGTTCAGAAACGCCCGCGTTGCGCCGCCTGTCTCGGCGGGAAGACCCGCGGCATGTCGCGACAGTGCACGTGTTGCCCTGAGGAGCCCGACCCGCGCCAGCCATGGCCACGCTCGTACCAGCCGAGGAACGTTGCTCGCGGAGGATTCATTCCATGTAGATGGATCGTCGATGAGCACGAGGGCGGCTGTCTCACCGGGGTAGCGGCTCGCGTACATGCGGGCGAACGACGCGCCCAGCTCGTGACCGGCAATAACGAACGGTCCGCGTTCATGTGCACGCTCGAGAAGCGTGTGCAGTTCGACGGGAATGCGGGTGGCGCGATATTCACCGTCAGCCGCTTCACTCCAGCCGAGGCCCGCGCGATCGTAGCTGCACACGCGCGTCGTCATGGCCAGATCGTTCTGGACCCACGCCCAACCCATTGAAATACCTGCAGCCGGTGCTTCGAGTACGACGGTCGGCGCGCCTGCTCCCGTGCAGTGGATATGCAGTTGATGGTCGCCGACGTCGACGAGGCGTCCGGGATACGGAAACTGTCGCCGCTCCAGCGCGGTTGCCACGCTTTGATACGTGACGCCGGCGAGGACGATAAACGTGGCCAGTCCGGCCACGGCGAACGCAAGATGCCGAGTGCGCTGCGAGAACACGCGCGTCAGGTCGGCTCAGTCTCGGCGAGCCCGTATTTCTCGATTCGCGAGTAGAGCTGCGCCCGCGTGAGACCCAGCAGCTTGGCGGCGCGAGTTTTGTTGTGTCGCGCCTGGGTCAGCGCCCGCACCACCAGGGAACGCTCGATCGCCTCCAGATTGATGCCGCCAGCTGGAAGCGGTCCGGCCGGCGCGTCGTCTGCCTTGACGGCTGATCTGGGCGCAGTGACGGGCAGGTGCTCGCTGCGAATGACACCGCCGTCGGCGAGGATCACCGCACGCTCGATCGCATTGCGAAGCTCTCGAACGTTGCCGGGCCAGGCATATGCAATCAGGTGCTCGCGGGCTTCACGCGAGATGCCGGCCGCCGGTCGGCCCACGGTTTCGCCGATCTCGCCCAGGAACGCATCAGCCAGCTCCAGTACGTCGTCGAGCCGCTCGCGTAGCGGCGGCAGGTTGATCTCGAAGACGCCGAGCCGGTAATAGAGATCCTCGCGAAACTCGCCGCGCTGCATCGCGGCATGGAGGTCGCGGTTGGTCGCGGCGATCACGCGAATGTCGGCGTGAACCACTCGGGTGCTGCCAAGACGCATGAACTCGCGCTCTTCGAGGACGCGCAAGAGTTTGGCCTGGACGGTCGGCGCCATCTCGCCGACCTCGTCGAGAAAGAGCACACCCCCTGCCGCCTGTTCGATGCGACCGGGCTTGGTCGATACCGCACCCGTGAATGCCCCCCGCTCGTGGCCAAAGAGCTCCGACTCGAGCAGTTGGTCGGGGAGGGCCGCGCAGTTGATTGCAGCGAACGGTCCCAGGCTTCGCCGTGACGCATGGTGGATGAACCGGGCGACGACCTCCTTGCCGGTCCCTGACTCGCCGGTCAGGAGCACCGTGGTCTCGGTATGCGCGACACGGGCGGCATGCGCGAGCACGTCCTTCCACTGCTTCGACTGTCCGACGACGCGCCGCTGGCCGGTGCGGGCTTCGAGCTCGCGCGTCAGCGTGGCGACTTGAGCCTCGAGACGGGCTGCGACCTCCAGTGACTCGGCCTGGCTGCGCGCCGCATCGGCGAGGCGCTGATGCGACAGCGCCAGGGCGAGGTGGTCGGCCACACGCCGGGCGAAGTCCATATCGTCTTCGCTGAAGGAATCGGTGACCCGTGACAGGAAGAAGAGCGAGCCGAAGACTTCGCTGCCGAGCGGCATCGGCACACGGAGCGCAGATCGCACGCCGAAGCGCCGGAAGATCCGGCCGCGAATGCTGTCGGGCGAGACCTCGGCGTCGGCGTCGTGAATCACATAGGCATCGCGAGTGAGCGCGGTCCGGTCGTCGCCAGTGAGTACCTGTGGTTCGAGCAGATCCGCGTCGGTCTCGGTGCCGGCGATCGCATATAGGCGAAATGACGCGCCGTCTTTCCCCCACGCGGTGATGACCAGAATGTCGTGGGGCAGTCCGCCGCGAACGACCTCGGACACCTCATTGAACACGTGACGGATGTCGAGCGCGCCGGCCATGGTGTGCAGCAGACCACGGAGGCTGTCGATACGCTCTCGGCGCAGCGTCTCGCGATCGATGATCGCGGTATGCTCGAAGGCGAGACC
>Ga0209382_10009426_pt1 | contig 12222 bp, 9 predicted proteins | sample SoiMetdeltSBSDD5_FD_187599 | JGI IMG/M metagenome (GOLD analysis project Ga0209382, IMG submission 187599) | Bulk soil microbial communities from a Populus tree surrounding site in Tennessee, USA - Soil MetaG P. deltoides SBSDD5 (SPAdes) (version 2) | ecosystem: Environmental > Terrestrial >... | reverse complement strand
CGATTGAAAAATGTAAGTCGTAAACTCCACGTCGCGGATCTTGTCGCTCTTGATCTGTTTGCCTTTGTCGACCCAGCTCTTTTTCAAACTGGCGAGATTGGTCTTCATCGCCTCCGTCTTGTCGCCCGTATCCACGAGGAACAGCAACCCTTTCGCCTCTTCGGCGGGCGGCTCGACAATCGCCAGCGTTACCTGCCCCTGAGCCAGATCGGCATACTCCGAGAACTTGATTCCGAATTCGCGCTCGAAAGGCTCCACCACGTCGGATTTCCATTTCGTGACCAATTTGTCCTTGAACGGCTTCATAACTGGATCGTTCCAGAACTGCAGCATCGCCCCCGAAGCCTTTTTCGTGGCCGACAAATTTGGCATGGTGAACACCATGAAGGTCTCGCTGGGCAACAATTTGTCCGGCGGCGGCACCGCGGCAAAGAGCCCGTTCAAAGACAAAACGAGTGTGGTGAGGATCAATGGAACTTTGCTCATAGGTTTCAGAGATTGGCTATTGACCGGAGGCAGCGTTGGTTGACAGGAGAGACTGTTTAAGCCGGCTCGGTGGTTCAAGATAGCGATACGGTGTGCTCGGGTTGTCATTATCGTATGCAAAAGCGTCGCGATGCTTCAAAAAATACCTGACCGCCTCGACCGGTATAGCAAATCCCAGGCCTTCCCCGAAGGCCAGCTTCATATTTGTGACGCCCACGACTTCGCCACGCAAATTAAAAAGCGGGCCACCGCTATTGCCGGGATTGATCTGGGCCGTCGTTTGCAAGTAAAGCTCCCCCTGGATCAGACGGGTTTTGGTGCTCACGATGCCTTCCGTAACGGTGCGTTCGAGCCCCAGTGGGCTGCCAATGGCAAACACCCGCTCCCCTTGCGCGAGAGTGTCCGCCTCCGCCAGCGGCACGCGCGCAAACTGCGGGGACTCGCGGTCTTCGATCTTCAAGAGCGCGAGGTCCTGAAATTTGTTCATCGCCACGATGCGCACTTGCTTGTAAACCCGCTTATCCAGTTGTCCATCTCGTGTATGATACACCTCAATCGAGATCTGAGTTTCGCCTTCGATGACGTGAAAATTCGTAATGAGATAGCCTTCTTCGTTCAGGATGAACCCCGAACCCAGGCCGCCCGGCGTGCGGACCTGGACGACCGCGTCACCCAACTGGTTTACCAGTTCGCGGACCGACCGTTCTGCGGCACCGCTGCGCGGGCCCTGATATAGTTCGCCCTTGGGTTCTGGAGGGACCGGTAGCGCTTTGGCTGCATCCGACTTTGTGCCGCGCGACTTTGCTGCTGGTGCTGCGTCATCAGGGACGATCCTTGCAATCTGATTGCGAGGGATCGTGAGCACGGTGTAGCCGATATCGACCACCACCTGGTCCCTTTTCTCGGTCAGGATTTTACCGGTGACCGTTGCCTTGTCGCGCAATTGTATCACCTCACACATGGCCGGCAGAGCACAGCCGGCCACTAGAGCGAGGACCGAGAACCGAGTCAACATGCGAGCACAATAGGCTTGCACGCCGGCATTTACAAGGGTAGTTCCGCTCGCCGCCGCCGGGCTTCCTCCCACTCCGCGGGCGTGTTCACATTCAGGAGCCGCCGCGTCTCCCGAGCCCGCACGCGCAAGCGCTTCGCTTTGAGCCGCCTCGCCAGGTTCTGCAGCGAAAACCTCCCGGCGCGAATCTCGTTTTCGACAATGTCCACATCCGCCACCGACAACATCAATGGGAAACCGACCTCTCTATCGTGCTCGACGAAAATCGGACATTCAGCGCGCATCATGCGCTTGAGCAGGTCTGCGGTCACGAATGGCATGTCACATGAAAGGAAGAGTTCCGCCGTATGCATGCTGGTTTTGAGTCCGGTATAAATCCCTCCAAGCGGCCCGCAGCGCGTCACAAGGTCCCTCCGGATTACCCGCACATCTAGCCCGAGCGACTCAGCAGTACGCCGCACGTGCCCCAGCAGTGTCCGCCCTCCCACGCGCAGCCGCGCCTTGTCGCGCCCCATCCGCAAGCTCCGTCCCCCCGCCAGAATGCAAATGCCCTGCGACGCCATGACCATTTAGCGTCAGCCCATCGCCCCGCGCAACTCAAGCCCTCAATTTGCGCCTCGTGCGAAAGTGAGAGAACAAGATTTTGACGCGTTGTTTCCGATCAAAACAGCTTCAGAGCTGGCGTGGCGAATGACGCAACACCGCAGTTCACGGCTTCCGCAGGCGGTAGAACCGCGGGGTATCGGGACCGATATTATTGGTGACCCGGAGACGGCTGTCGGTGATGCGGGGGGCCGGTGCGACGGGCAACCATTGCGGGGCGGATGGGCCGGCGAGGTTATTGGTCCGTTCGAGTTGGTAGTCCATGGCAGCGGTGGTCCAGTCGAGCACGGCCACGGAAGGCGCCGGACGCTCGATGTGAAGCGCCGGGCGACAACTGCCACCAGCAACCTCGAGACTATACTCGCAGAGATCCGCTGGCTCGTTCTGGCTGATCACAATCACAAAGCGCTCGCGTGCAGCCACATCGAAGGAGTAACTGTTGGTCCCACCCGTCGCACCCAGGCTGTTGCCGAGATCAGCGAGGTAATTGTTGCACAAGTTGACGACGGTGAAGTCGCCTCTATATGCGGCGCTGAAGAGATTGCACGGCGCACCAAGGGTTACAGTGACACAGGCGTTGGACTCGCCATTCTCGAAAGCATAGGCGTCATAGCGTCGAAGTGTGGCAAGGCTTTCACTACCTGGGCAGGGAGCGGCTACGCCGCACGTGCTGGCGCTGCCGTCGTGAACCAGCCGCCCCGCATGCAACTGACTCTGGACGCTGATCGATCCAAAGATCGTCCGTTCGGGGCACGATTCGCATGGCCCGCCGCCGTCGAAACAAAGGGAGGGTGTGAGGACCAACGACCAGCATTGCAGCGTACCGATGTCGCCGCCGGTGTCATCAGCCACGCGCAGCGTCCAGAGGCCATTTACCTCCGCCCCAAAGTCTCTCGCGAAATTGGCCAGGGCGACTTCCGGCCGGAACGTGCCAACAAACGGCGCCGCACCGGCAGTGATGAGGGGATTATTTACCGGAAGATCGCTAAACATAGTGCGCTGGTTATCGGCGCAACCGGTGCCGTAGTCCGCCGCCGCGCCGCCATTGTCGCTGGAGAGAGTGATGGCGAGGCCAACCGGGTTGATCAGCGAGATGTCCAGGTCTTCGACGGAGGGATGAGTAATGTGCAGTGACACCGTGATACCCTGGATGGCTGTGACAATGCCACTGACGTTGATAGTTGAATCCGTGCTGCTGAAATCCGGGATTGGGAGAGGAGTGTTGTTATCAAAGCGCACCGGGGTTCCGAACAGGCCGGTCGCACTGCCACGCGTCGCTCGGAATGGACCATAGCCATCGGTTTCCAGGATCAGGTCAAAGACGAAGGGTGTGCCGCACACCCAGCCGGGCATGAGACTGGCCTGGAACGGCACCTGGTTGCTGCCGTGCGCGCCGGGCGCCAGGTCCGGGAAGGTGGAGAATGGTTGCGTCACGGACCAGCCACTGGAGGCGGGAAGGAGTGTCGCTCGGATGCCGGTCACGGGCGCTGCAGTGACATTGGTCAGGACGATCGTGAGCTGGTTGCACTCGTTGGGATCAATAAGGTTGTTGAAGTTGCCGGCACTGACTGTTGTGCCGCCGGTCAACCGCAATGGTGTGTTGGTAACCACCAGCGCCACGTCATTGCCGGCGCTGTCGTAAAGAACATGAAATTGAACGCCATCCACCGTGACCACCGAGCCGTTCGGCAGGCCAGCAAACGTGCCGGTGACTGGGTCGCTCCCATCATTGAGGATGATCGTGAAGCGGTCCCCTTCGGCGGGTGGCGCGCCGATGGAGACATGGAGCGTGTTGTTGTTAAGCGCCACGCTGCCGCGGACGACCATCTGATCGTAGCCACTGCCCGGCAAGGGGCCGTCGAGTTCGACGAAAAACTCGCCATTGACGGCCAACGTCAAGTTGCTGCACGTCAAAAAACCGGGGCTGACACCGGGAGCGAGGTTGCCGGCGGCGCTGATATTTCCCACGACTCCCGTGCCGCCAAGTGTACCGGTAGGAGCTGTGACGTTGATAGGGCTGAACCGCTGCGAGCCATTGACGAGCAGTGTTCCGGCAGCGAGAAGGGTGGTGCCGGTGTTTGAGTTGGTGCCCGTCAACGTCAGCGTTCCGAAGCCCGTCTTGGTCAAAGCGCCACTGCCGATGATCTCGCCAGAGTAAGTCGTCGAGGCGCCGTTTCGGCCGACACCCAGATTGTTTGGCCCGACGTCCACTCGCCCCGATCCAGCGAGCGAACCGACGCCTTCACTGATGCCGTTTAGATCGAACAAACCCGAACTGGCGATTGTGACGGAGGAAAGACTGTTGATTTGCGCAAAATCCTCGATCCGCACCACGTCGCTCAATGCCGGCCCGACGCCGTCGCCGATGAAGAGGTCGCCGGCTATGGAGCGATCGAAGAAAGACCGACGCAACAGGAGTGTGCCTTGGGTCACGCGCGTTCCGCCAGCATACGTATTGGATGCGCTCCCACTGAAGGCGAGCGTGCCGGCCCCGGCTTTAACAATGCCAGGATTGCCGCTGATCTCAGCGTCGATGTCGAGGTCAGGATCGGTAGCCAGGTTGTTATTGACCGTGAAGGTTCGTGTCGAGGAGCCCAGCAGGAGTGAGCCGGAGATGGTGGCGATGCTCCCGACGACAGACGTCGCCGTCACGTTGCCGTTCAGGGTAAGCGCGCCGCCCGCTACACGCCCACCGTTCATATTCAGCGAGCCGATGGCATTGCCGAAACCGTTCAGATCAAGCAATCCCGCCTGGCCGATGGTTACGTCCGAATCATTGGCGATTTGGTTGCTCCTCAGGAGGCGGACGACGTCGGAATCGACGGCGCCCAGGGTGCCCAGCGTGAGGTTGCCTGGCACGGCGACCACACCAACAGTTATCAGACCTTTGTTCAATTCGAGCGTGCCACCGATGATCGCGGTCGTCCCGGTATAGGTGTTGGCCTCCACGCCATCAAACCGCACCGTGCCACCGGAAATCTTGGTAATGCCGCCGGTGCCGCTGATAACGCCGCTCATAAACAAATCACCGCCTCCTGCCGACACTGTCAGCGAGTGCGAACCAAGCGTCACGTCGCCGTTGATGTCAAGCGATGCGCCGGTGTCTCCATTAATAAAGAAAGTCTGGGCGGCGGCCAATTCAATCGCGCAGTTCACGCGGTTGATGCCCGTGAGGTTTTCCGCGCCGATGCCGTTGCTCAACACCATGAAAGCGCCAGAGAGCGTGAACCCGTTTCCCTCGAAGGTGATGGACCGGAACCGCGGCCCCCCGAGGATATTGTTCGTGACGTTGAAGTGGGTCACGCCGCCGGCTGGAAAAACCAGGTCGTCACCGTTGATCGGCGCGATGCCGCCGGACCAATTCACCGGATTGGACAGCAAGCCGTTGGCGCTGCCATCCCACGTTTTTATGGCTCCGTGCGCCTCATTGATTGCGACGAACGGCAGAACGCCGCTTGCGAAACCAGCGGTGATAACGAGGACAAATCTTATGAGTATTGAATTAATTTTCACGTTGGATCCTTTCTTATCAATAGGTCTTTCCCTATTGAGTTGGGTCGGGCCACGATCCGTCAGCGTTATCTCACGCGTCACAACGGACTGTACTGCCCTGGTGCGGTTCACAGTTACTGCAAACACTGAAGCCGAAGCCATGCCCTTGCACGACGCTGCGGCACCTTGGATCGGAATGAAGTCGGTTTAGCAGAACACCTTATCAAGCACAAGGCCAAAGGCAGACTGCGAACGCCCAGCAGGAACACCTAGCCAACCTGACCGGACGATTTTCAATTGTCCGATTCCGTTCCTTGACAATTTTGGTTCGCGCACCCGTGTGCGTCATGGCACCATGGAGGCGATGTCGCTGGCGACGGTTTTGATTTCGGGACGTGAATGGGTGATTCCGGCGGCGGGGTTCGTTCTCCTTGCGGGCGGGCTTCTGTGGTGGAGTTATCGGCGGGCGCCGGTGACGGGGCCGGTTGGGAGTATTTGTTTCGGATTGAAATTGCTGGGGGTGCTGGCGCTGGCGGCTTGCCTCATCGAGCCGCTGTGGACGGGGCAGCGCGCGCGGCCGGGAGCGAATTTCTTTGCGATCATGGCGGACAACAGCCAGAGCATGCATATCAAGGACCGGGCAGAGAAGCTTACCCGCGGCGAGAAGGTGCGCGAGGCGCTCGGCGCGGCAAAGAGCGGCTGGCAAATGCAAATGGAGAATGATTTCCAGGTGCGGCGCTACATTTTTGATTCGAGCCTGCAAGCCTCCACGGATTGGAACGATCTGAATTTTTCGGGGCGCGGGAGCGGTCTCGCACCTGCCCTGCGGCAAATCGCCGAGCGCTTCAAGAGCCAGCCGCTGGCGGGCGTCCTGGTCTTCACCGACGGGACCGACACCGACGGATTGGAGGCGTTTGCCAGCCAGCAACTGCCCCCGATCTACCCCGTGATTGTCGCGCGCGACGAAACGATCCAGGACATTGCGATTCAAAACGTCACCGTCAGTCAATCCGCTTTCGAAGATGCGCCGGTGTCCATCCAGGCAGACGTCAGCGCCATGGGTTATTCGGGACAGAATTTGACTGCTCAGGTGCTCGAGCATGGCAAACCCGTAACCGAGCCACAGACGTTGCGCGCGCCTCGCGACAATCAACTGTTGCCCTTTCGCTTTCAGCTGAAGCCGGCCCAATCCGGCGTGGTCTTCTACCAGTTCCTCGTGGCCGCTCAATCCGCCTGGCATGAATTGGAAAGCGGTAGAACAACCAGCGAGGCGACGCTTGTAAATAATTCACGATTTGTGCAAGTGGACCGCGGCCGCGGCCCCTACCGGATCCTCTACGTCTCCGGCCGCCCGAACTGGGAATACAAGTTCCTTAATCGCGCCCTGGCGGAAGACGATCAGGTGCAATTGATCGGCTTGATTCGCATCGCGCGACGCGAGCCGAAGTTCGAATTTCGCGGCCGCTCGGGCGAAGCGAGCAATCCATTGTTCCGCGGGTTCGACCGCAAGAATGAGGAGACCGAGCGCTACGATCAGCCGGTGCTGGTTCGGTTGAATACGCGGGACGAAAGTGAATTGCGCGGCGGCTTTCCGAAAACCCCCGAGGAATTGTTCGCATACGACGCCGTGGTGCTGGACGACATCGAGGCCGAATTTTTCACGGCCGACCAACTTGCGCTCTTGCAAAAATTTGTCTCCGAACGCGGCGGCGGTTTGCTGATGCTGGGCGGGCAGGAAAGTTTTCATAACGGGAAATATCACCGGACGGCGGTGGGGGACATGCTGCCGGTTTATCTTGACGTCACGGGTGAGGCGGATCCGCCCCGTGATTTGAAATTCTCCCTCACGCGCGAAGGCTGGTTGCAAGCCTGGGCCCGCATTCGATCGACCGAAACCGATGAACGCACGCGTCTCGACGAAATGCCCTCCTTCCAGGTGCTCAATCGCACGCGCGGCATCAAGCCCGGCGCAAGCGTCATCGCCGCGCTTTCGGATGGTCGCGGCAATGACTTCCCGGCAATCGTGGTGCAGCGTTACGGCAGCGGACGCACCGGCGCTCTGACGATTGGAGATTTCTGGCGCTGGGGGTTGACGCAGGAAAACCTGCAGCGTGACCTCGGAAAAGGATGGCGGCAGATGATCCGCTGGCTCGTCGCCGACACGCCGAAACGGATTGAGTTCGCCACGCAAAAGGCCACAAGCGAGAACGGGCAGGTGTTCAATCTGCGCGTGCGCGTGCGCGACGAGAAGTTCCAGCCAATGGACAATGCTAACGTCATCGTCAGCGTGAGCGAAATCTCCAAACCTGCCCCGCCAATCCGCCTTACCGCCGAACCATCCTCCCAGGAGCCTGGCGTCTATCAAGCCAGCTTTGTCTCGCGCCACCCCGGCGGCTATCGCGCGAACGCCATCGTGACCAATGCGACCGGCGGTTGGGTCGGCGCGGCGGAAGCGGGCTGGGTGAGCGACCTGGCCGAGGAAGAGTTTCGTTCTCTGAAGCCGAATCGTGCGTCACTCGAATCGCTCGCAGGCAAGACGGGCGGCGAGGTCATCACACTCGATAAGTTGCAAAACCTGGTGGACGGCTTGCCCCGCAAAAAGGCGCCGGTGACCGAAAACTGGACCGCACCGCTCTGGCATAAGCCCGCCGTGTTTTTGTTCGCGCTTGGCTGTTTTGTGATTGAATGGGGCTTGCGGCGATGGAAGGGGCTCGCGTGAAGGCACGCGTTAGCGCGGGGCTGCTCTTGTATCGAATGCGCCAAGGGCAACTCGAAGTCTTTCTCGCCCATCCCGGCGGCCCCTTTTTTGCCCGAAAGGACGAAGGGCACTGGACGATTCCCAAAGGCGAAGTCCACGACGGCGAGGATTTGCTGGCCACGGCCATTCGCGAAGTCCACGAGGAAACAGGTGTGGAAATCGACAAGACTGCGCCATTTATCGAACTCGGCTCCATACGCCAAAAAGGCGGGAAGATCGTCCACGCATGGGCGGTCGAGTACTCCGGCCCCGAGCCCGGGGTCTGCAAAAGCAACGTATTCCACACGGAATGGCCGCCTGGCTCAGGTAAAATGGAGCCCTTCCCCGAGGTCGATCGGGCGGAGTTTTTCACCCTGGAAACCGCGAAATTGAAAGTAAAACAGTCACAAATTCCACTTTTGGAAACCCTCGCTGAAAGAACGTGCTAAAAAGGGCGCATTTTAGCGGAACAAAAATGTAACCTCATGGCTCATACAAACGTTGAGAGCCAGAGCATGGCCGGTAAATTGGATTTCGAAGTCCTCGTGGACCGTTACTATGCCCCTCTCTTCCGTTTTGCTTTGAGTCTGACACGCAAAGAAAGTGACGCGCGCGACCTCACCCAGCAGACCTTTTGGCTGTGGGCCCGCAAAGGACACCAGCTTCACGATCCTGCAAAGGTAAAAAGCTGGCTCTTTACGACGCTGCACCGCGAGTTTTTGCAGGGGCAGCGGCGCTCCACCCGCTTTCCACATCACGAGTTGGAAGAAGTGCCGGAAGAACTCCCGAATGTGCCTTCCACGCTGGTGAATGACCTCGATGGCGGGATCATCCTCGAATGCCTGGGGCGAATTGATCCCATATTCCAGGCGCCGCTGGCGTTGTTTTACCTCGAGGATCATTCCTATCAGGAAATCGCCGATGTGCTCGGGATCCCTCTGGGAACTGTCAAGTCGCGCATCGCGCGCGGTATCGCGCAGTTGCAGCACGTCGTGCTCCGGCGCGAGAAAAGGAGCCGGTCATGACCCGCCGCGAGGCCCAGGAGATTCTGCTGAGTTGCCGTCCCGGCCGCGAGCGGGCAGATGATCCGCAGGTGGCTGCCGCACTCGAACTGGCGCGCACCGATCCGGAATTGCGCGAATGGTACGAACAACACCGCGCCTGGGATGCCGCCGTGCGCAAAGGGCTGAACTCGATCCCTGTTCCGCCCGACTTGAGATGGGAGATCCTTGCGGGGCCGAAGGTGATAAAAGGCCCCGCCCATTGGTGGAATCGCCGCGCCATCGTTATCGCCGCTGCCGCGGCAATCGCGTTTCTGATCACGCTCGCCGTCGTGCTCTTAAAGCCGGATCGAACTCCGAACACCTTTGCGGAATTCCGCACCGACGTGATTGGCACGGTGCTGCGCAATTACGGCATGCAACTCGAAACCAACAACATGGAGCAAATCCGCGCGTTTCTCGACTCTCGCGGCGCTCCCGCCGATTACGCCGTGCCTCGCGGACTGCAACAGCTCAGGATTGCCGGCTGCGGTGTGCTGAACTCACAGGGCAAAACAGTATCCATGCTTTGCTTCGAAGACACCGATAACCGGCAGGTTTGGATGTTCTTCGCCAAAGCCGCTACTTGGCAGGACCGTCCAACGGGTGAGCCGCGGGTCGAACGTGTCATCTCATGCGCGACGGCCAGTTGGCTGGAGGGCGACTCGCTGTATGTAATTGCCAGCGAAACATCCGAGTCGTCCCTGCGGAAACTCCTCTAAGGCCTGAGGCGATCACTGCTCGATACTGGTTCGCTGCATCAACCAGTCGTAATCCCGCGTATCGTCGAGCACCTCCGCAGGCAGCTTCACGGCATCTTTCTCTGGAGGATAGACCGTGCCCTCCGAAACCCATTTGCGGTATTCGATATGCAAGTCTGCAAACGCGAGGTTTGCGCCCCGGTTGTGATACGAACCGGGTAGATCGTACCAGAAGGGCGGCTCCGACGCAGGTTTATTCAGGAAATATCCGTCATTGATGCTGTCCGGATGTTCATCGATGAAAACGAAAATACCTGCGGGGTTCGGAATATCGCCTAGCCTGACGAATTGTTTGAACTTCGGGTTGTTCACGTTTTTGCCATACTTGATGTATGTGCCGGCGTGACCCACCATGGCGTTCATGGAATAACTGCGCGTTCGCTCTCGCCAGCCGGCGCTGCGCTGGTCCTCGCTAAGCGCCCGGTCTCCCGGGCACCGAAACGGCGATACAACCCGGCCCAAATACGGTCCGAGCCCGCCGCGCGCAAGTTGCGCCGTGTTGGTATTATCCTGATCCAGATACCAGGTCATCACATTATTCGCCCAGTTCAGGAACTGACCGCTCGCCACGGTGCTATACGTCTCGTTCGTGCCATAATTGTACGGCAGGTAACCTTCACGATCCTCGGCGTAAAGGTTCCAAGCCAGGGCGAGCTGCCGCTGATTATTCAGGCATACTACCGAGTAGCCCCGGCCCTTGGCATTTGAAAGCACCGGCAGGATCAGCGATGCAAGGAGCGCGATAATGCCCGCGACGATCAGCGCCTCAAGCAGGGTAAACCCTCCCCGCGCGCCGTATGGCTTCGGAGACAGAAGCACTTTCGTAAGCATACCGGCTGAAATGGTTTCCAAGCGCGACTTTACCCAAAGGCGCCTTGACGTGTAAACAAAAGATTTGAGGCAGTTCCAGCCTTCGGGAAACAGCAATTATTTCCTTGTTTTCGCCATGGCAAAGATGTTTAATCGTAACAATCCCGTATGTGTTATTATCGGTGAACGCAGGAAGTATTTCCGAGCTGGTCAGCTCTCCAAGTACTCCCACCTCGTGGCGTTTCGCTGAGCATTTCATTTGCGGGGAACCCCGATCAGAAACAGTAGTTATGGCCACTAGATTATTCATAGGAAACATCAACCACCACGCAACTGAAAACGATCTCACGGATCATTTCACCGCGGTGGGCAAGGTTGTATCAGTCGACATCATCCTCGATCGTACCACGGGCAAACCCCGCGGTTTTGGCTTCGTCGAGATGAGCAATCCCGAAGAGGCCAAGAAGGCAATCGAAAACTTCCACAACAAAGAGTTCCAGGGCCGGCCTCTCACGGTCAATGAGGCCCGCCCGCGTGAAGCTCGCCCACCGCAAGGTGGCGGGTACCGCGACCGCCGCTAACCAGCGGTGAGAATCAGTTGAGTGATCGGGTGGCTCCTGGGTGAGGGAGCCGCCCGCTTCGCTCCGCGCCTCATGCCTGCTTCAGGGCCCTGTCGATTCTGCCGATAACACTAGGGAATTCCTGGGCATGAGCCCGTGCCGCTTAAGAGCCGCTCAGCGCGGTTTATCGCTAATCGTGACGCTGGTCGTCACGGCAGGGGTCGCTATTGCCATTGGGAGTGCGCTCTGCCTGACCGCCAGCCGCAGCAACTTGACCCGCCGCGTATCCCAATATGACCGTTCCGTCGCAGCAGCGGTCGCAGCGACACAAAAAGTGCATGCGGGAATGGTGCGCGATTTCCTGCACGGCGGCGAACCCGCGGTATACAACAATCTTTCCGCTTATCGAGGACTCGTGCCAACCACGGCCGAAGTGCTCGACGCGCTCGAGGCGCTCACGGGCAAACCATTGTCCGAATTGGCCTGGAAGGACGAGCAGTTCGTCGATGCAGCCGGCCAGCTTAATCAGACTTCTGTGCAAAGGCGTTCGGACTGGGCGTTCCGCGATTTGCAGACGCGCTTAAGCGGTTTGCGCGGGTACGCCGCTGATTATACCATCATCGCCGGCAGTCGCAGGTTGAACACCGACTATAATATTCAGCCCACCGTCCGGCAGGACGTTCAAGTAGCCTCCATCCCGATTTTCCAGTACCACCTCTTC
>Ga0209382_10009425_pt1 | contig 12222 bp, 11 predicted proteins | sample SoiMetdeltSBSDD5_FD_187599 | JGI IMG/M metagenome (GOLD analysis project Ga0209382, IMG submission 187599) | Bulk soil microbial communities from a Populus tree surrounding site in Tennessee, USA - Soil MetaG P. deltoides SBSDD5 (SPAdes) (version 2) | ecosystem: Environmental > Terrestrial >... | reverse complement strand
GGGCACCTGCTCTATTTGCGGCGACCCGGACCGGGTGAAGCAGCTGCGACATCACGCTCGAAGAACGGCGACGCGATTCACCTGGGACCAGGTGATACGCGCGCACTTCAACCCGATGCTGACGTCAGCCGGCCTTGGCGCGGCTTAGAGTGCCTCATTATGTCAGGCACTCTTGGACCCCGTCGCCGCCGCGAACCCGCTTCCGTCGCCGGTGTCACAGCCGGATAGAGTTTCGATTCGGAACCACGCCCCTGTAGCAGCCGGCGATCCGGCTGTGTTTCATCCTTCAACGGAGGTGCACATGAAAGTCAGGGATGCAATGACTCACGATGTCCGATTGGCGAAACCGGAGCAGACGATCCGCGAGGCCGCGCGGATCATGGCCGAGATCGATGCAGGCTCAGTGCCGGTCAGTGACAACGACCGGCTGGTAGGAATGATTACGGATCGCGATATCGCCGTACGCGCGGTCGCCCAAGGCAAGTCGCCGGACACGAAAATCGGCGAAGTCATGAGCCACGAGGTGCTTTACTGCTTCGAGGACGAGGAGCTCGAGGAGGTCTCACGCAACATGGGGGACGTCAAAGTACGGCGTATGCCGGTGGTGAACCGCGACAAGCGCCTGGTCGGAATCATTTCGCTCGGCGATCTGGCGCGGCATGAAGAGCCTGCCGAGACGGGGCATGCCATGTCAGACATAGCCCGGCCCGGCGGCGAACACTCGCAGACCGCCAGGCACTAGAACTGGCCCGCGCTGCTCGATTTTGCGGCCGCGTCACATGGCGTGGCCGCGCGTGTGCATCGCGGCAATCCGGCCGCGTCAAACCTGCGTGACGAATTTCGTCACGAGGTAGCCGTCGAAGGTCTCCGTCCCGCCTTCGCTGCCGATTCCGCTTTCCTTGATACCGCCGAAAGGCGTTTCCGCGAGCGCGCTGCCAAAGTGGTTGATGTTCACCATGCCCGCTTCGAGCGCATTCGCCGCAAATGTCGCCGTCTTCAGAGACTCAGTAAAGACGTAGGACGATAAGCCGTAGGGCAGACTGTTCGCGCGACGCATAACCTCTTCGGGATCGTCGAAGCGTACGAGCGGCGCGATCGGCCCGAACGGCTCGTCGGTCATGAGCCGCGCGTTGTCGGGAAGTCCGGTGACCACCGTCGGCGGAAAGAAAAAGCCGCTCGTCTTCAACCGGGTGCCACCAAGCACGACTTCGCCACCGTGCGCGCGTGCATCTTCCATGAACGCTTCCATCGCATCGATACGCCGCGCATGGGCGAGCGGTCCCATTTGTGTCGTCTTCTCGAGTCCGCTGCCGATCTTGGTTGCGCCGATCGTCGCCGTAAAGCGCTCGGCGAACCGATCGTAAATCCTGCTCTGCACATAAAATCGCGAAGGCGACACGCACACCTGGCCCGCGTTACGTATCTTGAGCTTCGCGAGCATTGTCGCGGCCTGGTCGACGTCGGCATCATCGAAAACGATGGCGGGCGAGTGCCCGCCGAGCTCCCACGTGCCGCGCTTCATGTGCGCGCCTGCCATCGCCGCGAGCTGCTTGCCGACCGCGATCGATCCGGTGAAGGAGACTTTGCGGACGATCGGCGATTTGATGAGGTATTCGGAAATGTCGGCCGGCACGCCCCACACGAGATTGAGACAACCCGCGGGCAGGCCCGCGTCGTGGAATAGACGCGCGAGTGCCACGACCGCGCTGGGCGCCGTCTCCGGCCCCTTGAGAATGAGCGTGCAGCCGCTGCCGAGCGCGGCAACCATTTTTCGTATCGCCTGATTGAACGGGAAGTTCCAGGGCGTGAAAGCAGCGCAGACGCCGACCGGCTCACGCAGCACGAACTGGCGGACATCCGAACGGCGCGGTGGAATGACTCGGCCATAGATGCGCCGGCACTCTTCCGCATGCCACTCGGCGTGCTCCGCGCACACGTTCACCTCGCCAACCGATTCCGCGAGCGGCTTGCCCTGGTCCAGCGTAATGTTTCGGCCGATGCTCTCGGCACGCTCGCGCGCGAGCTGCGCGACTTTCCTGAGGATAGCCGAGCGCTCGAGCGGGGAAGTTTTTTTCCAGCTCTCGAATGCCCGCTGCGCGGCGGCGAGCGCACGGTCGAGATCTTCGCGCGTCGCATGCGGCAGCTGGCCGAGCACCTCCCCCGTCGCAGGGTTTGCGACGGCTTCCGTTTTCCGTCCTTCCGCTTCGATGAAGGCCCCGTCGATATAGAGAGCGAGTTTTTCGTACACGTTGATTCCTTTCACGTTGCGGATATCTGCAGCCTGTCGCGCTCTGGACACCGCGGGCGCGCTGTCCCGCAATAGGCCATTGGGGAGGGGCCTATTATGGCAGCTGATACGAACCGGAAACAAACTGATGCGATCGTGACATTCGCCTGACATGGCAGCTCCTTAGACTGCGCTCATGGTCAATGCAACATCCAAGGAGACACGAATGACAACCGCCGTATACCGTTTCATGCCGAGGGTGCGCAGCCTGGGCCCCTACGTGCTCATTGAGCTGCTGCTGCCCGGCGGCACGCTCCTCGCGCTTCTGCTGTGGCTTTCTCAGGGCATGGCGCGCACGGGCCTCATCGCCATCGATCAGCCGGTGATGTCGCCCTCCACGATCGAGCGGGTGATTGCCCCGACCAACCACATGACGGTCGGAGCTCGGCCGTGAGGAAATATCAGAAAGCGCTGCCTCAGCTCGGCGACCGGCTCTTCATGACCGACGGCGGGCTCGAAACGACGCTCATCTATCACGGCGGTTTCGAGCTTCCGTCGTTCGCCGCCTTCGACCTTCTCAGGAGCCCGGGCGGTACCGAAGCGCTTCGGGACTATTTCGAAGGCTATGCGCGCATGGCGCGGCGCTATGAGCTCGGGCTCGTCCTCGAAAGCCCGACCTGGCGTGCAAATCCGGACTGGGCTTCGCGAATCGGCTACGACGCGGCGTTGCTCGCGGCCGCCAACGCGAGCTCGATCGACATGCTGCAGGAGATACGCGACACATACGAGACACCCACGACGCCGATCGTCATCAGCGGCAATATCGGTCCGCGAGGCGACGGCTACGTGGCTGATCGCCGTATGACGGCTCGGCAGGCGTACGATTATCACGCCCCCCAGGTCGAGACGTTCGCGGCCAGCGATGCCGACATGGTTGCCGCGTTCACGATGAACTACGTCGAAGAAGCGATCGGCGTCGTCAAGGCCGCGCAGGCGCATGCGACGCCGGTCGCAATTTCATTCACGCTGGAAACTGACGGGCGCCTCCCCTCCGGTGAAACGCTGGAGCACGCGATCATGAAAACGGACGCCGAAACGGCGTTGTATGCCGCGTATTACATGATCAATTGCGCCCACCCGACGCACTTTGCACACGTCCTCGCTGACAATCCGCCCTGGTCGTGCCGCATCCGTGGGTTGCGCGCAAACGCATCGACGCGCAGTCATGCGGAACTCGACGCGAGCACGGACCTCGATGCGGGCGATCCCGAGAAGCTCGCAATCCAGTATCGGGCCCTGGCCGAAGTGCTGCCGGCGCTCAACGTCGTCGGTGGCTGCTGCGGGACGGACGACCGGCACGTCGATCGGATTTGCTCCGTGCTCATCGCATCTCAAGGCTTCGGCGACAGCTCGACCGTCGTCGGCACGGCATCGCCGCGCGCGAGGCGTTCGATGTTCACGTAGCCGTTTGCGGGGCGCGTCAGCCCGATCGAGAGTGTCTCATTCGAGTCAGGCACTCTAAAATGCCTTCGGAAACGGAGGAACCTCATGAGTGGATTACGTGCAGTGCCGCCTATCGTCGCGGCAGCATTTCTCATCGCGGCATCTTTGCCGGCCGCGTACGCGCAGTCGCAGTATCCGGTGCAGCAGGTCCGGCTCATCTGTCCCTTTCCGGCCGGCGGAGGTACGGACCTCACCGCACGGCTGCTCGGCGAGTACTTGCACAAGAACATGGGGCAACCGGTCGTTGTCGAAAACAGAACCGGTGCGAGCGGCATGATCGGCACGGAAGCCGCGGCGCGAGCGAAACCGGACGGCTACACCCTGCTCGTCGCTTCGGGAGAAATCGCGCTGAACCCGCACCTCTACCCGAAAATGGCCTACGACTGGGACCGCGACCTGCAGCCGATCACGCTCCTCGTGAAAGTGCCGAATGTCATGGCGGTGAACATGGATATTCCCGCGAAAACGGTGGGCGAGCTCATCGCGTATGCCAGGCAGAACGCCGGGAAGCTCACGTTTTCCTCCAGCGGAGTCGGGAACCCGCAGCAGCTCACGGGCGAGCTTTTCAACAAGCTGGCGGGGGTGCAGGTGAGACACGTGCCGTACAAAGGCGCGGCGCCGCAGCTTGCTGCGGTCGCCGGCAAGGAAGTCTCGCTGACGTACGTCAGCATCGGCGCCGCGATGCCTTTCATTCAGAGTAACCGGATCCGGCCGATCGGCGTCACTTCGGCCAACCGTGTGTCCGTGCTGCCCGACGTTCCGGCCATCGCGGAACACCCGCCGCTCGCCGGCTTCGAGCTCGTGAACTTCTTCGGCTTCTTCGGCCCGGCCGGACTGCCCGACCCGATTTTGAGGCGGCTCAATGGGGAAGCTGTCCAGGCGATCAAAACGCCCGAGCTTTCAGCGAAGCTGCGCGGTTTCGGCTTCGAGCCCTCGCCGACGACGCCGGAGCAGTTCCGCACGTTGATCCGCAACGAATCGGCCAAGTTCGGGAAAATCATCGTCGAAGCCGGGGTCAAGCTGGAGTAGCCGGCTGGCATTCGGCTTGGAGCAGCCGGGCTGCCCGTCGATTCGCCTGCTGTCCCAGTACTATTTTTGATCTGAATCAATATAGCGGCCCCGCGCTGGGGCCATGCTACGTCTTGTCCAAGCGGGGTTTGCCACGCTGAGGACGAAAGAGCGGGCTTGATGTCCCTCAAGCTTTCAGCGCCGCAGCCGATAAGGTATCCGCGGCGTTGCCGCTCCTAGGCAGATGGACACTCTGCCGCTGGCACCAGCGCACGGGCCCGCCAGATGTGCGGTAGACGACCCCGACTGGAATTAACCAGCCGGGGTTTTCTTTTTGCGCTAGTCGACTCGGATATTCGCGAAACGGATCACTTTCGCGTACTTGTCGATCTCGCGCTTCAGCAGCGCGCCCAGTTCCTCGGGGCTGCTCAGGACCGGGTCGAGAGCCTCCCGCGGCATGAACGCTTTCACTTCCGGAGTTTCGAGCGCCTTCCGAATCTCGGCGTTGAGCTTGTCGATGATCGGTCTTGGCGTCCCTTTCGGAAAGAACATCGCGTACCAGTTGTCCGATTCGAAACCCGGATAGATCGTGTTCATCGTGGGCAGCTCAGGAAACGCCGACGAACGTTTTGGTGTGGTGACGGCGAGCGCTTTCGCCTTGCCGCTGTTGAGATGCGGCATGATCGACGGCGCGGTCGCGAAGATATACCCGATCTCACCGGAAATGAGCGCGATCACGGCCGGACCGCCGCCGCGATACGTAAGCACGGTCGTTTTCAGCCCGGTCACCTGGTTGAACATTTCAGCGGTGAGATGCGCCGTGCTTCCCGCGGAGTTGCCGCCCGCGATCAATGCGCCGGGGCGCGCTTTCGCGAGCGACACGAGCTCCTTCACCGATTTCGCAGGAATGCTCGGATGTATCGACAGCACGAGCGGCGTCGAGGAAATCCAGCTCACCGGCGCGAGGTCCGTGAGCACGTTGAATTTCATCTGCTTCGCGTAGAGCGTGGCGATGACCGAGATGCTTCCGGACGTAAACAGAATCGTGTTGCCGTCCGGCGCCGCATCGGTGGCGAGCTGGGTTGCAATGAGCCCGCTCGCACCCGTGCGGTTGTCGATGATGAAGTTCTGGCCTGTGCTTCTCTGAAACGCCGTCGACAGCAGCCGCGCCTGAATGTCGGTTCCACCGCCTGGCGGAAACGGCACCAGCATACGGACGGTTTTCTCAGGCCACTGTTGTGCAAGCGTCGGCGAGACCGGGATACACGCAAGCACAGCAGCCAGCACCAGCGGGAACGCAGGCTTTCTCATCCGGACCTCCTTGTCGCGCTCGTTGTAGCCGGCCCTCAAGAAGGGGGGGCATCCAGCCGATATAAACGAAACGGCGTCAAAGCGCTATCCGGGGTTTACGCGATGGATGCTGGCAAAGTCAAAGTCGTTCTCAACGCGCTGCGCGACGAGCTGCATACGCGTCGAACGACACCGGCCCACGGCTCGGCAGGCGCCGCAGACGACGGCGCCGTGCTTCCGGCCTATGGCAGCGACGGACTCGGTCACGACAGCGACCGCGGGGGCAATGACAACCGCAAATACCGCCAGCCCGCACAGAGCGGTGTGCTCGTGGATCTGAGCAGCGACGCCCTCGCCTCCAGCAAAGCACCGCAGCTGCCGCGCGCAGCGAGTCCGACCGAGGACACCGACACCATCGGTGCGGCCGAACTTTCGCAGCGACCGATTCCCGAGCTGGTCGTACCGTTCTTCGTGCCGCAGGAACCTTTCGTCGTCGTCGGCCCTTATCTCGTCCGGGCCGTGCTCGCGGCGGCCGCCGCCGGAATGTTGATGCTCTTCGTGCTCTAGAAAAAACCTCAAGTCCCGAGTGGACACCGCCGTTAAGCAGGAATACTAAAAACTCGTGGCTTCGTCCTAGGCAGATGGAAACTCTGCCGCTGGTCCCAGCGTTACGGGCCCGCCCGAATGGGCGGTTGGATCCACCCCGACCGGAGACGGCCGGGGTTTTCTTTTTTGCGCCCCCGGAAACGGGACGCCAGCCAACCCCTCGTGTTTGACAACGCACGCTGCGCGCGTGCATCCGGCGCCACCGCCGACTGACCGGCACTTTGCCGCATAATATTGACAGCGTCATAGGGGGTCTTCGAGTCGGCACGGGCCTTGCCTCTGCTGTGCGCTTCATAACCATGAGGAGAACTGCATGAAAGCAAGTACTTACGTGTTGCTGGCTGCATTGAGTGCGTTCGCGCTGGCGGCGTGCGAGCGCAAGGAAACGACAGTGGTCACTCCGGGCGGTGGCGGCGCGAGCAAGTCCTCGTCGTCAAGCTCTGGAACGAGCGGTGGCGGGACGAGTACCAGCGGCGGCGGCGCATCGTCCAGCAGCGGCGGCGGCGGCAGCGGATCGGCGGCATCCAGCGGATCCGGCGGCGCGGCTTCATCTTCGAGCAAATAACGCTTAACAGGCTCCAGGGGCGCGGGTCATCGTCGGCCCGCGTCCCTTTTCTTTGTGTCCACCGTTCCATCGCCCTGCATCCGCAACTGCTGCCTCGATGCCGATGACATTTGTCTTGGCTGCTATCGTTCGCTGAGGGAAATCTGCGCGTGGAGTGAAGCGGGCGACGACGAAAAGATGGAGATTCTCTCGAGATGCCGGCTTCGCTGCGAAGAGCGCCAGTCGAGGCGGCCCTCCGATCCAGACGTAACGAAATAGAAACACACTGTTGCGCCGCTGACATCAGCCCCACACACACGCTGCGTACACTCCCGCAGAACGACGTGATGGAGGCTCCGATGAACGCGCGTAAATCCCTGGTGCTCGCTTTGGCTGCCGCCTGCTTTGCCGGCAGTGCTTCGGCCCCTTCAGCCCAATTCGCAAGCGTCTTCGTGCCCGAGCTCGCCGTGATAGACGGGGCGATGTGCCGGCAGCCCGGCATCGCAGCCACACCCGGAATGCTTCGGCTCGCGCAGGCCGTGCCGGTCAGTGCCCGGAAGAAAACCGAGATCAGTCCTGCCGCGCCGGCTGCCGCTCAGGCCGTTCCGGGCACTGCGACCGAGGCCGATCCCCCCCTTCTCCAGGGCCTGGGTACCCGCTCGATCAGGATCACCACCCGCTCGAAGAAAGCGCGGCAGTATTTCGACCAGGGTTACCGCCTGGGATGGGGCTTCAACCACGACGAAGCGCTACGCGCGTTTCGTAAGGCCCAGCAGCTCGATCCGCAGTGCGCGATGTGCTTCTGGGGAGAAGCGTGGGCGCTTGGACCGAACATCAATGTGCCGATGGACGCAAAAGCCAACGCACCGGCCATCGCCGCGCTCGAACGTGCGCGTCGAGTCGCGCTTCGCGCATCACCCCGCGAACAGGCCCTGATCGAAGCACTCGGCGAACGCTATAGCGCGGCGGCAGACAGCGATCGCGCAAAGCTCGACAAGGCCTACGCCGCTTCCATGCGCAACGTCGCGAGAAGATTCGGCAAAGACCCCGAGATCGCCCTGCTCTATGCCGACGCGCTGATGAACGTCTCGCCCTGGGATTACTGGGAGCCCGGCGGCAAGACTCTGAAAACGCCCGTGGCCGACCTCGTGAAGACCTTGGAAGGCATCCTTCAACGCGATCCCAATCACGCCGCAGCGATTCATCTTTACATTCATGCGGTGGAAGCGTCCGACAATCCGCGGCGCGCCGAACGCTATGCGGACAAGCTGGCGAAGCTTGCCCCCGGCTCAGGGCACCTCGTGCACATGCCGAGCCATATCTACTTCGTCGTGGGGCGCTACAAGGATTCGCTCACTACGAACGTCGCAGCCGTCAAAGTGGACGAAGCCTATATCGGCGCACACAAGCCGGCCGGCGTCTATCCGCTCGGCTACTACCCCCATAACGTGCATTTCGTGATGGTTTCCGCGCAAATGGGCGGGGATGGAAAAACCGTCCTCGCGTCCGCGGACAAGCTCGGCGGTCTCATACCAGCGGAAGCTGCGCGCGAGGTCCTCATGCTGCAACCGGTAAAGGCGGCCCCGTATTTCGCGCACGCGCAGTTCAGCGATCTCGCGACGGTTATGGCTTTGCCGGATCCCGGGCGCGATCTTCCTTACATACAGACAGCGTGGCGCTACGCACGCGGTCTCGCCCTCGTGCGAAATGGCAATCCGAAAGCCGCGGCTCAGGAGCTTGCCGAAATCGAGCGTATCGCGGCTTCGAACGACTACAAAGCGTTCGACGCCTGGAAAATCCCCGCGAAGGAAGTCGGCCGGATAGCGGCTCACGTGCTGCGCGCGCGCGTCGCACAGGCAACCAATGACCTCGATGGCGCCGTGCGTGAGCTGCAGGCCGCGGTCGCAATTCAGGACGCACTGCCTTACATGGAACCCGCTTACTGGTACTACCCCGTACGGCAGAGCCTGGGCGCAGTGCTCCTGCTGAAAGGCGACGCGAAAAGCGCGCGGGCGGCCTTTGGCGAAAGTCTTGCCCGCACGCCCAACAACGCCTGGGCGCTTTACGGCCTCGGTCAGGCTTATGCGCGCGAAGGGCTGAAACGTGAAGCCAAAATCGTACAAGATCGCTTCGAGCGTGCATGGATAGGCGACAAAAAAGCGATCGACCTCGCGACGCTGTAACGAACGATATGCCACGGGGAGAAAGGCCCCGAGCGAGCGTTCGCCAATTTGCGGTCAGACGACGCGCGGGCTCGCCCGAAGGGCTGCTTTTCGATCAAAATGCCGCATCTGAACAGTAGGCGACTTCCGAACTCGCGCGGAGCCGTGCCATGAAAGCTTCCGTACTCGTCTGCAGCGCGACACTCACGATCCTGGGCTGGGCCGGCGCACACGCGTTGGCGCAGACGCGCGACGCGTATCCGTCAAGAGCGCTGCGCCTCATCGTGCCGAACGTGCCGGGCGGCGCTTCGGACTTCGTCGCGCGCATTATCCAGCCGCACTGGGCGGAACAGTTCGGCCAAAGCGTCGTCGTCGATAACCGCGGCGGCGCCGCCGGGAATATCGCCCTCGAGACCGTCGCGCGCGCAACGCCCGATGGCTACACGCTGATGATCGGGTCGAATACCCAGGCGATCAATCCGAGTATCTATCCGAAGTTTCCGTACACGCCGTTGCAGCACCTCCAGCCGCTCACGCAAGTCGCCGACGTGCCCGGGTCACTCGTCGTGCACCCATCGCTGCCCGCGCGCTCGGTGAAGGAATTGATCGCTCACGCCCAGGCGCATCCCGGCAAGCTCAACTACGGCTCACCGAGCCCGAGCAGTGCAAACCGGCTCGCGATGGAAATCTTCATGAGGCACACCGGCACGAAGATGGTTCACGTGCCGTACAAAGGCGGCTCCGGCCAGATGCTGGTGGCATTGATGGCAAACGAAGTGAACGTCGCATTCGCGACGTTTTCTTCCACCGTCAACTTCGTGAAAGCGGACCGGCTGCGCATGCTCGGTGTCATCGCTCCGGAACGCCTGGCTGCGATGCCGGACGTTCCCACGATGCCGGAGCTCGGCTTCAGGGACATGAAGACCGGATCGTGGTTCGGAATTTTCGTTCCGAAAGGCACGCCGCTACCGGTCACGAAAAAAGTCTTCGACGTTGCGACGAAAACGATGGAGCACCCGGACGTGCTCAAGCGCTTCGCAATCGCCGGCACGCGTGCGGTCGTGAGTCGCTCGCCGGAGGAATTCAGGCAGTTCGTAAAAAGCGAAACCGACACCTACGCCGCCGTGGTGAAGGCGGCGGGCATCACCGCTGATTAGTCATTGCAGCGGCATCCCGACCTGCCGGATAAGCTTCGCGTATTTCTCGATCTCGTTTTTTACATGGCTTTCCAGCTCGTCGCCGCGGCTCACCAGGACGACGAAACCCAGTTCCTCCAAACGCCTGGCGACCTCAGGCCTGCCCAGTGTGGTGACCGCAGCCTTGCGTACGGTCGCAACGAGATCCTTCGGCGTTTTCGCGGGCAGCATCAGTCCAGCCCAGGAAAGCACCTCGTAACCCGCCAGCGTGTCCGCAATCGGCGGTACCTCGGGCAGTTCCCGCAATCGCGTGCTGGCCGTGACGGCGAGGGCCCTGAGCCTGCCGCTGCGGATATGCGGAAGACCGGTCGCGAGCGGCGTGAAGTACACCGACGTCTCACCTGAAAGTATCGAGGCCAGCGCGGGACCGCCGCCGGTGTACGGCACGTGCACCATCTTCACGTTCGCCATACCGTTGAAATATTCGGCGGCGAAGAACGTGCCGCTGCCGGTGCCGGCAGAAGCATAGTTGAGCGTGCCCGGGCGGCTCTTCGCGATGTTCACGAGATCGCGCAGGGACGTCGCAGGTACGGAAGGATGGACGACGGCGACGAACGCAGACGTCGCAACGAGCGTCACGTGCGCGAAATCCCGCACGATGTCGTACGAAAGCTTGCGGTAGAGCGCCGTGTTGATGCTGTGATTCGTATGCGCGAGGAAGAGCGTATAGGCGTCGGGCGATGCTCTCGCGGCGATCTCCGCGCCGATGTTGCCGCCCGCACCTGCGCGATTGTCGACGATGACCTGCTGGCCCAGCACTTGACCGAGGCCGGTGGCAAATACGCGTCCCACGGTGTCCGGGTTACTTCCTGCCGAGCTCGCGACGAGCATCCGCAAAGGCTTGCCCGGATATCCTGCGACCGACGTCTGTTGCGCCTCCGCGCTGCAGCCGATCAGCGTGCCCAGCATGATGCATGCTGCACGCGGTCGATTGCCGGCGAAGAATCCTTTCAGCATGTCCCGCTCCTTTTTCACCGGTCCCTTATGCTACCGTCCGGAACAATACGTCACCATCTTCGCCGAGGAGGACCGTCATGTCGATCGCGTCTCGCCGGGATCGAATCGCGCTACTCGCGCTCGCGCTGCTTGCTGCCGTCCCGCTCTGTGCGCCGGCACAGCAGTTTCCCGCGCGTCCGGTCCGGCTCGTCGTGCCTTATCCACCGGGAGGCGCAAACGATGCCGTCGCACGTTTGCTCGCGCCGAGGATGGCCGAGCAGCTTGGTCAGAACGTGGTCGTAGATAACCGCGGTGGCGGCAATACCATCATCGGCTCCGAGCTGGTGGCGAAAGCGGTGCCGGACGGCCATACGCTGCTTATCATCGCTGCCGGGCACGCAATCAACCCGAGTCTCTATCCGAAGCTGCCTTACGACACGGCGCGCGATTTCGCGTCGGTCGCGCTCGTGGGCGACGGCGCATATGTGCTCGTCGCGAATCCTTCGCTGGGCATCGGGTCGGTTCCGGACCTCATCGCCGCTGCGAAAGCAAAACCGGGCCAGATACTCTACGCGTCCTCGAGCACGGGAAACCTCACGCATCTCGCCGCCGAAGTGTTCAATGCGATGGCCGGCGTGAAAATGCTCCACGTCCCATACAAAGGGGGCGGCCCCGCGATGGTCGATCTGCTCGGCGGGCGCGTATCCGTGTTTTTCTCGACGGTGGCGGTGGCACGGCCGCATCTGCAGT
>Ga0209382_10009424_pt1 | contig 12223 bp, 9 predicted proteins | sample SoiMetdeltSBSDD5_FD_187599 | JGI IMG/M metagenome (GOLD analysis project Ga0209382, IMG submission 187599) | Bulk soil microbial communities from a Populus tree surrounding site in Tennessee, USA - Soil MetaG P. deltoides SBSDD5 (SPAdes) (version 2) | ecosystem: Environmental > Terrestrial >... | reverse complement strand
TTCATCGGCCTGTCGGAGATCGCCCATTGGCGCCTTGCCGGGCTGATGGGCGCGGACGTGCCGTTCAACATGTCGGCCGGCCCGGCCATACTGATCGGCGTGTTATGCTTCCCGGTGGCCGCCTTCTTCGCTTCCCGCCTTGATCGCTGGAGGCTGGGACGATGAAGGCATCGCGATTCACCGCCGCGCACCAGTCGATGACCTTCTCCCGCCGGATGATGCTGGTCGGCGGCGCCCAGGCGGCATTTGGCGGCGTCCTGATCGCGCGCCTCGGCTATCTTTCGATTGCCCAGAGCGAGCATTACCAGCTGCTGTCCGAGAGCAACCGCGTCCAGCTGATCATCGTGCCGCCGCGCCGCGGCTGGATCGTCGATCGGGCCGGCAAGCCGATCGCCATCAATCGCTCCGACTTTCGGGTCGACATCATCCCTGAGCAGGTCAAATACCCGACGGCGACGCTGAGGACGCTGGCCGAAATCCTCAAGCTGACACCCGACGACGTCGACCGGATCATCAAGGAATTCAAGGCGTCGCGCGGCTACCAACCGGTGCAGGTGGCGGAGAGCGTTCCCTACGATCAATATGCGGCGATCACCGTGCGCCTGCCCGAGCTGCCCGGGGTAGTGCCGCAGCGCGGCTTCTCCCGCTTCTATCCGGCCGGGCCGGCGGTGGCGCACTTGGTCGGCTTTGTCGGCGCAGCCTCGGCCAAGGATTATGAGAAGGAGAAGAACCCGCTTCTTGTCACACCTGGTTTCAAGATCGGCAAGGAAGGTCTTGAAAAGGTTCTTGAACCAAGGCTTCGCGGACAACCTGGCGGACAGCGCGTCGAACTGACCGCGCGGGGGAAATTGGTGCGCGAGCTGGAGCCCAAGCCCGACCGCAGCGGGCAGACGGTGCAGCTGACGATCGACTCCGGCCTGCAGGAATATGCCGCGCGGCGGATGGGTGATCAGTCAGGGGCCCTCGTCGCGATGGACATGACCGGCGACATGTTGGCCTTCGTCTCCATGCCGGCGTTCGATCCCAACAGCTTCAGCGATGGTATCGGCCGGACCGAATGGCGAATGCTGTCAGAGGACGACCATATCCCCCTTCTCAACAAGGTCACGCAGGGGCTTTACCCGTCAGGGTCGACGATCAAGCCGGCGATGGCGCTAGCCTTCCTGAAGCAGGGGATCGACCCGGCCCAGCGCGTGTATTGCCCGGGCGGGATTCGCATCGGCAACCGCTACTTCCGCTGCGACGCCGTCCACGGCTCGGTGGACATGCATGCTGCCGTCGAGCGCAGCTGCAACACCTATTTCTGGTCGATGGGCCTGAGAACCGATCCCCAGCAGACCACCGAGATGGTCAACTATCTCGGCTATGGCGAGCATTTCGACCTGCCGATCCCGACCCAGCGTTACGGCACGATGCCCAACCCGGAATGGCTGCGGAAGAAATATAAGCGCGAGTGGCAGGGGTATGATTCAGCCAACACTTCGATCGGCCAGGGATACGTCCTGATCAATCCGATGCAATTGGCGGTCATGCCGGCCCGGCTGGCCTCAGGGAAGCTCCTTCAGCCGCGATTGCTGATGGCGGACAAGCGACAGCCGTCACCGGACTTGGCCGTTGATCCGGAGCATCTCGAGATCGTCCGCAAGGCGATGTCCGCCGTCGTCAACGAGCGTGGCACGGGGGTCGGGTCGAAACTCCCGCTCGAGGGCATACAGATGGCTGGCAAGACCGGGACCGCGCAGGTGTTCAAGCTTGGCCAGCGCGGGCACCAATCCAATTGGGCGTTGCGCGACCATGCGCTGTTCATTGCGTTCGCGCCGGCGGTCGAGCCACGCTTCGCCATCGGCTGCATTATCGAGCATGGCGGCTTCGGCGCCTCCGCCGCGGCGCCGATCGTGCGCGACTGCATGACCTACCTTTTCGACCAGCAAAAGGCGATGGACGCGCTTGCCCCGCTCGAGCAACAATGGGGCGGAACGCTTCTAGAGCGGACCGCCCGGCGCCAGGCCCAGTTCGAGGCCGCCTCCAAGGCCAGCCTCCGGGCATGATGATCAGCTCGGCCATTATTCCGCAACCGCTCGCCCGCCTGCCCTGGCGGTTGATCTGGCTGGTTGCGCTGATCTGCACCATCGGCGTCGTCACCCTGTTTTCCGCGGCCGGAGGCAGCTGGTCGCCATGGGCGCTGAAACAGGCCGTCACCATCCTCGCCTTCTTCGGCCTGGCAATCGGCATCAGCTACATCCCCGAGCGGTTCGTCAAACAGGTCACATTCCCGGCATATGCCGCGATCCTTATCCTGCTGATCGTTGTCGAAATGGTCGGCTTCGTCGGCAAGGGCGCGCAGCGCTGGATCGACCTCGGCTTCATCCGGTTGCAGCCGTCCGAGTTCATGAAGCCCGCGGTGGTGCTCGTGCTGGCCCGATTCTACGACCTGCTGCCCGCGTCCGACATCCGGCGCTGGCGCGGATTATGGCCGGCCGCGCTGCTGGTGCTGGTGCCGTGGACGCTGATCCTGGTCCAGCCTGACCTTGGCACCGCGACGATGGTGCTGGTCGGCGGGGTCAGCATCATGTTCGTGGCCGGTCTGCCGATGTGGTACTTCCTGTCCGCGCTTGGTGCCGCGGCCGTCGCCGGCCCGATCCTCTTTTCGATGATGCACGAATATCAGCAGAAACGCCTGCTGATCTTCATGAACCCCGAAGCCGACCCGCTTGGGGCCGGCTACCACGTCAGCCAGTCGAAGATCGCGATTGGCTCCGGCGGGATTTGGGGCAAGGGCTATCTGAACGGCAGCCAAAGCCATCTCGACTACCTGCCCGAGGGCCATACCGACTTCGTCTTCGCGACCTATGTCGAGGAATGGGGGCTGATCGGCGGGGTGATGCTGATCATCGCCTTCGCCATGGTCGTCCGCTGGGGCATGGGCGTCAGCAGGAAGGCCCGCAGCCGCTACAGTCAGCTCGCGGCGGCCGGCCTGTCGATGACCATCTTCTTCTATTTCACCGTCAATTTGATGATGGTGATGGGCCTTGCGCCGGTGGTCGGCATCCCCCTGCCCCTGGTCAGCTTCGGCGGGTCGGCGGTGATGACGGTGATGATATGCTTAGGGCTGTTGATGGGCATCGAGCGCCAATCGCGCACCCGTTCTGCCCTCGCCTGACATTTCCTGATCGTAGGCGGTTGCAAGGGACGGCCAAGGCTGTTAGAGGCCCGCCCGCGCCGCCGCTCCAAACGGCCCCGCGCGTTGCCCCTTCGGCATGGACGCATAGCTCAGTTGGTAGAGCAGCTGACTCTTAATCAGCGGGTCCTAGGTTCGAGCCCTAGTGCGTCCACCACATTCCGCAATTTTCCGCCATTTCTTGGGGCCGAAAAGTGCCGAAGAGGGCCTAAGTCCCCTCCCTTGTCCTTGAAGCGGAGGTTCCCGTTAGATTTCCGTTCACCACTGCGCTTGCACGTGACGTTTAATCAGCGCAAACTTGGAAAAAACGCGGGAGGAACGATGTCGCGCGTCTTTCTCAGCTACGCTAGAGACGATGTCGACGCAGCGCGTCAGCTTGCCGAGGACCTAGGACAATCCGGCCACGATGTTTGGTGGGATCGTCATCTTCACGGTGGAGCACGTTTCGACCAAGAGATAGAAGAGGCTCTCAACAACGCACAAGCCGTTGTTGTTGTCTGGTCTAGCGCGTCGGTCAACTCCGCGTGGGTCAAGGACGAAGCGGCCGAAGCTCGAGACTCTGAGCGTCTAGTCCCAGTCTCGATTGGCTCTGCCAAGCCGCCGCTCGGATTTCGCCAATTCCATACCATAGACCTCGGTCCTTGGAGTGGGCACGGTCCGCCCCAAGCGTTCGACGAATTGCTGGACGCAATTGATCGCATGTGCGGATCGCGCGCGGCCGAACAAAATCTTGCTTCCGGGTCGGAACAGGGATCGAAACTGAAAGCGTCCGTCTGCGTGTTGCCATTTTCCAATATGAGCGGCGAGCCGGAGCAGGAGTATTTCAGCGACGGCATCAGTGAAGACATCATCACCGATCTGTCGAACGTGTCGGCCCTTTCGGTGGTCGCGCGAAACACTTCGTTTGGGTTTAAGGGTCAATCGCCCGATGTGAAGGAGGTCGCGCTTAAGCTCGGGGTTTCGCATGTGCTCGAGGGCAGCGTCCGGAAAGCGGGGAACCGTGTGCGCGTCACTGCGCAATTGATTGACGGCGCAAAAGGTGACCACGTTTGGGCTGCGCGATTCGACCGAGACCTCACCGACATATTCGAGATCCAGGACGAAATTTCGAATGCAATCGTCGATGCCTTAAAGCTGAAATTGCTTCCGGCGGAGAAGAAAGCCATCGAGAAGCGCGGCACCACAAACGTCGACGCCTACAATCTGTACCTCATGGCGCGACAGCAGTGGATCAGTGGCGGCCAAGGCAAACCGGGCCGGGAAGAGGCGATTGTTCGGCTCTGCAAGCAGGTTACGCTGCTCGATCCCGAATATGCACGAGCCTGGGCACTGATGGCGCTGGCGCAGGCGGAACTTCGCTTTTGGCACGGGCGCGATGAAGATGCTGTTCCAGCGGCCGAGCGAGCAATCGAAATTGATCCAGGGCTCGCCGAAGCGCACTGCGTCAAAGCTCGCTATTTAGAAGATGAGGGCCGCGCCGACGAAGCCGAGAAGCAGGTCCGCATCGCGCTCAAGCTCGATCCGGAATCCTGGGAGGTGAACCGCGAAGCCGCGCGGATGCTGTTCCGGCACGGCCACGTCCGTGAAGCAATCCCTTTCTTCGAGAAGGCTGCGTCGCTGATGGACACGGATTGGAACAGCCCGATGATGCTCACCACGTGCTACAACGCCATCAATGACGAGGCGCAGCTAAAAAGAGTGGCGCGGCTCTCCGTTGACCGAGCCGAACGCGCTATCGCCCAAGACGCAACCAACGGCTCGGCATTGGCCGCAGGCGGAATTTCGCTATCCATTATCGGTGAAAGAGAAAGGTCTCAGGAATGGGTTCAGAGGGCGCTGCTGCTCGACCCCGATAATCTGAACATGCGGTATAATGTTGCCTGCTCCCTCGCCAACGGTCGCGACAATGAGGAGGCACTCGCTACCCTCGAACCGTGGTTCGAAGCCGTAAACAGCGCTACGCGCATTCGGCATGCCGGCGCCGATCCAGATCTGGATTGTCTTCGCGATGATTCCCGCTTCAAGAGGATGGTCGCTTCGGCGAAGCAGCGTCTCGGCCTCGCCGAGGCGAAGCAAGCGTCGGAGGTCTAGCGTCCGCTTTCCACCCAAACCTGCCATTAGGGGTGGCCGCAGATTGCCGCAAACCAAGGCATCGGAAACTACAGTAGACGCCTGTCAAACGACGTTTTGCAAAGTCCCCCACCCGCTCCTAGTGCGCTCCGATCATTGGGTCGGTGGAACGATGGAGAAAATTTGGCAGTAATCTGCGATTGGCGACTGTCCCAACCTGTCAATCGTTGCCGTTTGTCAAACTAACTTCAAGCCCTAGTGCGTCCACCACCTCCTGTTTGAAACTCGCGACTTGCCGGGCAGTTCGTCAAAGATCGCACTGGTCGAGCCCGCCATGGGTGTTTGCACTTCCTGGGCGCACAAACTTCTGTCCTACAGCGTAGCAAATGGATTAGGCCCAACGCTGGAACGGCAGTGGGTCGCCATGACTCGGCTTTCAAAACAGCAGCGGAGCTAATGTCCGCCTTCCACCCATTCGGGTCATTAGCTCCGCGTGGGAAATCGAGGGTATGGGACACGATCTTGGAAATAGTCGATGGGTAAAGCTCGCGCATGAGCTTGCCGAGACAGGCCGTTATCGCAACGTAGCGGAAGTCGAGGCGGCCCTAAAAGCACGGGAGCCAGACGCCAGCCTTTCCGACCAAAAAGTTATTCGCGGGCTGATAGATGGAGCCTGCTTCCGCGCTCGTAGGGGAAAAGGCTGGGACACCTAATGGCCGCTTTCCACCCATTCCGGTCACTAGCCGAATGACCGCTTTCGACCCATTGCGGTCATTGGTGGTAGTGTTAGCCTTGGTGGATGGACCGCAGAACAGTTTTCGTTGCAATCATTGCTGTGTTGGCCGGCATCGTCGCCGGAGCAGCATCAAGCTTGGCCTGGCAGACGCGTAGTGGCTCAGTGCCTTCCAATCCTGCCAAGCAGGGTACTTCAAGTGCTCAATTGGGTGCACAAGTTTTGGGCAAGGTTAGTAGCCACTTCATTGCCCATCGCCGGGACCAAAACGTTGGCATTGTTTTTTATGACCAACCAAAGCCCTATGGCGATTGGTTGTGCCGAGTGAACCGCTATTTTGTTCCCGAAAAGACGCTCACGGGAAAAATGGCTCTGGAACAGGATTGGTGGGCGGACGATCTAGCGGTGGAAAGGGAATACGGCGTCTGGCGTAAGCCCGCGTTTCGGCGAGCAAACGACGCGGAGCGCCATAAGGCGTGCCAAGCTTACCGGGATTTCGATCACCTTTTCACGGCAGCCAAGTCGAGCGATCCGGAAAGAGCGGCATTCCTTTTGGACCGCATCCTCACGGACTTCCGCGCAAATAGGCTAACGGTTCCGATCTCCTGCGAACATATCACTGGGGACGGCACCAAAGCTCGATGTGATGAAAACAAGATATTGCGGTCGATGGCGCTCAATGACCTCAGAAGCATTGAGTCGGTTTCCGAGAGCGAAGTGAACAATGGCATGCGGCGGGTTGATCGGCTTGAACTAGCCGGTGCCCCGCCTTCAGCAAGCCATTATTCCCTTCTTGAGATGCTAGTGGAAAGTGAGCAGCGCTACGGCAAACAAAGCGCATCTGAAGGTGAATTGAGGTTCATCCGCCTCGTCATCGAAGAAATCTGAGGCAATCCGAATGACCGGTTTCCACCCATTCCGGTCATGACCGCTAACGACCCATTGCGGTCATAAGAAGTAGGCCGAGCATGTCGTCAGCCAAGTTATCTCCGAGCCTTGCGAACTCTTTACTCTTCTAATTGGGTTGAAAGAGGCTCTAAGCTGGCCATTGCACAAAAACGAGGAATTGGGGTGAATTCCGGCAAAGAGCCAGTTTGGCTAAACGACTTTCTCTTTTGGGATGCGATGGTCGTCGCGTGCTTCATCGCAGTGGATTGGTGGCTTGGCAACCGTCAGCGTAAGAAGCTCCTACGCAAGTGTCGTTCCCTGTTCGCTGACTTTAGAAAGCGCAAGATTCTCCCAATCTATAGGCGCCACGCTGCGGTCAGCCTCTCACTCATCGAACGTTCCATAGGAAGCATTGGATCGAAGCGGTTCTTTGGTTCAAGCGCGCTTGTCGCATTGCTGCCGACCTTGGTCGTTTTGACCTTAGTATCTCTCTACCTGAGGCAAGATCCAGAGTTCTTACTGCAATTCCCTGGATATGGATGGACGGGCACTGCGAAGACAATCGCATGCAATGCGATCGCCATCTATATGGTCTTCTGTCTCTCAGTCTTGCTTGCCACGAAATTACTGCGCGCAACCCGGCGTCTGCTACCGAGCCACGAATCCCCCGGCGATGTTGCAGTGGGTGCAGCGGCCGGTGGCATCAAGCTTGTCGGACTCGCAATGGGCAGCGCGTGTTTGCTGGCGTTGGGAATGCTAGCCTTCCTTTGGGTCGCGGAATCGCTGTCGCACCACCCTAACCCCGAATTCGCGGATTTCAGCTTCGTCGTGAACAAGGTCCTGGGAACCGGACCTTATTACGCCACCGGTCATCAATTGCCGCATTACCGCTGGACTACCGGTATTCTAGTCCTGTTGGCGATCGCCCCGCTGTTGATCCACCTGCTGCTATCGGTGTTGGTCCTGATTGGGCGCGCGGCTTCGATGATGCTGAATAGAGTTTTATCGGTCCTGTTACTCAGAGTCTCACAGGGGGAGCAGGGAGTTCTTCGGCAAGCTGCGCTATCCGTTGGGGCCGTAGCAAAGCTCATCGAGATGGGCGTCAAAGCAATTTGACCATCATCTTGTGCAGTCTGAATCGGAAAATCTTCAGCTTGCATTTGGCCTGCGGTTGCTGCCGTGAACAGCGCTCCCAAAGCGTCCGGTTTCCACCCATTGCGGTCATCAGCGAACCTATTGGTGGGCCAATTTGAAGGGCCAAACTGGGAGGGCTAATCCTAAAGGTGGGCCACTCTAAATGACTCTGCGGACTCACTTTTTCTTGACCAGCAGACTCCTAATCAGCGGGTCCTAGCTTCGAGCCCTAGTGTGTCCACCACCTCCTTTTTGAAAATCGCGACTTGCCGGGCGGTTCGTCGATGATCGCAATGGTCGAGCCCGTCATCGGTGTTTGCACGTCACGGGCGCACAAACTTCTGTCCTACAGCGTAGCAAATGGATTAGGCCCAACGCTGGAACGGCAATGGGTACCAGATGGGCCAATGCAAATCAGTCGTGAAATCCGCCACGTTCGGCCGCGGACGGCGCGGTGCCGGTAAGATAGTACCGGTACGTGCCGTCAACTTCGTAAACTTTGTAAAGCCTGCCGACACTGCCGACGGCACCCCCTTTCCGCCTGGTCTTGGCAGCGCCGGCCCGTTCAGCCATGCCAGGCATGGAGCCATGGCCAAATCACCCGCCGAGTTATTGTTGAGGCATGAAACGCGCGTCTCTTACGGCCCGGTGCCGAGCCGGCTGCTCGATGCGCCGCTTGGGGAAATGAGCTGGCAGCTGAAGTCCGACGAGTTCCTGCTGCGCGCGGAGGGGGACCATTATTTCTTCTATCGCAAAGGCCATGGCGTCACCGTCCATCGCGGCGCCGATGCCGACCTGAGCGAGGAATCGCTCTGGCTGAACGGCACCGTCTATGCCGCCGTCGCCAGCATGAACGGGCTGCTGCCCATCCACGCCTCCGCCGTCGCCCAAGAAGGTTCGGTCTTCGCCTTCACCGGCCCGGCCGGCGCGGGCAAGTCCACGCTGGTTGCGGCTCTTGGCAAGCATGGCCTGCCGATGTTCTGCGACGACACGCTCGTCCTCGACCTGTCGAGCCCAGACCGGGTCATGTGCCTTCCAGGGCATAAGCGCCTGAAGCTTCGCCCCGACGCATTCGACCTTACCGGCGCTGCCCGTGAGGAGAAGGTTTCACTCACCTATGACAAATATTATGCCGTACCGTCCGCTGGGACCGTCGGTACGGCCCTGCCGATCGCTGAGCTGATATTCCTCGAGGAAGGTCCCGATCCGGCCATGACGCGAATTTCAGGCTCGGACCGCTTTGTCAAAATGCAGGACGACCATCAGTCCAGATACCTGTTCGAGGCGGCGACGCGGTTCGACCGCGCCGGGCAGTTTACGCACCGCGCCCGCCTGGCCCGGCAAATCGAAATGATGCGCTTTGCGCGGCCTGGCGATGTTGGGCGGTTTGAGGAGGGGGTAGCGCTGGTTGCACAACATGTCCTGCGACACGGGTCGGCCGGGTCATGACGGCCCTCACCAAGCAACCCGACCGGTTTGCCGAGACGGATATCGACGAAGAGATTGTCGTGATGCGGCTGGACAATGGGGAGTTCTTCTCCCTGGCAGGTACCGCGGCCGCGACGTGGCGCCTGATCGACGGTACGCGGGATCGCGATGCGCTGGTTGCCGCGCTGGCCATGCAGTTCAAAAGTGCGGAGGCGGATATCGGCGCCGATGTTGATGAATTTCTCGCGTCGCTGCGAGAGGTGGGACTGCTTGCCGTTGATTGAGCGATGGCGATCAAGGCTGCGCACAGCCGAGGCGATGGCGGCCTTGACCGTTGCCCGGTTGCTGGTTCCGGCGATCGCCTTCAAGCGTTGGCGGCACACGCTTGGGGGGACTGCGGCAGGGCGGAAATCCGAACGGCTCACGGCCGACGCACGGCGCTTTGCGGCGCATGTCGAGTGGGCGGCCAGGTTGCTGCCCTTCCCGACGAAATGCCTGGTTCGCGCCATGGCCCTGAGCTGGATCCTGCGTTCAAAACATATCGGTCACACGCTTGTCTTCGCGGTTCGTCCGGAGGCTCAGCGGGGCGCCGACGATCAGCTTCACGCCTGGGTGGAAATCGCCGGTGAAACCATCCTCGGCGACCTGCCGGGGACCTGGGTCGAGACGTTACGGATCGGGACCTGATATGTCGCTGCCGCATTGCAAGCACAGGGCTACGAGCGCTGCATTTGCAACCCAAGTCAATATCACGCATTTTAGCGGAGCTGCGGAACCCGAGTCCGTACCGGCAGCCGGTCCGCTGGGAGCGAAGCATGAGGAACGATACCAACGCCCACAAAGGCTGGACGAAGCCGTGGATAACGCGCCTTGGCAAGATCAAGGACGTCGCCGGAGCTCAAGGGACAGGGTCCCAAGCAGCCGGGTTGAAGACCTAGGCACATCCGTTTTTGAACGCTTGAGTTATCCACTGGCGATTGCGCGGCCGGCGCTCGATGCCGCTTGCAAGTCGCTGCGAGTTAAGCATTAATGCCAGGCGCTCGGGCACCGCTGCGTGCCGCAATGCGCGTAGGAAGCTCGGCATGAAGAAGAAGGCGGTCAATCCACTTGTCTGGATCAAACCAGAAATTCGCCGTCTCGGCGCAATAACCGACGTTGCAGGTGCACAAGGGCCTGGTACTCAGGGAAATAGTGCCAAGACCTGATCCGACGCTGTTTCCTCAGCGTCGCACGGCCACTACGATCGGCTCGAACAAGCTAGGGCTTGAAGCCCGATGCTAGCCCTTGCCTGGCCTTGGAGCGATCCTGCACGAACTGAATTGGAAGGGACGTCGACCCGCCTCGCCGCCTCATTATGTGCCGGGATCGGCGGGCATGCCGGGACGTGGGCCAATAACGACATCTATTGCGCCTACCGAGCCATTCGATCCACTGCCGCGCAGGCCAAGGCGTGGCGTCCGGCCAGATTGGCGGACGGGAAAGTCGCGGTCTTCCATGGCTATTTCGACAATGCCGCGGCGGTCGCTACGGAACTCGGCGTAGACCGCGAGGACCTTGCCAGCCTCTATGCCCTCGCGGTCGAGGCGTGGGGCGCCCAGGCGGACCTAAGGATTGTTGGTGACTATTGTGCAGTCATCGCCGATCCGACCGACAATCGGTTGCGGTTGGCGCGCACCCCGTTTCGGGCGCCACCGCTCTACTATTTTCACGACGACGAGCTTGCTGTGGCAGGCTCCGTCCCGCGCATTTTCTTTGCCGCCGGCGTCTCGCAGCGGCTCAATGAGCACCGCGTTGCCGATAGCGGCATGATCAATTTCTCGGACCAGGAGGCCAGTTGGTTCGAAGGCATTCACCGAGTGCCCTTAGGATGCATCGTAGAGCTTAGCCGCGGCCGGCCTCGCATTCTGAAACGATATTATGACCCACTTACCGTCCCACGCGTGGAAGTCGGCAGCGATGCCGAATGCATAGCGCGAGTCAGCGAGCTCCTCGATGAGGCGGTGCGAACATGCATCGCCGGCTTCCAAAGGCCCGGCGCAACCCTCTCCGGCGGCCTGGACTCGCCGCAGGTTGCCGTCCGAGCTCTGGCCGCGCTGCCGACCGGGCAGAAGCTGCCGACATTCACCTTCCACCCCGAAGCTGGCTACGACGGCATCATCCAAGCCGCTTCGACTGGCAACGAGCGACCGATCGTTGAGGCCTTCGCGGCCATGCACCCCGGCCTTGAGCCGCATTTCACGGCCAATGAGGGCTATGGCCATGATCACCGCTGGAATGACTTCTTCTTTTTGATGGGAGGTGCACCCTCCGGCTTGTGCAACATGTATGTGTTCCACGGCCTGTTCGCCGCAGCGGCGGAGCAGGACTGCGACCTGCTGCTGGCATCGGAATGGGGAAACAATGCATTCAGTGATAAGGGCTATTGGGGCTTCGTCGAATATCTCTTGAAAGGGCGGTGGCGTCAGCTGTGGCTAGCGCTGCGAGAATTCCCAATCCAGGAGCGATCGATGATGTGGCGCTTCGTCGCACAATGCATCCTGCCTCTGCTCCCTACTCCTCTATGGCGCCTGGTTCGAAAGGCCGTTTTCCCAAACGAACGTTCATTTCTGGAGATGATGCAACCCTTCACACGGGAATATCGGCTGTCCTCCGGCGCGGAGCAGCGGTTGAAGGATTCCGGGCTCGTCTTCGAACGCTACCAGCCGTGGAATGCACGACACCACCGCATGCTTTTGCTCCAAAACGACGATGGCGAGGGAGCCGAGATCTATCAGGCGTTCGAACAGATGTAT
>Ga0209382_10009422_pt1 | contig 12223 bp, 10 predicted proteins | sample SoiMetdeltSBSDD5_FD_187599 | JGI IMG/M metagenome (GOLD analysis project Ga0209382, IMG submission 187599) | Bulk soil microbial communities from a Populus tree surrounding site in Tennessee, USA - Soil MetaG P. deltoides SBSDD5 (SPAdes) (version 2) | ecosystem: Environmental > Terrestrial >... | reverse complement strand
TCGGGCACATGCAGGTGTACTGCGGGCTGTTCACCGCCTACTTCCACGAGCTGGCGAGTCGCTTCCAGGGTGAGTCGCCGGTGAAGGCGTCGCACCCCGCGGTCGTCGCCGTGGCGTCGGGGACGGCCCGGGTCCCCGGCGGCGCCCAGGCCTAGCGAGCGATGAACGGGGCGCGCCGGCTGCGAGCGCTGGGCAGGCTGGTCTGGTTCGCCCTGCCGGCGACCCTGGTGGTGGGCCTGTCGGGCCTGTTCCTGGTGATCGACACCTACTTCGTGTCTCGACTGGGGCCGGACGTCCTGCTGGGGGTGTCGCTCGTCTTCCCGCTGTACTTGATCCTGGTCATGGTCTTCGGAGGTGGCCTGGGAGTGGGCCTGTCGGTGGTCGTCTCCATGAGCCTGGGCCGTGGAGACGAGGAGAAGGCGCGGCTGGCGGCGGGGAATGCGCTGGCGCTCGCGCTGTGGCTCTCCATGGCGCTGGCGGGGGTGGGGCTCTGGGGTGGTCCCGCCCTGTTCGCGCGGGTGGCCCCTTCACCTGGAGCGGCGGCCGCCGCCTGGCAGTTCGGCTGGCCGGTGTTCTCGGCCACCCCGCTCATCGCCACCGCGCTCTCCATCACCAACGTGCTCCGGAGCGAGAAGCGCCTGGGGGCTGCGGCGGCGATGATGCTGGCGGGCGGTCTGGTGAACACCGCGCTCAATCCCGTGCTCGTCGACGGCCTGGGGGGCGCACCGGCGCTGGGCGCCGCGGGAGCCGGCATCGCCACCGGAGCGGGCTTCGCGGTCTCGTGCCTGATCGGCCTGTGCCTGTTGCGGGGGCAGCGGCGCCTGGCCCTGCGCTGGAGGCACCTGCGGCTCTCCTGGGCCACCGTGAAGGCGCTGGTGGGCATCGCGCTCCCCACCCTGGTCACCTACGTGGTCAACAACGCGGCCTTGCTGGCGTTGCTGTCCCTGTTCGCGAAGGGGAGCACCGACGCCGGCGTGGCCTACGGGCTCGCCACCCGCCTCGAGTACCTCCTGGTCCTCGCGCTCTACGGCCTGGGGGGCGCCCTGATGACGATGGCCGGAGAAGCGAGGGGCGCGGGCAAGACGGCGGAGGCCCACCAGGTGTTCCGCCTCGCCGGGCTGGCCGCGCTGCTGGGCACGGTTCCCGTCTGCGCCGCGCTGTGGGTCTGGCCGGAGCCGTGGTTTCGCCTGTTCGGCGCCACGGCGCCGGCGGTCGAGGTCGGCGCCAGGTACTTCCGGGCCGCGGCCCCGGCCTATCCGCTGTACGCGTATGCGCTGACGCTCAACTACGCGTTCCAGACCATGGGCCGGGCCGGCACCGGGTTGCTGCTGACCTTGCTCCGGGGATGGATCGTCGCCGTTCCCGGCGCCGCGCTCGCGCTGGCCTTCACCGGTCACCTGGAGCCGGCGATCTGGGTCATCGTGGCGTCCTTCCTGCTGTACTCGGTCGCGGCCCGGTGGGCCCTGGCGCGCGCGATGGAGCGGGAGACGGCCGGCGGGCCCGGCGGCTCCCCGGTCCAGGGCGCCGGCGACCTGCCAGCGCTGAAGCTCCCCGGCTGGAGCGTCTCTCCGTATCCCCTCGCGTACTCGCTGATCTGGCCGTGGTACTTCCGCGTTCCGTCCACGCGGAACCACTCCGGCCTCGAGCGACCACCCCTGCGGGCTCGCCTGAGCCTGGTGGAGCAACCGACCGTCCGCATCTGCGCCATCGGGGACATCATGGTGATGCAGGGCGACCGGGTGCCCGAGCTCTCACCGGAGCTAGTGGCGTTGCTGTCGTCGGCGGACCAGATCATCGGTTGTTGCGAGGCCCCCCTGGGCAAGCATGAACGCGACCCGGAGGCGCGGTACTCGTTCATGTTCAACATGCCGGTGGAGTACCTGAGGGGTATCATCGAGGCCAGCGGTGCGCCGCCGGACAGGTGGGCGCTCACCCTCGCCAACAACCACGTGGCGGACGTGGGGGCCGGTGGTCCCGAGGTCACCTACCAGCGGCTGAGGAGCATCGGCGTGACGCCGCTGGGGCGCCGGGCCCGGGGCGACGAACATCCCCTTCACGTCGTCCAGCGCCGTGGCCTCCGGCTGGGGCTGGCGGCGTGGACGCAGTGGCTCAACGTCGATCGGTTCGCTCCCGGCGATGCCAGGGTGTGGCGGTTGCCGGAGGTGGTCGGCCTCCCGTGGCGGCGGCTCCGGGAGGAGCTCGGGGTCGACGCCCTCATCGGGAGCACGCACTGGGAATACGAGTGGCAGCACTTCCCCCGGAGGGAAACGCGCGTCCTGGCCGGCGCCCTGCACGGAGCTGGCTTCGACCTGCTGGTCGGGTCGCACCAGCACGTGCTGCAGTCCTTCGAGCGCCATGCGCATGGCTTGACGCTCTACGGGATGGGCAACTTCTGCAGCGGGCTGGGGCGGGCCTGGCCGGCGCGCATGACCTCGGTCGCGGAGATCGAGCTGGGGACGCGGGGAGCGGACCGGGGCAAGGTGGTGGCGTACCGGCTGCATCTGTTCGCGCAGGTGAATGGAGGCGAGCACATCCAGCTGCTGCCGCTGGAGCGGGTGCCCCCGCCGCTTGGCCGGCGGATCCGCGAGCGCGTCTCGAAGCTGTTCGAGGTCTGCGATGGCCACGCCGGCAGCGTGGGAGGGGCCTGAAGGGACAGCAGGACCTGCAGGCCCACGCCGGCGTCCGCGACCGCCTCGAACATACCGGAGTCCTCCGGGATCTGGCGGATGGATGGCCGACCGGCGCTCCTGCTACAACGCCCGGCCGGTTCTCTGACCGAGCATCCCGCGTGCGGATCGGAATCATCGGGGCCAACTGGGGCCGGATGCACATCGGCGCCTTCAGGGCGGCCGGGGCGGAGGTGGTCGCGCTGTGCGGGCTGGACGCCGCCAAGACGCGGTCCGTCGCCGCCGAGGAGCGGATCCCGCTCGCGACCACCGACGTGGCCGAGCTGGTCGCCGCCAGCGAGGCGGTGGTGGTCGCCAGCCCCGCCTCCGAGCACGCGCGCCACGCCGAGCAGGCGCTCGCCGCCAGCCGGCACGTGTTGATCGAGAAGCCGCTGGCGGCGCCGCTGGAAGAGGCGCGCCGGCTGGGAGCGATTGCGCTCCTGCCGGGGCAAGTGGCGGCGGTGAGCTTCCCCTACCGGATGCTGCCGCCGTTCGGCGCGATGGCGGCGTTCCGGGCCTCGCGGTCCGTCCTTCGCGGCCTGAACGCCTCGGTCAGGAATTCCTTCCTCCCGGGCGACGGCCGGTCCGGGGACCTGGGCGGCCTGTCACACCTGGTGGACGCGGCGCTGTGGCTCGCGGGCCTGCGGCCGGCCTGGGTGAGCGGCGCGGTGCTCGAGAGCGCGTGGGTGGAGATCGGCCTCGCCTCCGGAGCCGTGATCGCGATCGCTCACCTGCGGTCCTTCGAGCCCGGGATCGACGGTCACTGGGTGCTCGCCGGCGATGACTGGGAGGGCGAGCTGCACGCCGGATATGTCCCCGCGCTCGGCGGCTGGCAGGTGGGCCCGGCCCGGGCCTACGCCGGAGACCGGTGGCGTCAGATCGCCGAGGGCGTCCGGCCTGCCCCCGGCCGCCTCGAGCCCTGGGCCGAAGCGCACGCCGCCGCGGCGCGGGCGTTCCTGAGCGCGGCCTCCGGCGGAGATCGCGGCGTGCTGGCCACCGTCGCCGAAGGGGTCCGCGTGCAGGTGGTGATCGACGCGCTGGTCCGCTCCAGCCGCGACGGCCGGCGGATCCCGCTGCCCGCCGAGGACGGTCCGTAGCGCGGGCGCCCAGGGTCGTTTCGCGGGGACGCGGTCGCGTCCGGGCAGAACGCCTCCGTGGGCTGTTACCAGGGGTTCGCGAGGGTTCTCCGGCGGTTGGCGAGAGGCACGTCGTTTGCTCAAGGCAGGGAACGACCACGAAACAACGTGGCTCACTCTCAAAGGAATTCCATGCGCCTCTTCTCTGCCATCGTCACCCTGTCCCTGTCCTGCCTCACCGCGCTCACCGCCTGTGGCCCGCTGCCGGAGGCCGGCGAAAGTGACCTCCCGCTCGCCTCGGGGCAGAGCGCGCTACGCTCAGGCGACATCATCCCCGGCCAGTACATCGTGGTCCTCAAGGACGGCGTGGCGGGGGAGGCGAACGTCAACGCGCGCGCGGTGGCCGAGGAGCACGCGCAGCGTCACGGCGGCCAGCTGAAGCATGTCTACCAGCACGCCCTGAAGGGGTATGCCATTCAGCTGGACAAGGGGCAGGCGGAGGCGCTCGCCCGGGATCCACGGGTAAAATACATCGAGCCGGACGGCGTGGTCGAGGCGTCGGGCCTCCAGTCCTCCCCGACCTGGGGCCTGGACCGGATCGACCAGCGAGACCTGCCGCTCAACCAGGCCTACGGCTTCAACACCACCGGCAACGGGGTCCACGCCTATGTCATCGACACGGGCATCCGGACGACACACGTGGACTTCGGCGGCCGCGCCTCGGGGGGCTTCACCGCCATCTACGACGGCAACGGCACCAACGACTGCAACGGTCACGGCACGCACGTGGCGGGCACGGTGGGCGGCAGCACCTGGGGAGTGGCCAAGGGCGTCACCCTGCACGCGGTCCGCGTCCTGGACTGCGGCGGGTACGGCAGCTACAGCGGTGTCATCGCGGGCATCGACTGGGTGACCGGCAACCGGGTGCTGCCGGCGGTGGCGAACATGAGCCTGGGAGGCGGCGCCTCGCAGGCCGTGGATGACGCGGTGGTGCGGTCGATCAACTCCGGCGTCACCTACGTGCTCGCCGCCGGCAACAGCTCGGCGGACGCCTGCGGCACCTCGCCGGCCCGGACCCCGGCCGCCATCACCGTGGGCGCGAGCGAGAGCAACGACGGGCGCGCCTGGTACTCCAACTGGGGCACCTGCCTGGATCTCTTCGCGCCGGGCTCCGGCGTGACCTCCGCCTGGAGCTCCAGCGACACCGCCACCAACACCATCAACGGGACCTCGATGGCCTCCCCCCACGTGGCCGGCGTCGCCGCCCGCTACCTGGCGGCCAACCCCTACGCCACCCCCGCCCAGGTGAGGGACGCGATCGTCAACAACGCCACCGTCAACAAGGTGATCAACCCGGGCGCCGGCTCCCCCAACCGGCTGGTCTACAGCGCGTTCTTCGGCATCCCCAACGCCTTCTCCTGGGGCTGGGGCAACGTGAGCAACGTGCGGCTCTTCGGCGGGGCGAACGCCTACGCCGTCCCCGCCAACTACCCGGTCCCCCTCAGCAGCAACTTCTTCATCGACGCCGGGATCGGCGGGTGCCCCGGCTGCATCAGCCAGGTGGTCTTCGGCGTGGGCAACTCCAAGCAGTGCGTCTACAGCGGGGTGGGGGTGGTCAACAGCAGCACCGCCACGACCCTGATCGCGCCGTCGGCGCCGGGCACCTACCAGATCTGGGCGAATTCGGCGTGGCAGTACACCTGCCAGGATGCCCTCAACGTCACCAACAGCGGCGGCGTGGTGGGGCTCCTCGAGGTTTACTAGCCCCGACCGATCACTTCGACTCTCCCTGGGGAAAGCCCATCGCGTGTCCGTCCTTGCACAGCTCAGCAACCGGACGGGGGCCAGGGGGATCCACGTCGCCGACCTCGCGGCGCAGCTCGTTCAGCCTGGCCTTCAGCGCGGTGAAGGTGCTGGCGAGCGCGCCCTCCCGGACGAGGTTCCGGGTCTCGTCCGGGTCCTTGGCCAGGTCGTACAGCTCCCACTCCTCGGGTTGTTCCCAGAAGTGGATCAGCTTGTAGCGCTCGGTGCGGACCCCGCGGTGCTTCCGCACGCAGTGGCCGGCCGGGTACTCCTCGTACGAATAGAGGATCGCGTCCCGCCAGGGGACCCTGGCCCTGGAGAACAGCGGTACCAGGCTGCGCCCGTGCAGGCCCGCCGGCACCGGCACCCCGGCCAGCTGGAGCACGGTGGGGAAGATGTCCACGTTCAAGACCAGCTGCCTGGTGTTCACCGTCCCCGGGGCGATCTTCCCCGGGTAGCGCATCACCATCGGCACGCGGATCGACGGTTCGTACATCAGCCGCTTGTCGTAGAGCCCGTGCTCACCCAGGAAGAACCCGTTGTCCGAGACGTAGATGACCAGGGTGTCCCGGGCCAGGCCGTCCCGATCCAGCGCGTCCAGGACGCGGCCCACGTTCTCGTCCACGCTCATCAGGACCCGGTAGTAGTCCTTGAACATCAGCTCCAGGTTCCGCTTGCGGCGCTCGGACGGGGGCAGGCTCCTGGGGACGCGGTCCTGGTAGTCCGGCATGTCCGCCAGCGCCATCTCCGCCGCGCGCACCGCCTGGGGCTTCCCCTCCAGCTTCTCCTCCAGCGTGCGGGGCAGCGGGATGGCCACGTCCTTCAGCGCGTCCTTGAACCGCTCCGCCGGCTGCCACGTCCGGTGCGGCGACTTGAAGCTGATCAGCAGGCAGAACGGCCGGTGCCGCGGGCGGTGCTTGAGGAACTCCAGCGAGATGTCGCCCACCGCGTCGTCGGCGTGCCCGCGCATCCGAATCCGGGCGCCGTTGGCGATCATGTCCGGGTCCTGGTATTCGCCCTGCCAGGGGAAGATGACGTATTCGGCCTCCGGCCTGCCCTTCAGGTGCCACTTGCCGGTGAACCCGGTGTAGTAGCCGGCCTCCCCCAGCACCCTCCAGAACGTCGGCTTGCTCCGGGGCAGCCCGGGGCCGTTGTAGAACTGCGGCCCGTCGCCGTTGGTGGTGATCCCGTGCGCGTGCGGGTACAGCCCGGTGAAGTACGACGCGCGGCTGGGCGCGCACAGCGAGGTGGCGGTGAACGCCTCGTTGAAGCGGATGCCGCCGGTGGCGATCCGATCCATGTTCGGCGTCTTGAGGATGGTGTTCCCGTAGGCCCCCATCGACGCCTGCTGCTGGTCGTCGGTGATGATGAAGACCACGTTGGGCGGACTGCCCTGGGCGCGGGCCAGAAGCGGCGCAGCGCACGCGGACAGCCCCAGGACCTTCAGCGCCTCTCGCCGGGTGCGCTTCACGCCGCCTCCGGAGCGCGGTTCACACCTCCCCGTCGCCGCGAGCTCCGGTAGCAACTACACGAAGACGGTGGATTTCATGCAAGAGCTACCCGCGCCCTCGTCAGCTCTGCTCGGAACCCGCTCCGGCAGGGGTCTCGCTCTTCCGGGGGCTGGGGCTGTCATCACGCCGGGTCGCCAGCGCTCCGTCCAGCTTCCCCTTCGCCGCCGCGACCTTCGCCAGCGCCGCCTGCAACGTGGTGCTGATGATCCGCTTCTCGGAGCGCAGCGTCACCGGGATCATCTCCATGGCGTTCCAGAGGTCGTGCTCCGCGCCGGCCAGCTCCGAGGCGGCGGAGGCGATTCGCTCCTGGAGCTCGGCGGTCGTCAGCTGGGGGTCGAAAGGCATCACGCATGCTCCGTACCCAGCTGATGGAGCCAGCGGGCGTGTGAGGCGAGGGCGGCCCTCGCGGTGGGGTGGACGATGTCGGGGACGCCGTGCTCGGCGCAGGTGGCGTCCAGCCTCATCTCGGGGTGCTCTCGCTGTCGCGCTGGCGTGGACACGGGAGGTCGCGGGCTCACTTCTTGACGGGGTCGTACTTTCCGGAGAGCGCCGAGCGGACGTCCCTGTCGAACTTCACCTTGCCCGAGGCGATCTCGCGCAGCGCCATCACCGCCGGCTTGTTGGTCACCTCGACCACCGGCCGGGCGTTCTTGGTGAGCTGCCGGGCGCGCTTGGCGGCCAGGATCACCAGCGCGAAGCGGTTGTCGGTGTGATCGATGCAGTCTTCCACCGTGATGCGGGCCATGCGGCGCTTCCGTGGGCTCAGGTGGCGGGAAGATGTCGCGCGCCGAGGAACTGAAGCGAGCCAGCACCGAAGTAGCGAGAAAACCCGTTGCTCGCCACTGCTAGAGATACCCTACACCTCGCGGCGCTCGATCGCAACACGGGCGCGGCGACTGCTTGCCTTCCTTGCGGCGAGGGGAGGAAGCAGGTACAAACCCCGCTAAACCCTGGCGCTGCAGTGACTGATACCGTTTCGCCTGTTCGACGTTCCGTTATCAATCTCGCGACTCCACGATAACGGACCCTCAGGGGTCGACGAGGCATCTGCGGTGACATTCGAAGAATTGCGGCTCCACCCGACGCTGCTGTCGACCGTCCGGCACGAGGGCTACCGCGAGCCGACGCCGATCCAGGCGCAGGCCATCCCCCACCTCCTCGCCAGGCGCGACCTGCTGGGCTGCGCGCAGCCGGGGACCGGGAAGACGGCGGCCTTCGCCCTCCCCATCCTCCACCGCCTCGCCACTGAGCCGCGGCACGGGCGCCCGCCGCGCGCGCTGGTGCTGGTCCCCACCCGCGAGCTGGCCCGCCAGGTGGCCGACCGCTTCACCAACTACGGCCGGCGGCTGGGCGCTCGCTGCGCTGCGATCTTCGGCGGGGTGGAACAGGATGCCCAGGTGGCCGCGGTCCACGACGGGCTGGACGTCGTCGTCGCCACGCCGGGCCCCCTGCTGGACCTGTACGACCAGCACCTGCTGGAGCTGCACTCGGTGGAGGTGCTGGTCCTGGACGAGGCGGACCGGATGCTCGACATGGGCTTCATCCGGCCCATCCGGAAGATCGCCGCCGACCTGCCGGTGCGCCGGCAGTCGGTGATGTTCTCGGCCACCATGTCGGCGGCGATCCGCGGCCTGGCCGGCGCGCTCCTGCGATCGCCCGTGCAGGTGGGCGTGCCCCCCGCCGCGCCGTCGGCGCCGCCGGTCGAGCAGCAGGTCTACTTCGTGAAGCAGGCGGAGAAGATCGACCTCCTGGCGGACCTGCTGGGGCGGCCCGGCTCGGAGCGCGTGATCGTGTTCACGCGCACCAAGCACGGCGCCGACAAGGTGGCCAGGAAGCTGGGTCACGCCGGCATCGAGACCGCGGTCATCCACGGCAACGACTCGCAGAACGCCCGCCTGCAAGCGATGTCCCGGTTGAAGAGCGGCCGGGTGCGCGTGCTGGTGACCACCGACGTGGGGGCGCGCGGCCTGGACGTGGACGGGATCAGCCACGTGGTGAACTACGACGTGCCCACCGAGCCCGAGAGCTACGTCCACCGCATCGGCCGCACGGGGCGCGCGGGCGCGGCCGGGCAGGCGCTCTCCTTCTGTGACGACGCCGAGCGACCGCTGCTCCGCGACATCGAGCGCTTCACCGGCGAACCGATGACCGTGCTGCGGGGCCAGACCCTCCCGCGCCACCTGCTCAGCAGGCTCCCCGCATGGAGCGAGCAGCTCGGGCAGCCTGGATAGCGCCCGTGTAGACACCCTGCCCTCCGGCGGTCCACGCGATCCGCCCCAGGCGTCGGGTCTGTCCGACGCCCGGTGCAATGGGACCACCCGGTCGGGCACCGTGACTGCTTCTCCGGAACCCGACCACGAGGGCGGCCCTCCGGCCGGATGCGCCGCGCATCGGCCGTGACGGCCCGGAAGCCCCCCTTTCCGTCCTAGCCGAGGGGGGCTCCGGCCGGGGGTCGATTCTGGCGCCCGCGGGTGCGGGAGATCCTCGCCGACCTCCGGGAGCGGGATGATGCCTCGCCCGAGGCGCCGCTAGATCGGGCGGACGTTCGCTGCCTGCAGGCCCTTCGGCCCCTTGGTGATGTCGAACTCCACCTTCTGACCCTCTGCCAGGCTGCGGAACCCCTCCGCCTGGATGGCGGTGTGGTGGCAGAACACGTCTTCGCCTCCGCCGTCCTGGACGATGAAGCCGAAGCCCTTCGCATCGTTGAACCACTTCACGGTACCGGTTGCCATGTATCGCGCTTCCCTTCCGACTGCGTTGTGACCCGGCGCTGCTACCTCATTTAGGGACGGACATGGAAGTGGGCATCGCGCAGCGTCCAGTGCTCAACTGATAGGTCCAGCAAGTTTTGTAGCGCGATCAGCCGGCCGAGCGCGGCCCTGGCGGCGCCGCCGTCCTCCGTCAGGGAAGGCAAGCCTCCGCCGGCTCGTTGAAGCAGCCCGGCGCCGGTGCTACGGCGCACGTCCCGGTGGAGCCATCCTTGCCGCCTCGACCGCACGAGCGGGTCCTGCTCATCGCCCTGCCGGTGCTGGCGGTGATCTTCGATCCGGCGCTGGGCAACCCGTTCGCGCTGAAGCAGCTCGCGGCGCCGCTGGCGGCCTGGATGGTGGTGGCGCTGCTGGCGGCGCGAGGCGCGGGGCAGGTGCGCTGGGTCGGGCCCGCGCTGGCGCTGGCGGCCGGCGCCGCCCTCGGCATCCCGGCGGCGCGCAATCCCGGGGCGGCGGTCTGGGGCTGGTCGATCGTCGCCGGCTTCGCGCTGGCCTTCGCGCTGGCCGCGAGCGCGGGGACCACCCGCGCGTTCCGCCGTGGCCTGCCCCTGGGGTTCGCCGCCACGGGAGCGGTGGTCTCGGCCGTGGCGCTGGTCCAGGCCGCGGGAGTCCCCGGCGCCGACTTCGGCCTGCAGGCGCTGGGCAAGATGCGGGCGTTCTCCACCCTGGGGAACCCGAACTTCGTGGCGTTCCTGCTCCTGCCGGCCCTCCCGGCCGCGGTGGTGGCCGCACGGGGGGCCCGGACCCGGTGGTCCCGGGCGCTGGCCATCGCGGGGGCCGTGTTGATGGCCGCCGGCTTGGCGGTGACGCAGGCCCGCTCCGCCTACGTCGCCGCGGGCCTGGGCCTCATCGCCTGGCTCGCCGTCACCCGGAGGTCCCGCCTGCTGGTGGCGGGCATCGCGCTGGCGTCGGTGGCCGGGGCGGTGGTGACCGGCACGCTGTCCCACAGCGGCCGGGGCCGGCTCCTGGTCTGGCGCGAGGCGATCGCCGTCTGGAGCGCCTCGCCGCTCACCGGGGTGGGCCCCGGGAACTTCAACGTGCACCAGCTGGAAGCGCAGCGCGCGGTGTTTCGCTCCGGCGGATGGGACGGCTTCGCCCAGAACGCCTCCTTCCTGCTGGACGCCCACTGCGAGCCGCTGCACCTGCTCACCGAGGCCGGCCCCATCGCCGCGGCCGCCCTTGTCTTCCTCTGCGCGGCCGTCCTCCGGCGCGGAGCGCGCCGCGCCCGCCGCTCGCCCGTGCACCGGCTCTGGTATGCGGCCTTCGCCGCGCAGCTCGCCTTCTGCCTGTTCAACGCGCCCCTCTCCTTCGGCCCGCTGGCGCTCTCCTTCTGGCTCTCGGCGCTCCCGCTGGTGGCGCCGCTCCGCCCCGGCCGCCGGCGGCCCCTCCGGCCTCTGCTCGCCTTCTTCCCGTCCGCGATCGCGCTGGCGTGCGCGATCGCCGCGCCGCGTCTCCACCGCGCCTCGGCCCTGGAGGGGGAGGCGGCGCTGTCGCTGGAGACCGGCCCGCGCTCGCGCGCGGTGGAGCTGCTGGCGGAGGCGTCCCGCCTCAACCCGTGGGATGGCTACGTCCGCGAGAAGCTGGCGCTGGCGCTGTACTTCGACGGCCGGCACGACCAGGCGGTGGCCGAGCTCCGGCGCGCCCGCCGCCTCTTCGGGGACGTGGGGATCGAATACCTGTCCGCGGAGATCCTCGCCCGCCAGGGCCGCCACGCCGAGGCCGCCGCCGCCTTCGAGGACATCGCCGCGGCGTTCCCGCAGCACGTCACCCCGCCCTTCATGCTGGGTCAGCTCTACCTGCGCCTGGGCCGCTACCGCGACGCGGAGCGCGCCCTCACCCGCGCCGCGGCGATGCCGGACTCGCCGAACAACCTCAAGCTGGATCGCGCCAAGGTGCGGCGCCAGCGGGAGCTGGCGCGCGAGCTCCTCGACCACGCGCCCGAGCTTCAGGCGTTCCGGGAGGGCCCGTAGAAGCGGACGGTGGGGGTGGCCCGGTACACGTCGCGCGACAGGCGCTGGCTGCGCTTCCGTCCGTCCGGATAGCGGAACGTCCTCCGCGCCGTCACTCGACGCCCGGTCAGCCCGGGCTCCACGCGCTCCGCCCCCGGCGCCAGCCCGTCGTCGCGCCTCACCTGGACGGGGCTGCGCACGTCGCCTCGTCCCTCCACGTCGATGGAGACCGAGAACGGGAGCGGCGAGGTGGAGAGCACCCTCCCGCCCGCGAAGGTCTCACTGGCGGTCAGCTCGAGGAGCAGCGGCCAGGGCAGCACGTTCCGGAACCGCAGGTCCTTCACCCCGAACGCCACCGTCGCGTCGCGCCCCAGCGGCACGTACCGCGCCTCCCCGTACGCGTCGATGCTGTGGGGATGGCGTTCGCGGATCTCGCAGCCGGCCAGCAGC
>Ga0209382_10009420_pt1 | contig 12226 bp, 10 predicted proteins | sample SoiMetdeltSBSDD5_FD_187599 | JGI IMG/M metagenome (GOLD analysis project Ga0209382, IMG submission 187599) | Bulk soil microbial communities from a Populus tree surrounding site in Tennessee, USA - Soil MetaG P. deltoides SBSDD5 (SPAdes) (version 2) | ecosystem: Environmental > Terrestrial >... | reverse complement strand
GCCGGCCTTCAGGCTGCCAAAATAAGCAATGACACTTTGCGGGAGATTCGGCAGCATGATTCCCACGGGTGTTCGGGAGGCACCGCGGAGCTGAAGAAGCGCGTGGGCAAACCGGTTGGCGAGATCGTCGAGCTGGGCATACGTCAGCGTGGCGCCGTAATAATGAATCGCCGGACGTGTAGGATATCGCCGAGCGGCGTCTTCAAGCACATTATGGAGCACCCATTCCGGGTACGACACATCGGGAGGGACATCGGAGTCATACTGCTGAATCCAGGGAACCAACATGATGTCAGGGTTGACAGCGCTCCGATGCGGTCGTTACGATCACGCCATGCCGCAGCTACTTGGGTCGTGCCTGCTGATGTTCGCCGTCGTGGTGGTATCCATTGCCAGCATGGAAACAGCGTCGGCCGACGAGGGCATCGTCCAGGTGGTGACCCCGAACGGGGTCACCATCAAAGCCGAATTGGCGGATACCCCGCAAAAGCGAGCGAGAGGCCTCATGTTCCGCGATGTCCTCCCGCGAGATCACGGTATGCTGTTTACGTTCACAGAGGCCCAACCCTGGACCTTTTGGATGAAAAATACGCGCATCCCGCTGGACATTCTCTGGATGGACGGCAAGAAACGAATCATCCACGTCGAGCAGAATGTGCCGGTATGCCATAGGACCGACGACGGGTGTCCTCAGTACCAGCCGAATGAAAATGCCATGTACGTGCTCGAGCTGGCTGCGGGTGTGGCCGACTCGCTGAAGCTGCAGCGTGGCATCTCCCTGAAGTTCAACGTATCGGCTCCGTAACCACGTCCTCTGCGTCACCGATCCTGCCAGGTTCGTACACGCCTCGCCGTAATGACGCCGTCGACTCGCTCGATCGCTTTCAGCACCCGATCGAGATGCACCGTATCGGTGACCTCGATGACGAAGTCCAGCTGCGCCTTTTGATCCTCACGCGTTGTAATTTCCGCCCGGCTGATGTTGGCCTCACTGCCTGAGATGGAGGACGAGACATTGGCGAGGACACCGGGCTTGTCCACGGCCAAGACAGCGACTTTGACTCCATGAATACTGGGCGCTGTCGTGTCCCACTCGACCTCGACCATCCGCTCCTTGTCGTAATCGAGCGCTTCCAGATTTGGGCATCCGACGGAATGAATGGTCAAGCCTCGGCCCCGAGTGATGTATCCTCTGATGCGGTCGCCGGGAACCGGATTGCAGCACCGCGAGAGCTGCATAAGGAGATCATGACCGCCCTTGACCTTGACCCCACGCTCATGAGACTTGGCCGGGCTCTTCGTTTCATGTGCGTCCTCGGCGGGGGGCGGCCGGTCCCCTTCCCGGCGGGGCACTAATCGATTCACGATCTGCGCCGTCGAAAGCCGGCCATAGCCCACCGCGGCAACAAGGTCCTCGACGGTGTCCAAACCAAGTTCTCGTGCGATTTGTGGCAGCCGATCCGATTTGAAGAGCTGAGCCGGAGGGAGGTCATGACGGCGGAACTCCCGCTCCAACAACCGCCGGCCGAGGTCCACGCTACGTTTCTGCTCCTCGATCTTGAGCCAATGCTTGATCTTGGTCTTCGCTCGTGGGGTGCGAACGAATTTCAGCCAATCCTTGTGGGGCACCTGGGTGGGAGCCGTCATGATCTCGACCGTATCCCCGCTGACCAACTGATGTTTCAGCGGCACGATCTTGCCGTTGACCTTCGCCCCAACACAGTGGTCGCCGATCTCGGTATGGATAGCATACGCGAAATCGACCGGCGTCGACCCTTTCGGCATCTCCTTGACCATTCCTTTGGGAGTGAAGACATAGACGACGTCATGGAACAGATCGAGCTTGACCGTATCCATGAACTGGCGGTTATCGGTCAGGTCTTGGTGCCATTCGACGAATTGGCGCAACCATGTGAAGACCTTGCCGTCCTTGTCGTCAACCTGCCCGCGTTCCTTGTACTTCCAGTGCGCGGCAATCCCGTACTCCGCGACGCGATGCATGTCCTCCGTGCGGATTTGAAACTCGACGTGCTCGCCCTTGGGCCCGACCACCGTGGTATGGAGGGACTGATACCAATTCGATTTCGGGATGGCGATGTAGTCCTTGAACCGTCCGGGCACCGGCCGCCACAGCGAATGGATCAATCCCAGGACCGCATAGCAATTCATTTTGACATCCGTGACCACACGGATCGCCGTCAAATCATAGACTTCCTCAAACGAGACCGATTGCCGCTCCATTTTCTGGTAAATGCCGGACAAGTGCTTCGGACGCCCCTGCACTTCCCCCTTTAATCCCGCCTCGGCCAACACCCTCTTGACCTCGTCGATCACTTCGAGAATATACGCCTGACGCTCCTCGTCGCGCTTCGCGACACGCAACTTGAGCATGGCATAGACATCCGGCTTGAGATACTTCAGACAGAGATCTTCCAGCTCGTTTTTCATCCATCCGATGCCGAGCCGGTTCGCCAGCGGAGCGTAGATCTCCAGCGTTTCTTGGGCGATCTGCTGCCGCTTGGTTTCATGCAGGTGCTCCAGCGTCCTCATGTTGTGCAATCGATCGGCCAACTTGATGAGCACCACGCGGATGTCATCCGCCATGGAGAGCACCATCTTGCGGAAATTTTCGGCTTGTTTCTCTTCGTAATTCCGAAACTGGATTTTCCCGATCTTGGTAACCCCATCGACGAGGCGAGCGACGTCCTTGCCGAAGAGCTGCTCCAACTCATCCGGCGTGGCCAGCGTATCTTCCAACGTATCGTGTAGCAATCCGGCAACGATCGCCGTGACGTCCGAGCGCAGAGCGGTCAGCACGCCCGCGACCGCCAACGGATGTTGAAGGTAGGGCTCGCCCGACTGACGTGTCTGACCGGCATGCGCTTTCGCCGAAAAGTCGTAGGCGCGTCTCACCATCTCCGTTTCGGCATCAGGGTTATACCCCTGGAGGCGCTTGATCAGTTGATCGATGTCGGTGACGAGTTCGTACGGCATTGGTGTTACGCCTGACCGTGTGCTCGAATGTCCGCAATTCTCAATTGAACGCGATCGAGACCGCTCCACCGGTTCAGTTCAGGTGTGAACGCCAGATCCACTGGACGATCCAGTAAGACGCGCTGTTCGGTCAAGAGCGCACCCATACGAAAGCCGATCGCCTCAAACGGCATGGATCCCTGTTGTCGCACCACGACCTTCAGATGGCCATCGCCGATGATCCGAGCCTCCAGCAGGGAGATTCTCCTGCTTGCAAGGAGCGGCTCAGGATTGCCCGCCCCACAGGGATGAAGCCGGTTCAGTTCGCGGATGACCTGAGGCCGCACCTCCATCAGCTTAACCTCCGCATCTACGTGAAGCAAGGGAGCCGAAGGGGTGTCCCGGGTCCATGCCGAAACGATGTCACTGAATGTATTGATAAAATGAGGGAGCCGGCTTTCGAGCACTGTGAGCCCGGCTGCGCTTGGATGACCTCCAAACCCCTCGAGATATTCCGCACACTGCGACAGGGCCTGGTAGAGATCAAATCCCGGCACGCTTCGAGCGGAGCCTTTGCCGACTCCGGCTTCGTCGATCGCAATGACAATGGCCGGACGGTGATAGCGCTCGACGAGGCGAGCCGCCACGATGCCGACGACGCCAAGATGCCAGCCGCGCGATGAGACGACGATCGCAGACCGTTGCGCGGAATCCTCTACCAACGCCGAGGCTTCCGCGGACGTCTCCTCTTCGATCCCTTGCCGTTCTTTGTTGAGCTCCTCCAACCGGCGCGCGATCTCGAACGCCTCGACGTCACTTTCGGTGGTCAAGAGTCGAACGCCGAGATCGGCATGCGCCAACCGTCCCGCGGCGTTCAGTCGTGGAGCCAGCCGGAACGCGACGGACGCCGACGTGCATACGTCATCGATGCCTGCCACCTGCTTGAGGGCTCGAATACCGCACCGCGTCCCTTGGGACATCCGCATCAGGCCGGCGCGGACGAACGATCGGTTCTCGCCCTGCAAGGGCACCACGTCCGCGATCGTAGCCAAGGCAACGAGATCGAGCAGATTGTCCAGATCATCCGACTCTGGGGCGTACTTCAGGCAATACGCCTGCACCACTTTGAACGCGAGACCGGCGGAGCAGAGGCCCTTGAACGGATAGTGCGAATCCGGCCGGTGGGGGTTGAGAACGGCCACAGCCGATGGCATGCCCGCCTCGCCTTGATGATGATCGGTGATAATGACATCCAGCCCTAAACGAGCCGCTGCGGCCACTTCCCGGTGCGCGGTCGTGCCGCAATCAGAGGTCACCAAAAGCGTCACACCCGCCGAGGCCAATTGCTCAAGCGCGCCTTCATTCAAACCATAGCCATCGCGCAACCGGTGCGGAATGTACCATCGCACGTTGGCCCCGAGGCGTTGAAAAAACATAACATAGAGACTGGTCGCCGCCATCCCGTCGACGTCGTAATCTCCATAGAAGCACATTGATTCCCCGCCTGTGACGGCTCGATGCAGACGATCGATCGCATCTTCAATATCCGGAAGCAGCAAAGGGTCGTGCAGCGTCTCGTCCGAGCTGAGCCATTGCTCCGCTTGTGCTTTGCTCGTAATCCCTCGCGCCAGCAGGACCGACGCCATGACGGGGGAAATCGACAGAAGAGAGGCCAAGATAGAACAGTCCCGTGGATCGACGGTCGGGAAGATCCAACGCCTGGTAATCATTCCACTCCTGGACACTGCACGTCGGTAGGACCAGAATCAGCGCGAATACTAGTGAGGGGTGCGCGGTTTGTCAAACCGATGCGTCCGACGGATCGAGAGCCTTCGCAGGTGAAGAAGGGTCCAAGAGCTGGGCACATCACAACCCGGAAGTATGGCTCAATCGCAGGTGGGTCGCGCAGTTAGAGGGAAGCTGAACAGAAGGAGAGGAGAAGACGGAAGCGGGGTGGGGTCACTCCCCGCCTTTTTGGACGTAATTTTTCACAAATTCTTCGGCGTTCTCTTCAAGGACATCGTCGATCTCATCGATCAGCTTATCGATGTCCTCTTTCATCTTTTTTCCGCTCTCGACGACCTTGGGATTCGGTTTGACCTCTTCCTTGGTTTGCGCATCCTTCCGAGATTCCGGTCTCCGCTCTTGTTTTTCCATGGGAGCCCCTCCTGGTAACGGAACGCCACCTATGAAGGTACAATACCCGACTCCCCTACCTCCGTCAAGCAGGCCGAAGACCGACACTCTCCCGAGGTCTCGCCCTCTAGCGTGCGATCAGCGACACGATCAGCAACGCGACGATGTTGATGACCTTGATCATGGGATTGATCGCCGGACCCGCGGTGTCTTTGTACGGGTCACCCACGGTATCCCCCGTGACGGCCGCCTTGTGCGTCTCGGTGCCTTTCTTGCCCTGCTCCTCGATGTATTTCTTCGCATTATCCCAGGCGCCCCCGCCGCTCGTCATCGAAAGCGCCACGAACAAGCCGGTCACGATACTGCCGACAAGGACGCCCCCCAGCGCCTGCGGTCCAAGAATAACCCCGACCACAATCGGCGAGAGCACAGGAATGAGCCCGGGGACCATCATCTTGCGGATCGCCGCTTGCGTGACGATATCCACGCAGGTCGCATAATCCGGTTTGGCGGTGCCTTCCATGATGCCTTTGATCGTTCGAAATTGCCGCCGTACTTCTTCGACAATCAAGCCACCGGCCTCGCCGACGGCCTTCATGCACATGGAGGCGAACAAATAGGGCAGCATGCCACCCAGAAACAAGCCGACCAGGACAGCGGGATTCGAAAGGTCAAACCCCCCTCCAAGAGGATTAGGACCGGTTGCCGCACGCGCATATTCGGCGAAGAGGACGATGGCCGCCAGCGCGGCCGATCCGATGGCATAGCCTTTTGTGACGGCCTTGGTCGTGTTGCCGACGGCATCCAGGGGGTCGGTGATCCTACGGACCTCATGGGGCAGATGGGCCATTTCCGCAATGCCGCCGGCATTGTCCGTGATAGGGCCAAACGCATCGATGGCGACGATGATCCCGGCCATCGAGAGCATCGACACGGCCGCAACGGCCACCCCATAGAGCCCGGCAGCCCAGTGGCTGGCCAGAATCGCCGCAGCGATCACGACCACGGGCCAGGCGGTGGCCTGCATCCCGACCGCCAGACCGGCAATGATATTCGTGGCATGACCGGTCTCGCTGGCCTTTGCGATATCTTGGACCGGTGCGAAGCTCTTCGAGGTGTAGTAGTCGGTGATAAATACCATGGCGAGCGTCACCACGAGACCCAGCAAGGCAGCGAGGTAGTAATTGAAGCCGGTCACCCCACCGACGCCGTCCATCATGCGTGTCGTGATGGGATAGAACCCCACCGCCGCCAGCCCGCCGGCGACGAACAAGCCCTTGTACAAGGCGGCCATAATGCCGCCCCCGGGACTGACTTTCACGAACAGCACGCCCACGATCGTCGCCAGGATCGTCAGCGCTCCCAGAGCCAAGGGATACAAGATGGGTTGCGCCATGCCTTGGAAGAGTGTGAAGGCCAAGACCATGGCCGCGACGGTCGTGACGGCATACGTCTCGAACAGGTCGGCAGCCATGCCGGCGCAGTCGCCGACATTGTCACCGACATTATCCGCGATCACAGCGGGATTACGGGGGTCGTCCTCAGGGATGCCGGCCTCAACCTTTCCCACAAGGTCCGCTCCCACATCGGCCGCCTTCGTGTAGATGCCTCCACCGACGCGCGCAAAGACGGAGATCAGACTGCCTCCAAAGCCGAGGCTGAGCAGGGCATGGACAGCCTTTTCCTGGCCGACGAAGACCGATGCCACGACATAGAAGCCGGTGACAGCCAGCAGTGCCAAGCCGATCAACAGCAACCCGGTCACCGCCCCGCCGCGAAACGCCACCGTCAAGGCTGCATTCAAACCGTTGTGGGCCGCTTGCGCCGTTCTGACATTGGCGCGCACCGCGATGTTCATTCCCACGTATCCGGCCGTCGCCGACGCCGCAGCCCCTATGAGAAATCCCACGGCTGTGATGAGGCCGAAGTGGTCCGACCAGATGCCGGCAGCCCACAAAATGACGAACAGTATCGCCGCGACGAGCCCCACAGCTTTGTACTGTCGATTCAAATAGGCGGATGCCCCTTCTTGGATAGCCTGCGCGATCGCCTGCATCTCCTTGTTTCCGGGGTCGAGCTTGAACACCCATAACGCCAGATATCCCCCGTAGCCAATGCCAGCCACCGCTGCGACAATCGCAAAGAGAATCACCGTCGATGCGTCCACAGAAATCCCTCCTCCCCAGAATCAGAGACCTGCGCGGTCGCACGCCTCATGCCTCACTGCCCGGAGAGCAGCGGGATGCGCCGTCTCTCAAGCGTGTCAACGGAAAAAGCGCGCACATTGTATACAGCCCACAGGGGAATGATCAAGGACGAAAGCAAGAGAAATCAGCAAGATCGGCCGAGGCGTCAGCTCGGGCGGTTTGCGGCCTCAGAAAGGATTCTGTTATAGTGCGCCAACGGAGGATGGAATGGGTGCTGGGCCGAACTATATCGTCGTGGAAGGGAAGACGTTTCAAAAAGAGGAACTGACGTTAGACAACCACGTCTACAAAAACTGCACGCTGGAGCATTGCCGCATTTATTACAGCGGCGGCCCGTATGAGCTCATCGATACCCATATCCTGGAATCGGAGCTTATTCTGAACCAGCCGGCGAAGAACATTTACTCTGCGATCCAAATCTTCAAGATGAAGTCCCCGGGTTCCGTCATCATCGCCGATTGATCCTGCCGACGCCTCCGATTACTTCACGGCGGAAACGTTGACGCCTTTTTTGACGATCAAGGTCGGTTGGAAGACGGGATCTTGAGATCCTTTCGCCGACTCCGCTTCGATCCGCTGCAAAAAGGCCGGTGGACCCGCCACCGGGGCATAGTTCAACGCGGCTTCGACATCAAAGGTCCGCGTCTCCTTCGGCGTGGGAAACGTAAAGACTTCAACGCGCGTTTCCTCCGATTTCAAGACCGTATCGTCCAAAACTTTCGTGGCTTGAAAGTCAAAGACGGTCTTTTGTGCCTTGGCGTCGGCGTAGGTGCGTCCGTATACTCGCTGGTCCGCATAGACCGTCTTGAGGTTCTTTCCCAAGACAGTCACATCCAGCACCACTCGAGCCCATCCCGGATGGGTCGTCGGAAGATTGTGCGGCACCAGGCTCTGAACCGTAATGCTGACCTTCGTCTGATCGCCCTTGACCTCCGTCGCGATGTCCAGTTTGGCCGCTTCTTGCCGTAGCTTCCCGATGCGTCCGGGAAAGGAGTGGTTGGCCACCGTGCGCTTGTTCTCGCCGTTCGCCGACTCACCGACCTGCTCAGGCATGTGGCAGGTCTGACATTCCTTTCCGGACTTCACCGCCTTGCTGTTCTCCCAGTTTCCGAGCAAATCATTGCTCTTCGCAAGATTAGCCGCGGCGGGCACGGCAAGATGGCAATTCAGACACAGTTCGGACTTTCGAAAGAGGTCGAGCTCCATCGACTGATGCGCCAGATTTTGAACGGCATCTTTGTACGGGCCGAACAGGGTTTTGCCGGGCTCATATTTGGGAACCGGAGGATTGCCGGAGCGATCGATGTGTTTGATGAGGTGGCATTGCGCGCACCCGACACCGTCCATCGCCGGATCGCCCGACTGGACCTGCGTCACGAAGGTCTGAACTTGATCCATGAATTCGTTGACGTGCGGGGCGTGGCATTTGAAACACAACCCCTTGTCCTTGCCGCCTGAGAACGTCAGATATTCGTCCAGCGCGGCGCGGAACGTCGGGGTATGAATCGACCGTGACAGCGGAGACGTCTCCCACTCTTCGAACACCCGTTCATGACAGCGCTTGCATTTGTTGGAATGAGGAAAGACCTTCTCCAACGGTCCTTTGGACTTGGCGTCCTGAGCGCGACTCATGTGTGTGGCCACGCCGGCGACCAACAGCGACACGATGCCTGCGATGACCCATGGCTTGAGGGCTCTCGTCACGACGCTGACCCCTTTCTCTCAGGATGAGGACAAGGTTTTTGTCCGGAACGTCAGGACGCGTGGCTGGGCATACTCCTCGATGAGTTTGGCGGCGGCCTCACGGTCCTTGTCGTTGGGCAGCGTGGCGAGATACTTCGACTTCAGTGCAGGGGATGGTTGAGGAATGAGTGCATATGTAAGCAGTGCTTCGACCGAAGCAGGAGTCTCGCCGCCGGAGGTGGCCAAACTGAATGGGACACGCCGCGTGGTGCCACCCTTCACCAGCGGCTCAGGAACGTCGCCCCGAAGAATCTGCTCATACGACAATCCGAAGTGCTTGACATCGGATGCTAAGACCCGCCCATGAGCGTCCTTGGCGGTGACGGTGATGAAAAACTGCTTGAGGATGGGATCGCCATCCGGAAAACTGTGGGGGAGGCTGCCCGTTCTCACCAGAACAGTGCCTTCCACCTTCCCTTCAACTTTCTTCGGAAGCTCAAGATCGAGTCGCGGCATCCATTCCGCCTGAAGGTTCCTGTTCTTGAGCATCACGCCTGGAATCACCACGCCTCGAAACCAATGTCGGCCGATTGACCGAGTCATGGCCCCACGCTTGGAGGTCGAACTACCGGTAGATGGCTCCATATGGCAGTCCTGGCACACCGTCCCTTGCAAAATTTCACCCGGCAAGTCACGGCGGGTGACATCTTTCACCTTGTCGAAGTGACAGGACGTGCAATAGTTCGCCCCGCGAAAAAGGTCGGACTGCATGGATGAATGCACGAGGTTGTCTTCCGGCTCGGCGTACGGACCATAGATCACATTGTCTGGCTTGAGGATAAATGTCGGGGGTTGGGTCGCTTTGTCGGCCACCGCCTTGATCATGTGACATGACGCGCAACTGATCCCTTCGACATCGACTTTTCCGGAGAGCACCTGCCGGTTGATTTTATCGACGTGCTGCGGAAAGACGGTCACAGCCGGCACGTGGCAGGACAAGCACTGCGCCCGCTGGGCGGGCGTCGGACCGGTTTGCAGCCAGAGGCCCAACACAGTTCGGAAGATGGGGGACTCCAAGGCCGTCCCATGCAACAACGCCGCATCGACGCGTCCGAACGTTTTGAGATCCGGAGTCTGCTCGCGCATGCCTTTCCATTCCTCATAATGTCGGTCGTGGCACTGTTTGCAGTCTTCCGATCTGATGAAGATTTTTTCAATTTCCGCTACCCAACTCTCGGGCTCTTGTCCGTCCGTTTTCTGGGCAACCGCCGGGCCCTGGAACAGCACCCCGGCAACAATGGCGGCGACGGCCAGGAAACATCCCGCCCCTATGGCCGCGTGGCGTGCAGTCATTTTTCTCATGAGGGCAGTCGCAAACCCGCGCACGATCTAATCCTGTTTACATCCGACAAAATGGAAGTTCACGCCCCAGCCGACAGGGTCACCCGGATCCGCGGGCTCATAGGTCCCGACCGTGAAATTACATTCGTTCATGGCCCGTCTCAGGGCTTTGCCGAAATCGATCAAGTTTTTGACTTCAATCTTGTCGATCTCCTTAATGACAGCCTTGACCTTGATACCGGCCAGATCCGCTCGCGATCCGCCGATGACCTCAAAGACGGCGACTCCTTCGGCTCGAACCATTTTCAAGATACCCCGGATTTCTTCATCCACTTCGTCCACGACGATCCCGAACTCTTCACCCAGTCGTTTCGCCTCCTCCGCCGTCATCTGGCCGTTTTGACTCCGCGAATTGGCGCCCGAGCCGGCGGCCAGCACCCCGGTCGACCAAGCGAATACACAGGCGCATATGAACAAAGCCCCGCCCAGTGACAGGAGAGCCCGGTCGTTACGCAGCATGGCCGAACACCTCATAGCATGGCCGCCATGCTCCGTGCTCACAGCTTGACCGGATCGATAGACAATTGAAACCACGGAGCGACGGCTTTCTGGCCATTTCGTTCTTTATTTTCTCCGTTCCACACGGCAAACGCCACCGTCTGAAGACGACCCGGTTCGAGCCGTGCTTCATTCTCAACATCGTCGCTGGCCAACGGCCGGCGGATCACGACCCGCCACACGCCGTCCTTCCATGTCGCCTTTCCTTGCACGCGGCCTTGGGCTTGTTTGCTGGTCAATGTGCTGAACCCCCCGCCGATGAGATCCTCAACCGATGAGGACCTCCTCGGAATCACCTCGAACCGTCGCACTTCGCCTTCCTTTCGCTCGGTGGTGCGAGCGGACCGGCGGTCGATATCGCTTTGCCAGTCAGCCTTCCAGTGCCAGATATTGATGTAGTGGTCGAGCTGCCCCATACAGAAAAACGCGGGGGCCTCACCGAGCGGCAACCCGATGGCCACGCCATCGCGAAACGTTCCCGGCGTCAATCGGTCGTTTTTTGTGTTGTCCTGCCACTCGAGGAGAAAGGCAATGTCTTTCCCGTTGTGCGTCGAGCGCACCGTCAACGCGCGTGCAGCGGGCTCCGGCCATACCGGCCGTGTAATCACTTGTCCGCTGAGAGGGACGGTCATGGGGGGAATGTTATCCCAGGCCGCGTCTTCGGGGGCGACCGGTATCTCACCGGCGACGAAGTGGGACCGAATGAACATGCCTTGCGTGCTGACGGCGGGAATCCCGAGTGCTGCAAACGAAGACGCGCCGATGAGGATGACGATCAGGAGAGGAATGATCGCTCGGGGCCTGTCGATGGCCCGTTGCCAACGCCCCATCCGCAACACTTCACCGGAATGTGTGGCCATCACGTGATCCGGACATTCGGGGGCGTATGCCGTTAGCGCAATTTCGCACGACGAATCTTGTTCTCGCCACGCTCGCAAATGTAGAGATGCCCTTCCCCATCCAGCGCCAATCCGACAGGAGAATTGACCACCGCCTCCACGGCGAGCAGTCCATCGCCGTGCTTGATCATACCAGCCGATTCCTTTGCCACAAAGCGAGCCATTCCGCATCCGCCCATATTCTTGTCCTCATAGCCGCTGTCGCCATTACCGGCGACCGTCGTGATCTCGCCGGTCAGGGCATCGACTCTGCGGACCCGGTGATTCATCGTATCCGAGATGTAGGCGTGGTTGCGACTATCGAAAATGACGGCTTCCGGCGCGTGCAACATCGCCTTCACGGCGGCCTTATCGTCCCCGTCATAGCCGAAACGGCAGACGCCGGCGATTGTGGAGATGACGCCCGTATGTTTGTCGATCTTCCTGACT
>Ga0209382_10009419_pt1 | contig 12226 bp, 10 predicted proteins | sample SoiMetdeltSBSDD5_FD_187599 | JGI IMG/M metagenome (GOLD analysis project Ga0209382, IMG submission 187599) | Bulk soil microbial communities from a Populus tree surrounding site in Tennessee, USA - Soil MetaG P. deltoides SBSDD5 (SPAdes) (version 2) | ecosystem: Environmental > Terrestrial >... | reverse complement strand
GGAGACAGGATTTCTCGGACTCGTGGCAACGTTTCAAGGCACTCGTGCCGCCCGTCGAGGACGCGGAGTGCACCCGTGCGCTGACGTTGTGGATGAGTCGCGCCATGTTCCCGTTCTTGCCAGGACAGCGACCCGTCCGCATGCGACGCGTCGAGCTATGGTTCGAGGCGCAGACCCGCGATGGCGTGCGCAACCACGAGATCGAGTTCGTGCCGGACCGCGATTGCGAATGCGTTGAGGGCAACGAGGAGTGCTGTGAGCGCTATTTTCTGACCTGCGTCGCAAGCGAAGACTGGCCTTGCCTGTTCCACGGGGTCATCGAGTATCCATTTCCGTTCCTGTGCGACGAGCGCCCGATCACAATCGGTGAATTCCTGTTCCCCGAGAGTGTTGGAGTCGTACACCGTGCGTACCTGGTGTGCTCCTACGAGGCTGGGCCGCCTGAGCGCTGCTTGCCCAGGCAGCCTATATGCGAGAGCGACTGTGCGGTCCTGTGCTGAAAACGACCGGCGGCTGCCTGCACACTATAGGAGATGTGATTAATGGCCAAGAAACCAACACGCCACGCAGACACAGAACCCCGCCGAGAGCGCGCGCCCTCTGTGCAACCGGCGACGCCTCTCGCGCCCCCGAAGCGAAAGGTAGAAACAATGAGTCTCATCGAGGTGAGGCCAGGTCTCTTCCTCAACCTGGAACACGTCGTCAGCGTGCGGGTGTTAGCCCAAGAGGAGGGCGACACCTATGCAATCTTGCAGCTGTCGAATGGCGACAAGCAGGCTCTCACTCGCGACGAGTTCATGACGATTACCGGTGAAGAACCGCGCCTGCCGATGCGCCTACCGCACAATCCACCGACGAAATAGGCCGGCAACAAGCTGCCCTCGATGCGCGAGCACATTCGAGGTCTTCAGGGAGCCCAACCCACACAAGCCGAGGGGTGCCCGCGACCGGCCCTCGCTGCCGTTGATGAGTTTCCGAAGTTGCACCGATACCAGCCGACTCGATACACGCCCATGCGTTCGTAGGAGGATTAGTGGTTCCAGGGCGACCGCCGACCGTGGTGTGGGCCCAACAAGGAGTGGCGGCCGGTAGCCGCCAGCTGAGACGTGAGACGGCCGAGGTTCAAGTCGTCGGGTAGACGCGAGCGATAGAGCCTGCGTCCCGTTCGGGTTCATCCGGCACTGGCAACGTTCAAATGAATGCGGCCTACTTCGCAGGAATTCTGAAGCATTGTGACCGTGTCGGGACGCCAAGTGCGCTCGCTTGCCTGAGCGCTTATTAATAAGCGCTCCGCAGCGGCTTTCTCGCGTTGAGGAGAGCGTCAATCCAACGGACGATCGGCCGATTTGGGATACCCGGCTGCTCGTGGCCCAGGCTCAGGTCTAACAGGGCGAATCACGATTGAGCGCGACGCCGAGAGCGCAGCCTCGGCCTGCGCGTCATTCCTGCTGTGAGGATAGACTCGGGCAGTGTGAATCTGGCGATCATTCCGTTAGCTGCGATACCATGCAGCCACTCGCGGGCATCGCTGGACGAGACCCCGGATGCAATCAACGAGAAGTACAGATGTCCGAATTCATCGGCCAAGGTCGTCGCGAACGTCAGTGGATCGTCATCGCCGAGCACCACCGACACCTTCGCGCCACTGTGAGCCGCGCCGGGCAGGGGATACAGTCGGAACGCGGGATGATCGTCGAGGCGTAGATCGCCAATCAGCATATTGCTCGAAGGGTTCGCTTCCACCGATACCGACATCACCGCAAGGGTCTTCCGCAGAAACAGTTGCGCCTCGTGGAGCATCGTGACCTCGCCGTCGTCGCTCGTCACCGAAATCGGATGGTTCCCGCGCAAGTACACGTCGGCGGACGTCAAATACTCCCAGAAGAGCTCGAAGGCGGCGTCCTCCGTGCGCGGCCGTGCCCCGCGGAGGAATGGATATCCGATTGCCTGCAGGGTGTCGGGCGCATGACGCAGTTCGCGTGCCCTCAGCAGATCCTCGAGGGCGCAGCTACGACGGTACACGAAGCGCGCCAGCCGTTCGATCTCTCCCCGGATACGCTCGATGCGAGCTGCGGGCGCTGCCAAGTCACCTGCTCGGTACCTTGCGACCTCCCACAGCAGATCGTCCAGTCGCTCAGTGGCAGGCTGGGGCGCGGGGTCAGCATACTCCACCCAGGACCCTGCGGAAATTCCAAGCGCGACGGCGTGTCCCAGCCGGTCACCTGTCTGGATGGCGCCGAACTCAATCGGCTCATGAATCCGGCGTAATCCCTCGGCGAGGCGACGGAAGTCCTCGCCCGCGTGCATCGTGACTCTAAATGGAGGGATGCGACCGTGCGGCGCGAGGACAGACGACGCGAGTAGTGACGCCCGGCGGAGCCGTGCCACCAACGGCAGAAAGACCCACGTAGGTTGCGAAAGCTCCACCGCGCACACATCCACGCCGCGCAGCACCACGAGAAGCTGGGGATGGAAGCGGAGAGCGGCTTCGATTGCGATTGTCTCGATAAGACGGCCCCAGTAGTACGCACCGAAGCGACAGCCGTGCGCGGGCTGCCGTGGATCCGCATGGTCGGCGCGGCGTTCGTCCGGCCGTCGCTGCTTGAGAAAATGGAGCACGATGCCGCGCTCCGGATTGGTCCTGGGCGGCGATGCGGCCCAGGCGACTTGCTCGACCAGCGTCCGGATCTCCGCCCAGCGAGAGGCTGGAGACGTACGGACCTCCAGTGATGCCAGGCGGCCGGCGCGAGACTCAAGCTCGAGCGCCGTTCCCATCACAGCCGTATCGAGTCGACCGCGAAGCGGACCCATCCGGTTGTAATGGTCGGTGAACCAGTCGAGCCCCGATGTTCCCGGCTCCTGCACCACATGTCGATAGACGATTCCCCGCAGACGTACGTACTGCCAGAACGTCCGCGTGAACTGATCGTCGGTCGGTTCTTCGAGCAGGCGCCGAAAGGCCCGAAAGAGGAACCGTGTTTCTGGCAGCGTTTCGGCGGAACCAAGCCATGACGAGAGAGGATCGGCGTGCGCGACCACACCTCGCGGATCGTCCCGCATGTCCTCTCTGCGGGGCGTTGGCGCAACTCTGCGAAGTAGACGGCGCATGCTCGTGTACGCGGGCGGAACGGTACCTCTACGCATTGCAGACAGCGCCCTCATCAGCAGGGCGGGATCCCTCGTGCGCGCGGCAACGCGGCCAGCGTACGCGGCCAAATCTTCGCGCACCTGCTGCCGGCGTGACTCCCACTGCCAGAGGTAGCCCGCCAGGACCAAACGGGTCAGCGCCGCGGTGGTGAGCCAGGATAGGAACTCTTGTCCGCCCCCCAGGGGCGCTGGCCCTCCGCGATCGAGGCGCCCATAGTCGGCCGGATCAGCACCGACTCGGGACACCAGGTTCGTCCACAGCACCTCGAAAGGAACCGAAGCGCCAAAGTGTAGATGCGTGTTCGCGAGGCGTGTCTCGTCGAAGAACGACCACAAGTGCGGCGGCATGACCGTGACGTAGTCCGCCGGCGGGTCTTGCCGGCCAGCGGCGGCGCGTGCCGCGATCACCAAATCCGGAGACAGCGCGAGCGAGACCCATCGCCACCGTGCCGTTGCTTGGTGCTCGCCGAGGCGATCGCGCTGAAGTACTGCACGCCCACCCTCAAACTGAAGGAGTTGCATAGCGGCACCGACGAGCAGTTCTGCGAGACTGATCGTCGTCGGTCCGACGGCGCGTCGCCGCTCTGCGAACCAGACCGACTCCTGAACCTGGCGGAGCACCTCGACCGATGTGCCCCGAGCTCGGGGCCGAAGGTATTGGATCATAGCGGCGGCGAGCCGCTCCGTGTCCCGGTTCAGGACGCCGGCGATATGTTCGCCGAGCGCGGGAGTACCGATCCGGAACGACGCTTCGGACGCGAACGGCCACGCGAGGACGGTGGCGTGAACGAAGCCGTAGGGGAAGGCGCCTGGCAATGTCGTTCTGCCTAACGCTCGTCTTCCGCACGCTCCGAATTCCACTTACCGAAACGTTCGACCCACGGGTGGCCCTCGAACGCGGTATCGATGGCGAGAAGCATCGCATCGATATCATTCCGAGACACCTCTTCCTCGAACAATGTGCGGAACGTTATACGCACTCGGTCGAATCGCGCCTGATGGAGGGCGGTGAAATCCTGCAGCGGATCAGCCGTGACGTCGTCCGTACGCCGCGCGGGGACACCGCGCGGTGAAGATGCGCCAGGGCCTGCAGCACGCGAGCGTGAAACTCGGTCGCCGGGCACGACGGAGAGAAGTTCTGTGACCGTGCTGACCTGCAGGCCGGATTCGGGGGCGGCGAGCAGAAGCGCGCGGCCGCGGGCCCATTCGATGTAGGCCTGCTGACGCGGGGCGGCTGGCGTTGTCTGTTTTCCATCAGCGATGACCAGCGTCATCGCGCTTGTGAGGCTAGGCGCCGCCGCCGGCTGTGTCGCGCGCCCTTCATGGACGGAGCGAATCCGGTCGAGGAACAACGTTGCAATTTCGCGGTCGCGGGTCTGGTCGCCCCGTCGCGCGAGTATGGGTGGTATGTGTTTCCGCCATCCCTCGGCGAAGGCCGCCACATCCATGGGCGCCGGCCAGTCCGGCACGGGCCAGCGCACGCCCTTGCGCAGTAACTTCTCGGCGCGACCTCCGCCGGCGCGATCCTGCGCCCCGATGGTCACGACGATGCGGGCACGGACGGCAGGACACTTATAGCCGTGACCTGCGATGGATATGGTTGACCACGCGGCGTCGGGGTCATTCGCAGCCAAGTCTGCCGCAAGAAGCACTGCGCCGCGGAGCCTCGCGCTCTCCGGCATGTCTAGCGGCACGAGGCCGGACACGCCCTCGAGGACGAGGTGAGTGCGCCCCACGCGTCGCTGGGTGGGACTGTCCGGCGCTGGAATTCTGAATTCACCCAATCGTTCCGCACGCGCATCGATGTCAGCCTCGACCGACGGCATGCCGTCTCCGCCGAGATCGACGCGAGCGAGGACCGCCTTCCGATCGGCGATGACCCGCGCTTCACGTGAGAGGACATCCGACCAGATCTCGGCGACGACGTCCGAAACTTTTGTGAGGCCGGTGAGCTTTTGCCTGGCGTCATGAATCTCGCGAAGCGTCGCCGGCAAGGCTTCAGCGGTCCAGTGGTCGAGGCGCAACACGTCCGCGAGCCTCATCGGTGGGGAGGGTGAAGGCGCGCCACCAACAACAACGCCGAGCTGCTCGCGCAACAGTGTCACACGTTCGTTGGGCTTCAGCGGGCCGAGGCGGAAGCGTTGACCGAGTGGTATGACCTTATCGTACGACTGTGCCGCCATTTCCCGACGAGACAGCCCCGAATCCGAAGTCTCGTTGCCGCTCATTCCCAGAGCCTTTGCATGGTGCTCCTTCAGTGCGTCAAGGATCAAATTGCTGTCACCGGTCAGAAGGAAGACCAGCTGCGGATCCCAGAAGGTGTGCACGAACTCGAGCAGGTCCGCGGCGCGCTGCGGGTTCATGTCGACGTCATCGATAGGGATGACGATGCGAGCGTGCTCGTTGATTCTGCCTCGATAGCGCTGCGCGGCATCCTTGACGACGGTTCCGATGAGCGTTCGCCAGCGCTCGACGATGCCGACCCGAGCGCGCTCGGATTGCTGCAGCTCTTCCGCGTAGGCGTCAGGATCGAGCGTGCCCTTCCGCGCCTGAATGTTGTCGTCCCAGCCCCATGCGGCGCTTCCTGTGAGCTCCGCCCAGGCCTTTCGGGACGGTAGCTCCTTGTCCCAGTCCGGTTCCCAGGGCACGACGGTGCGCGTGCTTACTTCAGAAAGCGCCGGCGAGGTTCGTTCATCGAGCAAGTCTATGAATTCTCGGAGCTGGGCGGCGACCCACGTGACAAGCGATGTCGATCGCGGGAGCGGCGAGAAGTCCAGGACGCGGATCGGAATGATTCGCCCCCGGAGCGCCTCGACGGAGGTGCGCGCTTCTATGATTCTCGTGGAAATCGAGACGTCGTCCGCAGAGTTCTGAGGGCAATCGCAAAGGCCAAGCAAGTCCGTCTCGCCAGCGCTTGGCGGTATCATTCCGAAGACTTCCTCGAGATTGTCCTGGGCAAGACTCCGCCGCCAGAGCTCTACCAGCGTCAGCATGAGACTTGTCTTACCGGCGCCCCGCGGACCATCTATGACGATGACATTCGACGCGCGCGTGTCATCGATTCGCTGCCAGTCAAAGATGCTGTTCCCAGCCGCCCGGAGGGGAATCGGCATCATGGCGAACGCAGACAGCCAACTGTGAAGGTCAGATGCGACACGCCGCTGATCTTCGGTAAGAGCGCGCCAGCGATAAAACGCAGCTTCTGGTCTCGCGGCTCCCATGCGTCACCTCCGTACTTCGACCGCCGACTCCCGGTCAAAATTGCCCGTTTCGTACTAAGGCTCGCAGTTAGCGCAGACTATGATTCGGCGCCCGGAGAGTCAAGGAGGAATCTGGCGTTCGTTGGGATCGCGTGCGGCGATGAGGTCCGGGGCCGAACGATACCTGATTCGACGCGGCCGACGGGCGTAGCTGTTGCAGACTTGAGCCGCTCATCCCATCTACGCTGCTCCCTACAAGAACCTAAGCTGGTCTTCCCGCGGAGTTCGATTTTACCTTGAAGTGGACAACGCGCCGGCGACGGTGAGCAAGCACGACCAGGACGAAGGACACGGAGCTGAGCGGTGGGCACGGCGAGGAAATCGATGGAGACCAGCCCGGACATGGTCGGTCAGAAAGGCCCACCAAGTCTCGCGATGGCGGAGAACGCCGCGTCGGAATCAACGGCGAGACGTTGCGCGGCCACGTCGATGCCGAGCTTCCGGAGCTTGCCATGGATTCGTGGAGCGCCCCAGGATGGGGTTCGCGGCAGCCATGCGAATGACCAGGGCCCTTGATCTCGGCGTTGACCGCTGTCGCCTCGGGTCGGCCGGCCGGACAGCTGGGTCCAGTACTCGCCTACCCTGCGACCTCATAAAGGTCTCGGAACGGGCGGTCTAGAGCAACTGCACGGAGTTGAACCCGACGCGCAAGGCTCCGCGGCGAGGAGGATGAGGACGACCAGCACGCGGAGGTGGACGCTGGGCAAGGTAAGGAAGTCGGTCGAGACCAACGGGTCGATGTGGTTGGTCACGTCTGAGAGAGCTGGGGCGCGCTTCGGCATGAGGCGGCAGACGCTTGCGCTCGCCGACATCGATGCCGAGCTTCAAGAGTTCCCCGTGGATGTGAGGCGCAACGCACAGGGATATGCGGCGAACATAATACTTGCCAGCGTGGCGGTCTCGGCGTTGATGCGCAGACGGCCGCGGGTAGGCAGGGCCGAGTGCCGGGTCCAGTACTGGCGGAAGCGAGGCCGTTGCCACCGCAGGACGGTGTCCGGGGGGCACGACAACGAGGCGGAATTCGAGCGGCGGAAGGCCCACAGCGCTCGCGTATCCACGACGATCTGCTGGCGCTGGGCGGGGTTCTCAAGGGCAAGATCGCGATGACGGCGGACGAACATGGGAAGACCCCGGAGCAGGTGAAGTAGACGGATGATCATCGAGCCGGTATTTGTCCGGGTTCGGACCAGGACATCAAGCACTTGTCGCCGCACGAGGTTTTGGCGAAGGACAGGACTGGATCCACAGTTAATCACTTGCTTGGCGGAGGACGTTTGGGGAAGGACAGGCGTTGAGCGCAGTATTTGGCGTCGGGTCGCACTCGCTCGGGCCGGGCACCGGGCGCCTTCACGACATGCGACGACTGCGCGCTATCCGCGTCGACTGGTGGGGGAGGCGCGGCCAGCGGACGCGTCATCATGCGTCGTGCGACGCTGGTCCTGATAGTCCAGGCAGCCGTATAGCCCGCGGTCGAACTGATGGGCCAGCCAGGCGAACGGAATCGCCAGTAGCGCGAGCGCGGCAGTGAGCGCCCACAGTCGCCCGACGGCGCTGCCGACGGCGAGTAGCAGGCTAGCCGCGGCAAGGTTTGCACAGGTTGCCCGCATATACCAGAAGTAATAGGCTAACTCGTCTTCGGCGCCGCCGGAGCGCTTCCGATACCAGGGCGACCGGTCGTTACGACTTCGGCCAAGAAGCCGGCGCACGTACCGGCCAATCATGACGAGAGCTTCTTGCATAGCATGGATGAGCACCCCGATGATGTAGATCAGACCAACGGCGGTCACCGCGGCGATCAGTCCTCGAACGCTCGCTACATTCGCATCGGACAATGCTGGGGAAATCGGCACGAGCCCGGCATAATGAGCTGCGCCCAGCACGAGGGCACCAGGAACAAAGAACGCCACATCAAAGACCCGGAAGAGGCTTGGTGTTCCTGTCATCTCCGCTCTCCTTGTATCCGAGACCTCAATGTCATGGTGAGCAACACGCGGCGGTCATCCCGGCTGAACGCTTGCTGAGGGTCGACGGGCAGGGTGCAAAGATTGGAAGCCCCGATCTAGCTCTTGTGCCAGCGGATCGCTAAGCAGTCGAGTGATACCTGGCAGTACGTTCGGGCAAGATCGGTTGAACGTCACCCGGATCGATCCTCTGACAGGGACGCAAACGGTGTTCTCGACGACGGCCTCCTCACCACCCCGAGAGATATTGCCTAACCCTCAACTCGGAGCATTGCTGGTCACGGAAGGGCGACGCGGTGCCCACCGGAATTATTCAAATCGACCCCAATACTGGGGCCAGGTCCCTTTGACATCAAGGTGGATTCGATAGGCGACTGATCGTGAGCGAATTCAGTTCTGGAAGCATCTTCCGCATCGACCCGGCAACCGGCGCAAAGCAAATCATTTCGGCTGGGGGACTGTTGCAGCGGCCGGTCTTCTTAGAGATCGTACAGTCGGCCTCCGCACCGAGGACCTCGGACAAATGCAAGAAGGGTGGATGGACAAGGTGTCTGTCCCCACGGACTTTCAAGAATCAGGGCGACTATATCCAGTTCGTGAACACCGGCAAGTAGCAGCCTCGTAACCGACTCCGCGGTTTCATCGCCCGGGCTGATGCACAGGCGCGAGCGTCCAGGCGTGAAACAGGCGAGCAGCGCACCGCGACGTGGCCATTTCACACGAATCCATGCGCGGCCCGCGTGAGGAATTCGTGAGGCGGTGAGAGCAGCAACCACAGCCGGAACTGAGAAACTGTAGCCGATCGCAGACCGCTGTCACCAATTGAACCGCATCATAAACGCATCAAAATCGCTTCGCGTCTTGGGCCGGCGGTAACTCCGAATCCGTTCGGAGTACGCCACCGCGTCCAGAACCAAACATTCGTCACAGTTGCACGTCACCGCTTTAGAACGCTGCGGCGTAGCACGCCTCAAAACGGATGCCGAGACATCGGACGGCTTTAGCTGCCGTCGCCTCATGTGCGTTCTCTTTGTGTCCGCTGGTGATAGTTGAAGACGTCGAAGTGTATCTGGGTAGGTCTTGGCTCGGGTCGCTTTTGCGGGCGAGACGGCCGCATTTCGCCCACCGCGTAACATAACGCGTCGCCCAGATCCGCGAACAGCCGTTCGTTCTTCGCCGGGGCGTCGCGCTCTACCGCGCCCCCTCGGGTGACGTCGTAGTGCCACATGCCGGCGCACGCGCGGACGAGCATCGCGCAGGTAGGGCCGGGATCGATGATGAGACGGACGTCGCTGGTATCGTTCAACACGGCGAGCAACGGACCGATGCGCGCACTCCAATGACTTGCGCCCACGCGTACCACCCCGCCTAGCGTTTCGCGCAGCCGACGTTCGGCGCTCATGTCGTAGTCGCCGCCCTCCTCGGTCAGCGCGGCCGGGTCCACGACGTGGCGCAGCCACTCGCGGGAGTTGTCCTTGCCGAGGATCCAGCGGCACCGACGTAGGAGCCACGGCAGGACCAGAGACTCGAGATGCTGCTTCAATCCCGCGTTCGCGGAGACTAGCCCGGCGAAAATCCGGATCTGTGGCCCGTTGCGCTGCGCGAGCACGCTAGCGTGGACGTGCGAGCCAGGCGCGGTATCCAGGCCGTGATACAGCGTAGTGCCCATGACGAGCTCGAGCGGGTGCGGCGCAACGTGTTTGCTGTGCCGGAACCCGACGCAGACCTCGGGACCGAGCTTCAGGTCGACCCATTGCTCGTCGATCAATCGCGCGCGAAGATCCGCCGTCTCTCGGAACGGACGGCCCTGCGCCTCGATCTGCTCGTCCGTCAGTCGATCCCGTGAGGGGATGTGACAAGCCACGCGACGAGGATCATGGTCGTCGGCCAGGTACCTCGCGAACGGCCAGCTCTCGCGACTGCCGGGATTCGTTGACGAGAAGGCCACGCGACGCCGACCGGGCAAGCGCTCCATGCTGGTCATCGCGATCTCGAAGATGCGCTCCGGAACGCCGCCGTGATCGTCCAAGGTGGCGATCAGCTCCTCGGCCACGACGACGTGGGTGCTACTCCGCGAGCGCTCCTGGGTGGACACGTCGCTCGTGCCGATGAAATCGACGTAGCAAATATCCCGACCACCGAGACGCGCGACGGCGACGTGACGATCGGATTGGAGCTGCCAGAGTCCACGCCAGATCGGTTCTTCCAACGTGGCCGCGGTCTTCATCGCCGCATCCACAAGGCTCGCGTGCAGCCAGAGCGCTTTCAGCGGGAGCGGGAAGCCAGCCCGATGGTGCAGCTCGGCGAGGCTGACCAGACACACCGCCTCGACGACGGACTTTCCGCTGTTCCGGCTGCCCCACAGCAAGACCTCGTTCGCCTGGCCGTCGACCACTTCGGCCCATCCCTCCGCCGCCATCGGCGCGAGGCGGATGCCGTGGACGCCAGGGATCTGCTCGCCGCGGGCTAACCCGAGTAGCACTTCCTGCACGTAGTCCTGGCCGTCCGGCAACTGGCGCAGCGCATGGGCACCGACCAGGAGCACGGCACGGCCGTCCACGTCTACGCCATCGCAGAACGCCGGGGCGGTAGGAAGCTCGGCGTGCCCCGCGAACACCGCCGTGTCGGTCGTGGCGAATCGCTCGAGCAGGGCACGCCGCGCGGCCTGGACGCTCATCGCCCATATCTCCGATCGGCAAGGGCGATAAATCCGGGCGTCGGGAAATGTCGTTTATGTGAAGTAGAACGCGTCGGCCTCGACGCGCTGAGCATTGCCTGTCCGAGTTCCGGAGTGGCGTTATGCCTGACGAACCCCCGCTGCGCGAGAAGGCGCGAGAAGCAATCCGAAGTGGAAAGCTGCCGCTGCGAAAGCCCGCGCGTATTTTGGGCGGCCTCGGGACCGGAGAAAGTTGCGGCGTGTGCGGGCTGATGTTGACGCCGACAGATATGGAGATCGAGGCCGAGTTCGGCCGCCGTGATGGCCCAGGCAGGTTGGACGGATTTCACGCCCACCCGCGGTGTTACGCGGCGTGGGAATTCGAGCGCACCAAGGTCGATTTGCCACCCGAGCCCCCTCGGCTGCTGTCGATCTAACGCTCGCGTCATGCGCCTTCTCCGGTCGACTTCGGCACCGGGGTAAGGCGCCGGAACGGCAGCGGCCGGGTCTCGCCCGGCATCTCACGCAGCCGGGCCAGCAGCGCGACTGCCGCGCCGCCGTGTTCCATCGAGCTCAGCGCATCGGCGAGACGCTCCGTCGCCTCGGCCTGGCGTATCGCGGCGCGGGCCTGCCGGACCAGCGCCGAAATTTTATAAGTCTCCAGCACCGCCGTCATCGACCGCCGCATCTCCATCAGCTCGATCGGCGACACGCGGCGTTGCCCCGTCACGTTGCCGCTGTACTCGTCGTGGGCCTTCGCCATCCAGATGCGCAGGCCCTTGATATTCCGCGGCATCTTCGGCACCCGGTAGTTGTCCGGGTTCGGGGCCATCGCGGCGATCGCCCGAGCCTCGTCCCGTGAGGATCGAGACCGACGCTGGCGCTCCGCGGCGTTCTCTCTCGCTGCAAGAGCCTGAACCGCAGGTGACGTCTCGGGCTCGGTCATCGCATCTCCGTGGTGACTCGGGTCTGGGACGAGTCTGAAAAAATCCGCGCCAACCGCCCTTGCGCTCGTTCTCGAGTTGCGGAAAGTGCTTCCCGGGTGGTGGAGGGGGGAAGGTTCCTGGCGGTTTTCATGCTGACCATCGTGGTCGTGGTCGCCGTGTCGCTGCCCCGCACAGGCAGAAGCGTCCGCAACCTTCACGCCTACTTGTGCAGCGCATTGCCATTCCCATTGCCATGAGGCTGCTCGGAACCGGCCC
>Ga0209382_10009416_pt1 | contig 12229 bp, 9 predicted proteins | sample SoiMetdeltSBSDD5_FD_187599 | JGI IMG/M metagenome (GOLD analysis project Ga0209382, IMG submission 187599) | Bulk soil microbial communities from a Populus tree surrounding site in Tennessee, USA - Soil MetaG P. deltoides SBSDD5 (SPAdes) (version 2) | ecosystem: Environmental > Terrestrial >... | reverse complement strand
CCGCTGCCGCGGCGCCGATGCTCGCTACGGTGTGGGGGACACCCGCACAGGCCGCGCCAGCGGAGGGCGTGTCAGCCCCGGCCGCCGCCCGGGGGGCGGCAGGGGTCGGCCCGAACGCTATGGCCGCGGTCGGGATCTTCGCGGTCCAGCACGGGCAGGTGTGGCGGTCGCCCGTCCGGGCCGGCGTTGCGGTCGATCCCAACCGCGGCGGGGTCGCGGTCATCCGGGGTGGCACGCGGGACGGGCTCCAGGTTCAGCTTCGTATGACCCAGAAGGAGATGGTGCTGCCGCCGCGCGGCTTCGCTCCCGATTGGACGTTCACGCCCGGTGATCTCGTGCTGGTCAATCCGGATCGGTCGGTCGTCGAGCCGCTCACCCGGGTCGTGGCGGGCGCGGCCAGGACCGAGATCTGGGCGCCGAACCTGACCAGGGGTCCGCGGCTCGCCGCGGTCGTCGCAGCGTAGGAGAGGTCCGATTGACGGCCGGGCAGCCCGTTCGCGGGCTGCCCGGCCTCGTTTGGTCAGAAGGTGACCGGTAGCGCCGCCAGGCCGCGCAGGAAGATGCCGCCCGGCCGCCAGGTCACGTCGCCCGGGGCGATGGCCAGCGCCAGGTCCGGCAGGCGCCGCAGCAGCGTGGCGAACGCGACCTGCGCCTCCAACCGGGCGAGCGCGGCGCCGACGCACGTGTGGATGCCCTTGCCGAACGACAGGTGCTGGCCGTCGGCCCGGCCGATGTCGAGCTCCTCAGCGGCCGGGAAGGCCGCGGAGTCCCGATTGGCGCTGGCGATGGAGACCAGGACGACCTCACCGCGGTGCACGGTCACGCCGGCCAGGGGCACGTCCGTCACCGCGAGTCGGGCCCGGGGGACCTCCACCGACGGGTCGTAGCGCAGCAGTTCCTCCACGGCCCCCCGGATCAGCGCCGGGTTGCCGCGCAGCCGGTCCAGCTGATCGGGGTGGGTGAGCAGTGCCAGGGTGCCGTTGCCGATGAGGTGCAGCGTGGTCTCGTGCCCCGCGAAGATCAGCACGTAGATCATTGCGATGAGTTCCTCGTCGTTGAGGCGGTCCCCGTTCTCCTCCGCCCGCACCAGAGCGGTGACGAGGTCGTCGCGCGGGTTGCGGCGCTTGTCGACCACCAGGTCCCGCAGGTAGGCGATGAACGCGTCGACCTCCGGCGCGATCTGCTCCGCGACCTCGACACTGCCGTCGAACGCGGCCAGCGCGTTGGACCACCGCCGGATGTCGTCGCGCCGGTCCCGGGGGATGCCGAGCAGGTCCATGATGATGGTGACCGGGATCGGGAAGGCGTAGTCGGCGATGAGGTCCATCGTCCGCTCGCCGGTGGCCTCGGCCCGCGCCTCGACGGCGTCGAGGAGGTCGTCGGCCAGCCGTTGGATGTTGGGTCGCAGCCCCTCTACCAGCCGCGCGGTGAACGCCTTCTGCACCAGCGTGCGCAGGCGGGTGTGCTCCGGCGGGTCCTTGCCGAGCATGATCTCGTTAAGGAGCATGTACACCCCACGCACGCGCTCGGGCAGTTCCGGACCGCCGACCTGGCCGAGGAAGGTACGGGTACTGAACCGTTCCCGGTCGGTCAGGATGGTCGCCACGTCCGCGTACCGGGTGAACAGCCACGCGTCCCGGCCGTCCGGCATGGGCACCCGTACCGCCGGCGCGTGTTCGCGCAGCTCCGCGTACTGCGGGTACGGATTGGCCTTGAACTCCGGATCCAGCAGATCGAAGGTTCGGGCTTCGGTCATCGCCACTCCTTTCTACGACAGGCGTCGAGAGTCATCAGCACCGACGCGTTCACGATGCGCCGGGGTTCGTACAGCTCCTTGCCGTGCCAGAGGGGGACATCGAGCCGCTCGCCGTCCGGCGGTTGGGACAGGAACTCCGCGCCGGGGGTCAGGGCCGGCGAGCCACTCCCCGCGCACAGCAGAATCTGCAGGGCGTACGCGGTCTCCTCGCGGGTGCCGGTCCAGCCACCCCATGAGCCGTCCGGTCGCTGCCGCTGCTCGACCCAGTCCACTGCGCGGGCGATCGCGCGGGCCGCGGCCGGCGACCCGGTGGCGCGCAGCGCGAACACGCAGCAGGCGGTGGCGTAGAACGGGGACGCGTGCCACTTGTCGTCCCAGCACCCGTCCGGGGCCTGGGTGGCGAGCAGCCGGTCGGTGGCCTTGCGGATGCCGCGCCGGACGAACGGGTCGCGCTCGCCGGCCTGCCACGCGTCGCACAGCACCTCTAGCACGTGGGCGTTGGCCGAAAGGGAGGTAGTGCGCTCCTGGGGGAAGGTGGCGAAGTAGTCGGCCCGCTCGTACCCACGCAGCGGCCGGGTGCTGGCGGGTTGCCCAAGCGCGCGCAGCGCGTACAGCACGATCGCGGTGTCGTCGCTGTCGGGCGCCAACGCCGGCCCGGCTCCACAGCCGTCCTCGCCGACCTGCGCGGCCAGCCAAGGTGCCAGCCGGGCTACCACCATCGCGGGTAGCCGGATGCCGGCGTGCCAGGCGGTACCGGCGATCCACGCGGCCTCGAAGACGGTGACCGGCGCGACGGTGGGCCACGCGCCACCCAGCCGGGTACCCTCGGCCACCAGGTAGTCCTCTGTGGACGAATCGGAGTCCGGGCGCCACGACCGGGCCGCCGCGGTGGCCGCGGGGGAGCAGGCCACGCACCCGTGCCGCGTGTAGTCGGCGGGCTGGAACCCGGGCGGCGGCTGGCCGAGCACCTCCATGGAGTAGTGCGCCGGGGCGGGTAGCCGGGGGGCCGCGCGCAGCTTGTTCAGAACGTGTACCCCGGCGTCGTGGTCGCGCAGCGCGGCGCGGACCGGGTCGGCGGTGCCGTCGGGTAGCTGCCCGGCCAGGGTCATTAGGAGGGCTGGGACGATGAACTCCACGGCGATCGTGTCGGGCAGCGTGGCCGGGGCGAGGCGTCCCGGGTCGGCGGTGAGGAAGGCAATTGCCGCGCGGGCCGCCGCCCCGGCGCGGGCGGTGAGCTCCAGGCCCAGGCGCGCGGTGCCGGCCGCGGTAAGCGCGGTCGCGGCCGCCGCGAGGGTGGGCACCACCCGGTACCCGGCCGGGGCGGGCGGGTATCCCCAGCTACCGTCGGCGTGTTGCACGCGCAGCAACGTGTCGAGGCCGGCGCGCACCAGCGCCTCGGGCAGCAGGCCCGGACGGTCCAGCCCGGCCCGGACCACCTGCGCTGTGTCGTACCAGGCCGGGCTCAGGTCGCTGGTATCCGCCCGCTGGATCGCCAGCAGCATCGCGCCGATCTCCCGCACCGGACCTCCTACTTCGTGGCGCCGTAGCGCGGCGTGGTCGGCATCCAGGCGGCGCTGGCGACAAACCAGCCCTCGTAACGCGCGAGGTACCGTTCCAGCTCCGCCACGGCGCGGGCCGGGTCGCAAAGCGGCGTGTACGGGAGCACCCCGCTTCTCAGTTCCCGGCGCAGGAACTGGAAAGTGGCCACCTCGTCCCGGGCCAGCTCGGCCACCCACTCTTTGGCGCGGGACTGGGGCCAGCCGAACGCGTGGCCGGCGACCACCACGAGGTTCACCGTGCTTTTCCGTTCGGTGTCCAGCGAGCACAGGTCGTTGACCCAGCACGAGTAGTTGCCGGCCGCCGCGTCGGCCAGCTCGACGACCGGATGGTCGCGCAGCACCGGTTCCAGCCGCAGATCGCACAGGAGGAAGTCGAGTTCCCGGGACGGCGGTACCGCCGCGACGAGCGGGCGCATCCGGAGGTAATCCGACAGCGAGGGCACCACCGCCGCGCGGCGCACCGCCACCTCCCACAGCGTCGCCCGTACATACCGCAGGATCTCCCGGTGGAAGTGGGCGGGGTCCCAGTCCGGCCGCCACGCGCGGATCGCACCCAGCAGCACGTCCAGCAGCCGCAGGGAGGGATGCTCGGCCTGGGTTGGGGTCGCGCCGGACAGGATCGCGGCCACCCGACCGTGGATCGGGCCAACCTCGGCTAGGGCCTCCGGGGGCAGCCGGTCGGCCCAGGCGTCGTCGAAGAGCCAGAAGAAGGCGAACCACAGCGCCGCGATCCGCAGCGCCTCGGGTTCGACGTCCGGGTAGGAGAGCCCGGCGAGGGTACCGATGCCGATCCCGCCGAGCCGCCCGTCCGCGCCGCACCCGTCCAGGGTTTCGCGGAGGTATTGCTCGGTGTCGGCCGCGTGCGGGTTCTCCCGGACCGGGAACGGGCACCCGATCTCCGGCAGCTCTACCATCGCGAACCCCTCACCAGGCGACCGGAAGCGCTACAACATCGGGCGCGATGACCCCGGTGCGGACCGGCAGCTGCTCCTCGGGCACGGCCAGGCGCAGCCCCGGTAGTCGCCGGGCGAGAACCTCCAGTACCACCTGACACTCCATCCTGGACAGTCCGGCGCCGAGGCAGAAGTTGGCTCCGCGCCCAAAGGTGGTGTGGTCCGGCGCGCCCCGCCCGGGGATGACACGCTCGGGATCCGGATACCGCTCCTCGTCGGTGTTGGCCGACTCCAGGCTGGCCAGCACCACGCTGCCGGCCGGCACCGGTATCCCGGAAAGCTCCACTGTGGAGCACGCGAGGCGGGGCAGCGCCGTCGACGACGGGGTGGTCAGCCGCAGGATCTCCTCGACCACCGGCGCGACCAGGTCGGGCTGGCAGGCCAGGGCCGCGTACACCTCGGGCTGGCGCAGCAGGATCGGGAGGCCCTTGCCGAGCACGACCGAGATGGAGTGGAACGCCGGCAGGCAGGCCCGCATCGCGAGCGTGACGAGGCGGTCCGGGTCCAGGGCGGTGGGATCCCGCTCGTGCGCCTGCACCATCTGCCCCAGCAGGTCCGTCGCGCCGGTGCCACGCCGGGCGTCCAGGGCGGTGCGGAAGTAGTCGTGGGCGGCGGCCGACGCCGCTCGCGACGCCTCGTCCGGCGCGTCGGCGGTCACCAGTGGGGCGAGCTCGCGCAGCCGGTCTCGGTCGGGCTCGGGTATACCGGCGAGTTCCCCGAAGACGGTCGCCGGCAAGGCCGCCGTCAGCTCGGCGACCAGGTCCACCGGCGGGGTACCGGCCGCGACGCGGTCCACCAGTTCCTCGGCGACCTGCCGTGTACGCCGACGCAGCCGCTCCACCGCCCGGGGCGTGAACCACCGGTTCACCAACTCGTACGGCGTGGAGTGCTCGCTGTCCGCGGGCGCTGCGGTCGGCGGCGGCGTGTACGCGACCAGTTCCCGGGGGTCGGTGCGGGACAGTGCCACCCGGCTGAACCGGGCGTCCTCTAGCACGGTACGCACGTCCGCGTATCGGGTGACGAGCAGCGCCGGAACCCCGGTCGCGGTGACCACCGGCGCCACGGGCCGCTGCCGGCGCAGCACGGAATACAGCGGCAGCGGGCGGAGCACGTCGGTACGTGGGAAGGGAAAGGGCAGCGGGCCGTCCGGTAGCCCGGTACTGGTTCCTGCGCCGTTGCCGTTCATTCTCAGCCCTCCGCCCGGATCAATCTTTCCGGCGCGTGGAGCGGTTCGTTTCTCCTCGCTTGCGCAACGCGCCCGGTGCGCGGGAACGGCGGGCAAGACAGCAAGCTCGGACAAGTCCGGTGGCGCGCGCCGCTTTATCGTTGGTGCCGCGCTGTGCTTGCGACGGGAGCGGTCACCATGACGACGACACAAACCACCACCGCGCGGGTACCGGGAGCGTGGCCCCTGCTGGGCCACGCCTGGCCGCTCCTGCGCGATCCGCTGCGCTTCCTCACCTCCCTGCCCAGCTACGGCAACGTGGTGTGGATCCGGCTCGGCCCGCTCCGGGCCGTCGTGGTCTGCGATGCGGAACTGACGCGTCAGGTCCTGCTCGACGACCGCACGTTCGACAAGGGCGGGCTGCTCGTCGAGCGGGGGCGGGAGGTGGTGGGCAACGGTGTGGGTACCTGCCCGCACAGCGAGCACCACCGCCAGCGCCGGCTGGCCCAACCCGCCTTCCACGGGGCGCGACTGCCCGGGTACGCGTCGGTCATGTCCGAGGAGATCGCCGCCGTCACCGGGGAGTGGCGGGACGGCCAGGTCATCGACGTGCTCGACGAGATGCTCACAATGACGGCCCGTATCGTCGTCTCGGCCATCTTCGCCGACGCCACGGTGCCGCCCGCGACCATCCGCGAGATCCTCGACGACTTCTCCGTGACGCTGACCGGAATCTACCGCCGCATGTTCCTCCCGGCGCCATTGGACCGGGTGCCGACTCCGGGCAACCGCCGGTACCACCGCGCCCGGGCCCGGCTGCGGCAGACCGTCTTTGGGCTGCTGGCCCGGTACCGGACGACCCCACCCGAGCGGCCCACCATACTATCCATATTGGGCAGTGGCGAGTTCTCCGACGAGGAGATCGCCGATCAGGTCGTCACGTTGTTCCTCGCCGGCACCGAGAGCACCGCGAGCATCCTGTCCTGGACGCTGCACGTGCTCGGCGAGCGTCCGGATCTCGAGCGACGCCTGCACGCCGAGGTCGATCGTGTGCTGTCCGGTCGCGCGCCCGCCTACGCCGACGTACCGGCCCTGGAACTGACCGGGCACCTCATCACCGAGACGCTGCGGGTGTACCCGCCCGGTTGGTTGTTCACTCGGGTCGCCACCGTCGACACCGAGCTCGGCGGGCAGCGGGTACCGGCCGGCACCACGGTCGCGTTCAGCCCGTACCTGCTGCACCACCGGGCCGATCTGTTCGCCCGGCCGGAGCGCTTCGACCCGGACCGGTGGGTCGAGACCCAGATGCCACCCCCGGCGCAGGGCACGTTCGTCCCGTTCGGTGCGGGCGCCCGCAAGTGCCTCGGGGACACCTTCGCGGTCACCGAGGCGACCCTCGCGCTGGCCGCGATCGCCGCGCGGTGGCGCCTGCGGCCCGTGCCCGGCCACCCGGTGCGCCGCGTCGTGGATACCACGCTGCGTCCCAAGGGACTGCGGATGCGCATCGCGGAGCGTGTGTGAGGCTGGTCCGGCTACACGACCCGGTCGCCGGCCGCGACGGCGAGGTGGGCCAGCGCCGTCCGGACGGTCGGGTCCACCGGCATGTTCTCCAGGGCCGCAAGGGCGGCCAGCGTCCGGCCCTTGATCATCTTCTCCACCTGGGCGGGCGCGCCGGTCTCGGTGAGCAGCACGCCCAACCGCGCGGTGTCGGCCGGCGCCCCGGTGGACAGTTCCCGCTCGATCTCGGCGCGCAGCCCAGCCGTGGCCCGGCGGCGGGCCAGCTCCAGCAACACCGTCGGGCGCCCCCGAGCCAGATCGTCGCCGGCCGGCTTGCCGGTCGCGGCCGGGTCGCCGTAGGCGTCGAGCAGGTCGTCGCGCAGCTGGAAGGCCTCCCCGACCGCGACGCCGTAGCGGGTGTACGCGTCGGTCAGCGGATCGCCCGTCAGCGCCTCCGGCCGCTCGGACCAGCACTCGGCACCGGCCAGCGCCGCCCCGAAGTGCAGTGGCCGCACCACGCTGTAGGCCGCGGTCTTCAACAGGTTGACCCGCATCGCGCGCCCCAGCGACCACTCCGTCGATGCCTCACCGAGGACGTCCAGGTATTGCCCGACGATCGTCTCCTCCCGCATCCGGTCGTAGACCGCGCGGGCGCGCAGGATGGTGTCGCCGGGGACCGCGGCGCGGGCCAACAACTCGTCTGCCCAGACCAGGCACAGGTCGCCGGCGAGGATCGCGGCGTTGCGCCCGAAGCGTTCGGCGGTGGCCGGCGGCGCCACCACCCGCTGCCGGGCGGTGAATGCGGCGTGAACACTGGGCCGGCCCCGGCGGAAGGGCGACTCGTCCATCACGTCGTCGTGGACGAGCGCGAAGCCGTGCAGCATCTCCAGCGCAGCAAGGGCGGGCACCACGTCGGCCACCCGGTCGCCGGCCCCGGCCGCGCCGCGCCATCCCCAGTAGGCGAACACCGGGCGCAGGCGCTTCCCGCCGAAGAGCACCGCGTCCCCGGCCAGGCCGGCGAAGCGGGCCACATCCACGTCCAATGTGGACAGGCGGGTGATGTGGTCCGAGACGAACGAGGCGAGACACTCCGCCACGGCGTCGATGAGCGCGGCGGTCGCCTCGGCCGCAAGGGCGCCATTTGGCGGATTCATCGTGGTGGACACGACGCCAGTCTAGTAGACGGGAAGGGAACATGGACGACCTCACGAGCGCACCGTCGCACATCCGGTCGCGATTCTCCCGGCTGGGTCCGGTCAACGAGGCAGGATCGCGGGACGATGCGGCCACCGAGGCACTGCACGCCGCGCTGGCTCGGGCGATGATGGCGCCGGTACTCCCGGACTCGGCCGAGCCGCCCATCCCGGCCGGCTTCACCTACCTCGGCCAGTTCGTCGACCACGATCTCACGATGGACGCCACCGGTGCTCCGCTGGGCGTACCGCTGAGGGTCGGCGATCTGGTCCAGGGCCGCGCACCCGTGCTGGACCTGGAGACACTGTACGGCCGGGGGCCTTGCGACCCGGCGGACCGGCGGTTCTACGAACCCGACGGCGCGCACCTGCGAACCGGTCGTACGGCGGCGGCCTTCCTCGCCCCGGCGACTGAGACCGAGCTGGACGGGTACGACCTGCCCCGGGCCGGGCGCGGATTCACGCGCAGCGCGCGACGGATACCGGTGATACCGGATCCGCGCGACGACGAGAACCTGGTCGTCGCCCAGATCCACGCGGCGTTCATCCGCTTCCACAACCGGGTGGTGGACCTGCTGCGCGCCGACGGTACCCCGGACCCGGAACTGTTCGACCGGGCGCGCGACTGCGTCGTGGCGCACTACCAGTGGATGCTGCGTACCGACTTCCTGCCGCGCATCCTGGACCCCGCGGTCCTCGAAGACGTGTTCACCCATGGGCGGCGCTTCTTCGATGTCCCGGGCGAGGCGGGCTCCGGCCGGACCCCGACGATGCCAGTCGAGTTCTCGATGGCCGCCTACCGTATAGGCCACGCGATGGTCCGCGAGAGGTACGAGTGGAACCGGTTCCACTCCTCGCGTAGCAAGCCCACCGGCGCCACGCTGCAGGAGCTGTTCGCCTTCACCGGTACCAGCGGCACACTGTCGCCCGACAGCCGGGTCGGGGATCCGGACAGCGGCTCCTTCGAGCGCCTGCCCACGGACTGGATCGTGGACATGCGGCGGCTGTTCGACTTCGCCGAGGCCGGCCGCGCGGATCTGGCCGGGCCGGGGGTCAACCTCGCCAAGCGAATCGACACACTGCTGTCGGTACCGCTGGCCAACCTGCCGGCCGGCGCCATCCCCGGGCAGAGCGTCGCGTCGCCCGACGCGATACAGCGCAACCTTGCCTTCCGCAACTTCACCCGGGCCACCATGGTGGGCCTCGCGAGCGGCCAGCAGATGGCGCGGGCGCTCGGGGTGCCCGAACCGCTGACCGCCCAACAGATCGTCAACGGCGCGGGCGGGGCCACGTTCGACCGGTTGACCCCCGCGCAGCGCGAGGCGCTGGCGGCCAACACCCCGCTGTGGTTCTACGCGTTGCGGGAGGCCGAGCTGAACGGCGGCCGGCTCGGCGCGGTCGGCGGGCGAATCGTGGCCGAGGTGTTGCACCGGGCGCTGGAGGCCGGCAGCGTCTCGATCCTGCGCGATCCGGCGTGGCGGCCGACGCTGGGACCGGACGCCACCACGTTCCGTATGGTCGACCTGCTGCTGTTCGCCTTCGAGCACAAGGCGGAGCTGCTCAACCCGCTCGGCGACTGACGGCGGACTCGGCCGCGGCGAGGAGCGGCAGCGCCAGTACGAGCGGCGGGTCGGTCGGCTGGCGGACGCGGAGCCGCAGCCGCACAGGTGCTCGCGACGTCGGCTCTCCATCCACAATGGACACAGCGTAGTCGGCCGCCGCGACGAAGCAGCGGTCCAGGTCGCTGTCGGCCATCGCCTCTCGTACCTCCACCGATGCGTCGAAGCACACCGCGAGCGGGTGGTACTCCCCGTCGGGCAGGTCCCCGAGCGCCGCCGTGCTCGGTATCGGTACCACCGCGCAGGCGACGGGGCGTCGCTGCGGGATGCCACAAGCGAACAGCCCTACCGCCGCCGGTACCTCCCCGCCCGGGCCGCCGGAGAGCGACACCACGAGTTGCGGGCGGAGCGGCGCTGGGCAGCTCTCGCGCAGCCGCCACAGAACGTCGTTGAACGGGCGCCCGGCGAACGCGTGGGCCAGCCGCCGGAACCGCCCCGGCGGTACGCCCACCATCCGGTTGAACTGCGAGGTGAACGTGCCCAGGCTGGAGTAGCCGATCTGCATACAGATGTCAGTGACGGTGGCCGAGCCGAACGCGAGCAGCCGCTTGGCCTCGGCCATGCGCCAGGCGGTCAGGAAGCGCGCCGGCGTCGAGTCGGTCACCTTGTGGAACACGCGGTGGAAATGGAACGGGCTGAGCCAGGCGGTGCGCGCCAGCGTACGCAGTGAATGCTCGTCACCGAGATTCTCCCGCATGGCCCCGATCGAACGTTGCACCGCCTGCTTCCAGCCCTCGGCCGTGTCGTCGCCGAGCGGATCGGCGGCGGGGTCGAAAGTCATGGGATCCTCCAGGGAGATGGTGTCCGGGCATGCTCGCGCAGCGCCTTGAGCAGCGTGGGTACCGCCTGTCCCTGGAAGTCGACCTTGACGTCGAAGTCGAGGATCATCCCCTCCAGGACCAGCAGGCACAGTAGCGGAAAGGCAAACTCCGGGGCGGCCGCGACGCCGCTGCGGCGTTGCAGGTCGAACAGGCGCGTGGCGAACGGGGCCAGCCGGAACTCGCCCGCCGGGCGCCGGTGGCTGTCGCGGATGAGGTCCCGGATACCGGTGCGGAACTCGGACAGGTCGCGGGCGCCCGGGATGTGGTCGGCGCTGCGCAGGACGATGTCGGCGCATTCGTCGCCGTGCCCGGTCGCCATGTGGTAGAAGAACTCGGCGAACAGCCCTCGGACCTCGGGTGGCAGCCGCACGACGAATCCGGCGTCGAGCAGCACCGGCTCGGCCGAGCGGGTCAGGTACAGGTTGCCCGGGTGCATGTCGCAGTGGACCAGGCCGTCCAGGAACAGCATCCGGTACACGCCCTGGAGCACCCGGCGGACCGCCTCGCGGCGCTGCTCCGGGGTGAACTCGTGCGGACCGAAGCGCGACAGGCCCTCGACGAACTCCATCACCAGGACGCCGTCCCCGCTGGCCTCCGGGATGGGCTCGGGTACGCGGATCAGACCAGCCAGATTGTCGTGCAGTTCCCGCAGCGCACCCGCCTCGCGGACCAGATCCAGCTGGGCCAGGACGGCAGTGCCGATCTGGTCGACCACGCGCCGCGCCGGCACCCCGCGCAGGCCCGGGGATCGCTCGCCCACCGCCGCACCGACCCGCAGCAGCCGGAAGTCGGCGCGCATCCGGCCCGCGATGCGCGGCCGCCGTACCTTCACCGCCACCGTCCGCCCGTCGCGCAGCCGCGCCCGGTACACGCACGCGATGCTGCCGGTGGCCACCGGGGACCAGTCGAACTCGGCGAACGGCCAGTCCCGCCCGGTCGGGTACGCGGTCTCCAGGGCCAGGCGCACCTTCTCATGCGGCAGCAGGCCGACCCGATCGTGCAGCCTGCCAAGCGCGGCGCACCAGGCCGGCGACACCAGGTCGCCCCGCGTGCCGAGCAGCTGCCCGCCCTTGATGAACGTGGGCCCCATCGCCACTAGCAACCGCTCCATCCGCGCCGGGAGCGCGGCCCGCCCGCATAGTGCACCGGCCGCAGCCCGGCTACCGTGCCATGTGATCATGCCCATCCAGGCGGCGAGACGGAGACCCAGATCCGGCCAGCGGACCGGAGTGTCCGCCCCGGCTTCGGCGGTACGCACCCGCATGGTCGCATTGGACCAACGCGTCGCGCACCGCGACAAGCGTGCGCGACAGACGCGGCAAGTTCGAAGTAGATTGTCCTGTGTGGATCATCTAACGCATCGACGTAACGCAATATCGAAGAGAGGGTTGGGCCCGTGCGCCTCCTATAGTCACTTCATTGACGAATGATCGACGAGTGTAAACATGTAAACATATCAAGATCGCGGTGATCCGAAACGGAGCCCCGATGACCGAACCGAGAACATCACTACGGGTCGCGGTTCTCGGTCCAGTACAGGTCCATCGGGGACCGTCGCCGGTCGATCTGGGACCGTCCAAGCAGCGAGCGGTGTTCGTCGTGTTGGCTTTGGCGGTGGGGCAAACCGTAACGGTCGATACCATCCGCGAGGCGGTCTGGGGCACGG
>Ga0209382_10009415_pt1 | contig 12231 bp, 14 predicted proteins | sample SoiMetdeltSBSDD5_FD_187599 | JGI IMG/M metagenome (GOLD analysis project Ga0209382, IMG submission 187599) | Bulk soil microbial communities from a Populus tree surrounding site in Tennessee, USA - Soil MetaG P. deltoides SBSDD5 (SPAdes) (version 2) | ecosystem: Environmental > Terrestrial >... | reverse complement strand
GGCGTCAGCTTGTCGAGCTTGACCCGGCCGAGCTGTGGCAGCAGGTAGCAGTTCACCGCACGCCGGTAACGCTCCAAAGTGGATGGCTTGACCGAATCGGACTTGATCTCCCGAAGCCACTCGGCCAGCCACTCCGCCACGGTTCGAGGCGTCGCAGCGAGATTCACGCCAAGTTGTAGCTGACGCTTCAGGTCGTCGCGCTTCTTGATGACCTCCGTTTCAGTCTTGGCATAGACGTACTTACGCCGACGCCTCCCGTCGATCCACCCGAGATCGATCGAGGCCGCCCACAATCCCGGTCTCTGCTCGTATATTGAACCCTCTCCCTGCCCGCGTCGGTTCTTCTTGGCGCTCATACAAGCACCTCCTCCGAGGAGGCAAGGAACTCTTCGATCGCAGTCACTGGAATCAGCCGCGCGCGGCCAGCCTTAACCGACCGAAGCCGACCCGATCGCATAAGGACATACACGGTGTCCCGACAGACGCCCAGCAAGATCGCGGCTTCAGCGGGACGAACACTTTTCCTTTCCATCTCTTCCCCTCCTGTCAAGCCGCAAGGGCCAATGTCGTGTGCCGATCTTGTGTTGCCGGAACAGCGCCCGGTGGTCCGAGCGCGTTGCGCAGCGCGGTTTTCCATCGGTGCCGCACGGCGATGGACTGCATGATCCGGATTTGCAGGGGTGGCACGTCGGGCGCGTCTGGGCGCGCCAGTTCGAAGGCGTACCGGTCGCCATCGCCGTGGGTCGGCTCGTCGCTTTCGGCTAGTCCTCCGGCTAGGACGGTGCGGATCCAGTCGCGTTGGTCAGCCCGGTGATCGGCGAGGGTCTTGCCCGACCACTGCCGGGAGACCAGCACCCGGCGCCCGGTGAACCCGAGGGTGGCACGCTGGTGGACTTTGCCGGAACACGCCCCCGGGGTGAGGCCCTTCTTCGCCTTGTCCGGTTGCACCCCGTACAGCAGCCAGTTCGCGCACATCGGGGAACAGGGCAGGGTGGCAAGCTCAGCGTGCAGCCGGTCGAAGTGCGCCCGCTGTTCGTCCGAGCGCAGCGAGACCTGCTCGACCAGATCCTTGGTCACGTACTTGGTGATGTACTTGATGGACCGGTCGGCCGACTTGGTCCCGGGCGTGATCCCATCCGCCTTGACCTTGCCGAGGCGAAGCACGTATGCCGGTTGCGCCTCCTCGGCCGCCTCCAGCTCGTCGAGTGCCTGCGCCCAGGTTTTCAGCGGTGCTCGAGTCTTCGGGTCCAGGTAGGCGCCAGAGTCGTTGTCCCACACTGGTGGCCGCTCAGTGGTGTACACCGGGGTGTCGAAGTGGGGCCACCACACCTGGTGGTAGGTGGCGGCCGCGACCTGGGCGACCAGCTCGCGGGGCAGGGTGCCGCGCATGGCGTAGTGCGCGTGCGGGGCGAGTCGCTTCTGAAGCTCGACCGTGCCCGCGTACTGGATCTTCCATCCGGCCGCGCGGCGAAGGTTCTGCCAGAACCGGTCCAGCCCGGCGGCGAAGAAGACCGCGTCCAACGCTGCCGCCCGGTAGTCGTAGGTTTCCGGGTCGAACGGTGTCCCCAGGAGTGGGTCTTGTTGCCCGTGCAGGGTGCCACACTCGCACGCGGCCAGGCGGCCGCGACGGGTGCGGGCGCCGGTGTGCACCGCACCGTGTCCGCCGAGGGTGATGGTCAGGAAGGTGGACGGTTGGTAGGTTTGGCCGGCGTTTCCGGCGTAGACCGTGCCTACCGTCCGATCCTCGATCGGCCGCCGGGGCAGCTCGTCAGCGTCGTCACGGCGTTTGGTGGAGCGGGTCCGGCGCGGCTTTTCCACATCAGCGGGCACGGCCAGGCTTCCGCGTACGCGCATGGTGGAGAGGGTTTCGTCGAGCTGGTCTATCGCCCGGTCGAGTTCGGTGACCTGGTCCCAGGCTGATTCGCGCATGGCTTGTTCGCGTTCGAAGGCGAACGTGCACCGCAGCGTGATCGCGGCCTTGACGTCGGCCGAGGGTGCCTCGACCGCGGGCGTAGGTTCTTCGGTCAGGTGCCAGCCCTCGCGGATCTGCTGCTGGCGCAGCCGCCGGTTGCGCTCGGCGCAGGGTTTGCATTTGGAGGCCAGCCGGGCGCCGCAGGGCACGTCGAGGATGGTGGTTTCGCCGGTGTGCTTGTCGATACGCCGGATCGCCAGCGGCTTGACACACACGCCATGATGTTCGGCCAGCAGCCGCAGCACATCGGCGGCGAGAGGTTGCGCCATCCGATCGGCCCGTGACCCTGGGCGGGCAGGTGCTGTCGTGGCCTGCTCGGGGCAGGGGGCCGCACCCGAGCCTTGTGGCTCGGGTGCGACGCTGAGCATCGAGACGGTCACCGGAGTCCCCTCACAGGGGCGCCGTTGACAGATCGGTCAATGGTTGGGGTGTCGTCGATCGCCGCCAGCAGGTGAGCGGCCTGTTCGGTGGTCACCCGCAGCCGCACGGCCAGCTGTCCCGGGCTGATCCTGGTGCCGTGCTCAGCACGGTACGCACGCGCCATCTCGGTGGCCCGTTGCAGCAGTTGCGGGGGCACCATCGGCAACGGCGGCTGCACAGGCTCAGTCGCGGTGACTGGAGAGTCTGTGGAGGAGGCTGGCAGCCTGGTTGCCGGGGTGGTCGGCGTGCGGGTCGGGGTTCGAGTGGTGCGTGGTGCCGCACCGGACACGGGTGCCGGGGTCGGCCGGGGTCGTGACTGTGGGCGTGGGGTGATCCTTTCGGCCACCACTGCCGGGGTCGGGATCGGCGACCCGACCGGGGCCATGCCCGGCACAGGTCGGGTCGCCGATGCGACAGCCGGGTCGGTGTCGGTTGTGGACGGACGGACAACTGTTGGTGTTGGGGCGGCGGCCGGGGTGATGACCGGCGCGGCCATAGTGATCCTGTTGGTGTTGGTGTTGGTGTTGGTGTTGGGGTGGGCCAGGTTGCGGGCGATCGCGTCAACTGTGGCCTTGTGCCGCAGTCGACGGGTGGCCCGGTTGGCCCGGACGGTGTCGAGGTGTATCAGGGCGTTGGCCGCTGTCGGCTCGACGTCGGGTGTGGGTGGGTAGACCACCCAGGCACGTCGGGCCATCAGCGTGGACCAGGGTGCCCACAGCCAGCGTTCCCCGAACATCGGGACGCCGTTGCGGTGCGCCTGCGGCAATGCCGCTTGGGCATCCATGAACTGGGACAGCAGTTCGTGGAACATCCACGCCGAGGCCAGGGACAGGAAGCCCAGGTACACACCGGCGGCGCCGGTCCATTCGGCGCGGCCGTGGTTGAAGTTGATCCATGCGGAGATCAGCGCACCGACGTAGACGATCTTCTCGGAGCGTCCTGGGTGCCTGCCTCTCTTTACGGCGACGAACGCCCAGAACCCGAACGTGATCGATATGCCGTCCAGGGACAAAGGGACGATCAGGCTGATCCACGAGTGCCATCCCATGTCGTGGCGGGCGAACGAGGACAGGCCCACAAAGGAGATGCCCATCACCGCGCCGATCACGACCAGGGTGGGGATCAGTGCGGCGATGAACAAGCGCCGCAACACTTTCTGATCCCTGGCGGTGGGGTTGTGCTGTGTAGCAGCCCTTCTGGACCGGGCCATGAGCAGCAGCACCCCGAGGAGCAGGGCCACGGTCGCCACGCCCAGGGCGGCGGCGATCCAGGCCGGGACAACGGATTCGGTGAGAAGGGTGTTCATTGCCCGGTCACCTCCCCGGCGAGGCGGTCTGCCTCGTCCTGGTCGGCGACCTGGATCTGTGTGACCTGGTCACAGATGGGGCAGGTGTAGACCCGCTCGACGTAGACCGGCGAGCCGGGGATGTACCACACCTCCGGTGCCTGCTCACGCATGCGCCGGTGGCAGCAGTACAGGGTGTCCCATGTGGACGGCTCACAGCATGGCCCGGTCGCGATCAGCAGACCTTCGACCGTCGTCACGACCGCGTCGATCATGTACGGTGCAGCCACAGTGATGGTCAACGGCGCGCCGTCGTACGGGTTGGGAAAGGTCATCTGGACACCCTGGGCGGCGACGTGGATCCGGATGCTGCGCATCCCGAACAGGTCTGCTTTCTGCGCCACGAGGGTGTGTCTGTTGTCGTAGTCCACCTCGATGGCGACACCACCGGCGCGAAGCTTCGTGGCGATCGCCCCGGCGTACAGGTGCCGCATCGTGGTGAACTGCTTGCGGATGGTTTCGGTAAGGTTGTCAGTCATGGCTGTCAGTCCTTTCCGTTGAGGGCAAACAGGGTCGGTGCCGTGTGGGCAGGACTGGCAGCGGGTCGGGTCGACCGGGCAGCCGCCACACGGTTGGTGCGAGCGGCTTTGCGGTCGAGCAGGTCGGCGCGCTGGTCACCGGACAGCCGGTCCAGCGCTTTGGCATCCTCGGTGCGGCGTTGCCGCAGCAGCGGGCGCACCGTGGCGTTGGTGGGGCAGTCGGTGACCCCTTCGGGGTAGCGGTAGCCGCATCCCGGACACGTCGACGTGGCGGGGATGCCGGGGTGGTGCTCGGCGAACACCGCGACGAGGGTCGCGACGGTGACGCCCAGACCGGCTTCGATCAGACGCCGATCAAGGGCGCCACGCTCGGACTTGTCGCCGTAGCGGCCCATCACGGCTTGTCGGGACAGGCCCAGCATGTCCGCGATCGAACTCCACGGGTACGGGTTGGGCAGAGCGCGAAGCCCCACCACCGCCAGGCGGATCACCGCGTCCAGTTCGGTGGACAGCGCCGCCAGTGACCGCAACGCTTCGATGTCACCGGACGCGACCCGGCGGGCGTAGGCCCGCAGAATCCGACGCACCATCGCGTCATACTCGGTGTTTTCCACGTGCCGCTTGGGCCGCTTATGCCGCAACGGTTTGACACTGGCCTTGACGGTGTCCCCAGCAGGGTTCGTGCTGTCGTTCATGCGGCACCGCCCAGACTGGACGTCACGGCCGACACGAACGGGCCGTGACGCAGGAGACTGCGCGAGCGTTCCCATTGGTCAGCCGCCTCGTTGAGGACAGCGATGATTTCCTCGCGGGTGCGGCCCCGGACGTCGTTAAAGCTGTACAGACCCTCATCGCCGCGAGTGGCCTTCAGGTACTTCTGAAGGAACTGCTGGGCGGCAACAAAGTCGCCGTAGCCAGGGTCCTCATAGTTGACCGCTGGGGCATCGACCGGCCCGCCGTAGCAGACCATGCCCAGCGCGCCGACCCAGCACGCCGCCGGGGTGAACACCGTGGCGGACTGGTCGTAGTAGCAGCCCTGAATCCAGCCGTAGCGGGCCAGGTATGAGGCGGCATCCCGCAGGGTGCGAGACACACCCTCGGGTAGGGCCACCGGGCGGGTGACCAGATTTTGGGTAGACTGCATCGCAACCGCTCCCTTCGAGGGTTGTGGTGGGCCGACAACACCAGCTGCTTTCCACGGCGACGTCTGGTGTTGTCGGTTGGCCTGGCGGCCACCGCATCGGCCGGAAACCTCGCCCGGCCAACACGGAAGCGGTCAGGCGAAAAGACCCAGATGCTTGCCGAATACGCGGGTGATAATCGCGCAGGTCGTGGCCACCAGATGACGGCACATCGCCTGCGCCACCAGCTCACGCGGGTCCAGGCGCACCACCAGCCGCAGCTCCACCCAGTTCACCCGGTCGTTGCCCCGGTGCCGAGTCGCCACCACCCGCCCGAAGCTGGTCTTCCACACTTCCGGTCTGGACACATGCTCCCCATCAGGCAGCCGCACGGCAGTGCAATGATGCGCACGGGCACACCACTGCGGGTGCCCGGCCACATCGGTAGCCTCGGCCACAGGTGCCCTCGCACCGGTAATCGCTTGTGCCATCACACATCCCTCCCCTTGGCGGTCGCGCGCATGGTCGCCGCATGCGCGGCGATGCGGGCGCAGTCGTCATCGGTCAGATAGGCCGTCTTGACCAGCTGAGGAACCCCGCCCTCAGCGATGAGCAGCCCGGCACCCTGGTTGGTGGGTGAGATGGTGTTGGCCGACCAGCCCCGGTTGGCCCAGCCATGCCCCAGCACGATGTCCGAGCTTGAGTCGGTGGTGCAGCGTCCGGCGAACCGCCACGCGAACAGATCCCGCAAGCTGGTGGGGATGATGTCGCTGGAGGGGCGTTGCGTCGCGGCCACCACGATGATGCCCACCGCCCGGCCCCGGGCCACCAAATCCCGCAGCAGCGCCGAGAACTGTTCCTGGGTCTTCTTGTCCCCGGCGGTGGCCGAGTAGTAGGCGATCTCATCGATCGCGACCAGGATCGGCCAGAACCCATCCTCACGGCTGATCTTTCGCCGGTTGCACGCCAGCAGGTAGGCGTAACGCTTGTCCATCACGGTTTGCAACCGGATCAGGGTACGGATCGCCCGGCCGTGATCCGGGCCGACGAACACATCCGCGCACGCGCGCCACTGGCCCAGCTCCACCTGCTTGCCATCTAGCAGCACCAGACGGCAGTCCACCGACACCGCCGCATGCCCCACGATCACGTTCAGCAGCGCCGACTTACCCGCGCCAGGCTCACCGCCGATTGCCATATTGCGGAAGATCAGCGGCACCTGCACCGGCTGCCCGAACTCGTCGATCCCGATGAACAACGGATCGAAGATCGACCGGCGCAGCGGCCCGAACCGCTCCGCCGGAGCGGGCGAGGCTACCAACACAGACATGACCAGTCCCCGCTACACCGTCGCCAGCGTCGGCCGCTCACGCGTGGCCGACTCCCACGGCTCATCCGGCGCCCCCTGTGGCGAGTGGCCGTTGCGGGTGCGGGTCATCCGGTTGACCGTGGCGGTGGCGAACCGCAGCGACGGGCACACCTCCTCCACCTCCAGCCCGTACGCCGAACGCTTCTCCCCGTCGTCGGTCTCCCACCGCGACAGCCGCAGCCGGCCGACCACCACCACCCGCATACCCTTGGCCAGGGACTCGGCCGCGTGCTCGGCCAGCTCCCGCCACGCCGTGCACGCCAAAAACAGCGGCTCCCCGTCTTTCCACTGGCCTGACTCCTGGTCCAGCGCCCGGGGTGTGGACGCCACCGTGAACTTGGCGCAGGCCACACCCGAAGGCAGGAACCGCAGATCCGGATCGGCGGTCAGGTTCCCCACCACCGTCACAGTTGTCTCGTTAGCCACGAGAACCCACTCCCTCTCGAAACTTGTTGGTAGGTCGCCTGTCTGGCGGCCACCGCACCGGCCGAACACGCGTCGGTCGGCACGGAAGCAGTCAGCGGCCACGCTGGCGCGGTTGCTCCGGCTCCGGCTCGGGCACGTCGTCCAGGTCCAGACCCAGCGGGGGCAGCCCCGGTGACACCGGCACCGGCAGGTCATCGACCGGGCCGAACTGTTGCGCCAGCGGGGACACCACCAGCCCGGTCAGCGGGTCACGGCGGGTCACATCGATGCGGACCAGCGCCGCGTACCGGGTTGAGGCCCGTACCACCCGCACCTCACCGGCCCAGCACGTCACCGCGAGCTTGCCCGTCTTGCCCTCCAGATCGGACAGATCCAGGCCAGGGCGAAGCCACACCCACACCCGCTCACCGGCTGGCGTGGTACGTGCCCACAGGATCAGCGGCAGACTCGCCGGACGTGCCCGGGCCGTCGCCCGGATGAACTCCGCAAAGGCGAACCGGAGCCGATGCCGCACGATCACACACCACGTGAGGGCCACCACCCGGTGGCGCACCGGACGCACCAGCCCCAGCACCCCCAGCGCCACCCCGAGGACAGCCAAGGCCAGCCACAGCGCCAGCTGCGCCAGCCATGCGATCGAGGCGACCAGCAGACCCGTCACGACGATCTCCAGCGACCACCACCACAACGCCCGCAGCACCGGCCATGCCCGCACCACCATCGCCACGACCAGCCCACACGCCGCACCGGCCACCGCCGCCAGGAACACGGCCACGGCGATCGGCGGCACCAGCGGCAGCTTCACCAACGGCGGCATCGACGACAGCACCGCCACCGCCACCAGACCCGTGACCACCGCCGTCGCGAAGAACGCGACCCGAGCCCGATGCGCATACCACCGCGACATCGACGGCTCAACCACCGAGATCACACCCGGTGGACGCTCGCCGAACAACCCGGCCTTCACGATGAACCGCCTCCCGGGCCGCCGATCATTTGTTGATCGTGCATATGCACAGAATACTTCGTGCCTATGCACGATGCAAGGCATGTGGACAGTTCACATTGGATCAGGCCAAGATTTTTAGCGGGCCGAACGCAATAGCGGGATAAAAAGCGCGAGTAGGGCAACCAAGAGGAACGCGCTTGCTAACACGAGCGGAGTCGAGAGGCCCCACTGGTGTGCGACTACACCGCCCACGACTGCACCCAACGGTGCGACTCCGTTCCCGATGAGCCGAAACGCCGTGACGACTCTGCCAAGCAGATGATCCGGAACGGCTCGCTGCCTTGCCGTAACTGCTGCGACGGTGACCAAGGTTGTTGATGCGCCAAGCAACACGAAGGCACCCGCCGCGATCCATGGGGAGCCCGACCATGCAACCCAGAGCCATGCTGCTGCCTCGGCGGCAATCGCCACTACGATCGAGCCACCGGGGTTCAGGTGACGCACGATCGGTGAAGCTAGCCAACCGAGCACGACGGCACCGCATGCCGAGGCGGCCAACAAGAGGCCGAAGCCAAATTCAGTTACGCCAAGCTTTTCGGTCGCAAACAGCACAAGCGAGGCGGCTGCCATGTTGTACCCGATGTTGAACGCGGACACCGCGACCGACAAGGTAACAAGTGCTCGATCCGTTACGAGGTAACGGAATCCTTCCTTGATTGCCGTCCACAACCGCTGACCGTTGGTCGGCGAAGGAACGTCGCCCGGGAGCTGCTTGACCAATGCGGCCGACGTGGCAAACGATGCTGCGTCCAGGGCGAAAGGCAGCCACGGCGAGATGGAGAATAGGAGACCGCCGAGGGGAGGACCAGCCAGACTTTGGCCGGCGGTTTCAGCGGCATAGATTCGGCCGTTCGCACGAGAAAGCGCCGCAGTTTCACGACCGACCACATGAGGAACGAGCGCCTGAGCGGCAGCATCGCCGAATACCTTGCCAGTGACAATCATGAACGAAGTTGCAGCTAGCGCTGCAATGGATGCGGTATTGGTAACGATCAAGGCGATGAAGGCGAGCAAGCAAACCGCCCGAATGCCGTCCGCCAGCACTATGACCGCTCGACGGGATACGCGGTCCACCACTGCCCCAGACCAGGGCGTGACCAAGAACCATGGTGCGGTTGACGCCGCAGCCACGATCGATACAGCTAAAGGATCTTTGGTGAGGAAAGCGGCGAACAGCGGTCCCGCTGCGGCGTAAGCGCCATCGCCAACGCTGGAAATCGTGGCCGCAGACCACAGCAGCCCGAAGTTGCGACGATGTTGTGGGCCAAGGACTTCGGGCTGCGTGGTTACGGCCATGGCTCAGGACGCAATCTCAAATTCGCCCCGGCGGATTGCCTCGACAAAGTCCGACCAAACGGCCGGTTCGAACATCAAAGCTGGACCAGCGGGATTCTTGCTGTCCCGCATACCCACCACTTCCGCCGTGAGCGCCACCTCGACGCAGTTTCCGTCACCGCTCCCATTGCTCTTTCTCCAGACCGCGTTGTCCAGGGCGGGATGCTTAGTCCTCAATGTTCCTCCCGGTTTTCGATCGCGTGGATCTCCTGCCAAATTAGATCCAGTGAATCACTGGCTGTAAGGCTGGAGGAAGTCAATCTGGCAAAGAACTTGTCTAAGATCTTCAATGAGTCCCGGTCACCTAGACGCAGATCTTGCGTGGTGGTTTCGATCAATGCCTCGGGCGGCAATTCTCCGCCAAACTCGAAGATCATAAACGGGTGCTGTACGAACGTTGTCTGCTCCCGATCAAACGAGACAATGCGAACCGTTACGTTAGGCCTAGAGGACAGGGTGGCAAGAAGTTCCAATTGCTCACGCATCTCCGGATACGAGAATGGCCTCCACCTAAGCGCAGACTCAAGAAGAACGACCTCGTATGTTGGCGCGTCAAGGCCGACGAGCGTTGAACGACGCGCCAAGCGAGCTTCCAGGGCGCGCTCTACGTCGCTCGCGCCTGCTATCTCGATGACCCGCCTCGCATACGCGGGTGTCTGTATGTACCCGGGGAGGAGCGCGGGCTGATAGTGCTTAATTCGCCGCGCAGAAGCCTCCAGGGAGATGAAATCCTGCTGTCGGCGAGTCAGACCCATCCTGGAGGAGTTCCGCCAGTCGCCGGGCGCACCAGCGGCTTCCGTTGCCAATTGCTGGAGTTCCTGGCGGACTGCCTTCGGCAGCTTGAGCGCCACGCCAAACGCCCGAACGTCCTCAATGGAGGCCAATGTACGAGCGTGCTCGATTCGGCTGACCTTCGACTGCGACCAGCCAAGTAGGTCAGCTAGCGCCTCGCCGGTCATGTCGCGGATTTCGCGCAAGCGTCGCAACTCAGCGCCAAGTCTCCGGCGCGCCGCGATCTGACCAGCGTCCACAGGCACCCGACCCCCTCACAACGTGTATATGCACGATTCTACGGGTCTAGAGCCTAGCCGTGGAAGCAGGGTGATAACTCGGTCGTCGCTTGCCAAGACATGACCCGATCAGCGGACTTGACCGGCAACACAGCCTGGCGCCGCCGCTCGACAACAGACATTGTCTAGTCCCAGTTGATGGTTAACTTTTCCGTCCCAGCTGATGGTTTCCATGACCTAGGTTTCTGTAGTCACCTTGTGGGGATGTTTGTCCGGGAGTTGATCGCTCTCGGTTGTCTGCGGTTAGCTGTCTTGCGGGCGGGGAAGCCCGTGGAACGCGAGGACGGCATCACGCTGCACGATGATGCTGACAACCGTCGTCGGGTCGGCTGGCGCAAATATGTCGACCACGACGGGTTCGCCCTGACGTTCACGATCCAGAAGGTACGCCTGTCGGCCGTTGCTGAACTGCCGCAGCAGCCCTGATGGCCACACATCTGGCTGGGCACCCTGACAACACAGGAGACGCTCGTCGGCCTCCAGATGCTCGCGAGTCAGCATTAAACAGTCAAGGTAGTCATCGCCGCGCGCCTCGAAGATGGCTCCTTGGTCTACAAGCTCGAGTTGCGCTGAACCCGGGTCCCCCAAACGAAGCGTCACCTCGACGAGAACACCCTTGGCATCGACGGTCTGTAAGGTCAGAACTTCAGTCATTCGACTCTCCCTTGAACGCACGGATCCTACTGGTATCGAATGGATCCAGCAGACAAGTCCTGCTTGCGGGGTCGGTGGGCCTTGATCCGGGTGACCGGGCGGTTGTTGGTGCGCCGCACGGTGCGGTCCCCGTCGCAGTGGAACACCAGCTCGGTCTCGGACACGTCGATGGTGATGGTCTTACCGGCATGCACACGACCGAGAGCGACTTTCTGCCAGGCCACCATCACCACGCCGCTGTTGGAGGCTCGGCGTTGCACCCGGATCGGGTCGGTGCGCGGCTGGGGCGGTGGTCCGGCCGGGCGGGCGCTGCGCAGCCTGCTGATCTCGGACTGGGTGAGCGGGTTGGGTCGGGTGCGCAGCAGTTCCCGGGTCTCCAGGTCGAAAAACGTCAGCGTGGCCTCCTCGACCCGTACCCCGACGCGGCGGCCGCGCAGGATGTCGGCGGCCACGATGATGTGCTGGCCTAGCGAGACCGATCCGGTGGCGTTGACCGTGCGGTCCACCTCGACCGCGGCCACGGGTGCGCCGGGTGGTGGTAGCGGCAGCGGTGACGGGCCTGCTTTGCGGCCTCCCTGGCGGGCCAGCACGGCGATGTCGTTGACCGACAGGTGCGAGCGCACCGACTTGACCCGGACCCCCGCGATCGACAGGTGGATCACGTCGGTGTCCGCCCAGAACGTGACGGTGATTCCGGCGCGTTGCGTGCCGAGCCAGAACTGTTTCCCGGCGACCTGCATGTTGCCCGAGGGCGGTACGACCCGCTCGAACTCCACCGGGCCGTTCTGCCATGGCATCGCTTCCATCGCCGTGTCGCGTGAGTCGTTGTTTTCGTTACCGGGCAATGGGATTCGGGCCGTGTGGCGGGCTTCGGCGATGGTTGACGGTAACCGCAGCGGCAACTGCGGTACCTCACCGGCGGCCCGGAACCTGTCGGCGGGAACGTCCATGTCCAACGCTTGATGCGGTCGCCGGTGGTTGTAGTCGGCCACCCAGGCGTCTATCGCCGCCTGCGCCGCGGCAATGTCGTC
>Ga0209382_10009414_pt1 | contig 12232 bp, 10 predicted proteins | sample SoiMetdeltSBSDD5_FD_187599 | JGI IMG/M metagenome (GOLD analysis project Ga0209382, IMG submission 187599) | Bulk soil microbial communities from a Populus tree surrounding site in Tennessee, USA - Soil MetaG P. deltoides SBSDD5 (SPAdes) (version 2) | ecosystem: Environmental > Terrestrial >... | reverse complement strand
GCGCACACCCGGTTTCATGACCACATCGTACATGCGGGCGTGGGCGAGTTTGGTGGTTGTCGGATCGGCCTTTACCTTCTCAAGATAGCCGAGCAGATTGCCGCGCCAGGCGCGCGTTCGGTTCAGGTCTCGGTCCTTCTTGATGAGCTGTTCGAATTCCGAATTATCCATTCCGGCAGCCTCCCTGGTTCATATTCCTATGTCGATGGTTGTTGCGACTGTACGCGCAGAGCGAACGCCAAACGTGCTGGCAATGGCAAGGGTGAAGGAAAACGAATGAGACGATGCAATGCTGGCGAGAACGCTATTTTGAGATCGTGTTTCACCGTTTGTAACTAAACGGACAAACTCTGAAAGACAAGAAGAGAGAATGCTGGGGCAAGATCCGGAAGTGTATTAAGGCTTGCATACGACCTCCTGTTAAATTCTGCCAGTCAAAAACCAAGCGTCTCGTCGATCGTTAGACGTCAATAAGGCACAGGCTCTTCACTTGACGACCACTCCGGCATATTGCACCGCAAATTCCGGCCGATGTCAAGGTAATTCAAATTTTGGTTAAAGAGTTGGCCATCAATTTTATCGGGTACATTCGCATACCGGCGCAGGTTTGATAGAATCGACGCCGCCACTGCGGCAACACGACGGCGCGGAGATAGGAATCCGTAAATTTGATGCGACAGGAATCACTGCAAATAGAACCGGGACTCCGATGGTATGCCATTCGGACCAAAGTGAATCGCGAGAAGGACGTCGAGCAGCGCCTCCGGCATCTTGACCTCGAAATATTTTTGCCGTGGATGCGCACGCGGAGGCGCATTGGCAGCCGTTTTCACTGGGTGTTAGCACCGCTATTTCCGGGTTATGTGTTTTGCCACCTCGATATGGTGCTCTCAGGGAAAGCGGCCCGCTACTCGCCAGGCGTCAAGGACTTTCTCACGTTCGGAAGCCGCATCGCTGAGGTAGGCGAAAACATCATTCAGGGGCTGCGCGAACGCTGCCCCGGCGGAGTTGCCGAGATTGACTCCGTGGACGCTAAAGCGGGTGATGTTGTGCGCATCAACGAAGGACCCTTTTCCGGTCTTGAAGCAATCTTCCAACAGAAACTCAAAGGGAGCGAGCGGGTAGCCGTGCTGCTGGAAATTCTCGGCCGGCAAACTCGCGTCGTATTGCCGAGCGAAACCATCGCTAAGGTGTAAAATACCTACGCCGATCTGGACGACTTCACCTCGGGTTTCCTTCAAGCCATCTCGCGGTCCGTAGCAAACAAAGCCGCTGCGCCCGCATTTGACAGCCTGCGATCCGGCTTGATAAAGCGGAGCGCTGAAGTTGATCTCGCGAGGGAGAATCCCATGGACAACCAAGGTTGGCCGAGCCGGCTACTGCTGGTCATTCCGGGACTATGCGTTCTGTTCCTCATCGCCCATACCTTTGTATCCACCGGGCGTTGGTTGAACGAACCCTTTCCGGGTTTTTTTGTTTACGAAAACTTGACGGTTGGACCGTATTACGCGCCCGGTTGGAGCGGTGCGCCCGCCGGATTGCGTGCGTTGGATCGAATCAGGAGCGTGGATGGGCAGGAGCTGCAGAGTCGTGCGCAACTTTACAATCTTGTGCGTACCGCGGCGGCCGGCGCGGTATTGCAGTATCGGGTGCTGCGCGACGATCAGGCTCTCGATTTAAAGATTCCCTCCCAGCAGTTCACTTTTCGTGATTGGTTGCTGTGCTTCGGCATGTATAGCGTGATCGGTCTGGCGTTCCTGGTCATCGGGGTCGCGCCGTATTTCTACCGGGCGTCTTCCGCCGTGGCGCTGCCGCTCTGTTTCATGGTCTTGATGGTGTTTGTCTGGTTTCAAACCACCTTTGATTTCCTGACCGATGGGATTTTGCCCAAAGAGATCCGCATTCTTGCGTTAGCGCTTACACCCAGCGCGGCAATTCATTTGGCATGCTTGCTGAAAAACACAAATCTCGGCTGGTCTCTGCGACGTTCACGGCTCGCCGCCATCTACGGCATCGGGATATTTCTCGCAGCGCTCAATAGCGCAGCTTTTTTTCAGCCTGGTTGGATATGGATTCCCATTTATCGCACTTCTTATCTTTTTGTCTGTGTCGGCGCGCTGGCCTTTCTGCTGATTACCGCGAAGGCCTTGCGCGAGTCGCAATCCGATCTCGATCGGTCGCGTCTACGGGTGATGTTGATGGGCGCCCTGGTCGGATTTTTGATTCCCGCCCTCGGCGCGTTCGCGGCGACGTGGTTCGATTCTCGCGTCCCGTACAATGTCGCGCTGATACCGACGATCGTTTTTCCCATCTCCGTTGCCTACGCCTTGCTGAAATACAGCCTTTTCGACCTCAGTAATACCTTGAAAGTGGCATTGAGCCGCGTCGGCCTTGTCGCCGCGCTGTTAGGACTTTATGCCGTTCTTGCTCTGCTCGCCGCGCCCTGGGCGGGCCATTACGCCAAGGACCCACTCGTGCCGATATTTTTCTCCATTCTTGTGGTTGCGGTATTCAATCCGCTGCTGCGTTGGATGGAGCGAGTGGTGGACCGGTATATTTACCGCCAAGACTACGATCCCGCCGTGGCGCAGGCGGAAATCAGCTTGTTTCTCCGTACGCTGGACGGCGCGCCGGCTTTGGCCCAGGGTTTTGTCGATCACCTCATTGAGAAACTGGGAATCTTGAGCGCTTGCGTCGTGTATCGATCGAAACATTCCAGTCAGTTCATCACCGCGGCAAACGCCGCGATGACGCGCATGGATAAGTCGATCGTCAGTGAGTTCAACATCGTCGCCGGAGTGTTGGCGGCCCGATCGTACCGAGGACTCAGCCGGGAAGAGGTTACGAAAGACCCGCATTATTGCGATGACAGAGGAGCTTTACTCGGCGTGTTCGAACGCTGCGCCGCGGAGCTGGTCTTGCCGTTGGTGTACGAGCGCGAGGTGCGCGGCATGGTGTGCCTCGGGGCTAAGCGCTCTCGTAATGAATATAGCGCCGAGGATCTCAGGCTTGTGGTCACGCTCTCGGAACAGTTGGCGCTGTCTTTGGAAAATGGCGGGCTTTATGAGGAATCTTTAGCCGCGCGCCAGAAAGCGGAAGCGAGCAATAAGCGCCTCCTCGAGATGGACCGCGTCAAGAAGGATTTTGTCGCCAACATCTGTCACGAGCTGCGCACTCCGGTTAGCACCATCATCGGTTTTAGCGAGATCCTGAGGGAGGATCGCAGTTTCAACGCGAACACACGCGCGCTTTTGAACCGCCTGATCAACAATAGCCAGGAATTATCGAGTCTGATGGACAATTTGATGAATTTTTCCCGCATGGAAGCGGACGGACCTTCGACGCAGTTTGAGATCGTCAAGATACGGGAAATTTTAACGGCGTTGGAGATGATGACCCAGCGATTGATTCGAGAGCGGCCCATCGAGTTCGGCATCCGACTGGAATCGAGTGTCGACACTATCGAAAGTGACGGACAAAAATTGCAGCAGATCCTGGTTCACCTGTTGACCAACGCGCTTAAGTTCACTGAGAAAGGCCGCATCGAATTGACGATCCGACAGCGGCGCGAGTTCGAGCAGGAAATGTTGGAAATTGCCGTGGCGGATACGGGGATCGGCATCAAGCGCGAAGACCAAGACGTCATCTTCGAGGATTTCCGCCAGCTCGAGGGTTCGTCGACGCGCCACTACGGCGGCACCGGCTTGGGGCTTGGGCTATGCAAAAAACTTGCATTGGCGTTGGGTGGCGAGATGCGCGTATCGAGCGAATATGGTGTGGGCAGCGTATTTAGTCTGCTTTTGCCGGTGCGAGTTTTGGAAACCGCCGGCGCGCGGTAAAACTGTGCGCCTGTAATTCAGAAAGAAAGCTGTGCTAAAGTCCCGGCAGTACGAATAGAGAAGGACTATAGACTATGCCGCAACTACGCCAATTGGTTATTGCCGCCGAGGACCCGAGCAGCCTTGGCGGTTTTTACCAGAATGTTTTCGAGCTCGACAAAATCGAAGCAGTGAAAGGCGCGGTGTTTCTATCGGATGGAGTTTTTAATTTAGCCTTGGTTCCCGAAAACGATCCCCAGAAGCGAGGCTTCAAGCATTTGGGTTTCGATACCGTGAGAGTTGAGTCGATCGGCAAGAAGTTGGCGCAAGTCAGTATGCCGGAAACAGAACTCGCAGCCGTTCAATCGCTCGTTGGAGTGGAATATGAGTTGCACGATCCGGACGGCAACACCGTCGGGCTTTGCCGGCGAGCCTTTGATGTGGCGTACGAGAAACGGCCGGTGCCGATCCGCCACATCGCTCTTTATACACCAAACCCGAAGCGCATGGCCGACTTTTATTGTAAAGTTCTCGACATGAAAGAGGTGCAAAAGACCGATCGTTCTTCGATCTTCGTCTCCGACGGTTATTTTAATCTGGCGCTGCTGTATCAACGCAAAGAAGAACCCATGGGCCTCAATCATTTCGGGTTTCATGTTAAAAGCAATGAGGAAATGCAGACCCGGGCGGAGCTGGCTGGAGTGCGGCGCGGCGCCGCGCGTCCCGAGAGAATTCCCTTTGCCGAGTATCGCGTTCACGATCCCGAGGGAAACGGCATCGACATTTCGCAAAAGGGATGGCGAGTGTAGTCGCGGGTTCTTGCAGCCAGTCGGTCAAATCTTTTAGGCAGTGTCTTTTCAGGCGATTGAGGGTCGAGAACAGGGCATCGCGATCATCAAATCCTGGTATGAGTTGGGAGTCGTCCGATGAACCCCGAAGACTTTCTGAGCGAGATTCTAGCGCCGGTGCGCGAGTTCTGCCGGACGCTCGACGCTAAACCGCCGGCGTACAGTTACATTCCCTTGCGCTCGGATGAGGAGCGCATTCGCGTTATGCAGAGCCGGCTGTTCAACGAAATGCGCGCTGCGGATCTTTTCGGTACCTGGCTTAAGACCACGCCGGAGCTCGATGTCAAAGCGACGATGGCGGAGTCGGCGTACGAAGAGATGGTCCATGCGCAGTTATTGTCGAAACGTATTCGCGACCTCGGCGCCGAGCCTTTCGATTACCGGCCGCTGCCAGCGCAGATTGCGATGTTCAACGCCATGGAAGGTTTGGATGAAACCTGCGAGCGGATCGCCGGCTTGTCTCTCGCCGGTGAGACGGTCGCGAATTATCTCATTCAAATGTGCCTTAACTCGCCGGATGTTCCGGAGTGGATCAAGCAGCCTTATCGGAGAATCACCCAGGACGAAGAGGGTCATGGCAGCGTGCCGCAAGAATTCCTCAAACGCTACGCCACCACCGATGAGCGGCAAGATCGGGTGCGCCGCGCGGTGGCGATGCGAATGGTGCTGTTCCGAGAGTATCTTGCCAGCCTCGACCGTTGGTCGATGGGCAAGGACCGCTGGTAAATGTTCATCGAGACGATTGAGCAGCGGCAACGGTCGGTGAATAACGCCGTTTAAGTTTTGCTCCTAGTCGTTACATTCAAATGGTTTTTTAGGAGGTTCGCATGAAGTTGTTATTTTTCGATGAATTCAAGCTGGGAGTAGTGAGAGGTAACGATGTCATCGATGTTTCGGCAGCGGTGCGCGAGATTCCCCACACCGGGCCGCATGATCTCATCAGCGGCCTGATCGAACGCTTCACAGACTACCGGACGCCGTTGGAGCGCGCGGCCGCCAGCGGCAAGGGTGTGTCATTGACCAGCGTGCGCATCCGGCCGTCGCTACCGCGGCCGGTCAACATCGATTGCATGGCCGTAAACTACATGGAAGACGGCACGCGCAAGGAGCCCGCGCCTATCAATGCTTTTCACAAGTCGCCGGGGGCCGTGATCGGTGATAACGACACCATGGTATTGCCCGACGTGCCGGCGGCGATTTTTGAGGGCGAAGCGGAGATCGCGGTCGTCATCGGCAAGCGCGCCGCCAACGTGCCGGCCGCCAATGCAATGGATTACGTGTTCGGCTATGTGAACTTCATCGACGGATCCGCGCGCGGCCTGCCGCCGGCGGGCAACACCTTTTACCAAATGAAATCGCGCGCTACGTTTGCGCCTCTGGGTCCGTATATCGTGACTGCGGATGAGATCAGCGATCCGCACAATTTACGGGTGCGTCTTTGGGTGAACGGCACGCTCATGCAAAATTATCACACGAGCGACATGGCGCATAAAATCCCGCGTTGCATCGAATGGGTGAGCTCAATCCACTCGCTCGAGTCCGGCGACCTGCTGGCTTGCGGCACAAACCATCGCGGCCTGAATCCATTCCAGGACGGCGACTTGGTCGAGCTCGAAACAGAACCGCTGGGACGGCTCCGCGTCAAAATTCGTGACGATCTTAAGCGCACCTGGGCCCGAGAAACGAGGCTGCAGCGCCAGGAGAACGGCCTTGAGGGTTTTACGCCGCAGCTTACCGGCAAGTATGCCAGGCCAAACACATAGCGAACACTGTGGCACGAAGTAACAGAATCACCCGGACCGTGGGATGGTAAGCACCCACCCCATTGCTTACCGAGCCAGTTCTAGACCCGCGCCATCTTTGGCGATAGTTATGAACATTTGCACCACTTCTTACCGTCCGTTTGGCAGCTTAGCTTAAATAGATCCCATGTCGAACTTTTCCGGTCGCTGGTTTACCACGTTTGGTCCCATGGAATTGACGCAAGATGGGATTCAGATTCGGGGATTTTATTCGATGCAACAGAACAGTTGCCCGATCGAGGGATCGATGCAGGATGGCAAGTTCCATTTTATCTACCAAGAACCGACTGCTGAAGGGGAAGGTTGGTTCGAACTCGTGCGGCACGGCAAATTCGCCGGCCAATGGCGACCTAAAGGCGAGGCTAAATGGTCATCCTGGTCCGGGCAGCGCGAGTTCGAGGGGATTTGGGAAACCTCGTTTGGGCTGCTGCGGCTTGTCCAAGAACCGGAGCGCGTTTTGGGATTCTACGAGGGTGCCGGACCATGCACGTTGGCGGGGCGCCTAAAAGAGCGCCGACTTGAGTTTCGTTACTGCGAATTGCGCGCGCAAGGGGAAGGTCATTTTGAGCTCGCGCCAGACACGAACAGTTTTGAAGGTGAGTGGCGCGCGGATGGTGCGACGCAATGGGCGCCGTGGCTGGGCCGGCGTCTTACCGCGGTTTCCGGCATGGTTTGGCTCGTGGTGATCGAGGCGCACTGGCAGCGCTCATATCTCGATAAGGAATATGCCTTCGGCCACATGCTTCGGGAGTTTTTCGCGCGCTTGCCGCATGTGAGCGTGCGCCAGAGATTTTTCGAAGACGAATCCGGCTTGGAGCGCTGGTGCCGGGAATTGATGTATCTGCCCGAGCCCGTTGCGGTCGTGTTTGCGAGTCACGGCACGGCAGAGGGCCTCACGGTGCACGGCAAGCCGTTCAACACCGGGGCTTTGGTCGAAAGCTTGCGATATGCCGACAACGTCATGCTGTTACATTTTTCCTCCTGTCTCATGATGCAAGACGGCAAGGCCGGCGAGCTGGCGCGTGCGCTACAAGAGGCCGTGCGCTTTCCGATTTCAGGATATGATCGCAGTGTCGATTGGGCCGCTAGCGCGCTGATCGAATTTCACTACCTCGATATGGTTCTGGGCCGCGGCCTTTCGCCGTCGGACGCCGCTGACAGTGTGCTCCGGCTCATCAGTTACGCCGGAGACAAGGATGTGCCCGGTTCGCCGTATCTCGCAGCGGGTTTCCGCATTATCTTGCCCCAAATGAGCTAACTGGGTTTTATTCAATGGCGACCGAATTCGGATTGTAAAGCTGTTTTCGCTGCCAATGTTAGTTTAGCCGTTATAACTCAACGGAGAATGATGGTCTTATGAGATCCCTACCGCAACTCGGTTGTTTCCGGGCGGCTCTCGGCGCGCTGCTGGTTTTCATCGCAGTAAAGGCATTCGCTCAGCCTGCCGAGCCCGTTTTCTCCTTGGCGAAAAAAGAGAAACCCGCGCTGCTCGAAACGCTAAAGGCGCTAGTTTCAATCGAGACCGGTAGCCGGGACACTGAGGGTCTCGACCGATTGGCCGGCCTTATCGCCGGTCGGTTCAATGAGCTTGGCGGCAAAGCAGAGTTAGTCGAATCCCGCGACGTTTACAGGATGGAAGATACGCCGGAGAAGGTCGGCCAGATGGTGCGGGCCACGTTCACCGGCAAGGGAAGCAAAAAAGTTCTTTTGCTCGCGCATATGGATACGGTTTATCCGCGCGGCATGCTCGCCAAGCAACCCTTCCGCATCGAAGGTGACCGCGCCTACGGTTTGGGAATCGCCGACGACAAGCAAGGAATTGCGGTGATTTTGCACACACTGACGATCCTCAAAGCGATGAATTACCGGGAATACGGCATCGTCACGGTTCTTATCAACGCCGACGAGGAAATAAGCTCGCCGGCTTCGCGCAGCGTGATAGCTAAACTGGGCGCCCAACATGACGCGATCTTTTCCCTCGAATCTTCGCGCGCCGAGTCCGATAAGCTCTCGCTGGCAACCAGCGGCATCGCTTCCGTAACACTGACCATCAAAGGCCGCGCATCGCACTCGGGCCAGGCGCCGGAAAAAGGCATCAATGCTCTCTACGAGCTCGCTCATCAAGTGTTGCAGACCCGCGAGTTTTCCAATCCCGCTGTCGGATTGAAAATGAACTGGACGCTGGCGAACGCAGGGACGACGCGCAATATGATCCCTCCCGGCGCGCAAGCGGTCGCCGACGTGCGCGTGCTGCGCGTCGCCGATTATGACGATATAGAAAAGAAAATGCGTGAGACGATCAAAAATCAACTCCTGCCTGAAGCAAAGGTCGAGATGAGCTTTGAGCGCCGGCGCCCGCCGCTGGAAGCCACTCCGGCGTCGCGCGCACTCGCAAAGCACGCGCAAGCGATCTACCGGGAGCTCGGCAGGACGCTGGTCGTTGACGATGTCCCGGAAGGCGGCGGAACCGACGCGGCTTTTGCCGCCCTCGCTACCAAAGCCCCGGTCATCGAGCGCTTCGGTCTGCAGGGGTATGGCGCGCACTCCGCCGAGGCAGAATACGTGTTGATCGAGTCTATTGAGCCGCGGCTCTATCTGCTCGCGCGCATGATCATGGACGTTTCACAAGGCAAAGTTCCGCGTGCCGAGTGAGTCTTGGTCCGGGCGAGATCCTGGAGCTGCAAGACCCAGAAACCTGCTGGTCCTGGTGATGAAGCCGCACGTAATTTGCCTGGTCAAAGTCGAAGCCGCTCCCGGAATGCCGTCGCCCCCAGCGGGACCCGCGATCGTGTGCCGGCATTGCGCTTAGTCGCCCGCCAATTAACGATCGATTGGAGCGTACCTTGATCCGCTTATCGAGGAGGGATGCATGGATCTTCAGCTTCGAGGTAAAAAGGCCATTGTCACAGGCGGCAGCCGCGGCATGGGTAAGACGATCGCGCGGCAGTTGGCTCGCGAGGGTTGCGATGTTGCCATCGGTGCTAGGTCGGAAGGACCTTTGCACGAGGCGGCGAGTGAGATTTGTCAGGAGACCGGCCGCACGATCGTTCCACTCGTTGTCGACACGCTCGACGCGGTATCGATCAAGGGATTCGTTCGCAACGCTGCCGACGCGCTCGGCGGAGTCCAAATTTTGGCTAACTGCGCGGCGCGGGTGGGCGGGACCATTCCGGACAATATGGATGCGATTACCGATGAGCAGATCATCAAGGATTTCGAGGAAAAATTCTTGGGCTATTACCGGTGCGCCCGCGAGGCTGCGCCCTACATGAGGCAGGCGGGATGGGGGCGGATCATCAACTTGAGCGGAGGAGCGGGTCGTACGCCCGGCACCGCGATCAGCACACCGGCGCGAAATATCGCATCGGTGGCCCTGACCAAGTCGCTCGCGAATACACTCGGTCCCTTCGGCATCAATGTTAACGCTATCTATCCCGGCACGACCATCACCGAGGCGGTCTTGGAGCGCTACGAGCAGCAGGCAAAAGGGCAGGGCAAAACGCTCGATGTTTATTTGGAAGAACTGCGGCAGCGAAGCGTTATCCGCCACCTCGTCACTGCCGAGGATGTGGCTCAGGTCGTCGCATTTCTCTGTTCGCCGTTGGCGATCAGTATAACCGGAGAAGCCATATCCGTATCCGGCGGTGTTAACGCCGATATGCATTACTAAGAAAATGCCGGCAGAGAACCTGCCTCTTCACTTGGTTGTGGAATTTCGCTAAGGCTAGGCCATGGCCAAAAAATTCAGCGCGCAATTACGAGCCGGCAGCGAGCGCATCTGGCGAGCGATCGAAAACCACGCATTTCTCCGCGAGCTTCACGCCGGCAGCTTGCCGATGAACCGCTTTACTTACTTTATCTTGCAAGATTACGTGTACTTGCTCGACTTCGCTCAAGTGCTTTGCCAGGGCGGCGCCAAGTCGCCGGATCTCGAAACGCTCGAATTGTTTGCCCGTCACGCACTAGGCGCGGTCGAAGTGGAGCGCAGCTTCCACGCGAGCTTTGGAAAGACTCTGGGACTTTCGCGAAAAGAGTTGGACGCGGTGCCCAAGGGGCCGATCACGCAAGCCTACATCAGCCATCTGCAATCCGTGGCGCGGAGCGGAAGCCTCGGCGAGCTCGTCGCGGCGGTTCTTCCTTGTTATTGGATCTACGGCGAAGTCGGCCGCCGGCTGTACAAGGGCCGGCCGCGAAAGCCCAAAATCTATCGCGACTGGATCGAGACCTATGCCGGCGAAGCATTCTGGCGGCCGGTGCGAGAGCAGATTCAACTCATGGACAGACTTGGAGCCTCCACCAGTAGCCGCGAAAAAAAAGTAATGGCTGGAAATTTTGTCCTTAGCAGCCGCTACGAATTTATGTTTTGGGAACAAGCTTACCGGCTGGAGAGTTGGCCGGTATAGCGCGACGGGGAGATCGGTGCGCCATCACGTTGGATCGCGATTCTCGATCTTCAATGCTCCGTTCGAGTTGCGAATCGAGGGAGAACTGCCCGACAAAACCCGAAGTTAAGCCGTGTTAGCTTTACGGTAGCGCGCCGCGCCCATGTGACCCAGGCCGATTGTCAGGATTCCGAGAATCAGGTGGGTGATCGCGACGATCCAGTGCAGTGGACCGATCAGAAGCGACGACTGATAGAGACCCAGGGCGATGGTGAGGGCGCCGACCAGGAGAGCGCACGCGGCCACAACCCGACTGCCGCCATTCGCGACGGCTTGGGCAATGCCTATCGTCCAGAGTGCCGCGACCGCGAGGAAACCGAGCAGCATGTGCAGCGTGATAAGATTCAACGCGACGCCCATCCAAAATAGGCCGCCCGAGATCAGCGCGAGTAATCCCGCCGCACTTAGGACAGCGGATGCAATATGAATAACCATAGTGGCTTGAGAAAGTGAAGAAGCCTCTTCGCGCCCTAGTTGCGCAGAGTGAGCGAAAAGAAAGGCATCAAAAAATTAGAGTCCTTGTTTCGCATACTCGCAGCGCGGGCACACCGGCGGGGAAGGGTTGGCCAACACGGGCCAGCCGCATTCTAGGCAACTGATCACCGGTTCTCCCAACATGCCGCGAACTAATGAACCGCAACGTCGACCACCGCAGGGACCGGTGCCGACACCGGTACGTTTGCTCACTTGTTCGAACGTCTTAGCGCCGGCCTGAATAGCTTTGACGACGGTGCCTTTGCGGATCTTATTACAAAGGCAGGCGGGTTTAAGATTTTCGATGACCGCCTGTTCTCGCGCTTTTTGTTCTAGTTCGTCGATGGCGACACCTACACTTTGCTATGAGTTCCCGGTAACTGTAGCACAATCTTAGGCAAAACTAATCAGCGCTGCCGACCACCAAGGATGAAGTTAGCGGCGGCGGCAGATCGATCTGCTTGATTTGAGCTAAACCGGCTCGTTCCAGCCAGCTTTTGATCTCGTCGAAACTGTAGCAACGCCCGCTTTCGGTTGTGAGTAACATCAGCAAGCTGAAGACCGCGCCGACCGCAGGACTGGCTCGGCTCTTATCGAGGATATGATCCTTGATGACGATGCTGCCCCCCGCCTTCAAGTTCCGTGAGAGTTTATTTATGAGATCCTGATTTTGCTCGAAATCTTCACCATGGATGATGTTCGATAGAAATATTGAGTCGTAGTGTCCGGGGATCGGATCTTTACGATAGTCGCCCGCGATCAGGGTGATGCGGTCGGTCATTCCCGCGGCGCGGACATAGCGCTCGGTGATCTTCAAAGTTCCGGGCAGATCAAAAATGGCGGCGCGT
>Ga0209382_10009413_pt1 | contig 12232 bp, 10 predicted proteins | sample SoiMetdeltSBSDD5_FD_187599 | JGI IMG/M metagenome (GOLD analysis project Ga0209382, IMG submission 187599) | Bulk soil microbial communities from a Populus tree surrounding site in Tennessee, USA - Soil MetaG P. deltoides SBSDD5 (SPAdes) (version 2) | ecosystem: Environmental > Terrestrial >... | reverse complement strand
CGGCGGCAGGTGGTGGTACGAGGCGCTGGCGTGGACGCCGCCGTTCTCGAGGATCCGGGGATGGTTGCGACGAGCCTGGTCGAGGACCTCCACCGGCAGCGACCCGCTGTCGTAGGGGCAGAGCAGCCAGAAGTCGAGGAGGTCGGGGAAGGCCAGGTTGAGCAGCGCCTCGTGGTTGTGGCACTCGACCAGCACGTCCGCGGCCAGCCCCGGGCCGATGGGCTCACCGATGCCACGGAGCCCGACGCCCCGGCCGAGGTGCTCGTCGACGAAGTCGTGCCAGGCAGGGATGATCCGGGCCGGATTGTGGCCCACCTCCCGCATGTCGGCGAACCACACTCCCGGCCGGCCGCCACCCAGCTCGGCCTGGACCAACGCGCTCTTCTCCTGCGGCAGGATGACCATGGTCGGCTCGCCGGCCGCCAGACCGTCCCGGATGAAGGATGCGACTCCGGCGGAGAACTCGGCATCGTCGGCGTAGAAGAAGGCTTCGTGCCGGAACTCCTGGCTCTCCCGCTTCGCCGCCACGCTCTGACGTTAATCGTGTCGCCCCGTAGACGACACGCTGACGGTCTCGGGGCTGGTGCCGCCGGGCCCGGTCAGGTCAGCCCGAGGAGCTCCGGCACACCGTTGCCTCGTCCGGCCGTGTACCCACCGTCGACCGGGAAGGCGCAACCGGTGACGAACGAGGCGTCCGCCGACAGCAGGAAGGCGGCCGCCGCCGCGACCTCCGCCGGCTGCGCCGGTCGGCGCAGCGCGTGGGCCTCCACGAACAGCGCCCGCAGCTCCTCGAGCCCGGGGCCGAAGATCCCGTCGGCCATCGGCGTCTCGACCAGGCCGGGGCACACCACGTTGGCCCGGATCCCGGCCGGGCCGTAGTCGACCGCGAGGTTCTTGGTCAGCAGCACGACACCGGCCTTGGACGCCGCGTAGCACGATCCTCCGCCTGTGCCGTCGAGCCCGGCGATGCTGGCGACGGTCACGATGCTGCCCCGCTCGCCGTCGCGCCGCTCCTGGTCGAGCATGTGGGTCACGGCGTGCTTGGCCACCAGGAACGTCCCCGTGAGGTTGACGTCGAGGACCTCCTGCCAGGCCGCCCGGTCGACGACGTGGACCGGTCCTCCGCCGGCCACACCGGCCGCGTGGAACACCCCGTCCAGACGGCCGGCGCCCAACGCCACGGCGTCCTGGACCACCGCGGCCACCGCGTCCTCGTCACGCACGTCGAGCACCCGGGACTCCCATCGCCCGGCACCCGGCGGCTCGGCACGGTCGGCGACGTCGGCACCGAGCACCGCGGCACCTTCGGACAGGAAGCGGGCGGCCGAGGCTCGGCCGATGCCCGAGGCCGCTCCGGTCACCAGGATCGTGCGGCCGGCCAGTCGCTCGGGGCAGTTGACGCTTGACATGGCTGCACAGCTTCCTAGAAGTTGTGCAATCGTGCAACCACTGCTGCTGGAGACGTCGGAGCGCATCGTCGCCGCCGCCGAGCGCTGCATGGGCCGCCGCGGCCTGGGTGTGTCGATCAACGACGTCGCCATCGAAGCCGGCCTCTCCCGCCGCACGGTCTACCACTACTTCCCCAACCGCAAGGCCCTCGTGGGCGAGGTGCTGCGGCGCACCGCGGCCGCCTTCATCGCCGCCATGGAGCCGTACGTCGACCGCCGCGAGACCCTGGCCGACCAGGTCGCCGAGGTCGCCGTGATCATCACCGAGCACCGCGAGGACATCGAGTTCACCCTGCGCCTGCCCCAGCGGTCGGACTCCCTGCTGGCCACGGTCCTGACCTTCCACCTCGACCACCTGACCGACTCGCTGGTCGAGTTCTGGGCGCCGCGGGTGGCGGCCGCCGCGCAGCGGGGCGAGCTCCGCGACGGGCTCGACCACGCCCGGGTGAGCGAGTGGCTCATCCGGCTCACCTTCAGCTTCGCCCTGATGCCCCCGGTGGTCGTCGACCTGGACGACGCCGAGGCCATCCGGGCCCTCATCCGCACTCACCTGAGGGGGACCACCACATGAGGTTCGCGCTGTTCTACGAGATCCCGGTGCCCCGGCCCTGGGATGCCGACAGCGAGCGCATCGCCTACCAGAACACGATCGAGCAGGCCGTCGCCGGCGACCGCTTCGGGTTCGACGCGTTCTGGACCGTGGAGCACCACTTCCTCGAGGAGTTCTCGCACTGCTCCAACCCCGAGGTGCTGTACGGCGCGATCGCCGCGCGCACCGAGCGGATCCGGTTGGGCTACGGCGTGCGGCTGATGCCCAAGCCCTACAACCACCCGGTGCGCAGCGCCGAGTCGGCCGCCGTCCTCGACCTCGTCTCGGGCGGACGGGTGGACTTCGCCACCGGCCGCTCCGCGACCCGGGCCGAGCTGGAGGGGTTCGGCATCGACCCCCACCAGACCCGGGAGATGTGGCGGGAGGCCATCGGCCACGTCGTGGGCTGCTGGACCAACGACGAGTACGAGTTCCACGGCGAGCACTGGGAGATGCCCCGCCGCCGCGTCCTGCCCAAGCCGCTGCAGAAGCCCCATCCGCCGCTGTGGGGTGCGACCAGCAGCGACGACGGCCACCGCGAGGTCGGCTCGCTGGGGCTGGGCTTGTGCTCGTTCGCCGTCGGTGTGCCGCCGGAGGAGGTCAAGCGCAAGGTCGACATCTACCGGGAAGCGATCGCCCGGTGCACCGAGCCCATCGGCGCCTACGTCCACGAGGATGCGGCGACCTTCACCATGACCATCTGCGACGACGACCGGGCCAGAGCCATCGACATCGCCACCGAGTCGTTCGAGTGGTACCCCAAGGCCGGCGCCCGCCAGATCGCGTCGGTGGCCGGATGGATGGCCGAGCGGCAACAGGACCTCGGCAACTACGGCTACGCCGCCGACCTCAAGAACATCGACGACACGGGCCTGCTGGACCAGCTCAGCATGGACTACCTGGTCGGCTCGGGCGCCGCCGTCTGCGGTACGCCGGCCGACTGCGTCGAGGCCATCGATCGCTACCGGGAGGCCGGGGTCGACACTCTGCTCTGCCTGGTCAACCCGTACAAGATCCCCCACGAGGCGGTCATGCGGACCATCGAGCTCATGGGTACGGAGGTCCTCCCCCACTTCCGGCGGTAGTGAAGCGGGGGAGAGCCTCCGTTGGGGTTGTCAGCGAGAGTCAGGCGTCAGGCACCCATGCCGGTCGCGCAGGGCCGGCGCCGGTGGTCGCCTTGACAGGTCCAGGGCTGCTGGTCGGTATCGGCGGGCGGGGCGGGTGTGTCGACCGTCCCGTCGTCGGTGCCAGGATCGCTCGGCGCGTCCGCCTCCTCCTCGGGTGCGAGGAACACGTTCTCCCCCAGCTCGTCGCGAGGGACGTCGGTGTTGCGGGCGATCACGTCGCCCAGGTTGGTCCGGAAGTCGACGCCGAAGGCGCCCCGGATCCAGCGCAGGATCTGGTCGTTCCCGTAGAAGAAGCGGTCGCCGTCGCGCAGGGCCTGGAACTGCTGGGCCCACATGGCCAGCTCGAGCGGCCCGAACTCGGTGCCGGGGACATGCGCTTCGGCGGACATGCCGACGAAGGCGTCCACGTCGTCCACCGAGCCGTAGATCGCCGCCAACCGGGCGGCGACCGTGGTGCGGCGTGTGGCGCTGAACACGAGCTGCTCCTCCTCGCTGTCGGGATCGACGATGTTGCCGTCGAAGTCCCGCAGCTCCAGGAAGTCCAGGCTCTCCGGGTCGTCGATCTCGGCGCCCGGGGTCAGTTCGGGATCGGCCGGGAACTGGTCGGTGTCCTCGCCGGTGATCTCGGTGAACGAGGTGACCCGGGGGAGCCCGAAGGCTTCGCGCAGGTCGTTGTAGCTCGGCATGCCGTGGTCCCGGCCCCGCTGGATGTCGAGCGCGGCGAGATCGACGACGCCCTGGAAGCACTCGGGCAGACCTTCGCCGTCCAGGCACTGCGGGTTGTTGCTCACCGGGATCTGGAAGAGGACGCTGCGCAGCTGGTTGTCGATCATCGAGTCGTTCTGGTACTCGGGCTCGACCCCCATGGCCTGCAACAGCGGACCGTACCCGACGGTGTCAGCGAGGCTGGGGTTGAAGAACAGGACGCCGAGCGGGATCTCCGCGGCGATCTCGTCGGGGTTCTCCTCGCTGGGCTCGAACTCGACCCCCTGCTCCTCGAGGCTCTGGAGCTGCTCGTCGGAGTAACGGTCCGCCGCGACCTCGATCTCGACTCCACCGTGGATCATGCTGTGACCGCGAAAACCGACTGTGGCGAATTCGTTGCTGAGCGTGGGATTCACCCGCGGGTTGTAACCCCGGTAACGGGGCAAATCGACACCCACGGCGGGCAGGAACTCGTTGTAGGTGATGTACTGCTGTTCGGCAATGACCACCCGCCGCGCGATCTGGAACTTCTGTTCCTCGGTCAACGAGTCGGGCAGCTCGCCGACGATGCGGTTGTGCTCCCGGGCGAACAACGTCTGGGTGGCGGTGAGCGCGGAGTTCTCGTTGGCCCGCACGTCGCCGGCCACCCGCGCACTGGCGGGGTCACCGCGCAGCCGCCCGTCGACGGCCATGGTCGGTGCAGCCGCTGCGTCGCCACGGGCGTCGGACCGCGGCAGCACGTCGTCGGGCAGCAGCAACAGGGCGCTGTTGTTGCTCATGTCACCGTCGACCGGGCCTTCGCGGAGCCACTCCAGGCGCTCGGGGGTCGTGCCGTAGACCGCCTCGGCGTCGATGTAGGAGCTCTCGGTGTTGGTCTGCTCCCGCGGTGTCGTCTCCCCGGTGCCCGGGGTCGCGGCCGATCGGCTGAAGGGGATCACGCCGAGCGTGTTGGTGAACTCCTCCAGCGGGTCGTCGGCGTTGAACGGCAGGTCGGCCGCCTCACCGGCCTCGTCGCGGTGGCCGATCGTGTGGTCCACGAACTGCGCCCAGAGCCAGCCCCACTGGGTCACGCGGTTCTCCGAGAAGATGTTCTGGTGGCTGTCGTTGAAGATCCGGTTGCTGATCCCGCGGGCGTCGGGGCCCTCCGGCTGGACGGCGAGCCCGTCGGCGTAGACGGCGGGTGCGACGCGTGAATAGGCCAGCCCGGCCTGGCCCCAGGTCGGGTTGCGGCGGTTGTTGGCGGAGCCGTCGAGGCTCTCGGGCCGGGTCTCCAAGGTGCGGAGGTAGTCGCGCCCGCGGCGCCAGTGGATCGAGTCCGGCGAGCTGTCGTTGCGGACGACGAGGTTCGAGTAGCTGACCGCGGCCGCGATGACGGCCAGCAGAGCCAGGACCCCCAAGGCGATCGATCCCCGGCCCCGGAGTCGCCGGCCCGGCTTGCGGGACCGCCCGCCCGGCGGCCGACCGCTCCCTCCGGATCCTGGCGAGACCCGAGCTCGCTCGGACCGCTCTGGCCGGACGCGCTCGTCCGGCGCTGCGATGAGATCGCTGACGCGAGTGCCCACGGTGCCCTCTCTCCCCCTGGCCACGCAGGGTGGCCATGTCATCGCAGGCTCAGCGGTTGAACGCTCCCCCGTCTCCGCTACTTGTGGGCCGTCCGCCGTTGATGTCTTTTCCCCCAGCACAAGCCAGCTGCGACCAAGTCACAGTCGACCCTGAGCCTCCCCATTTGCCCGCACATATTGCGCTTTGTTGCAGCCGGTGTCAACGGATCGTAATGAATTGGTCACCGCTGTAATGGAGCGGCGGCCACTCAGGGGGCGACGACGGTCACCTGCTCGCCCTCCTCGGGCGCGACCTCGAGCCGGCGGCGGAAGAACTCGGGTCGCCTGACCCACCAGGCGATCATGATCGGGATGCCGAGCAGCAGCATGCCGACGCCGATGACCAGCGGCGGGCCGAGCCCGAACCACGAGTCACCCGACTCCGAGTTCTCGGGCTTGGCCAGGTCCACCGCCGACTTGGCCAGCGCCCAGAACAGCCCGACGGCCCCGAGCAGCGGGACGATGCCCATCATCAGGAAGTTCTTCCAGCTCCGGAGCAGCTGGCGGCGGTAGTAGACCACGCAGGCGATGCCGGTGATGCCGTAGTAGAAGGCGATCCCGAAGCCCAAGGCCAGGATGGAGTCGGCCAGCACGTTCTCCGACAGGATGGTCAGGCCGACCAACCAGATGCAGGACGCCGCACCGAAGAACACGGTGGCGACGGTCGGGGTGAGGTGCTTCGGGCTGACCCGGGCGAAGCTCTCGGGGAGCGCCCGGTGGGCCCCCATCGACAAGGCCGTGCGTGCCGTCGGCAGGATCGTGGTCTGGGTGGAGGCGGCGGCCGACGTGAGCACCGACAGGATCAGCAGCTTGTTCCACGGGGTGCCGAGGACCTCCCGACCGAGCACCGACAGGACGTCGTCGGCGTTGTCGACCAGATGGCCCGGGCCGCGGAACGCCGTCGCCGCGATGGAGACGACCACGTAGATGGCCACTAGGACGACCGTCGAGAGCACGGCGGCCAGCCCGGGGCCCCGCCGGGCGTCGTGGGCCTCCTCGTTCACCGACACCGCGGTGTCCCAGCCCCAGTAGATGAACAGCGCGATCAGCACCCCGGCCGCGAGAGCCGTGCCGGAGTGGATCTCGAAGGGGTTGATCCAGCTCCACGATGGATCGAAGGAGCCGGCGGGCGAGTCGACGTACACCTTCCACAGCGCGGCCACCGTGAACAGGACCAGCGTGAACAGCTCCAGGCTGAGCAGCACCACCTGGTTCCGCTCGGTGAGCTCGATGCCGATGTAGCAGATCCAGGTCATGGCGACGATGAAGGCCACCCCGAGGGCCGTGACCCAGAAGGTGTCGGCCGCCAGGCCGTCCGCGCCGACGAGCAGGAAGGTGTAGCTCGAAGCGATCGTCGCGAGGCTCGGCATCACCAGCAGGTCGGCGATGAAGATCCCCCAGCCACCCAGCCATCCCAGCTGGGGGCCCATCGCCCGGGTGACCCAGGAGAACGTCGTCCCGCAGTCGGGGTCGGCCCGGTTCAGGTAGTAGTACGCCGCCGCGATGAACAGCATCGGCACGAACGCCACCAGCATGATCGCCGGCGCCTGGAAGCCCACCTCGTCCGAGACGAACCCGAGCGACGCCGCGATGCTGTAGCCGGGCGCGGTCGACGCGACGCCGATGACGATCATCGCGACCACCCCGAGCGCACCGCTCTTGAGACCCTTCGTGCCGGGTGCGGCCGAAGCCTCCGGCACGGTCACCGTGTCCGCCATCCTGCGAACCTCCCCCCTCAGGATTGGCACGAGATTCGCAGAGGAATGCCAGGCCGGCAAGTGATACCGTCGCTCTGACGCTCTATTGCAACGGATTTCGCAGGTTCGCCGGCGACATCCGACGACCGCAGGGGGAGGCCGTGCGCAACAACCTCATCGGCGGAGAGTGGCGGGAGCCGAGGGAAGGCAGAGCTGACGCAGTCGTGGACCCGTCGACGGGCGAGGCCTACGACGAGGTAGCGGCAAGCACGGCCGACGACGTCGACGCGGCCGTTGCGGCGGCGGCCGCAGCCTTCCCCGGATGGGCCGGAACCACCCCGGCCGACCGGGCGTCAGCTCTGCTGGCCCTCGCTGACCGAATCGAAGCCGACGCTGCGAATCTCGCGGCCCTCGAATCTCGCAACGTCGGCAAACCGATCGCGGCAGCCGAGGAGGAGATGCCGGTCGCGGTCGACAACCTCCGCTTCTTCGCGGGCGGGGCGCGCTTCCTGGAGGGACGGGCGGCCGGCGAGTACATGGAGGGCTACACCTCGTTCCTACGGCGAGACCCGCTCGGGGTGGTGGCCTCGATCGCGCCGTGGAACTACCCGTTGCTGATGGCGATCTGGAAGATCGGCCCGGCGCTGGCCACCGGCAACACAGTGGTGCTCAAGCCGTCCGAGCTGACGCCCCTGACGGCCCTGCGGCTGGCCGAGCTGGCGGCGGAGGTCCTGCCGGCCGGGGTGCTGAACGTCGTCACCGGCCAGGGCGAAGCGGCCGGCGCGGCCCTCGTCGAGCACCCGGACGTCGCGATGGTGTCGCTGACCGGCGAGGTCACGACGGGACAGGCTGTGGTCCGGGCCGCGGCGGACACGCTCAAGCGGGTCCACCTCGAGCTGGGGGGCAAGGCTCCGGTGCTGGTGTTCGACGACGCCGACCTGGAGGCGGTGGTCGAAGGGGTCAAGATCGGCGGCTACTACAACGCCGGCCAGGACTGCACGGCGGCCTGCCGGGTCCTCGCCGGCCCGTCGGTCTACGACGATCTGGTGACCGGCCTGGCTGACGCCGCCTCGTCGCTGGCCGTGGGCGATCCGGGGGACGAGGCGACCGAGCTGGGCCCGCTGGTGTCGGCCGACCAGCGCCAGCGGGTCGCAGGCTTCGTCGACCGGGCCCGCGGCAACGGTGCCGCGGTGGTGGCGGGCGGTCAGGTGCCGGAGGGGTCGAGCGGGTTCTTCTATGCCCCAACGGTCATGGCCGGCGTCGACCAGAAGGACGAGATCGTGCAGCGCGAGGTGTTCGGGCCGGTCGTGACGGTGCAGCAGTTCGCCGACGAGGACGCCGCGTTCGCCTGGGCCAACGACGTGGACTACGGCCTGGCCGCCAGCGTCTGGACCAGCGACGTCGGCCGGGCCATGCGCGCCGCCAAGGCGCTGCAGTTCGGGACGGTGTGGATCAACGACCACATCCCCCTGGTCGCCGAGATGCCGCACGGCGGGTTCAAGCAGTCGGGCTTCGGCAAGGACATGTCGATCTACGCCCTCGAGCACTACACGGAGCTGAAGCACGTCATGGTGAGGCACTGAGCGCTGGTGGTCATCCTCGACGACGCGGCCAAGGCCATCATCGAGCAGTTGCAGGAGGACGGCCGCCGTCCGTACACCCGGATCGCCGAAGCCGTCGGGCTGTCCGAGGCCGCGGTACGGCAGCGGGTGCAGCAGATGATCGACGCCAGGGTGCTCCAGGTCGTGGCGGTCACCGATCCGCTCACCCTCGGGTTCCACCGCATGGCGATGGTGGGCCTCAGGGTCGACGGCGACCTGCGGTCGGTGGCCGAGGTCCTCAGCTCGGTGCCCGAGATCGACTACGTCGTGCTGACCGCAGGGCGCTTCGACCTCCTCTGCGAGGTGGTCTGCGAGAACGACGACGCCCTCCTGGCGCTGGTCAACGACAAGATCCGGGCCGTGCCGGGGGTGCGCGAGACCGAGAGCTTCATCTACCTCAAGCTGATGAAGCAGACCTACACGTGGGGGACCCGATGAGCTCCTGGCAGTCCTGGCAGGACGACGCCCGCCGCCACCTCTGGATGCACTTCACCCGGCTGTCGAGCTATGCCGAGGCCGAGATCCCGGTCATCGTGCGGGGTGAGGGCCCCTACGTCTGGGACCAGCACGGCCGCCGCTACCTCGACGGCCTGTCCGGCCTGTTCGTCGTGCAGGTGGGCCACGGTCGGCAGGAGCTGGCCGAGGCGGCGGCCGGTCAGGCGGGGCAGCTGGGCTACTTCCCGATCTGGAGCTACGCGCACCCCAAGGCGGTCGAGCTGGCGACCCGGCTGGCCCGCCTGGCGCCCGGCGACATCAACCGGGTCTTCTTCACCACCGGCGGATCGGAGGCCGTCGAGTCGGCGTGGAAGCTGGCCCGGCAGTACTTCCGGGCCGTCGGTCAGCCGCAGCGCACCAAGATCGTCAGCCGCAACATCGCCTACCACGGGACCTCGATGGGGGCGCTGTCGATCACCGGGATACCCGAGCTGCGCACGCCGTTCGAGCCGCTGGTGCCGGGGGCCCACAAGGCGGCCAACACCGACCGCTACCGGTGTCGCTTCTGCGCCTCGGCTCCGGCGTGCACGCTGGCCTGCGCCGACGACATCGAGGACGTGATGGAGCGCGAGGGGCCCGACACCATCGCGGCCGTCATCGTCGAGCCGGTGCAGAACGCCGGCGGCTGCTTCACGCCCGGCGAGGGCTACTTCGCCCGGCTGCGCGAGATCTGCGACCGCCACGGCGCACTGCTGGTGTCCGACGAGGTGATCTGCGCCTTCGGCCGGCTCGGCTACACCTTCGGCTGCGAGCGCTTCGGCTACCAGCCCGACATCATCACCTGCGCCAAGGGGCTGACCTCGGGCTACTCGCCGCTGGGGGCCATGCTGTGCAGCGACCGCCTGGCCGAGCCGTTCTTGTCCGGCACGGCGTCGTTCGTCCACGGCTTCACCTTCGCCGGGCACCCGGTGAGCTGCGCGGTGGCGCTGGCCAACCTGGACATCTTCGACCGCGAGGATCTCCTGGCCCACGTCCGGGCCAACGAGAGCGAGCTGCGGAGCCGGCTGGAGTCCTTGAGCGACCTCCCGATCGTGGGCGAGGTGCGAGGAGCCGGCTACTTCTACGGCATCGAGCTGGTCAAGGACCGCGACACCCGGGAGTCGTTCAGCGACGAGGAGAGCGAGTCGCTGCTGCGGGGCTTCCTGTCCGGCCGGCTGTTCGAGTCGGGGCTCATCTGCCGGGCCGACGACCGCGGCGACCCCGTCGTGCAGCTGGCGCCGACGCTGGTGTCCGGGCCCGAGCAGTTCGAGCAGATCGAGACCACGCTGCGGACCGTGCTGTCCGAGGCCTGGCAGCAGCTGCGCGCGGCGTGAGTCGCCGGCCGAGCCGACGATCACCGTGAGCACGGTCGCGGTGCTGGGGGCGGCGGGGACGATCGGGCCCGCGATCGTCCGGGACCTGGCCGAGAGCGGCGGGGACGCGGGCATCGACCGCCTGCTGCTGCTCGACGTGGCGGCCGAGCGGGCGGCGGCCGTCGCTACCGAGCACGGGGTGGGACGGGAGGACGCCGTCGCCGTCGACGCGTCCCAGCCCGAGGAGCTGGCGGCGGTCCTGGCGGAGGCGGGCGCGCGGGTGCTGGTGAACGCCGCGTCCTACCGTCTCAACCTGGCGGCGATGGCGGGCGCCGTCACCGCCGGCTGCCACTACCTCGACCTCGGCGGGCTGTACCACACCACCCGCGAGCAGCTGGGGCTCCACGACCGGTTCGTCGCCGCGGGCCGGACAGCGGTCCTCGGCATGGGCGCCAGCCCCGGCAAGACCAACCTGCTGGCCGCGCGGGCCGCAGCAGAGCTGGACGTAGTCCATGGCTTGCACGTCACGGCGGCCGCCACCGATCCGACGCCGACGGGACACACCGGGCTGGCGGCGCCCTACGCGATCGAGACCATCCTCGACGAGCTGACGCTGCCCGCGATCGTCCTGCGGGACGGCGACGTGGAGGAGGTCGCCGCGCTGACCGACGGCGGCGAGGTGGACTTCCCCGAGCCGATCGGGCGGCGGCGTTCGGTGTTCACCCTCCACTCCGAACTGGCCACCTTCCCCACCTCGTTCCCGGGCCTGCGCGCGGCCTCGTTCCGCTTGTCGCTGGCCCCCGCGCTGGCCGAGCGGGTCGAGCTCCTGGCCCGCTGCGGACTGGCCGACCTCGAGCCGCTCGAGGTGCCACCCGGCATCACCGTCGTGCCGCGGGCGGTGCTGCTGGCCTCGCTGGCCCGGCGGCGTGCAACGACGCCGCCCTCCAACCGCACCACCGCCGTCCACCAGGTCGATGCCGCGGGGATGCGCGCCGGGCAGCCGATGACCGTCCGAGCGGTCGCGTCGACCGTCCCCCACGACCGTTGGGGCTTCGGCGGCGGGGTGGTGTCGACCGCGGCGCCGGCCGCAGAGGCAGCCCGCCGGCTGCTGCGAGGCGACGTCACCGGCCCGGGCGTGCTGCCCCCCGAAGCCGCCTTCGACCCGGTCTCCTTCCTCGCCGCCCTCGCCGCGACCGGCTGCACCGTGAACCTGGCCGCGGACCCGGCGCCTCCGTGACGTCGCTGGCGGGCACCATGGGGACATGGAGCGAAACGACGTCGAGACATGGATCGCCGGCTACGAGGCGGCCTGGCGCACCGGGGGAACCGAGCGGCTGACCGAGATCTTCACACCCGACTGCTCGTACCTGCCGTCGCCGTGGTCGGAGCCGCTCCGAGGGATCGGGGAGCTGGCCCCGTTCTGGGAGGGCGAGCGCGACAGTCCCGACGAGGCGTTCGCGATGGGAACCGAGATCGTCGCCGTGGACGGCGACACCGCTGTCGTCCGGGTCGAGGTGAACTACCGCGTGGGCCGCGACTGGCGCGACCTGTGGGTCATCCGCTTCGCCCCGGACGGTCGCTGCGTCGCATTCGAGGAGTGGCCCTTCGCTCCCGGACAACCAGACGGGCACTGAGGGCCGTCTGCCCGGTCAGGGCGTCAGGAGGATGACGAGGAGT